>OGCL01000904.1_pt1 | contig 28122 bp, 26 predicted proteins | sample 1570041 | NCBI WGS metagenome assembly OGCL01 (sample SAMN06266162, study PRJEB24511) | hot springs metagenome | isolation source: Hot spring water | place: South Africa: Limpopo | collected 2015-06-22 | reverse complement strand
TCCGTTCCCTCTCCTTAAGCCCCTCCCCCCGAGGGGGAGGGGAGCGTCGTGAGTCGGCTACGCGACTTTCACGATAATCGGTGCGCGCTGTCGAAGCCGCTGTGTGACCTCAACCATCGGAACGATTTCATATCGCGGTCACGACCCTGTCACATCGATTTGCTAGCGTCGTGTCGCATTCGATGTGGGGATGTCTAGATGAGTCTTGTGGCGCTGCAACGTAATGGTGGCGAGGCGATCTACAGTCAGATCGCAAAACTGCTCAAGGAAGAAATCGCGTCCTTCCTGACGCCGGGGGAGTGCCTGTCTTCGGAGAACGAACTGGCGGAACGCTTCGGCGTCAATCGACATACCATTCGCCGTGCCGTCGAGGAACTAATCGCCGACGGTCTGCTGGAGCGCCGCCACGGCAAGGGCACCTTCGTGCTCGACGGGCCCTCCGACTATTCGCTGGGCAGAAGCACGCGCTTCACCGAAACATTCGAATCGCTGGGCAAGACCGCCAGTAACCGCATCCTGCACAAACTGGCGATCCCGGCGCGCGGCGGCGTCGCCACCCGACTGCGCCTGGCTGAGAGCGCCCCTGTCGTCTGGATCGAATCCCTCCGCCTGGCTGATAACCGGCCCATCTGCGTGATTTCCCATTTCCTGCCGAGACAGATATTTCCCGATTTGTTGGCGCAATATCACGGGGGGTCGCTCCACGAACATTTGTCCACACGCTACCAGTTGAAATTGCGTCGGGTCGAAAGCCTGGTCAGCGCGGCTCTTCCGCAAGGCGACGATGCCTCGCTGCTAGGCATGCCCCAGAACCAGCCCGTGCTGCGGGTGAAAAGCGTCAATGTAAACGAGCGGGATGGAACCCCGCTCGAGTACGCCCTGACCCGGTTTCGCGCTGACCGGATCCAACTGCGCATCAATCCATGACGGTCTCGATAACCGATCAACCTACGCAATTCTTTACAGGAGCCATCAAAATGCCACTGAAACAAAATCTGCGCAGGAAACTGCTGATCCTCGGTCTGGCGTCCGTCGCCGTCCTTCCCTTGGGCGTTCACGCCCAGACGCAGCATGACGGCAGCGCCGCCAAGCCGCTTCGCGTGGTGCTGGTGCCCGCCGACGGCGGCACCGAGGACGGTACCAAGAAAGACTTTCAGCCGATCTTTTCGGCCATCGAGCAGTCTACCGGCCTAAAGTTCGACCTCAAGGTCGGCCAAAACTACAGCGCCGTGGTCGAGGCGATGTGCAACGGCGCCGCCGACATCGCTTGGTTCGGCCCGGTGACCTATCTGCAGGCGCGTAATCGCGGCTGCGCTGAACTGCTGGCGCTGGCGGTGCGCAACAAGGACTCGGTGTATTACTCTGGCATCTTCGCGCGTAACGATGCCGGCATCAACGGCATCAAGGATCTGAAAGGCAAGCGTATCGCACTGGGCGACGTGAATTCCACTTCCAGCTTCAACGTGCCGGTGGCGATGATGCTGGAAGCCGGGGTCAACCCCGCGCGCGACGCCGCCGCCATCAACCTGGCCGGCAGCCATGCCAACGTCCTGAAGGCGCTGTCCGAGGGACTTGTGGATGCCGGCGGCGCCTCGTTCGATTCGTTCGAGAAGGCGGTCAACGCCAATGCCATCGATCCCGCCAAGATCAAGGTGGTGGCTAAAAGCGCCCCCATTCCCTATCCGCCGCTGGCCATGCATCCGAAGCTTGCGGCTGGCACCAAGGACAAGCTGCGCAACGCTTTCGAAAAGGTGCACGAATTGCCCGGCATCTCCAAGGAACAGATTCGTGGCTATGGCGGCAGCAAGGTGGATGGCTACACCACCAAGGTCAGCGAAACCGACATGGCCAAGGCCGGCAAGATGTTTGAACTGGTCACCGATCAGGTGAAAACCGACATCATCAAGAAGGCCAGCACGCGCTAAATCCTGTCGTTACGCGACGCATGGGGCAAGGCCCCGTGCGTCGAGTTGGAGCGCTTCCATGATCTGCTTCGATGGAATCACCAAAACCTGGGACGATGGCACCCACGCGTTGTCCGATGTCTGCTTGAGCGTGCCGCGCGGCCAGTTCTGCGTCGTACTCGGTCCCTCCGGCGCGGGCAAATCCACTCTGCTGCGTGTCGTCAATGGTCTGGTGAAGCCGACCCGGGGGACGGTCGCCATCGATGGCACCGTGCTGACCGCCGCCACCGAAAAAGCTCTGCGCAAGCGCGTGGCGATGATTCACCAGCATTTCAATCTGTCGCCGCGCATGAGCGTGGCCGGCAACGTCCTGGCCGGCTTGTTGCCCGTGGTGCCCACCGCGCGCGCGCTGCTGGGCTGGTTCAGGCCCGAGCATCGCGCCAAGGCCTGCGCCCTGCTGGAGCAGGTGGGGCTGTCGCCCACGCATCTGCACCGCCGTGCACAGGAGCTCTCCGGCGGCCAACAGCAGCGCGTCGGCGTGGCGCGCGCCTTCATGCTGGACCCGGAAGTGGTACTAGCCGACGAGCCCGTGGCCAGCGTCGACCCCAAAATTGCGCGCGACATCCTGACGCTGATTCGCGACGCGGCGCGCGAGCGTAATACGACCGTGCTGTGCAGTCTGCACCAGGTCGAGCTGGCGCGCGAATTCGGCGATCGCATCGTCGGCATGCGCCAAGGCCGGGTAGTCTTCGACGACACGCCAGCCGAGTTCACTGACGCGCACATGGCCGAGCTGTATCAGGGAGCGCAATGGGAATCGGCCCCGTCTCCGCTCGGCATGCCCATTCTGCACCCCGTCACCGCGTGAAGGATTCTGCGATGGGAGCAAAACCCATTCCCGTTCCACCGACCGACGCACGCACCGAATGGCGACTCGATCCGCCCTACAACGCCCGGCACCTGTTCTTGCTGCTGCTGGTGCTTGCCGTGATTTTGGTCACGGGCCATCGCGTCGAAATGGACAGGATGCTGGTGATGACTGGCCAGGCCGTCGGAGACTTGGTTGGCGTGACCGAAGATTCCCAGGTCGTGCGCGGTCTCTCCCGCGTCGCCGAATCGATGTGGCCGCCGGTGATCAGCGAACAGGAAGAGGTTGGCAGACTTTCCGGATTGGACCGCGCCAATCTGCCGTTGTTTTCGCATATCGAAACCCGGGAAGTCGTTGTGCAGAAGCTGAATCCGGAAACCCTGCAACTGGAAAAGCACAGCGAAACCACGGAATACCTGGTGAAGCCAGTCGGTTATCTGTGGACCGTGTTGATCAAGATGCTGGAAACCTTGGAGATCGCCCTCTGGGGGACGATTCTGGCAGTTTTGCTGTCGCTGCCGCTCGCCTATTACGCCGCCCGCAACTACAGCCCCAACCGCTATGCCTACGTCGCCTCGCGCGCCACCATCAGCATGCTGCGGTCGATGCCCGAGCTGATCATCGCGCTGTTTCTGGTGCTCGCCTTCGGCTTTGGTCCCATCGCCGGGGTGCTTGCGCTGGGGCTGCATGCGGCGGGATTCCTGGGCAAGTTCTACGCCGAGGATATCGAAAATGCCGACAAAAAGCCGCAGGAAGCGCTCGAAGCCATCGGCGCGGGTAAGTTGAAAACCCTGCTGTATGGTGTTTTTCCGCAGGTCGCGCCGCAGTACATCGCGTACACGCTGTACATCCTCGACCGCAACTTGCGCATGGCGACCGTAGTCGGCCTGGTGGGCGCGGGCGGCATCGGCCAGGAACTCAAAGGCCGTTTCGACATGTTCCAGTACGGTCACGTCAGCACCATCCTGATCGCCATTTTCGTCGCCGTGTTCTTGCTGGACCAGATCTCGGCCCGCCTGCGTGCCAAACTCATCTGACCAGCGGTCGACCATGGAAAGAAAAGACTGGATTCGGGCGCTGACCGCCCATCCGGCAACGGTGTTGAACACACTGGCCGCCGAACTGACGACCGCCTGCGACGTAAAGCTCAAGAGCCTGCCGCAGGCGGGTCTGGGACTGCTGACGTTGGCCGACGGTGCTTTGCATGAGCCCTATTACCTGGGCGAGTTTCCGCTGTCGTCGTGCAGCGTCTATCTCGGCCTGGCGGACGGTCGCCGGGCAGCGGGTGGCGCCCAGGTGATGGCCGACGACGCCGAACTGGCTTATTCGCTGGCCATCCTCGACGCCATCCTCGCCGCCGAGTTTCCGGGGTGGGAACGGGTAGCTGCGCTGGTCGAGTCCGGCGCGCTGGCGCGTGCCGAGGAAGATCGCCGCCGCCGCGCCATACTTGCCGCCACGCAGGTCGATTTCGCACTGCTGAACAGCGCCGAAGATGACGGCAATGAAGACTGAAAGCATTTGGCGGGCAGACGTCCAGCAAAGCGTTTTTCGTGAGCTGGTCGAAGCTTTTTCGCGGCCCGGCGACATACGCGATCTTGGCGCCCGCATCGATAGCGCCTCCGCGCAGCGTGCGGTGCTGGCTACCCTGATGGACGGTGAAATAACGCTGGCCGATCCACACGGGCAAATCGCTGAGGGCGACTGGCCCTTGCTCCAGGTCACACCCGGCGCGAGCGAGAGCGCCCGCTATGTCGTCGCCGACGGGCGCCGTGCCCCGGATATTCAGCCGGCGCTGGGTAGCCTCGACAGTCCGGAATTCGGCGCCACCGTGCTGATCGAAGTCGACCGCCTCGGCGAGGGAGAATTGCTCCTCAACCTGGCTGGTCCGGGCATCGACGGCGAGCGGGTCTTGCGGGTAGCAGGCCTGCAACCAGGCTGGCTGACGCGTCGCGCCGAATGGGTGAGCTGTTTTCCCCTAGGGGTCGACTTGCTGCTATCCGACGCGCGACGCATCGTCGCGTTGCCGCGCACCACGCGCATCAGCGCCTGAGACATGACATGAGTTACGTTGCCATCAAGGGCGGCGGCCGCGCCATCGCGGGCGCCGCCGCCGTCACCGAGTATCTGCGCACGGCCGAGGGGCTAAGTGACCCCAGTGCCGAGCCGCTCAAAATCGACGCCATCCTGCATCAGTTGCGCTATCTGGTTGATCGTGTTGTTTCCGAGGGCGGCATCTATCACCCGAGATTCGCAGCGCTCGCCGTCAAGCAAAGCTTGGGCGACACGCTGGAAGCCGCGTTTGCGCTTCGTGCCTGGCGCTCGACACGCCCGCGCCTGTGCACGACGCCGCCGCTCGACACCACGCGGATGCGTCTGATCCGCCGCATTTCAGCCGCGTTCAAGAACATCCCCGGCGGTCAGATGCTTGGACCGACGCCCGATTACGCACTGCGCCTGCTGCGCCTTGAGTTGATGAATGAATCGCCGGACGCCTTCCGCGCCGTGGCGCGCGCATGGCTGGACAACTGCCCCGAGGCGCAGCTGCCCGACAGCTTTCCCAAGGTGCTCGACGCGCTGCGCGCGGAAGGATTACTGCCTCCCATCACCGGGACACAGCGCCCGGCGGCATTCGACATCACGCGCGAACCGCTCATCTTTCCAGTGCCGCGTTCGGCTCGACTTTCCGCCATGGCGCGGGCCGAAACCGGATCGCTGCTCGCCATCGCTTACTCCAACATGCGCGGCTACGGCGATGTGCATCCGACGGTGGCGGAACTCCGGGTCGGCTACCTGCCGGTGCTCTTGCCGCATCCGGTTACCGGCGAGCTCGCCGAGGCTGGCGAGGTACTGATCACCGAGTGCGAGGTGGTGGCGATGTACGAAGCCGACGACGCCGGCGGCAGGCCGATGTTTACTATCGGCTATGGCGCCTGTTTCGGCCACAACGAGGTCAAGGCGATTTCTATGGCCATTCTTGATCGCGCCATGCAAAAGGGCATGAAGGACGGCGCAGCCAACCCCTCCGAAGATCCGGAATTCGTGCTACTGCATGTCGATGGCGTGGATGCCTTGGGTTTCGCTTCCCACTACAAGATGCCGCACTACGTCACCTTCCAGTCCGACCTAGACCGGCTGCGCACCACGCAACAAAAAGCGGGGGAACCCGCATGAACGCCCTGTACCGTGCCCAGTCTGGCAGCGCCTACAACTTCGGTTTCCTCGACGAATACGCCAAGAAGGAGGTGCGCCGAGCCATCCTCAAGGCCATCGCCATACCGGGCTACCAAGTGCCTTATGCCTCGCGCGAAATGCCCATAGGCCGCGGCTTTGGCACCGGCGGTTTGCAACTGACCTTGGCGCTGATTGGTCCCGGCGACGTCTTGAAAGTGATCGACCAAGGTGCGGACGATTCGGTGAATGCGGTCAACCTGCGCCGGTTCATCGAAATGACCTGCCCTGGCGTCGCCACGACGACAAAGACGGCGGAATGCAGCCTGATCCAGTCGCGCCATCGCATCCCGGAACGGCCGCTCGCATCGACGCAGATCATCGTGCTGCAAGTCCCATACCCTGATCCGCTGGTGGTGGTGGAACCTTCGGAGAACAAACGCAAAACTATGCACGGCGAGGCCGATTATTCGCGACTCCTGGTCAAGTTATACGAGGATATCGTCAAGTTCGACGAAATCACCATATCGCATCGCTATCCGACGCGCATCAACGGCCACTATGTCATCGATCCTTCGCCAATCCCGCGCTGGGACGTGCCCAAGCTCAACGATTCGGCGGCCCTGATCCTGTTCGGTGCCGGGCGCGAAAAAAAGATCTATGCGGTACCACCGCATACGCAGGCGGAGCCGCTGGCCTTTTCCGACGTGCCCTTCCGGGTCGAGGATTTCCGCGACGCGCAGGGGCGGCGGCGCACCTGCGCCCGCTGCGGCTGCGCCGATTCTTTCCTCGACGAGTTCGTGGCGGATTCTGGCAGCAAGACTTGGCAGTGTTCGGACAGCGACTGGTGCGACGAACAACTGCTGAAAAGGCGAACGCCGCCGGGGAAACTAGCATGAACAAAATTCTCGCAGTGCGTAATCTCGGCAAGACCCACGGTCCGGGCTGCCCGAGATGCGTAGAGTCCACTGGCCCTGAAGCCGATACCAACCTCTGTCCGCATTGCGGCAGCGTGGTCGCCATCCATGATGTTTCCTTCGACCTGTTCGAGGGCGAGATTCTGGGCATCATGGGCGAATCGGGCAGCGGCAAATCGACGGTGGTGAAGACCCTCTATTTCGACCAGGCGCCTTCCAGCGGCGAGGCGGTTTACCATGACCGCGACCGGCAATACAGGTTGTTCTCCCTCAACGCAGCCCAGCAACGCTGGTTGCGCAACCACCATTTCGGCATGGTGTATCAGCATCCGAATCTGGGCCTGAATTTCAACATTAGTGCTGGCGGCAACATCGCCGAGCGCTTGTTGATGAGCGACCTCATGGACTACGGCACCATTCGCGCACGCGCCAAGGCCTTGCTGGCGCGCACCGAAGTCTTGCTCACCCGCGTCGACGAACCGCCGAAGCACTTCTCTGGCGGCATGCAACAGCGGGTGCAGATCGCCAAGGCGCTGGCGACGCAGCCCCGCTTGCTGCTTCTCGACGAAGTGACCAGCGGTCTCGATCTGTCGGTACAGGCGCGCATTCTCGACCTGATCCTTGAAATCCAGCAGGAGTTAAAGACCGCTATGATCGTCGTCACCCACGACCTAGGCGTGATCCGTTTGCTGAGCGGTCGGGCGATTGTCATGAAATACGGCCGCATCATCGAGGCGGGATTGACCGATCAAATCCTGGAAGACCCTCAGCACGCCTATACCCAGCAGCTGGTGGCTTCCGCCCTGTGAAGGTCAGCTCGTGATTCCTCCCGTTCTCCAGGTCGAAGGTTATAGCAAGCATTTTCAGCTCCACGAGCAGAACAAGTCGATTCCGTCTTCCCGCAACGTCAGCTTCACCGTCAATGCCGGCGAACTGACCGCCCTGATCGGCCCCACCGGGGCCGGCAAGTCGTCGGTGCTGAAGGGCATCTACCGAAGCTATCTGCCCAGCGCCGGGCGTATTCTCTATCGCGATGCGTTGGGTTGCGAGCTCGACCTGGTTCTGGCCAGCGAGCACGAGATTCTGGAGCTGCGCAGACGCGAAATCGGCTTCGTCACCCAGTTTCTGCACTGTCTGCCGCGCCAGGCGACGCTCGATGTGGTCGCCCAGCCGCTGATTGTTCTTGGCGTCGCGCGCACGGCAGCGCGCCAGCGTGCGGCCGACCTGCTATCGGCCATGAACTTGCCCGAGCATCTGTGGAGCATCTCGCCAGCGACGTTTTCCGGCGGCGAGCGGCAGCGGGTCAATCTTGCCCGGAGCTTGATCGCCAAGCCACGACTCCTGCTGCTCGACGAGCCGACCGCCAGCCTCGATCCGGAAACCGCCGACAGGGTGATCGGGCTGATCGAAGGGCTGAAAGCCGAAGGCACGGCCATCCTCGCCGTCTTCCACCATCCCGAAACCACCCGCCGGCTGGCGGACCAGGTGGTTGAACTGGCGCCGCCGCCCGCCATTGGTACCCCTCTCAGGGCGCTCGCATGAGCACGCTCTACCTGACCGGCGCTCGCGTGGTGCTTCCCGACGCTGTCATTGAGGACGGCGCGGTGCTGATCGAGAACGGCGTTATCGCCGCCATCTGCCCGGAATCGGGCGGCAGCGCGCAACCTCTTGACCTGCGAGGCATGACGCTGATGCCAGGCATGATCGACCTGCACTGCGACGCCCTGGAAAAGGAGGTCGAACCGCGCCCCAACGTGCATTTCCCGCTTGATTTCGCCTGCGCCCAGGCCGACAAGCGCAGCGCGGCGGCCGGCATCACCACCGTCTTTCACGCCCTGTCTTTCGCCAACGAGGAACTCGGCGTGCGCAACAACGCCTTCGCCGCGTCGATTGCGCGCGCGGTCCATGCCTGGAATCCGCACGGCCTGGTCGACAACCGGGTGCACTGCCGCTACGAAGTGACCGACCCGAGCGCACCGGAAATTCTGCTCGAACTAATGGCCGCCGACGAAATGCATCTGCTGTCGGTGATGGACCACTCGCCGGGCCAGGGGCAATTCAAAGACATCGCCGCCTTCCGCGAATATCTGGCCCGCAGCTACGGGAAATCGGATGCTGAACTCGACCGCTTGTTGGAAAACAAACTAGCCCAAACCGAAGGCGCCATGAGCCGCATCCGGCGGCTGATCGATGCCGCAAAAGGTAAGGGCATTCGGATATCCTCCCATGACGACGACACGCCGGAAAAGGTGAAGATACTGCACGGTCTGGGCGTGGGCATCTCGGAGTTTCCCATCAACCTGGAAGCCGCGCGCGCCGCCCGCGAGCGCGGCATGAGCACGGTCTTTGGCGCACCCAACATTCTGCGCGGCAAGAGCCAGTCCGGGGCCGTGCGGGCGCTGGACGCCGTGCTGGCAGGCGTCGCCGATTGCCTGTGCGCCGACTATCACCCGGCGACCTTGATCGTGGCGGTCTTCCGCTTGCCGGAACTGGCAGGCATTGGTCTCGCCGATGCCGTGCGTCTGGTCAGCGTCAACCCGGCGCGTGCGGCGGGACTTGCTGATCGCGGCGCGATCGCCGTGGGCCAGCGGGCCGATCTTGTCGCGGTCGCTCATATCAACGGCCTGGCCCAGGCGAGCCGGGTGTTTTCGGCGGGCCGGCCGGTTTTTGAAGCGCGCTTTGATCGTGGCTGAAGGCAAGCCCCGGCGTTGTCCTTCTCGAAACTCGCCGTTCTGCGTAGCTTTAAGGAAATGCTGAAGAAAGCAGCGAGCGGGGTGAAGCGCAAGGCGCACGGAGCGCAGCGACCGAGACATAACAATGAGTTAGGCGAGGGAGCGAAAACGCAGTTTCGGCGAAGGCTCACATCGGCGCAGCCGATGTGAAGCGAAGCGGCCGGAGCCAACACCGCGCAACGCCGCGATGCGCCCGCGCAGCAATGTATTCAGCGTTTTCTAGGCGCTAAACCCGGGAACGAAGGGAAACCCAACACTGAGCACACACCGCACGACATGCAGCGGCGCGGCACCACATCCGGCGTATTCGCCAACCCGATCGCTGCATCCAGTGAGGTCCCCACGAAGCTGCGGCGAAGTGCGACAATACGGAGTTCGATCGGCCCCGCCGCCCCAACGGACCCGATTTTCCGTTGCCCACCTACGAAGAAGCTCCATGAACCGGCCCCACGGCCCCCTCCCCGGCTCGCTCGCGCGACGCCTGTTCCTCTCGACACTGCTCGCCATACTCTCGGTAGCGATTCTCCTCACCCTCGATGCGGCCCAGCACCGCAACAAACTGCAGCGCCAGAGCGCCGAACACGAGGCGCGGTTGCTGGCCGCAGCGCTGGCCGACGCGCTCGATGGCGATTTGCTGCGCCGCGACTATGCCGCCATCGAAGAAGTGGCACACCATCTCATTCAGCATCCGGCCATCGTCGAACTGGCCGTGACCGACCGCAACGGGCGCTTGCTGGTGGCCGTGCGCGAGGTGAGCTCCGGCGGGCAGCCCCAGGTACGCCTGTCGGGCCGCCTCGAACTGCCGAGCGAAAAAACACGGCTCGGCTGGCTGGACGAACGTCGACTGGCGGCCTGGCAGGCGGTAGGCGTCCAAGCCCATTCGGGCTGGCTCTACCTCGAATTGGCCAGCGATACTGCCGGCGACGTCCCCGTTTCGCCCACCGGCGCGCTGTTCGGCGCGCTGCTCGCCGTCGCCTTGGCGATCATCCTGCATCTGCTGCTGGTCAAGCCAGCACTGGCGCATCTCAGCCGTCTGACCGCTTTCGCCCGCCAGCTGCCGCGCGAAAGCGGCGCGCGCCTGACGCTGGCGGATGGAGTGCGGGAAACGGCCGAACTGACCCAGGCTCTCGATGAACTGTCGGTGGAGCTGGCACGCCGCGACGCACGGCTCGAACGGAACCACCTCCGTCTGTCGATGCACCAACGCATCTTCGAACTGCTCGCAACCGGTGGCGCACTGCACGATCTGCTGACACTCATCGTCGAGGAAGTCGAACAAGAGCGCCCCGACCTCCTCGCCTCCATCTTGCTGTTCGACGCCGGCAGCCAGACTCTGCGCCTCGGCGCCGCGCCCAGCCTGCCTGGATTCTTCAACGAGGCGGACGACGGCATCGAGGTCGGCGACGGCGTCGGTTGCTGCGGCACCGCCGCCTTCCGCGCTCAGCCGGTCTATGTTGCCGACATCCGAACGCATCCTTACTGGCAGGCGGGCCGGGAACTGGCCGAACGCGCCGGCCTGATCGCCTGCTGGTGCGAACCCATCTTCTCCGTGCGCGGCGAGACGCTGGGCGTGCTGGCCTTCTATCGGCGCGAGGCGGCGGAACCGGTCGAGGCCGACCGGGCGCTGCTGTGCGATCTCGCCTGCCTGGCGAGCGTGGTCATCGAACGCAAGCGTCTGGACGATGAATTGCTGCTCGCCTCGTCGGTCTATCGCTCCAGTGGCGAAGCGATGTTCGTCACCGATGCCGAGAACCGCATCGTCACCATCAATCCGGCCTTCTCGCGCCTGACCGGTTACAGCGCCGACGAGGTCATCGGCCGCGATCTGGCCATGCTCGGTTCGCCACGCAACGCACCGTCGCTCTATCGCAACATGGGGCAGGCACTGGAGCAGACCGGCCACTGGCAGGGCGAAATCTGGAACCGGCGACGCAATGGCGAAGAGTTCGCCAAGTGGTTGAGCATCAGCTCGATCCACGACGAATCCGGCCGGCTGATCCAGCGCATCGGCCTGTTCTCCGACCTCACCGAGATCAAGAAAACCGAAGAAGCCATCTGGCAGCAGTCGAATTACGACGCCCTCACCGGCCTGCCAAACCGTCGCCTGTTCCGCGACCGGCTGCGCCAGGAGCTGCGGCGCACCAACCGCTTGGCCGTGCTGATGATCGATCTCGATCACTTCAAGTCGGTCAACGATGCCTTCGGCCAGGCGGCCGGCGACCAGGTGCTCGTCGAGGCGGCGCGGCGCATCGTTGCCCAGACCGGCGAGCGCGACACCGTCGCCCGCCTCTCCGGCGACGGCTTCGCCGTAGCCATGCCGCAGCCGCCCGATCCGACCGCTGTCGAACAGGTAGCTAGCGCCATCGTCAGTGCGCTCGGACAGTCCTTCCCGCTCGGCGACGAAAGTGCCTTCGTCGTCGCCTGCATCGGCATCACCCTCTTCCCCGACGATGCCGAGGATCTGGATGCCCTGCTGCGCAATGCCGAGCAGGCGATGTCGGTCGCCAAGCGGGGCTACCGCGGCGGCTTCGCCTGGTTCACCGACGAGATGCAGCTCGCCGCGCAGGTGCGGCGCGATCTGGTGCGCGACTTGCGCGGCGCCCTCAAGGCGCGCCAGTTCGAGGTGTATTACCAACCCATCGTCGATCTCGCCAGCGGCCGCACGGTCAAAGCCGAGGCGCTGCTGCGCTGGCAGCATCCGCAACGCGGCGCCATCAGCCCGGCAACCTTCATCCCGATGGCCGAAGAACTCGGACTGATCGACGAACTCGGCGACTGGGTCTTCGACGAGGTGCTGGCCCAGATCCGCGCTTGGGACGATGCGGGCCTGCCGCCGGTCCAGATCAGCGTCAACAAATCGCCGCGCCAGTTCCATAGCGAAGAGACACCGCACTGGCTGACGCGGCTCGCCGCTGCCGGCATTGCCGGCGAGCGTCTGGTCATCGAAATCACCGAGGGCCTGCTGCTCGGCGAACGACCGGAAGTACACGCCACGCTCGCCGCCTACCGCGCTGCCGGCATCGAGATCGCGCTCGACGACTTCGGCACCGGCTACTCGTCGCTTTCCTATCTGCAGCGCTTCGACATCGATTATCTAAAGATCGACCGCGCCTTCGTTCGCCACCTGACCAGCAACGCCGCCAGCCGCAGCCTAACCGATGCGATGATCGCCATGGCCCACAAACTCGGCCTGCACGTCGTCGCCGAAGGTGTCGAGGATGAAGCGCAACGCGATTTTCTCGCCGCGATGGGCTGCGATCTGGCGCAGGGCTATCTCTACGCCCGTCCGCTGCCCGCCAACCAGTTCGCCGCCCGGCTGCGCACCGAAAATCGGTCGCCCCTGCCCGGCGCTCCCGACGGAGCCGTCCGTTGCTGACGACGCAGGGCCGCTTCTGGCTCCCCCCCCGTTCGATGGAACGGCCGCGATAGCGGCCCAAGGCATCGATCCACGCCAACGCCGCTCCGACCGGCCTGACTTTCGCGCTGACGACCCGCACAGGCCGTACCGGCCGCCCGCTCGCCCGTGGCGACGGCCATGACTCTCGATGAATCGAATCGGCGCCAAGGAAACGCCGAACGAATTGCTGCGCGGGCGCTTCAACGGCGTTGCGCGGTGCTCGCTTCCTCGCCTATGCTGTTGATCGGCTATAGTCGCTGCTCGCGCGCCTCCTGCCCCCCCGCTCGGGGCTTTCTTCGGTGTAAGCGTTTCCCCAACTGATTGGGCGAACGGCGGGTAGCATTCGGGAATGACTTGTCCCGATCCAACGATGGAGGACGAATGCAGTTCAAAGACTATTACCAGACCTTGGGCGTGGCCCGCGATGCCACGGCCGAGCAGATCAAGACCGCCTTTCGCCGGCTGGCACGCAAATACCATCCCGACGTCTCGAAAGAGCCGGATGCCGAGGCGCGCATGCAGGAGATCAACGAAGCCTACACGGTGCTCTCCGACGCCGAAAAACGCGCCGCCTACGACCGGTTGGCCAGCAATCATGCCGCCGGCGAGGAATTCCGCCCGCCGCCGGGCTGGGACGCCGGCTTCGAATTCTCCGCGCGTGGCTGCTCACCGCACGAAGCGGCCGGATTCTCGGACTTCTTCGCCGAGCTCTTCGGCCGCATGGGCGGACGCGGCGCGCCTGGCGGTTTCGGCCAGGGCCCGCTACGCGGCAACGATCATCGCGCCAGCGTGCTGCTCGACATCGAGGACAGCTTCCAGGGAGCGATGCGCCAGATTTCGCTGCGCCAGCCACGTTTCGACGAACATGGCCGGCTGACGATGGTCGAACGGACGCTGAACGTGCGCATCCCCCAAGGGGTGAGCGAGGGACAGATCATCCGCCTCGCTGGTCAGGGCGAAGCGGGCACGGGCGGCGCACCCGCCGGCGACCTGCTGCTCGAAGTCCACTTCCGCCCCCACCCCCGCTACCGTGTCGATGGCCGCGACCTGATCCAGACCCTGCCGCTCGCTCCCTGGGAGGCGGCTCTAGGTGCCGTGGTGAGCGTGCCTCACCCGGACGGCGCATTAAAGATCCGCATCCCGCCGCGTGCGCAGAGCGGCCAGACACTGCGCGTGCGCGGCAAGGGTTTGCCGGGCAAACCGCCGGGCGATCTGCTGCTCGATCTGACCATCGTCCTGCCCGCCGCCGATACGGCGCGCGCGCGGGAACTCTATGCGACGATGGCCAGGGAACTGGCCTTCGACCCACGCTCTGGGAAATGAACATGGACACCGACGACATCCTCTGTGGCAGCTTGCTCGAAGGGCAGTGGCTGAGCATTGAACGACTGGCCGCGCTGTGCGAGGTGGAGCCGCAGTGGCTTATCGGCCGCATCGAGGCCGGCTTGCTCCAGCGCCTCGACGGTCTGAGCCTCGATGCCGGCGAACCGTGTTTCGATGCCGCAGCGCTGCTGCGTGCGCTGCGCATGCACCGTATCGAACGCGATTTCGACGCCGTGCCCGAACTGGCGGCGCTGGTCGCCGACCTGCTGGAAGAGATCGATCAGCTGCGCCAGCGCTTGCGCCGCGCCGGTCTGGAGTGAGCCGACGGCATGTCACGACCGCTGACCAACCTGCTGCAAAGCGTAGTGCTGCTGCTCATGCTCTTCGGCCTGCCGGCGCTATGCGGCTTCCTGCTTTTCGGCGAAGAAGGGTTCTGGATCGCTCTGGCCGTCAGCCTGTTGGCATTGGCCATCGAACCGGCTGCCGCCGGTCCGCTGACGCTGCGTCTGTATCGTGCCCAGCCCATCCCGCCGGCCGTGGCGCCCGAACTGTGGCAAATGCTCGCCACGCTCGCCGAACGCGCCGGTCTGCCCAGCCTGCCCCACCTGCACTACGTCCCCAGCCGCGTCATCAACGCCTTTGCCGTCGGGTCGCGCCAAAGCTCGGCCATCGCGCTGAGCGACGGCCTGCTGCGCGCGATGCCGGCGCGCGAGATTTTCGGCGTGCTGGCGCACGAGGTCGCACACATCGCCCACGGCGACCTGTGCGTGATGACCCTGGCCGACTACGTCAGCCGCCTGACGGCCATGATGTCGTTGCTTGGACAGATCCTGCTGCTGCTCGCCCTGCCACTGCTGCTGCTCGACGCAGTGGCCATCGACTGGCTGGCATTGCTGCTGCTGGTACTCGCACCCCATCTGGCCTTGCTCGCCCAGCTCGGGCTGTCGCGGGTGCGGGAATTCGCCGCCGACGCCACGGCCGCCGAACTCACCGGCGATGCGCGCGGCCTGGCGCAGGCGCTGGCGCGCATCGAAGGTATCCGCATCGGCTGGCGCGGCTGGCTGTTGCCCGGCTGGGGCAATCCACAGCCATCCTGGCTGCGCACCCATCCGCCGACCGAGGAACGCATCGCCCGCCTGCTGCGCCTCGAAGGCGATGGCAGCCTATCCTGGTCCGGACAGATCGTCCGCTTACCAGTGGCGATGGTGCAACAGGCGCCGCCACGCTGGCGACTGGGCGGTTACTGGTGGTGAAGGCGCACCCGGAAAACACTGAAGAAACCGCGAGGGGCATAGAGCTGGGCGCGCCGCGTGCACTGGAACAGATGTTTCCCTAGCCCGTCGCTGCCCTCGAGGCCGACAAGGCTGGCAACGTTGGACAAAAACGAACATGAGACAGCACGTCGAAGAATTATTGGCGCGCATCCGCGCCCTACAGGAAGAACTCGAGGAGGAATACCGCCTCAAGCGCGACGAGTGGGCCCAACGCCGCATCGAACTGGCCGGCGAATTCATACGCCAGCAACGGCGCTACAAGATCGGCCTGCTGCGCTTCCTGCGCCGCGCCCGTCTGCCGGTCCTCCTCAGCGCGCCGGTCATCTATCTCGGCTGGATTCCCTTCCTGCTCATGGATCTGTTCGTCACGCTCTACCAGGCCATCTGCTTCCCGATCTACCGCATCCCGAAAGTCAAGCGCTCCGACTACCTCGTCTTTGACCGCGAAGATCTGCCTTATTTGAACATCATCGAGCGCTTCAACTGCTTTTACTGTTCCTATGGCAACGGTGTCGCAGCCTACACGCGCGAAGTCGCCGCACGTACCGAACAGTACTGGTGTCCGATCAAGCATGCCCGACGGCTCAAGGCGGCCCACGACCGCTATCCGCTCTTCTTCGACTACGGCGATGGCGAAGCCTACCGTCAGGGCCTGGCCCGACTGCGGCGGCAGTATGAAGACTCGTGAAAGCCCGCCCCCTCGGTTCCCCCTCTCGGAGGGAAGACGGTTTGCCCGCTGCGCTCGTCGGCTACGGGTCGCGGCGGCGTTGAGGCGAGGCGCTTGCCGCTTCGCGGTGGGCCGTCCGGTTCAGGATGAACGCCGTGCCGACGGGGCTGACTTTCGCCAGCGACGCTCCCCAGAGCGCCGAAATGTTTTTCATCTTATGTCTTATATAAGATACTTGATGCGGCGCAATATCGTGGCTATACTGGCCACCATCGCAGTTTCGCCCGGCTTCGGTGCGCTTCTGTGAAGGATCGTATCACCGCTCATGGTCGCTCCGGCCTTCCACCGCTTCGGCAAGACGGCAGTGACCATGCGTGGCCCCCACCACCATTCGAAAGGACCGCAACATGACCGACCGCAAAGCCGCTGCCGCAGCCCTGGCCAAGGATTGGGCCGAAAATCCGCGCTGGAAGGGCATCCAGCGTACTTACGCCGCCGACGATGTCGTCCGTCTGCGCGGCAGCATATCCATCGAATACACACTCGCCCGGCGCGGCGCCGACAAGCTTTGGCAGTTGATCAATAACGAACCCTATATCAACTGTCTGGGCGCGCTCACCGGCGGTCAGGCGATGCAGCAGGTCAAGGCCGGCATCAAGGCCATCTACCTCTCTGGCTGGCAGGTCGCGGCCGATAACAATACTTACATGGCGATGTATCCGGATCAGTCACTCTATCCGGTCAATTCGGTACCGGCGGTGGTCGAACGCATCAACAACAGTTTCAAGCGCGCCGACGAGATCCAGTGGTCCAAGGGCATCGGGCCGGGCGATGTCGGCTACATCGATTACTTCGCTCCCATCGTTGCCGATGCCGAAGCCGGATTCGGCGGTGTGCTCAACGCCTATGAGCTGATGAAGGCGATGATCCGCGCCGGTGCCGCCGGTGTGCATTTCGAGGATCAACTGGCTTCGGTGAAGAAATGCGGCCACATGGGCGGCAAGGTGCTCGTGCCGACGCAGGAAGCGGTGCAGAAGCTGATCGCCGCCCGCCTCGCTGCCGACGTCATGGGCGTTCCGACCATCGTCCTCGCCCGCACCGACGCCGAAGCCGCCGATCTGCTCACTTCCGACATCGACGAGAACGACAAGCCCTTCCTCACCGGCGAACGCACCGCCGAAGGCTTTTACAAGACGAAGAAGGGCCTCGAACAAGCGATCAGCCGCGGCCTGGCATACGCTCCCTATGCCGACATGGTGTGGTGCGAGACCGGCACGCCCGATCTGGAGTTCGCAAAGAAATTCGCTGAGGCGATCCGTGCCAAGTTCCCCGGCAAGCTGCTCGCTTATAACTGCTCGCCGTCGTTCAACTGGAAGAAAAATCTCGACGACGCGACCATCGCCAAGTTCCAGCGCGAGCTCGGCGCGATGGGCTACAAATACCAGTTCATCACGCTCGCCGGCATCCATTCGATGTGGTTCAACATGTTCGATCTGGCGCAGGACTATGCTGCGCGCGGCATGTCGGCCTATGTCGAAAAGGTGCAGGAGCCGGAATTCGCCGCCCGCAGCCGTGGCTACACCTTCGTCTCGCACCAGCAGGAAGTCGGCACCGGCTATTTCGACGATGTCACTACCATCATCCAGGGCGGCGCATCGTCAGTCACCGCGCTGACCGGGTCGACCGAGGAAGAGCAGTTCCACTGAGGCAGTTTCCGTTGAGGCGACCGCAGCGATGCGTGCGCCCGCCGCGTCATCGCTCGCTGCCGCCAAGGGTCGCGTCGTTCTCGCCTGACGCGACCGTTCCCGGGTAATCCCTAAGTAGAGGGAGTGGAGCAGCGCCGTCCCCGCCGCAGCCAGGCGGGGGCGGCGTCTGTTTTTTGCGCCGAGCAAGGCGAAAGAAACTCACCTCGGCTTCAAGGAAACGCTGAACAAATTGCTGCGCGGGCGCTTCAACGGCGTTGCGCGCTGCTCGTTCCCTTGCCGATCTACTTGATATGTCCCGCTTGCTGCGCTGCGTGCGCCGTGCGTTGCATCCCGCTCGCGGCTTTCTTCAGCGTTTCCCTGGAACAACCGGCCAGCGTTTCCCTGGAACAACCGGCGCGCCCGGCACACGGCGCGCCGGTGGGGGTGGCACCCCGGCAGGGTACCGCCGGGGTACCCCCGGATCAGGAGGTCTGTTTCAGCTGATCGAGGATGGCCGGGTTTTCCAGCGTCGACACGTCCTGGGTGATTTCCTCGCCCTTAGCCAGCGAACGCAGCAGGCGACGCATGATCTTGCCCGAGCGCGTCTTGGGTAGGTTCTCGCCGAAACGGATGTCCTTCGGCTTGGCGATCGGGCCGATCTCTTTGCCCACCCAGTTGCGCAGTTCGTTGGCGATCTTCTTTGCTTCTTCGCCGGTCGGCCGTGCCTGCTTGAGGACGACGAAGGCACAGATCGCTTCGCCGGTCAGTTCGTCCGGCCGGCCAACCACCGCCGCCTCGGCGACCATCGGATTGGCGACCAGAGCCGATTCGATCTCCATCGTGCCCATGCGGTGACCAGAGACGTTGAGCACGTCGTCGATGCGCCCCATGATGGTGAAGTAGCCGGTCTTGGCATCGCGCACCGCGCCGTCGCCGGCGAGATAAAGCTTGCCGCCAAAATCGGCCGGGAAATAGGATTTCTTGAACCGCTCCGGATCGCCCCAGATCGTGCGGATCATCGACGGCCAGGGCTTCTTGATGACCAAGAAGCCGCCCTTGCCCCATTCGACATCGTGGCCAGTCTCATCGACGATCGCCGCCTGAATGCCGGGGAAGGGCAGCGTGCACGAGCCGGGCACGAGCGGCGTGACGCCGGGCAGCGGCGTGATCATGTGTCCGCCGGTTTCGGTCTGCCAGAAGGTATCGAGGATCGGGCAACGCTCGCCGCCCACGTTGGTGTAATACCACATCCAGGCTTCCGGATTGATCGGTTCGCCGACTGAACCAAGCAGGCGCAGCGAAGTGAGATCGAAGTTGCGCGGATGGGTCGCCGGCGTCGCTTCGCTGGCCTTGATCAGCGAGCGGATGGCCGTCGGCGCGGTGTAAAAGATGCTGACCTTGTGATCCTGGATCATCTTCCAGAAGCGGCTAGCATCAGGATAAGTCGGCACGCCTTCGAAGACGATCTCGGTGGCGCCGCAGGCCAGCGGGCCATAGGTGATGTAGGTATGACCGGTAACCCAGCCGATATCGGCGGTACACCAGAAGACATCGTCCGGCTTGATGTCGAAGGTCCATTTCATGGTTAGGATCGCATGCAGCAGATAACCGCCCGAACTGTGCTGCACGCCCTTGGGCTTGCCGGTCGAACCGGAGGTGTAGAGCAGGAAGAGCGGATGCTCGGCCTCGACCCATTCCGGCGCGCAGGTCTCGCTCTGCCCCTCGATGATGTCGTGCCACCAAAGATCGCGGCCTTCGACCATGTTGCAGGCGCCGCCCGTGCGCTTATAGACGATCACGGTCTTCACCTGATGGTTCACCGCCATCGCCAGCGCTTCATCGACCGCCGGCTTGAGCGGGATGTTCTTGCCGCCACGGCATTGCTCGTCGGCAGTGATCACCGCGACCGCGCCGGCATCGAGGATGCGCTCTTCCAGCGATTTGGCAGAAAAGCCGCCGAAAACCACCGAGTGGGTGGCACCGATGCGCGCACAAGCCTGCATCGCGACGACGCCTTCGATCGACATCGGCAGGTAAATGACCACGCGATCGCCCTTCTTAATGCCCTGTGCCTTGAGGGCGTTAGCAAAGCGACTGACGCGCGCCAAAAGCTCACGGTAGGTAACACGCGTCACTTCGCCGCCATCGGCTTCGAAGATGATCGCCACCTTGTCGCCCAACCCGGCTTCGACATTGCGGTCGAGACAGTTCCATGAGACATTCAGCTTGCCATCGGCGAACCAGCGATAGAACGGTGCATTCGATTCGTCGAGCACCTGCGTGAAAGGCTCTTTCCAGCCGACGTGCTCGCGCGCCAGACGGCCCCAATAGCCTTCGTAATCCTGCTCGGCTTCCTTGCACAAGGCCTCATAGGCCGCCATGCCGGCTATGGTCGCCCGCTTGACGGTTTCCTCGGACGGGGGAAAGACACGATTCTCGGTGAGTACCGATTCGATCATGGACATCTGTACCACTCCTCTGGCTGAAGGATTTATCGATTGCGGATTGCGGCAGCGCCCCGGCGGCCGGCCCACCCGGGTGGAATTCTAAGGAAACGCAGAATAAATTGCGTTGCGCGGACGCATCGCGGCGTTGCGCGCTGCTCGCTCCCTCACCGATCTGTTTGATCGGCTACGGTCGCAGCGCGCCCACGGCGTCTGCTTCCGCTCGCAGTTCGTTTCCCCGAACCCCGTTCCCCTGAATCCCGAATAGCCGGCCATGACCGACCAGCGGAACACGGTCGTCAACACGTCGATTTGACCTCCCGGCGCTTACACCGGCCTTACGCAGACGATGTCTGGTGGGCGACTCCCGGTCGATGCACGGCCAGCGATGCCGGCCAATGCGTCCTACCACCGGGACGGACCCCCGTTACGTGCGCCACGCGCAGCGCCGACCTTCAAGCCCCGAAGCGTTCAGGACAGCAAGGCCTGCATCGTCTGGCGATAGATTTCGGCCAGCGGTTCGAGCTCGGCGATACGGACGTGCTCATCGACCTTGTGGATGCTGTCGTTACAGGGACCGAACTCGACCACCTGCGGACAGATCTCGGCGATGAAGCGGCCATCGGAGGTGCCGCCGCTGGTCGACAGCGCCGTGCTCACCGGGCTGACTTTGGCGATCGCGGTGCTCAATGCCGTCGAGAGCGGTCCGGGGGGAGTGAGGAAAGGGCGGGCGCCCAGCGTCCAGACGATCTCGTGGTCTACGGCGTGCCGGACGAGCATCTCGCCTACGCGCGCAATGAGGCTTTCGGCCGTGCTGGCGGTACCGAAACGGAAGTTCGCGTCGATGACGCACTGGCCGGGCACGACATTGCCGGCGCCGGTCCCCGCGTGGATGTTCGAGACCTGGAAGCTCGTCGGCGGAAAATGCACATCGCCTTCGTCCCAGCGCGTCGCCGCCAGTTCGGCGATCAGCGGCGCGGCGAGGTGGATGGGGTTCTTCACCTTCTTTGGATAGGCGACATGGCCTTGCACACCTTTGACCGTCAAGCGCAGCGACAGCGAGCCACGGCGACCGTTCTTGATCGTGTCGCCAAGCCGCTCGACGCTGGTCGGCTCGCCGACCAGGCAGTAATCGATCCGCTCGCCGCGCGCCGCGAGCGTTTCGCAGACGCGCACCGTGCCGTCGATCGCATCGCCTTCTTCATCCGAGGTGATGAGCAGCGCGATCGAGCCTGCTGGTTCGTTCCCTGCGGCCAACAAACGCTGGCAGGCGACGACGAACGCGGCGATCGACGATTTCATGTCTGCCGCGCCCCGACCGTAGAGCTTGCCGTCGCGTTCGCTGGCGGTGAAAGGATCGCTCAGCCATTGCTCACGCGGCCCCGGTGGCACGACATCGACATGACCGGCGAAACAGAATAGCGGTGCGGCGGAGCCGCGTCGCGCCCACAGGTTGCGCACGCTACCGCGGTCGATGCGCTCGCAGGTGAAACCAAGCGGCGTCAGCCATTCGGCCAGCAGATCGAGACAGCCGGCATCATCCGGCGTGACCGAAGGGCGGGCGATCAGCGCCCGGGCGAGTTCGAGCACATTGCCGAGCATCTCAGGCATCCAATTTCAGCGTAAATTCAGCGAACGAAGCGCCGCCCGTGGCCTTTTCGCCGCTGGCACCGTTGGTGGCCGCCGCCTTGGCCGGCTCGCCAAGCTGGGCGTTGTTGATCAGCCAGGAAAGGTTGGTCGCCGAATCGGCATTGGCCAGCGCTTCTTCCATCGTGATGATCTGATCGCGGATCATGCGGAACAAGTCTTGCTCGAAGGTCTGCGAGCCGGGGGCTAAACTCTGCTCCATCGCTTCCTTGATGGCCATGATCTCGCCTTTCTCGATCAGCTCGGCGATATGGCGGGTGTTGAGCAGGATTTCGACCGCCGGCGTGCGCATGCCGTTCGGTTTCTTGACCAGACGCTGCGAGATGATCGCCTTCAAGGTCACCGCCAGGTCGAGGTAGAGCGAGGCGCGACTTTCGAGCGGGAAGAAATTGATGATGCGGTTCATCGCATGGTAGGCGTTGTTCGCATGCAGCGTCGCCAGGCACAGATGGCCGGTCTGGGCGTAGGCGATCGCGGCGCTCATCGTATCCTTGTCGCGGATCTCGCCGATCAGGATGCAGTCGGGCGCTTGCCGCATGGCATTCTTCAGCGCTTCCGACCAGGACAGCGTATCGATACCGACCTCGCGCTGGTTGACGATCGACTTTTTGCTCTTGAACAGGAACTCGATCGGGTCCTCGACGGTGAGGATGTGCCCAGACTTGTTCCTGTTGCGGTATTCGAGCATCGCCGCCATCGTCGTCGACTTGCCCGAGCCGGTGGCGCCGACGACCAGGATCAGGCCGCGCTTTTCCATGATCAATTCGGAAAGAATCGGCGGCAGCGCGAGGTCTTCGAGGGCCGGAATGTTGCCGGCGATATAACGCACGACGATGGCCAGCGAATTGCGCTGCCAGAACATGTTGAAACGGAAATTGCCGATGCCGGCCTTGCCGATGGAAAAGTTCAGTTCCTTGGTCTTCTCGAGGGTCGAGATCTGTTCGGGGGTGAGGATTTCGTAGGCCATCGCCTTGATGGTCGGCGGATCCATGACCTGCTGATTGACCGGCATGGCTACCCCTTCGATCTTGATGTGGATCGGTATGCCGGTTGAAACATAGATGTCCGAGGCGTTCCTGTCGGCCATCAGCTGCAGCAATTTGTCGAACACAGCCATCTTGAATCCCCCTTTCCCCGGCAGTCGTCAGGGAAACGCTGAATGAATTGCTGCGCGGGCGCATTGCGGCGTTGCGCGCTGCTCGCTCCCTCGCCGATCTCCCTGATCGGCTGCGGTCGCGGCGCGCCGCGCGCCCTCTGCTTCCTCCCTTTCGCGGCTTTCTTCAGCGTTTCATCAGGCGCGCAGCAGGTCGTTGATGCTGGTCTTGGCGCGCGTCTGGGCATCGACCTTCTTCACGATCACGGCACAGTAAAGGCTGTACTTGCCGTCGTTCGAAGGCAGATTGCCGGAGACGACGACCGAGCCTTCCGGCACACGGCCATAGAGGATTTCGCCCGTGGCGCGGTCATAGATCTTCGTGCTCTGGCCGATATAGACGCCCATCGAAATGACGCAGTTGTCCTCGACGATGACGCCCTCGACGACCTCCGAGCGGGCGCCGATGAAGCAGTTATCGCCGATGATCGTTGGATTGGCCTGGATTGGTTCCAGCACGCCGCCGATACCGACGCCGCCGGAAAGATGCACGTTCTTGCCGATCTGGGCGCAGGAGCCGACGGTAGCCCAGGTATCGACCATCGTGCCGCTATCGACATAGGCGCCGATGTTGACATACGAGGGCATGAGCACGACGTTCGGCGCGATGTAAGCGCCGCGGCGGACGACGGCCGGCGGCACGACGCGGAAGCCGCCCTTCTGGAAGGCATGCACATCGTAGTCGGCGAACTTGGTCGGCACCTTGTCGTAATAGCGCATCGGCCCGCCATCCATCAAGCGGTTGTCTTCGAGGCGGAAGGAAAGCAGCACCGCCTTCTTGATCCACTGGTGGGTGACCCATTGACCGTCGATCTTTTCGGCGACCCGCAGCCGACCAGCATCGAGTTCGGCGAGGATGTGCTCCACCGCTTCGCACACCCGCGCCGGTGCGGCACCCGGCTTGAGCGCGCTGCGGTCTTCCCAAGCTTCGTCGATGATCGCTTGCAGTTGTTCCATGTTCCAGTTCCTTGCGTCTGAGAGTGATCAAAGGGAGGTGCAGAAGTGGGCGATGCGTTCGGCGGCACTGAGGCATTCGTCGACGCCGGCAACGAGCGCAAGGCGCACATAGCCCGCACCGGGATTATCGCCAGCCACCTCGCGCGCGAGAAAGGAGCCGGGCAGCACGACGACGTTTTCTTCGGCGAACAACCGGCGGGCGAATTCGGTGTCCGACAACCCTGTCGCCCGTACGTCGACCCACAGATAGAAACCGGCATCGGGCAGGCGGACAGCGAGATGGGCAGCGATGAGTGGCGTGACGCGGGCAAACTTTTCGCGATACAGGCGGCGGTTTTCGATGACATGCGCCTCGTCCTGCCAGGCCGCCTTCGAAGCGGCCTGCACGGCCGGATTCATCGCGCTGCCATGATAGGTGCGGTAAAGCAAAAACTTCTTCAGCAGTGCCGCATCGCCGGCGACGAAGCCGGAACGCAGCCCGGGCACGTTCGAACGCTTCGACAAACTGGAGAACATCACCAGGCGCGCATCGTCGCGACCGAGCAGACGGGCCGCCTGCAGAGCGCCGAGCGGCGGCGCCGCTTCGTCGGGATAGATCTCGGAATAACACTCGTCGCTGGCAATGATAAAGCCATAACGATCGGCAAGCGCGAACAGCGTCCGCCACTGATCGAGGTTCAGCACGCGACCGGTAGGATTGTCCGGCGAGCAGACGTAAAGCAGGCGCACGCGCGCCCACTCGGCTTCGCTCAGCGGCGAGAAATCTGGCGCGAAACCGTTCTCCGGCCGTGAAGGCAGGAAAACCGGCCGCGCGCCAGCGAGCAGGGCCGCGCCTTCATAGATTTGATAAAACGGATTGGGACAGGCGACCAGAGCATCTTGCTCACCCGGGTCGAGCATCGCCTGCGCGAAGGCGAACAAGGCTTCGCGCGAACCATTGACCGGCAGCACGCCGCTTTCGGCATCGGGGGGCGCGATGCCGTAGCGGCGGCCGATCCAGGCAGCGATCGCCTCGCGCAGCCCTCGCTCGCCCAGCGTGGCCGGATACTGTGCCAACCCGCCGAGATGGTCGATGAGCGCCTGCCGGATCAACAGTGGCGTTTCGTGCTGCGGCTCACCGATCGACAGGCGGATCGGCGCTTTGTCAGCCGCCGGTGCGATGCCGGCGAACAACTGGCGCAGCTTCTCGAAGGGATAGGGTTGCAGCAGGCCAAGGCGAGGGTTCACGACGGCAGGATGACGCAAAAGCGCGCATTATGCGGGAAAGCCTGCCTGCGTGCGCGGCCGGTTTTTCCGCGAACGGGGAGCATGAAAACCGTTCCTGTCCAACGACGCCTGGCCGGTTCGGACTCTCCCCGGCCGAGGGCACACCCGCAGCCGACGCGTCGTTCCGCGCCAGTGACGGCGCCTGCCAACCTTAATGGCGATCGCTGGACACCGGTCTATCCGTCGCCGCGGGTGCCAGCCGTCTTGAAGCCCTCGGGCGCTTCGCCACTTTACGCCACTGCGCCTTTGGCGAAGGGATAGCCGACGGGCGTCCCAACGCGCCACACCGTGCGCCGGCCATTTGGGCAGATCAGCGGGTGACCGGCGTGCTGCTTGCCAGGCATTCGCTGACCTCTTCGCTGCGATTGCGCTGATGGCTCTGACTGAGATCGAAGGCCTCGCCTCGCGGACAGCTGTAGCTGCCGCGCAAGCGCGGGTTGCTGCTGCAGCCGCGGGCAGTGAGCTGTTGGCTGGTATCAAGTCCAGGATGACTATATAAAGACGCTTATGGAATAATCCGTGGTCCTTTTTAAGTTCTACTGGCGTCAACTTGTTAACGGTGAATCACGATCTGGATTTCTGTACCCGGATTGGAATGGTCCATCTGCCGCCAGTAGAGGATGTCCAGGTGGACGCGCGCAAGCTGCTTGAGCGCTGCCACATCACTTGCAAGGCGCTGATACTGATTGCTCTTTTCTGGAGTGAGGTTGACTACGCCGGGCCAGCGCGGCAGTTGCTGAGCCATCTCAGGATGATCATCCATCGCCTGGCGCAGGCCTTTTGCCGTATGGCTATCCAAGGGCAGCTCCAGCCAATGCTCAATCTTGCCCAGACCGAACTCTGCAATATATCCAGCGGTTGTACAGCGCGTCACGCAGAAAGATGTTCAGAAATTTTCGGGCCGCCCCCCAGGCCACTCCTGCTCGTTCCTGCAGTACAGCCGTCTGCCGATCGACGTGCTCACGGAAAGTGCTTGCGTCTTTGGCGCCAAAATCTTCTAAGGCAACCTGCTGCAGAAAGCTGCGTACCCTGTCAATCGTACCCGGCTGCCCCATTTTCCGAGCGGACGAGGGGCCGATGGCAGTGTGCGCCGCCGATACCGCAGTATGCGGAGGCACTCTTGCGACAGTTCGCTACTGTTTTCACCCTACCAGCAGCACATTCATCCCCACCAACGCAGCATCAGGAATCCCGGTGACCATGATGACAACCTTCTCCTCATCGGGTTTTCCGACATGCAGGTACGCTCCAGCATCCATCGGCAGCCAGCCGATGGACTCCGCCTCGATGGCGGCGAGTTCGACCATCAACTCGTCAGGATCGATCAGCACGTTCACTTCACCAGCCCTTCCACCCAGGCCAGTTGTCTCGGCAAACACACCGTCTGCAGGTCGTAGTTCGCCTGCGCGAACTGCCGGGCGTTCTGGCCAAGCCGCTGCCTTGCGGCTGGATCATCGAGCAGCTTACAGACTTCGTTCGCTAGTCCCGCCACGTCGAAGAAATCCACCAGCCGCCCCGTTTCATCATGCTGGATCGCCTCGTGCAGCGGCTGGGTGTCGCTCGCCACGATGGCACAGCCCACGCTCATCGCTTCCAGCAAGCTCCAGGAGAGCACAAAGGGATAGGTCAGATAGACATGCACCGTGGACAACTGCAGCAGCGGAATGAAATGCTGGTACGGGACGTTGCCCAGGAAATGTACCCGCGCCCAGTCGGCGTCAGAAATCTGCGGGCGCACTTCGGCGGTGTAAATTTGGCACCAGGTCTGCAGCCCACCGTGGCGTTCGGGACTGGGCGCCGCGCCGTAGCTCACGCCGTTGCCGCCAACGATGAGCACACGCGCCTTTGGGCGGCGTTTGAGGATTTCCGGCAGCGCGCGCATGAAGATGTGAAACCCCCGATACGGCTCCAGGTTGCGGTTGACGAAGGTGATGACCTCGTCGTGCCGTGTCAGCGTAAGCTGCCCGTTCAGCGTCAGACTGACCTTCGGGTTGGGCACCACCACCCGGGTGTCGATGCCGTCGTGCACCACCGTGATCTTGTCGCGAAAGCGCTCGGGGAAGGTGCCGGCCTGCCAGTGCGTGGGGCTGAGGCCGGCATCGGCCACCTCAAAATGCAGCAGGTTGTTCAGGTTCTTCAAACGTAAGCGGCACGCCTCGCCCGCATCCTTGCTCGGGAATTCCGGGTCGAAGCCCATATCGGCCCCCTGGGGGTGGTAGAAAAACTCGCAGTAGATGGCGAGCTTTGCTTGCGGCCAGACTTCCTTGAGGAAAAGACTTTCGCCCCAGCCGTGGTGGGCGAGAATGACATCGGGCGTAAAGCCTTGGGCTTTCATTTGCAAGGCTGCCCGGAAACAGGCCTCACCCCGGATGGTCTTGGTTTCGAAGTCGGCGACCCACGGGTGCACATTCGGGGTGGTACCCCGGCTGGCCGCGTAGGGCACGAGCTTCACGCCCTGCCATGCCTTTGCTTCAACCTTCTGCATCGTCATGGCGACGACGGTATGACCGTGCTGGACGAGGGCAGGTGCGAGAAACTTGAACTGTCCAGGGAAGTTCTGGTGGATGAAGAGGATGTTCATGGGCACACCTTCAGCACGCCCAGCTTCACCAGCCAGGCAAGGCTACGGAACGGGTTTTTCGCGTTTAGTGTGGAAAGCCCCCACCCACCCTGGTCAGGCGTGGGCAAAGGGGTTGTCTGGTAGATGTTTGAGTTTCCCT
>OGCL01000901.1_pt1 | contig 28174 bp, 22 predicted proteins | sample 1570041 | NCBI WGS metagenome assembly OGCL01 (sample SAMN06266162, study PRJEB24511) | hot springs metagenome | isolation source: Hot spring water | place: South Africa: Limpopo | collected 2015-06-22 | reverse complement strand
CTTTGCACTTTGCTTTGCAATCCGGGGAATATGATGCGATTTCTGGAGTTAAATGTCGTTAAATGGGGTCAGACTTGACTATTGACTTTCTTCGGCTAAAACCAATAATACCAAGCTATAGCTAGCCTCGAACTTCCATTAGAAAATCAATAGTCAAGTCTGACCCCGCATACCTTTTTCAAACTGCTAAAAACCTTCTAAAATAATGTTGCAGAACAAAGACATGATTACTCAAAATATGCTAATATTTATAGTCTTCATTTTTGTTATAATGAAGGACTTGCAATATATTATCTATCGAGATAAGCATTGCGGTTTCTTATTTTTTTCTATAGTCAGGGGCTGGCCCCGCGCAGCGGATGTGTGTGAACCCCGCCAGGTCCGGAAGGAAGCAACGGTAAGCATTTCATTCGGGTGCCGCGGCAAGCCGGTCCCTGAGTGTAGAAAAGGTAAACAATGTCTTATCTTGTCTTAGCTAGAAAATGGAGACCCCAGACATTTGACGAACTGATTGGGCAGGAGCCTGTCTGCAAGATTTTAAAAAATGCAATCAAGCAGAACAAGGTTTCACATGCCTACATCTTTTCGGGGCCAAGAGGTGTCGGCAAAACCTCCGCCGCAAGGATTCTCTCGAAGGCTCTTAACTGCGACAAAGGACCCACTGATGAGCCTTGTGGAGACTGCCTTTCCTGCCGTTCGGTTTTGAGTGGTTCGTCAATTGATGTGATTGAAATTGACGCAGCTTCAAATACAGGGGTCGAAAATATCCGCGATTTAAGAGAGGGGGTAAAATATGCGCCTTCTTTTGGGCGTTACAAGGTTTATATAATTGACGAAACACATATGTTATCAAACTCCGCCTTCAATGCCCTTCTAAAGACCCTTGAGGAGCCCCCATCACACGTGGTTTTCATTCTTGCCACCACCGAACCAAGAAAGATACCCCCGACTGTGTTGTCGAGGTGTCAACATCTTTCATTTAAGAGAATTCCGCACGGCAAAATTAAAGAAAGGCTCGAATTGATATCTAAATCTGAGAACATTAAAGCGTCTGAATCGGCTATAGAATTGATTGCCCGAGCCGCCGACGGAAGTATGAGGGACTCGCTTACCATCCTTGATCAGGTGCTTTCGTTTTCTGATGAAATAACCGAATCTGATGTCAAAGACCTTCTTGGTTTTACAGATGTAGAAATACTCTCCAACCTTTTAACGGCAGTTATTGAAGGGGACAGAAAGCTTATTATAAAGCTGATTTCTGAGCTTACTGATTCAGGGGCAGATTTACGAATGATAATGAGGGATTTACTGTCGTTTATCAGAAAACTGCTTATTATGATGATAACTCAAAATGAGGAAGAAGTCATTGACCTGACTGAAAAAGAGCTAAATGAGCTAAAAATTTTGAGCAGCAAAACATCAGAAGAACATGTAGCCCTTCTTTTTTCAGAACTTCTGAAAGCTGAACAAACAGTGAGGAATGCTTATTTCCCGAGAGTGGCTTTAGAGATTGTCTTAATCAAACTAAGTCTTTTGAGCCATTTCAAATCTATAGACGAAGCCATTAAAAATATACGGTTAAACCCCTCTTTTAAAGATACCGTTCCTTCTACAAATAAAGGCTTAGAAATTGAGCCAAAATCAGGCAGTCGCCTATCAACCTTTGATGATTCACTGTCAGGTAAGGAGAAAATTGAAGATATCTGGAATAAAACAATTTTAAAAATTGAGGAAACGAACCACCTGCTTGTCTGCCGACTTAAAGAAGGCTTTATTTCGTTTAAAGATGATAAAATATTAATCACTTACAAAGGTGGGAATTCCGTTCATGAAGAAGCAATAAGGGAAAATTTGGATGTCATAAAAAATACACTCCGCGAACTGTCAGGGAAAGAAATTAATCTGGTAGTTGAGACCACTAAGGAAGAGCCAATAAACAAAAATGAACTAAGAGAAAAGGCATTGCAGAATCCATTGATACAGGAGGCAATACAATTGTTTGACGGAAGGATTCTGGATGTTATACCTATAAATAATGAAGCCGGAGGAAACAATGTCTAAGAAGATGTTAGGGGATTTGATGCGCGAAGCCCAGAAGATTCAAACCCAGATGCAAAAAGTTCAGGAAGAAGCCAAAGCCAAAACTGTAGAGGCATCTGCAGGCGGTGGAATGGTTACAGTAGTTGCGAATGGAGGAGGAGAGTTGGTCTCTATCAAAATAGAGAAGGATGTTGTTAATCCTGATGATGTCGAGATGCTCCAAGACCTGATTTTGGCGGCTTCAAATGAGGCTTTGAGAAGAGCTCAGCAAATGGTTAATGAGGAGATGTCGAAGCTGACTATGGGTTTGCAGGTTCCCGGTCTGGGCGGATTGGGAAATATGCTGAAATAATTTTAGCGCATATTTCGCCCTTGTTTCACCACCCACTGAGTCCCGCAGATATATTTGTAATCACAGTAGGGGCATGTCTCTTTGAGTTCTCTGGCAGGATAAAAAGAGGTGCCCTTATCACTTATCTCTTTTAAAAGGCTTAGCATAACGGATTTCATTGTTTCATAACGATTAGTCACCTCATTTGCATCACAAAAAGGCAGCTCAATTTTATCATCAATAAAGTTTTTTCCCAGAAGCAGAAACATTGCCTGAAGGTTTTCAATATTGGTTTTCCTGTCTTCTGAATAGAGAAGCATATAAAAAGGAAGCTGCAGACTTTTAATATACTTCTGCCACGAAGCCCTATCCTGGAGGTTTAGTTTATTGAAATTTATCTTGTAATAAGTATCTGACGAAGAGGTCTTATAGTCAATGATAACAGTCTTATCATCCCTTTTTTCGATGCTATCAAGACTCCCTTTGAGAGTATATGAGTCAAGCTGAATATTTTCGATCTTATACTCACAATCTAGAACCTCAAGGGAAACCTTTTCTGTAAGGGGCATATAATAATTTGTGAGTAAATCCCTTAAATGGTTCTCAATCTGTTTCTTAATTAAATAAGCTGAACCTGATGGCTCTTTACCGAAATGTTTATCAAAGAGATGTTCTAAAACACCTTCCATTTTCTTAAAGTTCAAGGTTTTTTGATTCAGAGAAAGACCTTTGATTTTACTGAAATATTGACAGAGGGCGGTGTGTATGATTTTGCCGATATCCGTTTTTTCGATATCACCGGTAACGTCATCTGTCTTCTTTATCTTTAGTATATAGCTATAGTAAAATTGGAGACCGCATTTCAAATAACTCTCAAGGGCTGAAGCCGAAAATATGAAGTCTTTGATAACCTTCATAATCTCGTCTGTCTTTGCGATTTCTTTTGGTGCCGGACTTTTTAGATCAACTTTATACTGTATGGCTCTCAGATATCTCTTGCTATCAGAGGTGCGCTCTTTCTTTTGGCGCTGCCAGATCAGCTTTTCAATAAAGCGAGATTTTTCCCTTTTGTCGTCTTCAACAAAGAAGATATGGGACTCTTTAGAGCTCATGATTAAGGTATAAAAATAATACTCGGAGATCTTATCACTATCAAGATATGTAGGGAGTCTTAGTTTCTCACGGACAGCAAAGGGTATCAGGGAGGCTTCTTTATTAGTGGCAGGCAGGGTGTCTTCGTTAACATCTGTGATAAATACAGTATCGAAAGAAAGGTTTCTTGTCTCTAAAAAGCCCAATATCTGCATACCCTTGAGGGGAGTTCCCTCAAATGGGGCTGTGCAGGTCATTATGTATCTTCTGAAAAAGATAAAATAACCATTATTGTCAGAAAACTTGATTTTCTTCATGAGTGAACCCGAGATCTTATCAAGGGTTGTGATGAAAGCTTCTGAATACGGGAAAAAAAGCGGATGGAATCTTGCCGTGCTGTTATTGTAAATGTATATGAGAACTTCCCGGCATTTATGGGCAAAATCCCCGATATTTTCAAAGGAGATAAACCTGCCTATCGTATGTTGATGTATATCTTTTAGAAAATCAGCCACCGACTTTCTGGATATGTTTGAGTCATGTTCTGACAGCCTTTCATAGATAGAATCGAGAAATCTATTATTCTCTTCAATCTCATTAAGGTTTAAGAAGCTAATAGTTCTTTGACGGGATAATTCTTCCTGGAGGGTGTGGAAGATTATTCTTGTGTATTCAGACTGATTATTAAAGAGAATATTTTTTGTGTAGGGATGAAGTACAAACTTGAGGTAATCAGGCAGATATATCTTGCCATCACTCATTGAGACTACAAGTTCCATCAGGTTATTCAAAAAACCAAATATAGGGGTTCGGTAAAGGGGATATCCCATCGAAATATTATAATCATCTTCGCTGAAAAGACTCAGACAATTATTGATAATGGGGAAAAGGACATCGGATGAAGGTATAGCTATTAAGGTCTTTTCGTCTAAACGGGCGCCTTTGTCGAGTCTGTCTTTAAGCAATCGGCTGAGTCCAAACACCTGCCCATGCACATCAGGACTGCTATATAGATGAATATTATCATGAGAAATCTCTGAATCTGATGACTTAAAATCAATCCCCCATCTATTGAGTTGTTCGCTTATGTGTGGTCCTTCTTTGAATATCAAAAGTGAATTTTTCTGGGACAGGATTTTTTTAAATATATCAACTTCTGAGCTGGTTAAAGCAAAAAACCCTGCGAGGATTATCTTACTGAAATTGCTGAAATCATATTCATATATCTTTGACGCAACCGCCCTATAACGCATTGAACGGGTTGAATAACCTGCCTTTTGAAGATAATCATAAAATCCCTCATAAAAATATGAAAGCCTTTGAAGCCTTTTAAGGGTCTTTTCAGGCAAACCCACTAAGAAGCCATCAATACCCCTTACATTTGATATTGATATCTTTTCTATGTAAAGTTCCTCAATATCGTTATAAATCTTGAGACCAAGGGGAAAAAAACTATCAGGCGCAAGAAAGCCTTCATCTCCAATCTTATCTGTTGACTTAAGATGCATATCGTAAAGTACTGCCACTGCATCTATTGCATCGAGTTTAATATCAATCTTCTTTGATTCATACACATGGTCTATGAATTCATCTATTGAGAAAATAAGAGGTGGTATAAGGGCTTTATTATTCTCTTTGGCTAAAAACTTCCTTAAAAAGTGGGCAGGTCTTCGGTTGGGAAATACGATTAAATTATGTGAATAATCATTTTTATCCGAAAAAAGATGCCTTGTTATCTCATTAATTAAATCGCAGTTTGATGGTATAGAAATGTAGTTTGATTGATTCATTTTAATCCCTATTCTTCACAAAGCTTCCGACATTATCTTTATATCTTCTCTGCCAATATAGACAATTATGCCTCTTAGCCTCTTGTCGGGATAAATATCCCCGAGTATGTTCATATAATTTCTTACCTGTTTAACATGTTCATCGTGAGAATCTTCATCTGTCCCTGTTTTATACTCAATGACAGTAGCCTCATCACGGTCGCAAACAAGCCTATCGAGCCTGTATAGACTTCCAGACCTGCTTACGATCTCCATCTCGTTCTTTATCAGCCTTTCGTTTTTGTATCTGAAGAATTGAGAAAGAGATTTTTCGTTGATGATCTTGCCGACTAAATCCCTGATCCCAGTTTCAGGATAATCTAAACGCATCTCGGCTTTTATCCTTCGAATAATCTCAGACAACTTATAATGCAGATCTTCATCCACATACTCAATAAAAGACAATACCCTATGGATAAACTCTCCCCATTCTCTGTCTTCGATATTCAATGGCTTATCTGCCTCATGAAAGGTCACTTCGTCTAAATGATAATAAGGTCTAAGCTCCTGTTGATAAACTTCAACACTTGAGGTGGTCTGTAGAGTTTTATTGCCAGAAGGGGGGTAGTCATCTACTGGTAAAAGCTCAAGGGGAAATTTGTTTGAATCCCGAAGCCCGATCACATAAAGTTCTTTTTTTGCTCTCGTAAATGCCACATAGAGGCTGTTAAGTTTATTCACCTTTTCATTAATCTTTTCTTCATCATAGAGTCTTTTAAGGCTTGCATTGCCATCTGCAATCTCGCTTGTTATCTTAAGCAGGTTAATCTCTCCATTATTTTCTTCGATTATATATTCAAAACCCTTGCCTTTTTCACCGTATAAAAGGGTTATGACCACAGGGAAGCCTAATCCTTTAGCCTTGTGAACAGTCATCACCTTTATTGCGTTAGTTTTTAAAGGTAAGGTTATATCCCATTCAGTATCTGAAGAATCCAAATCGACGAATTCTAAAAAATCCTTAAAACTATTAAAACCAGAAGACTCAAGGTCTTTGATTTTTTCAAGTATTTTAACTATTGTTGCCTCTTCATCGGGCTTAACCTCAAATATCTTAAATGTCTTTATTATCTCAACAACGATTTCATAAAGGGGAAGATATCCTGCTCGCCTAAAGAGTCTATTAAAAAATCGCTCCCAGATATCGCTGAATTTATCCCTGAATTCTTTATATAGTGGAGAAACTCCCCTTTTTTCCAAAAAAAATGAGTGAATCTGGGATGTTGGGTCTTTAAATCCTAAGAGAGCAAGATTTTCAATAAAGATATCTCCTGTGATAAATGTGAGAAAAGATAAATCGTCAACAGGAGAATCGAGAAACCTGATAAGGGACATTATTTCACCTGTTAATTTTCTTCTTCTGACATCGAGGCTGCTCATAGATATGAAGCTTATTTGTTTTTCATTAAGCCATCTGCTAACAGCAACTACATGTTCATTTTTGGGCGTAAGGATAGCTATATCACTGTAAGAGTACCCCCTATCTTGCAAGTCTGAAATAATTTCATAAATCTTCTGCCTTTCAGGAGGTCTGTCATCATCTTTCTCAAATATAGTTAGCTCTACATAACCGTCTTCCGCCCCTTTTTTAGGTTTCTGGGAATAGTTGTTAAGTCCACTTCTCCTCACTGCTTCGGAGTATTTTGCATCTGCTACTGCTTTCTGCTTAAAGACTTTTTCACTAAATTCGAGTATTTTAGGGAGACTTCTAAAGTTTGTATCAAGCTCGGCTACTTGATGAGATGCCGAAGGAAATTCATTAATCTCTTCGCATCTCTTCATTATCTTATAATCGGCATTTCTAAAGCCATAAATCGCCTGTTTGGTGTCTCCTACTACAAAAAGGCTTCCATCCTGAGAAAGGGAGTTTTCTATAAGCGGCGAGAGATTTTTCCATTGAATGGGCGATGTATCCTGAAATTCATCAATAAGGTAATGGTAGATTTTCTCTCCGATGCGAAAGTATATATCGGGGACTATTTGCTTATTGAGGTAAGTTGCGAGATAAAAATTGATGTCCCCTATGAATATCCTCCCCTGATTTTTTTTAGTGCTCTCTATTATCTCGTGCAATGCATTATAAACCTCTAAATAGGGCTTGAAGTATGAACGGCTATAAAGATTGATATACTCACCAATTAATGGAGCAGCTTCAGCCCACATATAGATTATCCTGTCATAGGTTGCCTGCTGATTTGATTTTTTGTCTAACTTTTTCACAGGAGGCGTTTTTAATCCAGCGCCTATAAGCTCTGTAAAACGACCTCCCTGCGCTGCTTCTAAGATTCTCCAAAAAGAGGATTTGGTATTTTTGGGAAGACCAGATTTTTGAATTTCCTGGTCAATAGCTTCTAATTTCTTCTTAATCTGCTTGCAGCTATCTTTTATCAGGACTGAGTAATCTCTTATATCAGGACTTTTTCCAGTTGAAGCAAGCTTTGTATAAATCTTTTTCTGCTCTTCAAGAAGCCTTGAAGCAGGATCCCATAAGAAGGCAGAATCAGAGTCTTTTTGTTCAGCTATGATTTTTATAACACTATCAAGTATTTTTGACTCATCCGAGCCCTCTTTTACATTTCTCAAAAAAAGATTGAATGAATATTCCAGCAAATGGTCGCTGCTCAGCATTATTTCAAATTCAGGATTATATCCGAAGTCAATTGCAGAAGCCTTAAAAACACTCGCAGTAAAGCTGTCTATCGTCTTTACCTGAAAATCAGAGTAATTCCCGATTATTTCATCTATGAGGCTCCCTGCTTTAGCCGCTATTTGATAAGTGTCGATAGAGATAAGATTTGAGAAATCTTCAATCGCCGACTTATCTTCGAAATAAAGTTCTTTCAGACAGTCAAGAATCCGTTCCCTCATCTCCTTTGCTGCATTATTTGAAAATGTAATTGCAAGAATATTTCTGAGTTTGTTTTTAGTAATACTAACGGAGAGCAAAAACTGAACGAATCTCCTTGATAAGGCGTAAGTCTTGCCCGACCCCGCAGATGCTTTAAGGACAATGAAATGGGGAAAATGAAGGTCTGTATCTCTGGATAAAACGCTGATTGACATTTAAAATTATACCATGATTGTAGAAGGTATGCGGGGGGTCAGACTTGACTATTGACTTTCTAATGAAAGCTCGAGGCTGGTTATGGCTTTGTATTATTGGCTTTAGCCGAATAAAAAATAAAATCAATAGTCAAGTCTGACCCCCATTTAATTATTTTACATAAACTTAACATTGATTTAATAATCGTGCAATAATTTTTTGATACCCTATGATACACATGTTTAGGTGAGACAACTGAGGGAGGTTCAATTTTTTGGATCTGGATCAGCCTGCACAAATTATATACAAGATTAAGATATTGATAGCCTTCGTTTCGAAGGGATAACCAAAAGGGGGATTAAAATCCCCCTTTTTTTGGAGGTGCATTTTGAGGAAGACTTTTGTGCTTGATACAAATGTTTTGATTCACGACCCAGAGAGCATCTTTAAATTTAAAGAAAACGATGTTGTCATCCCCATGGTTGTTATTGAGGAGCTTGACAGGCTGAAGAAGGGATACGGCGAGATAGCTTACTCTGCGAGGCACGCCCTGAAAAATATCGACAGCCTTCGAGAAAACGGCAATATCGCTGCAGGAGTGCCTCTGGAAGGCGGCGGGACAGTAACTATCGAGTATATTCCTCATATCCCCGACATGATTTCTGCAGACAATGCGATTATCAAGACCGCAATACATATCATGGAAAATACAACTAAAGGGAAATATAAGCCTGTTGTTCTGGTCTCAAAGGATACAGCAGTAAGAATAAAAGCCGAAACTGCTGGACTTTATACAGAGGATTATAAAAATGACAAGACAACCATATTCCAGAAATATGGGAAAATCCTTGATGACAATGACTACATAAACGGTATATTATCCGTGAGATACAAGTTTACAGGCTCAGAGATTTACAGGCTGCAAGGGGAAGATAAACTGACAAAAGTTAAAAGGGGGAAATCCCTTGAAAATATTATTCCCAAAAATATAGAGCAGGAGTGCGCCGTTGATGCTTTAATCAATCCTGATATTGAAGTGGTTGTATTGACAGGCTCCGCAGGGACAGGCAAGACAGTGCTTGCCCTCGCAGCGGGGATACACCAAACAACAAAGAAGTCTCCACTTTATGAGCAGGTGCTAGTCGCAAGGCCTGTGATTCCCATGGGCAATGACCTCGGCTACCTCCCTGGAGATATCGACGACAAACTCGCACCGTGGATGCAGCCTATATTCGACAATCTGGAGGTGATTGTGAATACCCCGACAGGGCAGTTTAAGGATAATGCCGCTGTATCAAAATACAAAAATTATCAGTATTTGATTGATTCGGGGATTTTAGATGTAGAGGCGCTTACCTACATCAGGGGGCGAAGCCTGCCAAAGAGATATTTCATCATAGATGAAGCACAGAATCTAAGACCCCTTGACATCAAGACCATTATCACAAGATGCGGCGAGGGCACAAAGATAGTATTTACAGGGGATTTGAACCAGATAGACACCCCATATCTCGATGCTATGAGCAACGGACTTTCATATCTCATCAGCCATTTCATAAATGAAGAGAATTTCTGCTACCTGAATCTAAGAAGCAGCGTAAGGTCGAGGCTTGCGGAACAGGGAGCAAGGCTTCTGCAAAGCACTTTAGACGTCCAAATTAATGACCCACAGCGCAAAAGAATATCTATAGGGAGTATTACAGGATAAGCTAGACATTAAAGAAAATTTGTAACATTATTGTAATATTCTTGTAATAAAACTATTGTTATAATTCTCTAGTTATGAAACATAAACAAACTGTAAAGGAGAAGTTATGTTTAATTCAATATTATTTAAATGCCCGTATTTAAAGGTAGGCAATGATGGGGCAAGATGCGATGCAGTATCAGACCTTGATGAAAACAATCTTATAAAAAATATGGCGGACGTAGATATCAAACTTTGTGTCAACAACAAAAGGCGCTTTGAAGTTTGCAGTTTTTACTTTGAACATTTAAGAAGAAGAGCCAATACCAACCAGCCTATTGATATTACATCATTCGAAAGCCCCCCCTTCATTTTCAGCGGTCGTAAATCGTTTTCATGCCTTTAACAGGATTGTAATCTAAATTTAACACTGTCTTAATAAATTCGTAATCTATAAAGATTTATAATTTACTAAAACAGTGTTAATACAAAATAAAGTTTCAGTGAATTGCCCACTTTGTAACTCCGATGCCCTGTATAAATACGGTAAAACAAAAACAGGTAAACAAAGGTTTCAATGCCTTATGTGTGGAAGGCAATTCAGTTATGGTGCTAAAAAACAACCCATTCAAGGCAAGCCCATCTGTCCTGAGTGCGGAAGACATATGAATTTATATAAGTTAGAGGGTAATTTAATCAGATTTAGGTGCTCTGAGTATCCAGTTTGCAAGACTTTCAAAAAATTTTCAATTCAAGAGGAGCAATAAAAGCTATTACGTTCAAAATGTGCCTTGCAGACTAAGGGTAAAGAGTCCTACTATTAAAAATAACGCCGAAGCAGAATATAGCCTTACAAAAATACTGTGTACATTTTATGGTATATCCACTGTAGATATAAACCTTACGATAGGTAGTGTTCTGAACAATTACAATAAGAATATTGATAGATATAAGGACATTTTAGCCCTTTTACAAAGAAAATGCTATTTTGATCCGTCAAAGACAGTGACTAATGACCAATATATACAAAATGCTGCATCAAAGGTAAGCCTGGTAATTTCTTTGAGCCAAAGACAAGAAGGGCAACGATAAAAAAAATTATGATAAGCTCCTGAAAACCCAAATCAAACATATCTGAAATTATACCACACACCAAAAAGACAAGAATATCATACGAATCGAAGCATCACAGAAAAATCCTTTTGCGATCAATCAAAATCAGCGATAGAACTGAGAACTTAACAAAATCAACAAGATAGATAGGAAGGGTCGGAAAAGAGACAGACTTTTATGGTAAAGACATGAGCATGGCAATTAGGCATAAGTCTTTCTCTTAAAATTCCCGGAAGCCCATTCGCTGATTCTCGCTGCTCTGTAGGAAAATATATCAGCAAGCTGTCTTTTAATAATAGCATGAAAGGGTATAGCATAAAACGGCAGCTGGTAGGTGACAAAATCACTCAACAATGTCCCTTTGCTGACTTTATCAAAGGTGTGAAGGTGAGACCATTTGCGATAGGGTCCAATTAACTGAACATCCGTAAATCTTTGAGGTGGATTAAAATCAATAATCCTGCTTCGCCATAAAATCCTCGCGCCGAAAACCTTAATAAAATACTCAAACTCGGCTCCTTCATATACGCCTGTATTGCTGCACTCCGTCATTCTAAAATCAAGCCAATCGGGCGTAATCTCAAACAGATTGCATGGGTCTTTAAAAAACTCGAAAGACTCCTCCTGTGATAGGGTGATTGTCTGAGATGTCTTTAATACATAAGTCCCGAAATCAACCTTCTCAAAACCTATTATGAAATCTTCTGGAATTTGATATTTCATGCGCCAGCCCTTCCTAACTCTATTTTTGGGTGGCATTGACATTTATATACAATAAAGATAATACTTTATGAATGGCTTAATGTGTATCTTGATATACTCATGCCATGTTTGTCAAAATCTCGATGTCATTTTGCTGGATCCTGGCAGGTCGAAAAACTTTTGCGTTGCTCAATTATGACCTAAGCATGATTCACTTCACAAGGAGGATTTAAGATATGTCAAAAAAGATTTATGTAGGAAATCTCCCTTATCAAGCCGATGAGAATGCCCTTAAAAAGGCTTTTGATGGGATTGGAGAGGTTTCGTCGGTCAGGATAATCAAGGATGAAACCGGACGCTCCAAAGGGTTTGGTTTCATAGAGATGGCATCTGATGAGGATGTTGACAAGGCTGTCACAAGCTTGAACGGGACTGAATTTATGGGAAGAAAAATGATTGTTAATGAAGCGAGGGCTCAGACAGAAAAAGGCAGGAGCGGTGGCGGCACAAGGGGTAAAAAGCCCTTCAGGGGAGGACGGGATCAGTTCAGGCGTTGATAATCAGTTTTTGATATAAGAGAAGATATAAAACATTCGGATTTTTTGAGCAAAAAACTCCCCAATTAAATTGGGGAGTCACCACTCATCCTATCTTCTGAACTGCCTTTGAGTATCCAAATACTGCCGAATTCCTCGTGTTGAAAAGCCTTTGCAATATTCATTTTTATAATCTCAAGCAGTGCGATGAAAGTTACGATAATCTCGAGCCTGGTTTCCTGACCGCCAAAAAATTCGTGGAAGGCTACTACCGATTTTTCCTCAATCTTATCAATTATTAATGCAATCCTATCTTTCACAGTCAAGGTTTCTCTGGATATTTCGGATGCCTCTGAAGGCAATTTTTGAAGTATCTTTTTAACCGCCTCCATTAAGTCAAATATACTGGCTTCAGGTAAGAATAAAAAATCCTCTGCTGCCTCGCAAACACCCTCCATACAGGGTCTTGAGAATTTTTCCTGTCTTTTGCCCTCCAGTTCTCTCAATAGATGAGAGGCTTCCTTAATAGTCTGATATTCAAGCAGACGCTCAACGAGGGGTGTTCTTGGGTCAACATCAGTAGATTCCCCGCATTCCTCAGATTCAGTCGGCGGGAGGAGCATGCGGGACTTTATGAAAATCAATGTTGACGCCATAACTATGAAGTCAGAGGCTATATCAAGGTCAAGCTCTTTCATCATATCAAGATACTCAAGATACTGCTTGGTTACGAAAGCTATAGGGATGTCATAAATATCAATTTTGTTGCTCCTTATGAGGTGCAGCAGCAAATCTAAAGAACCCTCAAACTTGGGGAGGCTCACACTATATTGAGAATCCTGCATCTAAAAAAGACTCTAGAATGAGCTAAGGGATAACCTTATTTAATTGATATTCCACAATCCCCGAAGCGCCCACACTCTTTAATCGGGGTATCAAGTCTCTGACCTTCTTTTCGTCTATTATTACTTCTATGGCGTACCAACCAGGATCAGACAATTCAGAAATTGTCGGCGAATGCATGGCGGTGAGAATTTTTAATACATTACTGAAAGACTTCTCGGGAACATTCATCTTCAGCCCAACCTTTTCTTCAGCAGCAAGGGCGCCTTTTAGAAGAATAGCTATATTTTCCATTTTTTTTCTTTTCCATTTGTTACGCCATGCCTTCTTATTTGCAACAAAACGGGTGGTGGATTCAACTATAGTATCTACAATTCTTAAATTATTTGCCCTAAGCGAAGTCCCTGTTTCTGTAAGCTCTACTATGGCATCAGCAAGATAGGGCGGTTTCACCTCAGTTGCACCCCATGAGAAATCAACTTCCGCCTTAATGCCATTTGACTTAAGATATTGTTTTGTATAACCTACTAATTCAGTGGCTATCCTCTTGCCCTCCAGGTCCTTGATGTTTTTTATCCCTGAATTTAAGGGAACAGCAATCACCCATTTAACAGGCCTGAAACCTTCTTTTGCATATCTTAGCTCTGCAACCTCAACTACTTCAGCGCCCTGCTCTAAAATCCAGTCATAGCCTGTAAGACCGCAATCAAGATAGCCATTCTCTACATATCTCGGCATTTCCTGAGCGCGTATAAGCATTGAGTGAATTTCGTCATCATCAAAAACAGGATAGTAAGAGCGCGGATATACTGTTATATGATAGCCAGCCTTTCTGAAGAGTCTTAGGGTTGATTCCTGGAGGCTTCCTTTAGGGAGTCCTATCTTAAGGATATTTGATGTGTTCATTTCAGTTTCATCCTCGATATTTGAATAAAAATACCCCGCCGTATAGCGGGGTATTTATTATAAATCAAACGATTGTTATTTTATCAAGAATTAAACCATCGCCTTTTCGGTCTGCTTCAACCAGAAAAGCCTAGAACCATTCATTACAGAGGCATTAATATTCTCTATCAACTCATTAACATTGACATCAAAGCCTTCCTTGCGTGCAAAGGGGCTTAAGCTAACCTTAACATCGTATTTAACGAGCTTTTCAAGTTCAGCCTCGTCAGCCTCTTCAATTTTTGCACCCATAGCCCTTGCAATCGCAGCAAAAATATCGCTATGTGCCATTGCATCGCCTGGCGGTTCAACTGCCTGGCATATGAATTTAAGATTGCCAAGATAATCAACTATTGAGCCGTCATCCTCTAAAAATGCAGCCGAAGGAAGGACTAAGTCTGCCTGCTTGGCAAGCTCTGTAAGGTGAGAGTTCTGAACGATGAGAAAATCTACCTTCGGGCGCTCAGAGATAGGAACCTCTCCTACCGCATAAAGGAGACTTGTGGCTCCAGTAGCCATCTCTTTATATCCCTTTCCTTTGTTTGGCGCAAGACCGATAAGCATTACTCCCTTTGCATTGCTCTCAACCGGAACAGAAACAACGGAGCCTTTAAGCAAGGCTATATTTGCGGAAGCCGGATACATAGCAGGGGAGGTAAAGACTACGGGATTCTTAGCGGCTGCAAAGAGCGCTGCTGCCTTCTCTATTTCCTCCGAAACTGTTGCACCCTTTACTGCGTCAGCTAAGGCAGCATCTCCGGTTAGTCCTTTATCCAGAAGACCTTTTACAAATGACTTGAGTTGTTCTGCTGCATCACCAACAAGTTCCACAGTAGCAACCTTGCCAAGCCCTGTTTCGCCGGCATTGATCGTTACTAATTTTGCGCCTGCATTTACTTTTTTCCTGATTACAGCATCAAGGGCTGGAAGCACTCTTTTCCATTGGCAGGGATCGAGATCAACCACAACAAACATATCTGCAAAGTCAATATCAGCCTGCGCGGAAAGCAGAGTTGCCTTATCGCCATATAGGCTTGCGGTTGTATCAACATTTTTAGTTTTAACAATAGATGTAGCAAGTTTGTTAAGCGCATATGCATCTTCGTTGGTTATCCCTGCTGTAGAAATGAATCCAGCTTTTGCCCCTGCCTTCTTAAGTTCTTTGGCGGCAATTACTACTGCCTCTTCCCATGTTGTCTCAACGAGTTTGCCGTCAACTTTTTTCATAGGGGTAGTTACTCTGGTGTCAGCAATGAGGCAGTCAAAGCCAAATCTGCCATAAGCGCAAATATATCTCTCTGATGACCCCTCCTCACCGTCTGAATTAACCTTCACAACCATCCCATCCCTTGAGCTTACGATTATATCGCAGCTATTGCCGCATAACAGACACACTGAAGGGACTTTATCATATTCCCATTCCCTGCCCTTGCGGCTCCTATCAGCCTCAACAAGGGCATTCACAGGGCATACATCAAGGCAGCTCCCGCAGAATGTGCAGCCGCTTTCCTGAAGAGGCTTTTCCATTGCGGTTACAACCTTTGAGCCAACGCCCCTTCCCATAAAGTCAAGCACATTTGTATCCTGCTGTCTGCAGATTCTCACACAGCGCCCGCAAAGAATGCAGTATTCGGGGTCTCTCTTAAGCAGAGGGTTTGAAGTGTCAGGGGCATAACCAAACGTTTTTCTCTCAAAAGATGACTGCTTGATATCGAAATCGTAGGCGTACTCCTGAAGATTGCAGACGCCGGCTTTTGTGCATGTCATGCAGTCAAGGGGATGCATTGAGACTATGAGGTCAATTACGAACTTCCTTAAATCCAAAACTCTTTCAGTCTTGGTATTCACTTCCATTCCTTCTTTAACCCTTGTTATACATGCAATCACAGGGGCTTTCTGTCCTGATACTTCAACAAGACAAAGCCTACAGGCTCCTACCGCCTTGATTCCCTTAAGATAACAAAGATTTGGGATGTGAATACCATTTAGAGCGGCAGCGTCAACAAGATTCGTGCCTTCAGGCACTTGAACCTTGATGCCGTCTATTGTGAGATTTACCATATTTGCCATTTAATCCTCCTTCTTAAAATATGCTTAATATATTTGATTAGATTAATTTCCTAAATTCAGTAAATGAGATGCCCTTATATAAAGCTATCAGCTATACAGGAGCCGGCTCAAGTATTTTGGGTTTAACCTCAACAATAACTATTGCGTTAGTCGGGCAAACATTCGGCACACATTCTCCACATTTGGTGCATCTTTTTTGCCTTATTTCAAAAGGTAAATATCCGCTCAGATAAGGCTTCTTTTTATCGCCAAATATGGCATTGAATCTGCACACATTCAAGCAGTCACCGCACATTATGCATTTTTCAGGTACAATCCTGTACTCAAAATATCCTGGACACTCCTGATCAGGACACCTGCCTTCAATTACATGCTCTCCAAAGGCACCTGCATCTATCCACTCAAGGATGAACTTGGCTGTATCCTTTCCTTTTTTGCAGAGTGAGCCGACAGCCATCTGCTCCGCAATTTTTTTGACAGTAGCAAGATCCTGGTCAGAGGCATTTCCTTCTATAATCTTCTTCAACCTTATCTGTGTTTCATAAGTGCCAAAAGAACACGGGAAGCATCTGCCACACATAGGACCAGCGAGAAATTCTTGCGTATAAAAAAGGGCCTTTTCAACAGGACATTTCTTCTGAGCCTCAGCCTCTTTTCTAATGTCATCTACTTTTATCTCTTTTTCTTTTATCTCTTCGCTCATTTAGCCTCCTTGACCTCTGCAGACTTGCCAGCGTCAGCGGCTGTCTGTTTTGTAACTTTTACAGCACCGATAGGACAAGCCGTTATACAAGCCTTGCATTTTGTGCAATAGTCCTGATCGATAAAGAATTTATCTCGAGTCTCCTTTACGGCGTCAAAGGCGCACGCATCTCTGCAAAGCCCGCAAAGGAAGCACTGCTCATTATCTATCGTATATTTACCTAATCCTGCGCAAACATTTGAACGGCAGAATTTGTCGTTAATATGCTCCTCGTATTCTTCCCTGAAGTAAGCTATCGTTGTAAGAATCGGGTTGGGAGCTGTCATGCCAAGTCCGCAAAGGGCGCTATCAATAATCTTTTTCCCTAATTGCTCAAGCTTATCAATATCACCAGGCTGACCTTCCCCCTTCGTAATCTTCTCCATAAGCTGCAGCATATGATAAGTTCCGATTCTGCATGGAGGACACTTGCCGCATGACTCAGACTGTGTGAATGCAAGGAAGTATTTAGCAACATCAACCATACAGTTGTCTTCATCAAGAACAACCATACCTCCGGAACCCATCATTGAGCCGACCTTCTTTAACGAGTCGAAATCAACTTCGAGGTCAAGATATTTCTCGGGAATACAGCCGCCTGACGGACCACCTGTCTGGACAGCCTTGAATTTCTTCCCCCCGATTATACCGCCACCGATATCAAAAACAACCTCTCTAAGGGTGATACCGGTTGGGACTTCAACAAGGCCTGTATTAACAACTTTACCAGTAAGGGCGAAAACCTTTGTCCCAGGTGAATTCTTTGAGCCAATGCCAAGGAACCAGTCTGCCCCTTTGTCTATGATTCTCGGAACCCATGCATAGGTTTCGATATTATTTAAATTAGTAGGATATCCCCAGAGTCCACCGTCAATCTCTGAGAGTCTTGGGGGACGAGATCTTGGGAATCCTCTTTGCCCTTCTATCGAAGCAACAAGGGCTGTCGCCTCACCGCATACGAATGCACCAGCACCTTCCCTTATGCTGACATGAAAGCTGAAGTCTGTTCCAAGAATGTTGTCGCCTAAAAGGCCTAAAGCCTCGGCTTGCTCTATCGCCACAGTAAGGTTCTTAACGGCAAGGGGATACTCATGCCTCACATATATAAAACCGAACTTTACATTCTCAATTGCATAAGCGCAAAGAAGCATTCCCTCCAACAAGGCATGAGGGTCGCCTTCCATAATCGACCTATCCATAAATGCCCCCGGGTCGCCTTCGTCTCCGTTGGCAACTACGAACTTGATACTGCTTTTTGCGCTCTTACAGTGCTTCCACTTTCTGCCAGCTGGGAATCCAGCGCCGCCTCTGCCTCTCAGGTTTGCCTTGTCAATTTCATTTATAACTTGATCAGGCGTCATAGATGAAAGAGCTTTCTGCAAGCCTGTATACCCCCCAACAGAGATATAATGGAGAATGTTTGTAGGGTCAATCATGCAGTTATTTAGTAAAACATATCTCTCCTGTTTCGTATAAAAGGGAACATCAACCATTTCAAGCACAGGTTCATGTAAAATGTCTTCTCTGTATAGTCCTCTTCTGTAAGCAATGCCGCCCCCGAAAGTGAACCCAAGAAGATCTGAAGCCTGAGAAGGCTGCACCTTTTGATAAAAGACATTCTGAGGGTCAACATTCATTATTGGTCCTTTCTGGCACATGCCCTGGCAGCCAGTTCTAACTATCTCGACATCCAAACCCTTCTTCTGGATTTCAGCCTCGATAGCGTCAAGAACTTGATAGGCGCCGGTAGCTGTACAACCAGTGCCGCAGCATGCCCTTATCCTTTGTTTGCCAGGGACCAATACCTCAGATTTAAGCTTTTCTCTTAATTTTTGCAATTCTGCTACGCTATTTAATTTTTCCATATCAAACCCCGTTTATTCTTTTGTTGTCTCTACAGGTTTTTCTGCTTCCAATTCCTTTATTATCTTGTCGACTTTTTTGGGGGTTAAATCTCCCTTATATTTCTCGTTTACGACAAGAACCGGCGCCAACCCACAACAGCCGATACATCCAACAGTTTCAAGGGTGAGGAATAAGTCATCTGTAGTCTCTCCTGGCTTCACGTTAAAAGATTCTGTAAATTTTTTTACAACCTCACTAGCGCCCCTAACATGGCACGCAGTCCCAAGACATATACAGACGACATTCTTACCACGAGGGGTAAAATAAAACTGCTTATAAAACGATGCCGTGCTATAAACCGCGGATAAAGGAATCCCCAAGTCTTTTGAGAGCGCCTTTAATTCATCCTCTGGAAGATAATTATGCTCTTTCTGTATCTTGTGAAATGAATGAATCAGTATAGAACGCCTCTTTTGGGCATCTGAAACAATATCTCCCAGCAAAGCCATCTTTTCTTTGACATCTATCATAAGTTTTGACCTCCGTTTTAATTTTAACTGCCAGGCTGAGTAGTTAGCTCGCAAAAGCTAACTACTCTTTTAAATATTAGAGTCCTTCGTGGGGTTTTGCACCCTTATCGAGCTCACGCCTTGCAGCCATATCCAAAAGAACACGTTCTGTACCAAACCTGCCGGGTTCATACTTCTTAAGCTTCAATCCAGCCCTTGCATTATCTATGTAATTAACTGCAATATCAAACATCTTCTCGGGATCATGCTCAAAATGGAACGCCCCTCTGAACCTTTCCAGCCATGAGTCAATCATTATTGATTTAGATACTTCTTCACTGGCTCCTGCGGGGGATTCACCGCCAAAGATCACAGGGACGCCGGACCCGGCAAAATAAGTCCCGATAGCGATCGCCTTCTCAGACATCCACTCAGGAGCTATACCTACACCGGGCATCCCGCCAATTTCATCAGAGAGCCCACCTTCTGCAGCCATGGCGCTAAGTATGGTTAATATCCTTGAGTTATCAACACAAGCGCCAAGGTGAAGTATTGGAGGAATGCCTATTGCCTCACAAACCTGCCTTAAGCCTTCTCCTGCATGCTCTAATGCCATCTCGGGTCTAAGCCAGCCTGCTGTGGCACATGCAGCGGCGCCGCAGCCCGTTGAAACAACAAGGATATCATTCCTGATCAACTCATTAACGAGATATCTGTGAGCTCCCTGGGCAGGAACCCTTGGGTTATCACAGCCTGCTATACCTACAACTCCCCTAATCCTGCCAGCCATTATAGCATCATTAAGAGGTCTGAATGAGGCTCTCCATCTTCCGCCCTGCATATACTCAATGTATTCCTGAGAAAAGCCGACTATTGCAGGAAATTTTTCACTTTCCTGACTGCCCTTTCTCGTCCTATTAGGGAAGTTGTCAATGGCAGTTCTAATAATCTGCCTCGCAACATCTTTTGCATGGTGCTCATCATATTCTATATGTATGGCGCCCTTCATCTTTGCCTTATAAGAAGTCGTGATAATCTTTGTATGGAAATTCTTTGAAATCGAAACAATAGCAGGCATTATGCACTGAACATCCGTCATCATGGCATCAACCAGACCGGTCATTATTCCAAGTTCCTGATTGGTGTAACCGCCTGCTGTAGGAATACCATGCCTCATGAGTATCTCATTTGCAGTGCAGCACATACCTGCCAGATTTATCCCCTTAGCGCCCTTTGATTTTGCATATTCAAGCAACTCGGGTTCTGTTGATACTTCAACAATCTTTTCAGCAAGGGTTGGTTCGTGCCCATGAACAACGAGATTGACTTCATCGCCTTTAAGGATCCCAAAACTCGCTTCTGCCTTAATCGGCTTGGGAGTGCCAAAGAGGATGTCAGTAATATCTGTTGATATCATGCATCCGCCCCAGCCATCAGCGAGCGACACTCTGACAGCATGAAGCATGAGGTTGTCAGGGTCGTGGTCAACGCCGACTGATGTCCTGTGCATTGTCTCAGCAATTTCCCTATCAATGCCTCTGGGGACAACCTTCCACTTTCTCCATCTCTCTTGAGTCTTCTTAGGCGCCCTTTTTATATAATTGAGTTCGCCGTTCTGCCTACCAAAATCTTCTATAAATTTTGTAGCAACATCTTTTGCAACATCATTGACTGTTCTGCCATCGCCGAAAGGGACTCCAAGAATGTCAGCCACCCTATAAAGTTTCCTTACATCTGTTACCTCAAAGTCTTTAGCTTCTCCACAGCCAACAGCATAAAGAGTAAGTGCCATATCTCTTGCGTGATCTGAATGTGCAGAAGTTCCAGCGGCAGCCATTCTCAGCCAATGCCTCGCAGCAACTGTTGCCAGAGACGCTCCGCATACACCCAAAGCCTCTTCTTCAGCATTCTTGCCTACCAATCTGCATGGTCCAATATGGCATACCTGACAGCATGCGCCTGTTGAACCGATAGGACATGGTTTTAGCTTGGTAGCCCTATCAAAGCAAGTTTCCAAGTGCTGGGATTCCCCCCACTTTATTATTCTCTCAGCAGCCTCATCGGCGCTTTTCATTAGCTTCTTATCCATATAACCTCCGAATTGAATTTTTCTGTTATTACAAAAGCCCTATATAATGGACTCCATCTCCAATGCCGGATGCCCAACCTTTGTAAGGTGTTCCATCAGTTTTTCTGCATCTTCACAGATAGTCTCATCACCGATCTTATCAAGCAGATCTGGAACTCCCTCTTCCGCAGCCCTCCGGTTGAATACATCCTGAATCCTCTCTTTCAAAGACTTAGGCATCCATACTATCCTCTTTATTCCACCGTCACCATACAAGAACTTCTTGCTGCCGATAAAGTTTACTCCAATTCCCATAAAACCAGGGGTCTGAGCACCGCCGCCTACGGAACCGGCGAAGGTTGAAAATTTCATTCCTACAGGTGTCATGCCGGCATAACCTCTATGAACAAGCATAACTCCATTAGCTTCCGGTATCAGTCCGGCTATGCATTCGAAGCATCCGCATGAGGTCATCGGGTTTTGCATGATTGAATACATGCAAACAGACTCTATTGCACCCCCAGAGCCTTTCTTTATATATTCATCAACCCCTGTAAATATGCCCAATTTAGGGTCGATAACATCGCCTTTCTTAATCGGCTGGTTTCCGCCTGTAGGGTTGATCTCAAATGCTGCCTTACAGTCAAGCCAGTTAAATGCTCCGCATAATCCAAGCCTCTCCGGAGAGACCACGCAAAGGTGGCTTGGTGCAAAAGACTGGCAGAGCAGACATGAATAAAAATCTTCCACTGCCTCATCTGTAAGACCTGCAAGCCTTGCATCACGCTCTGCATATGCCTTTAGAGCCTCTGCATGCACTCTCTTAACATCCGCTTCATCTATAAAAAGGGTCACTTGGACCTTGTCTGCAATCGCCTTAAATCTATTGTGAACCATTGTGGTATGTATTATACCGATGTGCTCAAGGGTAAATCCTGCTGCCTTTGCTTGATTGCTAATTCTCAACCAGTTAACATCGCGCTGTCCCATATGAAATATGCCTTGTGCTTCGTTGAGGTCAGAGTGAATCTTTCTTTCTATAACTGATTCGAAGTCTTTCTGCATCTTGCGCCCAGCAACCTCGATAAGGATGCCAAGGGGAAGCCTTCCGCCTTTTTCGTATTTCTCCTGCCAGTTTTCGGGAACGATGATTACCTTATTATCCTCTATCTCGTCCATCTCTCTCATTCTTACCCATTCAAAGGCAACCGTTTTGCCGCCGCCGCACTCAAGGAAGGTGTCTTCCTTTCTGATTCTCTCACCTTCAAATGCAGGACCGAAGGCGATAGGAATAGGGGGTTTCTCAACTATTATCTTAAGTCCTCTCATTTCTATGGCTTTTTGAACGATCTTGTCGTGGTCAAATTCTTTATCAACCTCTTCATATGTGCATACACCGGTGGGATGTATAACAGGAACATCAGTGTCGGCTATTGCAGGGAATCCCATATTGATGGCGCCTGCGCCGGTCGCCCATTTGATATCATCCAAAGGTCCTAATGCTATTGCAAAAGCGAAGACTCTATCCTTTTGATAATGGAGATGCCCTTTAAAATCTGCAGGCTTTTTACCGCCGAAAATAAGGGAAGCCCTGATAGCCCAGTCAAGGGCGTACAGAGTATGTTCGGCATCAGGCCCCAGAGGGACAATTCTCGAATCCCAACCAAGTTCAACACCTTTCCTTAAGAGTTGTTTGGTTACAGAATCGCCGTTGCTTTGGGCAGATAAAAATGTCAGGATATTCTTTTCCTGAAGTTCCCTGACTATCTTGACTGCTATATCGTCATTAGGCGCTGCGCCCAAAATTGCCGCGAAACCCGGCATTCTGCCATCAACGAGTTCAACACCGAGGTTCCTCTGGATAGTATCTGTAATAAAGCCATTATACACATAGCCCGTCTCGGCATCCACACATGGCTCAAGACCGTAAATATACCTTAATGCGAGAAGAATCTCCTCCGCAAAAAGGGTGCCCATTCCTGAATCGAGGGCTTCACCCAGATAGGGTTTCCACAAATGCTCATCAGGTTCTTCATGCAAAAGCTCTTTGGCAAAGCCAAGAGCGGTCTTCATATCCCCAATCGTCTGAACCTTAAAGCCTGTCATGGCATAAATCATGGGGAGATAGAAAGCAGTATCTGGGAACTCAAACTTATAATCAGCCCCTTTTTCTGCCAAGGCTTTTTCGAGCAGTTGTTCTGCTCGGGAACAAACATCTTTTGCGCCTCTTATAACGGCAGTTGCTATAAATTTAGACATCCTTACCTCCTGATAATCTTTTGTATTAAATTATTTTAAACACTATATTCTGTTAAAATCAATTTTACTCCCGCCCGATAACCAGCAGGAGTAAAATTGAACAATAATACTAAGCCCTTCCCTTCAAGAAAACAGGTATTGCGTTAGCCTCTCTCGGACCAACGGTAACCTTCCATCCCGGAAGTTTTTCTTCTATAGAACCGCTTAATATCGCTACATAGCCAGGTATAATAAGCTCTCTGTGGCTTATCTCATTTTCAATACCGCTTTCTTTTATGAATTGGGCAATCTTTGAAGCAGTAAATTTACCAGCCGCCCATGAGGTCAATACTGACAACCCTTCTGTATCCATAACAGCGAGTCTGCATGGAACCTTGCTATTCTCTACTTCACCCAAAACGATAAAATATGTGAGCGAGAAGTTTGTAGTAATAAGAAATGGCGATTCCGGAGCTGGCTCGCCAATCTTATAAATTTTCTGCTCAACCTGCATCGGCACTTGAGGATCAGTATAAATATTCTGCCTTAAAGCAAACGTCGCAAGATTTTTCCACTTTTCAACATTGCTTATAACAATGATTGACGAATACTTTGTAATGCCCAATGCGGACATTAGGGTTTCAAGCATAGGATTATCACGTTGGACAAAGTTTATTACCGGATAACCAAGAGGTTTGAAATTCTTCTTTGTTGCAGCTCTTCTAATTATTGTATTATCCTCTATGATTTCTTTGGCTGTCCTTGCGCCTGAATCTATTACCATATCATCAACGCCTAATCCTTTTATCTTTTCGGTAAAAGCAGCAAGGGCGTCGACTCCTTTTGCATATACTCCAAGTGGAACTTTGTAAGTTTTTGCGATATTAGCCATTGCCTCAGCATTGGACTCGTTTGCGCCATAGAGAATTGGCTTCTTATCAGCTACAGCCTTTACTGCGGCTTCTGCAGCGGCTGGATCTGCAGTCGAGAGGATAAGAGGTATTTCTGGTCCTTTAGCGGCTATTGCCTTAACCACTGCCTCGAATTTCCCTGCATCTTTGGATGCATTCTCAACTAATATTGAATCTATTCTGAGTTTTTGTCCAACTCTATCTATTTCTGAGGTGGCAACAGCTTCTACCTTGCTATTTATCTCATCATCTGATGCAGTGTCTTTAATTTCTAGGGCAAAGGCTGTAGGGTTTAAAAACTTCTTGTCATGCCTGAAGAGGACTGTTTCCTCTCCCATTTTTACAGCCTTATCACCCACGCCGAAAGTAATAGGTCTGATCGGTGGGGCAGATGCCTCACCCAGTATTTTTTTCGCTTCTGCTGAAACATCTGGACAGGCATCAATAGAAATTTGCCTCTGGGCAAGCTTCATTGCGAATGCAAGGCATGTGGGATGACCGCACTTCTTGCAATTGGTTTTTGGGAGCATTTTGAATATTTCTACACCTGATAACGCCATCTTACCCTCCGTTACATTAACTCATCTATTAATTTTTCTAAGGCTTCAACTGCCTTAGGATGTCTCATTATTAGCAATTCCGCACCAGCAATCATGAAAGCGGTTGCTGTAACTGCCTCCCAAGCTACTGCTCTGTCCTCAAGAGCACCCAACATCGGGAGATCAGCCTCAAGAGCCTGTGTTTCCTTCACTTTCCACACATACATCCCTACATCGCCGAGCAGTGGCTGCTGCATTGTAACGTCGTTCTGGGTTAGGGCGGCAAGTCTTATCCTCTCCATAACCGAATATGTGTAGTCAAGGCCGTAACCAAGTGCAGAACACATAGGGTCAGTTATCAATTTTTCTTTATCAAAACCCATCTGAGTAATTAATATGTTAAGCTGCTTGGAGAGGTTTATATCGAGGTTGGACATGGCTATAAGTTTAAGGTTATTAGCCATAGCCGCTGCAGCGATTGTCTTGTGATTCTCTTCCTGAGCCTTGCCTATTATGCAATTTTTATCCTTTACAGCCATAGCAACAGCAGACAGAACCGCAGCATCTTTATCTACATGATTACTACCGAGTATTATTAAAGGCACATTTACTGCTGCAAGAACCTCACTGGCAATCTTTGCGGCTTCATCAGGCGAACGATCCAATCTGTCAGGATGTGTCCCTAATAACCTGAGCGCTATTGCCTTTGCACCAAGTTTATCCTGACAATATTTTGCCCATTCAACTGGATTGGCTGACACACCCTCAAAAACTTTCTTAACAGTATCAGGCCAATCATCTGGCGGGATATCTTGAATTTCAAAAGCTATTAATGGCCTGTTTTTAGCAGTTCCATCAAAAGACAGAAAAGGAAGCATATTTTCACCACCAAAACTTGCAACCTTATCTGTTCCTATACTGACTTCATAAACCTTGCCGGAATAAGTTTCCTTTGGAACAACGAAAGACATTTCCTTCCTCCTATTTGAATATCAGCAGTTTCCCCCCTTTAAAATGGAGATTATAACTGCCAATTTTATTTTACATTTCTAAATATGAATGAGCGTATAGAGTATTCCCCATTATCACATCGATTGTTTTGGATACAGGTGTTATTTCATGCGGGTCAACTATAGCTGCTGTGAGACCCTCATACGCTAAAAGGGCAAAATAATAACAGTTAAGTATGGGCCTCAGGTGCTTCGGACACCCATTGGATATATTGCTTAGACCAACAACGGTTTTCATCGGAGGGTCATTCAATTCCTGAAACATTTTGATTGTCTTGATAACCTTAAGGGCATGGTCCTGAGACGTGGCTATTTGCAATACAAGCGGATCAAGGTATAGGTCTTCAAGAGGCAAGCCGTATTCCATAGCCCTTGCCATTATCTCGGATGCTATGGCTGACCGCTCTTCTGCATCTGCAGGAAGTCCGCCTTTGCCAACCGTAAGCCCTATCAACTGAGCGTTATACTTTATAGCAATCTCCATGATAGGAAACCTCTCGGGGTCGTTAGAGGTTGAATTAATTAAGGGTCTTCCCCATTGGTTATTATGAACCTTCAAGCCTGCCTCAATAGCCCTTGCATTTGTAGTATCAAGGCATAACGGCAAAGGCACCACCTCTTGAATGGTTGTAACCATCCATTCCATCAATTCCTCTCCATGGTCTTCTGCTGGACCAATATTGGCATCAATCATATTGGCGCCTTCCTTCATCTGCCGGAGGGCGATTTCCTGAATTGGTCCTTTGTCTTTCTTCATCATAGCCTCTCTAACCCTTTTGGCTATAATACTTAACTTCTCACCTATAATTAGCATTTCCTCCTCCTTTCTCGGAAATTAATGTATTTTCATAATACATTTGACAAAATTCTAATCCAAATAAAAGTAACACAAATTGAAAATCAAGTAAAGAAATTATTCATTATATTATTTAATGAATCTATAAGAGCTTATAGAAACTTATTTGAGAACCCTTATATAATGCCCGCCCCTTTTCGCCATTAATTTACGGAATTTGGAGAGAGTCGAGAATACTCCATAAAGCAACCACAGAAACCGCATCCTCTGGAAGTTGATAAACAGGTTTCCCATGAAGGTCAAATTCCATTATCATGTTATCTTGCGGCACAGCCCCTGTAAAGAAAAGTCCTGATTTCTCAATAACATCACTTAATTGAGCAATCTCGCTACCTGCAACCCTGTTTACAATTAACGCCCTTCTATCAACCTCGAGCTTTAGTTCTTCAGCCAATTCGTTGATTCTTTTTGCTGCAAGAACGCCTTTAAATGTAGGGTCGCTCACGATTAGAAGCAAATTTACTTTGTTAGTCGTCCTTCTGCTGAGATGTTCCATACCAGCCTCATTATCTATTACTACATAGGGGTAGGCTTCAGATAATTTATCAGTGTATTTTCGTATTATATGATTAGCGGCGCAGTAACAGCCTGGCCCCTCAGGCCTGCCCATGACCAGCAGGTCAAATCCATTTGCCTCAATAACGGACTGTTGAACCTGATAATCGAATAACTGCTCCATTGGCATCCCGCCGGGCCTGTCACCCGTTACCCTCACCGCCTCAAGAGAATCCTCTCTGAGTTTACCTATGGTTGTATGAACTTCAACACCAAGAGCTTCGTTAAGACAGGAATTGCTGTCTGCATCGACAGCAAGAACAGGACCTTTTCTCTTGGTTAAGAGATATTTAATAGTCAGGCTGGCAAGGCTTGTCTTGCCAGTTCCACCCTTTCCAGCAAATGCAATACTGTATGGCATTGTATTCAACTCCTCCTCGCAATGGAAGTAATCAATATCTTGAATCTTACCACAACTGCACCTTCTAAATAAAAATGGTTCATCTCCAATTTAGTTGCAATGAGCAAAGGCACTTTTAAGGATTAAAGAGAAATATTCGACATCATGAAACCCATAAGCCTTACGCTTGATAACTTTTATTTTATTATTAATCCCTTCCATCCGGCTGGTATGGATAGGGAACTTGCAGTGGTTAATAATGCCATAGGCATATCTCTTAAGGGTTTTGGCAAAAGCCATTACAGGTCGTATTTTGCTTTCTTCAGCAAG
>OGCL01000900.1_pt1 | contig 28176 bp, 30 predicted proteins | sample 1570041 | NCBI WGS metagenome assembly OGCL01 (sample SAMN06266162, study PRJEB24511) | hot springs metagenome | isolation source: Hot spring water | place: South Africa: Limpopo | collected 2015-06-22 | reverse complement strand
ACGACGCTCCCCTCCCCCTCGGGGGGAGGGGCGGGGGGAGAGGGAACGGACACGGCGACATTCATGCTCTGGGGTGGACGTCGCCATGTCCGTTAGCTGTGGATTGAAGGAAGGGTCATGGGTTACCAAGAGAGCAGTGTACTGAGGAGTCCAGGCGTGAATGCGGCATTGCGCGGCATTGTCATTGCCTTGTCACTGTGCGTGGCCTTGCCGGCTCCGGCGGCGCAGCAGGAGGGGCAGCGCAAGTCCGTATCGGACAGGAAGACACAGACAGGCAAGCCGGCGCGAAAACCGGCGGCGCTTGCGACGACCAAGGCGTCCGGCGCAACGGCACATGAAGCAGGCACACCCGGTGAACCCGCGCCGGCCGCCAAACCCGGTGTCACGCCGCCGGTCGCGGCGACCGTCGACAGGGGCTCCCCGGCCGTCGTGACCGTCCCACCGACGCCTTCTGTGCCCGGAGAGACGGCGAGGGAGCAGGCAGCCCCCCCACCCGTGAATCCCTATCTCGCCGGCTGGTTCAGACCCACGCCGGTGTCCGAGTTACCACAACTGGCGGCACAGCAACTCGGGGCAAGCGCGCAATGGGTCATCCAGGGCGTGACGAGACTGCCGGGACAGGTCGTCGATACCCTGCCCAGCATCAAGCGGGTGTTCCCGACCGGGGGACGCGAGCTGTGGGTGGCCAATGTCAAGTGCCCGGCGGAGATGGTCGCAGGCCAGCATTTCTTTCCCGCCAACGCCCTGCGCAACGCCGTCAACGGTCTGCTGGGGACACTCAACGAATCCCAGTTGCTGACGTTCGACATCCAGCTGGTTTGCAGTTGATGCGAGATCCGCATCCAGGTCGTGGGGCTTATTGATTCGACACGAATGAACCTGAAATAAGCCGCGTTATTCATCCGAACATCCGAAATACGGGCGCATGAAACCCCTCCCCCCGGGGGGAGGGGAAGGGGAGAGGGAAGTCTCGTCGGAGCGGGAAGCCGCTTCGCCCTCTCCCGGCTTCGCCACCCTCTCCCCGAGGGAGAGGGTCTGGTTATCGTGAAAGTCGCGAGAGCGACTCACGACGCTCCCCTCCCCCTCGGGGGGAGGGGCTTAAGGAGAGGGACCGTTCATGGCCGTCAACGACGTCTTTCATAGTCAGGGGCGGCCAAGCGGCCATGAACGGTTAGATCGTTTCGGATCATCAGGTTCATGGGCGCGGGCGCACCCGGACGCCGTCGCGGATGCGGTCGTCGGGATGGGCGATGACCCGCTCACCGGCCTTCAGCCCGGACAGGACCTGGGCGGCGAGCCCCGCGCGCTGCCCCGGTTCCACGGCGCGCAAGCGGGCCCGATCCCCTTCGACGACGAAGACGGCCCAGCCGTCGTCGTGGCGGAAGAGGCTGCTGGTCGGCACCTGCAGGGCATCGGCCGCCTCCCAGAGGACGAAGCGGGCATCGACCCGGTAGCCGTCGCCCAGCGTCTGCCAGGTCTCGCGCGGGGCGGTAATGTCGACGATGACCCGCACGCGCTGCTCCTCCACCCCCAGGGCGGATACCTTGGTGAAGCCGGCCGGCTCCACCACGCGCACCCGCCCTTCCAGGGGCGGGCCGCCCCAGCGCTCCAGACGCACGCGCGCATCGGGCCGGATGCGTACCGCCTGGGTGGACAGCACCTCGACCTCCACCTCCAGGGCCTCCGGGTTGCCGATCTCGAGCAGGGCCTGTCCGGCCGCCACCGCCCCTTCGCTCTCGCGCACCAGCTTCAACACCCGGCCGTCGACCGGCGCGCGCACCTCCAGCAGCTCTGCCGGGCCGCTTGCCTGCAAGGCGGCGGCCCTGGCGAGGACCGCGCGGGTCGTCTCCAGCTGATGGCGGGCCACGTCGACCGCATGCCTTGCCGCCTCCCGCGCCGCATCGGATCGGTTCACGCGGGTGCGGGCCTGGTCCACGGCGGCGCGGGACAGGAAGTCGGCCTGTCCCAGGGCCTCGGCGCGCGCGAGTTCCTGGCGCGCGAGTGCCGCTTCGGCTTCGGCCGCGCGCGCGTCCTCCCGCGCCGCCGCCAGGGCGGCCTCGGCGGCCCGCGCCTGGGCCTTAGCCTGGCTGCGGGTGCGCGGGTCCAGGGCATCGGCACGCGCCGGTTCGAGCACCGTCAGCACCTGGCCACGCCGGACCGGATCGCCGACCCTGAGGTCGATGCGCCGGGCATGGCCGGACATGGGGGCATGGATCACATAGCGGTCGCGCACGCGGGTCCTGCCTTCCTCCTCGACGGTCACCGTCAGCGGCCCCTGCGTCGCGGTCGCCATCTCCACGGCCACCGGACGTGGCATGAAGCCCCAGACGAGCCCGCCGACGATGGCCAGGACGAGCAGCAGGAGGGTGAGGCGGGCGCGGGACATCGGGGTGAGGGGTGAGGGGTGAGGTGACTCATTTTAGCGCTCACCGTTCACCACTACCCCATCACTCCCGCGTCTTCAACACCGCGACCAGGTCCAGCCGGCCCAGGCGGCGCCAGATGATGAGGCCCGAGACCAGGGCGGAGGCGAGCACGACGCTGGCGCCCAGGGCGTAGTTGCTGGGCTCCAGGATCAGCGGCAGCCGGTAGAGGTCGGTCTTGAAGGCCAGGACCAGGATGCCGGTGAGCGCCACCCCGAGCAGGAAGCCCACCGGGATGGCGAGCAGGGTGAGCAGGGCCAGTTCTCCCAGCAGGATGTAGGCGATCTCGCCGTGGGTGAAGCCCAGCACCCTGAGGCTGGCCAGTTCCCGGCTGCGCTCTGACAACGCGATGCGGGCGCTGTTGTAGACCACGCCGAAACCGATGCTGGCCGCCAGCAGGGTGGCGACCATGTTGTAGAACAACACGAATTCGCCGATGGTGGCGTAAAAGCTCTCGATGGAGGCCGCGTTGGCCACCATGCCCAGCACGCGCGGACGTGCGTTGAGATCGGTGTAGACATCTGACTCCGTGCCCGGTTCGAGCCCAAGATAGGCGCCGGAGACGACGCTGCCCTCCCGCATCAGGGCGTTGAGGGCATCCTGCCGCATGTAGGCCGACACCCCCAGGTACTGCTTGGTGATCCCCTGCACCGGCACCTCCAGCACCGGACGCCGGCCCTCCAGCACCTCCACGGTCAAGGTGTCGCCGGGTTTGACGCGCAGGATCTCGCGCGCCAGATGGTCGGTCAGGACCACCCCGTCGGGGGGGAGTTGCAGCGGCCTGAGACGACTGTTAAGCGAACGGTGCAGCACCCCCTCGGGCTCGATGCCATACAGGGCGGTGCGATAACTGTACTGCCCGAAGCGCAGGACGGCGGGGACGTTGCGGTAAGCCTCGACGTGGTAGACGCCGGGCAGTGATCTCAACTCGTGCAGCGCCCGGCCGGAGGTGGGCTCGATGAAGGTCACGGCCAGGTCCTCGCGTGCCGCCTGGCGAAACTGCACGTCGAGCATGAAATCGATCGCCCCCTTCTGGTAGTTGCCCACCATCATCAGGGCACAGGCACAGGCAATGCCCAGTACGGTCAGCATGGACTTCACCGGCCTGCGCTCGATGTGGCGCAGGATCATGCGTGAGGGCTGGGCGAGATGGCGCTGTAGCCCCAGGCGCTCGACCAAGGTGGCGCGGTAGGCCACCGGCGTCTCCGGCCGCATGCCCTCGGCCGGCGGCAGGCGCACCGCACGCGCCACGGCCATGAGGGCACCGCTCAGGCTGGCCAGCATGCCCACCGCGAGGGCGATCAGGACCACCTCGCCGCGCAGACGGTAGTCCAGGTAGGGAAAGCGGAAGGTGGTCTCCATATAGACGGCGGCGAGCCCCTGGCCGAACCAGGCCCCCAGGGCGGTCCCGGCGGCCACGCCGAGCAGGGTGACCATTGCCACCAGCTTGATGAAGTGCCAGCCGATGGCCCAGTCCGTGTAGCCGAAGGCCTTGAGGATGGCGATCTGATCGCGCTGCAGGGCGACCATCCGGCTCACCACCACATTGAGCAGGAAGGCCGCCACCCCCAGGAAGATGGCGGGGAAGATGCGCGCGGTGGTCTTAAGCTGCTTGAGTTCCTCGGACAGGAAGCGGTTGGAGAACTGGTCCGCCCTGCCGAAGGCGCCGGTCCCGCCGTAGCGTTCCAGCAGCACGTCGAGTCGATCGATCACCCCCTGTGCGGGGGTTCCGTGGGCGAGGCTGAGGGTCACGTTGTTGAAGGCCCCCTGCATGTCATAGGCCGAGGCCAGGGTGTGGCGGCTCATCCACAGCACGCCATAGCGCTTGAAGTCCGGGAACATGGCGCCCGGCGCGATCTGGTAGACGTATTCCGGCGAGACCGCGACCCCGACTATGGTGAGCCGCTTCCAGCGGCCGTTGATGATGGCCGCGACGTGGTCGCCGGGGCCGAGACCGTGCGCATCGGCGAAGGTGTCGGTGAGCACGACCTCGTCCGGGCTGTAGGGCTCGGGCAGGCGGCCGCGCTTCAAGTGCAGGCGGTTGAGTTCGGGCTCCCTGCCGTCGGGCAAGGAGAAGAGCAGCCCGGTGACGGGCTCGGCAAAGCCCGCCACCTCGAGCTTCACCCCGGCGCGCACGCGCGTCTCCAGCCGCTCCACGCCCGGGATCTCGCGCAGGCGGTCGGCCACCGATTCCGGCGCGCGCTTGAGCAGGGCGAAGACCTCCGCGAAGCGATAGTCGGCGTAGAAACGGTCGCGGGTCAGCACCAGGGAGTCATAGGTCGACAGCGACATCACCAGCGTGGCCACCCCGCCCATGATCACCGCGGCGATGGCCAGCGCCTGGCCGCGCATGTGCCAGAGGTCGCGCAGGAGCTTGAGGTCGAGGGCGCGCATCTACCAGGAGAGGGAGTGCGCCGGCGTTTTTGCCGGATTGGCGCGGATCTCGGCGATACGCCCGTCGGACAGCCGGATCACCCGGTCGGCCATCCCGGCGATGCCTGCATTGTGGGTGATGAGCACGGTGAGCGTGCCCAGTTCGCGGTTGACCCGTTCCAGGGCCTCGAGCACCACCACGCCGGTTTGCGAGTCCAACGCGCCGGTGGGCTCATCGCACAGCAGCACGGCCGGGCGCTTGGCGATCGCCCGGGCGATGGCCACGCGCTGCTGCTCGCCGCCCGAGAGCTGGGCCGGGAAGTGGTCAAGCCGCTCGCCCAGGCCGACCAGCCGCAGGGCCTCCTCCGGCGGCATGGGGTTTGCCGAGATCTCGGTCACGGCGGCCACGTTCTCGCGGGCGGTGAGGCTGGGGATCAGATTGTAGAACTGGAACACGAAGCCCACGTGTTCGCGGCGGAAGCGGGTGAGGTCCTGTTCGCTGGCCCCGGTGAGCTTGTGGTCCAGATACCAGACCTCGCCGCCGGAGGGGGCGTCCAGCCCCCCCAGGATGTTGAGCAGGGTGGACTTGCCGCTGCCGGACGGGCCCAGCAGGACCACCAGCTCGCCCTGGTAGAGCTCGAGGTCGATGCCGCGCAGGGCCGGCACCTCCACCTCGCCCATGCGGTAGATCTTGTTCAGGCCGGCGGCCTTGAAGACACTGGGCCTTGGGCTGGATATGGGCATCGTCTGGTCGGTCGGTCGGATCGTTATACTTGCAGCATGGCGCAAAATCCTGAATCCGACAGCCCCCCGGCTTTCCCCAAGCTGCTCGCCCTGCCCGCCGTGGAGCGCCCGGTGCGCATACCCGTGACCCATTTCGCCGCGGTCAGGTCGGCGGACGACCTGCCCGACCGGTTGCTGCTCGGAGACCTCAGGCCCGAGAGCTTCCGCTGGGAGAAGAAGGGCTGGTCGGCCGTATGGGTGGATGCCGACGGCCACCGCGCGCGGTTCCGCCATGCGGGGGGCTTGTCCTCGCTGGAGCTCGCCTACCGCGGCGACGAGGCGGTGACGCTGACCGGCGCCGAGCGTTTCGTCGATCTGGGTCAGACCGTGCAGACCATCCACCCCGGCGCCTGGCTGGACATCCTCGGACGCCATCTGGAGGGGCAATACAACCTGCGCGTCTTTCCGCACCGTGAGGACGATGCCGTGGGCGGCGACTTCCCGGACGGTCATCTGCTCACCCTGGTGATGCCCGTGCCGGCGGACCGGCTCATGGCCCTGTTCGAACTGCACAGGCGCCTGCAGGGCGATGCCGATATCCGCACGGGGCTTACGGCCTATCTGCGTCTGGCCTTCAGCGTGGTGAACTACATCGAGGGGCGCAACCCGGCGATGCTCGCGCATCCGGCCGGCCTGGTGCTCTACCATGTCAACGCGCTGGGCACGCCGGCGGCCGAGATGCCGGTAAGGGAGACGGACGAGGAGGGGGTCGCGGCCTGGACGCTGCGCCGCAGCCACTATCTCTACGTCGCCCACCTGCATCTGCGCGAGGCAGCCCGGCTGGTGAGCCGTCTGGCAGGGGCAGGCTTCATCGCCCAGGCCGGCGAGGCGCGTGAGGGCTATCCGCAGGCCCCCGAGTTCGGCGCCGCCCTGCTGCCCTTCGGCTACGAATACGCCGCGAGGAATGCCTACTGGTTCGACCGTGACCGGCGCCGGCGCATGGTCTACCCGGCCTTCGCCGACGCCGATGACCGCAACGCCCTGGGCAGCCAGCGCGGTGAAGTGTGGATCCGCGCCCTGATCCGCGATGCGCAGAAGAAGTCGGAGCGGCTCAAGACCGACACCGCCCGCGCCTTCGCCGAGGGCCTCGCGGCCGGCATGGGACGCCCGGCCCCGGAAGGACTGCATTGACCGAAGACATCGTATCGCCCCCCCTCACCCCTCACCCTAAGGCCATGATCAAGCTCGGTGTCAACATCGACCACGTCGCCACCCTGCGCCAGGCGCGCGGCACGCCCTACCCCAGCCCGGTGCAGGCCGCCCTGATGGCGGAATCGGCCGGCGCCGACAGCATCACCCTGCACCTGCGCGAGGATCGCCGCCATATCCAGGACGAGGACGTGCGCATGCTGCGGCGGCTGCTCACCACGCGCATGAACCTGGAGATGGCGGTCACCGACGAGATGGTCGCCATCGCCCTGGACGTGCTGCCGCAGGATGTCTGTCTGGTGCCGGAACGGCGCCAGGAACTCACCACCGAGGGGGGGCTGGACGTCGTCGCCCATTTCGACCGTGTCGCCGAGGCCTGCCGCAGGCTGGGCGCGGCTGGCATCCGCGTGTCCCTGTTCATCGACGCGGAGGATGCCCAGCTCGAGGCCGCACGCCGTGCGGGCGCGCCGGTGGTGGAGATCCACACCGGCCGCTACGCCGAGGCCAGGAACGATGCCGAGGCGCATGCGGAGCTCGAGCGCATCCGCCGGTCCGTGCAGTCCGGCCTCGCCTTGGGGTTGCAGGTCAACGCCGGGCATGGTCTGCACTACCACAACGTGCAGGCCATCGCCGGCATACCCGGCGTGGCGGAACTCAACATCGGTCACGCCATCGTCGCCCAGGCGCTGTTCGTCGGTTGGGAACGGGCCGTGGCCGAGATGAAGCGGTTGATGGTGGAGGCGTCGGCGCGGGCCTGATGGCGCCCTGTTGCGCGCCCTAGGAGCCTGTCCGCCAGGGTGCCGTCCAGGAAACGCTGGGCGGCGGGGTGACGCACCCTATTGGGCTGCGGGCGTTGCAGATCGAGCTCGTAGCCGCAGACTTGCTGCAGCCGGTCGAGCGGCTGCTCGCGCCCTGATCGCCCATAGGGCGGCCGGCATGTCCTTCTGGGCGATCGGCGCGCGGGCCTCGGGTGCGGTCTCCTCCCGGCCGGTCATGCGTGCCCTCAACCATTTCAGCATCTCTTACTCCCCTGGACTCGTCATCGGATACAGCCGGAAGGTCACCTCGCCCTCCCGGTTTTCCTCCAGGGCCAGCCTGTAGCCCAGTTGCAAGGCCTGCTTGGCGGCCTGGTACAGCCCGATGCCCAGGCCGTCGTAATTGGACACCGGGGCATGGAACAGCTTCTGCACCACTTCCGGCGGGGCGGCGGCCCCGTCGTCGGTGACCCTGAGCTGGGGACCGTCGCGCAAGGTGAACCAGACGCGGATGTGCAGTTCGGGATCCTGGCGCCGCTTGCGCAGGGCATTCTGCAGCAGGTTGTCGGCCACGCTCTCGAACAGGTCCTGCGGCAGCCAGCCCTCGGCATTGGGGTCGTCGGTCTGGAACTCGATCTCATCCTGGCCATAACGGGCCTTGAGGTCGCGCCACCATTCGCGCGCCAGGATCTGTCCCCTGCCGGCCTCGTCCTCCTGCAGATTGGGGGACTTCAATTTGTCCAAGGTGATCTCCAGGCGTTTGACGATCTGCGGCAACTGGCGCTGCACCAGCTGTTGCAGTTCCTCGGCCTGGTCCGGCCCGCTGTGCTCGGCGGCGGAGCTCAGGGTCTTGAGGGACTGCAGCATGTTCTTCACGTCATGCGTCAGACGCGAACCGGTCTCATAGATGGCCTGGGTGTAGGCATTGGCGTGCAGGGCCTGTTCGCGGATCTTGGCGGCGTAGAAGTAGCCCACCACGTCGGTCAGCAGCCGAAGATGCAGGGCGAAGGCGGGGTTGAGCGGGCGGTCGGTGAAGAACACCGCCTCCACGCCCAGATGGCGAAAACGGCTGCTGTTCGGGCTCTCGCTGCCCAGCTGGCCGCGGGAATAGGCGGTCTGCCAGGCCACGCCCGTCGCCCATGGGAGGTTGGAGAAACCCTCCATGGTGGCGCGGATGAAGGCCTCGGGGTCCGACTCCATCTCGGCCGCCTCGGCAGTCTGCTTCAGCCACTCCTCCAGGGGCAGGCCGAGGGACAGCACGTAGCGGGAAAACAGGTTGCGCAGTCCGGAGAATTCGCCGCGCGGACTCCACAACCAGGAAAAGATCACCAGGGCCCCTGCGAGACCCAGGCTGCTGATGAGCACCCCGCTGAAGTAGCCGGCGCCGGTCACGCGCATGGCCGTGAAGCTGCCCAGCACCAGCACCCCCATCAGCAGGAAGATCACCACTGCATAGAGCAGATCGACCGTGACCGAACTCCGGCGCAGCCTGGGGGCCGGTAGGAACAGGACCAGCAGGGGCAGCAGGACCAGGGTGTCGCGCCAGAGACTCCACTGATCGAGATCGGCATGGGCCAGGCCATAGAGCCGGGGCATCATCCAGAGCACAACCAGGGCGATGAGATAGACCACGGCCAGCAACAATCCGAGGCGCTCGCGCAGGCCGCGCATGCCCAGGGAGATGCCACCCAGCAGGGCGGCGAGCATGACGCACCACAGCAGGGCCGCCCAGGGCGTCGGCCAGGCGGCCAGCCAGGCGCCCACGGCGAGGACGGCCAGTGCGCGCGGCCACGGCAGCCGCTGGGCGCCGCTCAGGAAGGGCTGCCAGAGCAGGAAGGCGCCGTAGTGGGCGAGGATGACCGCCTGGCCCCAGGTCTGACCCTCTCCCCAGACGAACGCGGCGTGCAGGAGCAGCAGCATCAGGGCCAGGGTGCGGTTGCCCTGTCGGCTGAGCAGGGATGCGACCAGCCCCTCCGGATCGCGCACGAAGGTGGCGCCAGGGGCCGCGGATTCGGACGGCTTCATGGACATGGAGCATACATAATCCTTGATTCCTCGGTTGACCGCTTTGCTGCCTTCATGAAGCCCCATGATTGCTCGACGACGTGCCTTCGATCGCGACCACCCTTTGGGCGAGCCCGCTACACGCCCGCTTTCGCGGCTCAAACGGGCGCCTGGCTTTGTCGCTCCTCCTTGCGGGGAACGACCCCGCGGCGTCGTCGCTTCGCGCCAGCCACCCGCAAAGCCGCGCCTTCGGACGTGTTCAACCGAGGAATCAAGGATAATCGTGAATCGGGCGGGAAAATTGAGCCCCGAGCCTGCCCCGCGTACACTCCCGCCCATGATGTCCAGGCCCTCGCGCGATATGCACGTCGACGTCCGAGTTCCGGTCAGGGACGTCGGGAAGCCGACGGCCCTGACGCCCGCTTGCCTGCTCCACACCGCGTCCTGGCGCGCCGGAGGCAGGCCCGGAAATTGCTTGGCTGGCGTTGCCATGCCCCGTGTGCTGACCGGATTCACCCTCGTCGAGCTGGCCATCGTCCTGGTGGTCATCGGGTTGCTGTTGGGCGGCGTCCTGAAGGGCCAGGAGCTGATCGAGAGCGCCCGGGTGCGCAACATCATCACCCAGCTCGACAGCATCAAGGCGGCCTATTACGCCTTTCAGGACAAATACCAGGCCGCGCCCGGCGATTATCCCGGTCAACTCGCACATGCCAACCTGTCCGGCATCGCCAATGGCCAGGTCGGCGGCAATGGCGATGGGGTCGTGCAGGACACCCCCCAGGCCCGGGAGAGCCTGCTCGCCTGGGTGCACCTGTCCCATGCCAACCTGATCGCGGGCAGTTACCGGGCTGCGGGCAGCCTGCCCGATCCGGCCGGCGAATGGCCGCGCAACCCCTACAACGCCACCCTGCAGCTGCATTACGACGCCGAGTTTGCCGGTTCGGCGGGGATGGCGCGTCTTAACCTGAAGACCGGCAACCAGATCCCGGCCAGGATCCTGGCCGAGATCGACCGCAAGGTGGACGACGGCCGCGCCGACAGCGGCAATTTCCGCTTCAGCGCCTACAACGGCGGCGGCGGGGCGCCCGTGGCGGGACGCTGTTATGACAGTCGCAGCGGGCTGTGGCGGGCGGCTGAGAACGAGGGCAACTGCGGCGCGGCGTCACTGTTCTGAACCCGGCTTGACCCTCCGGCCGCAGGCCGGCCCTGGGGAGGCGCTCATCCCGCATCCCTTGCCGTCTCACCCCCCCTCCAGCCGCAGCTCCGCCGCCGACAAAGCCTCGGGCGTGCCCCGCAGCACCAGGACATCACCGCTTTCCAGCCGTATGCCGGGATCGGGTTCGGTGCCCCGGATCCCGCGCCGCCTGACTGCCACCACCGCCACCCCGGTGCCGGCCAGATCGAGATCGGCCAGGGTCCGGCCCACGGCGGGATGACGCGATGCCAGGCTCAGGCTGACCAGCCGTTCCTGTGCGGAACCGTCCTCCGTCGCCTCATCGGTGAGGCCCCGGAAATAGCCGCGCATGGTTGCATAGCGTGTCTCCCTGGTCTGCCGGATACGCCTGAGCACACGGGACAGGGGGATGCCGACCATGAGCAGGGTCTGGGAACCGAGCATCAGCGCGCCCTCCATCACCTCCGGTACGACCTCGGTGGCGCCGGCCGCACGCAGCCGCTCCAGGTCGGTGTCATCGACGGTGCGCACGATGACGGCCAGTTCCGGCTTGATCTGCTGGACCGCCGAGAGGGTGTGCAGGGCCTCGGCGGTATGGGCAAAAGTGATGACGACCGCCTTGGCGCGCCTCAGACCTGCCGCCAGGAGGACTTCGATGCGGGTCGATTCCCCGAACACCACGTTCTCGCCGGCAGCCGCGGCGGCCTGCACCCGCTTGGGGTCGTGATCCAGGGCGATGTAGGCCACCCCCTCCGTCTCCAGCAGGCGCGCCAGATTCTGGCCCGTGCGGCCATAGCCGCAGAGGATGACATGGTCATGGATGCCGAAGGTGCGGGCCGCGATCTCGTGGATGCCCGCCGCCCGTCGGCTCCATTCGCGTTCGTCCAGCCTCTGCGCCAGGCGCGGGGCGTAATGGATCAGGACCGGGGCGAGCAGCATGGACAGGATCATCGCCGCCAGCAGGTACTGGTGTGTGGCCGTCTCCAGCAGGCCGTGGCGGCCCGCCACGGACAGCAGGACGAAGCCGAATTCTCCTGCCTGGGCCAGGGCCAGGCCGGTGCGCAACGCCGTAGCCCAGCCCATCCCGAACAGGCGGGCGAGCCCCGTGACCAGCAGCAGCTTGACCGTCACCAGGAGGATCACGGCCGCCATCACCTCGGGCCAATGCTCGATCAGCACCCCCATGTCCAGCAGGAGGCCGATGGAGACGAAGAACAGTCCCATCAGCACGTCCCGAAAGGGCCGGATGTCGCTCTCCACCTGGTAGCGGTACTCGGTCTCGGCGATGAGGACCCCGGCCAGGAAGGCGCCCAGCGCCAGGGAGAGCCCGGCCTGGTCGGTGGCGTAGGCCAGTCCGAGGGTGATGAGCAGGACGTTGAGCATGAACAGCTCGCTCGACTTGGCCTGGGCGATGAGGTGAAACCAGGGCCGCAGGACCCGCTGGCCGATGATGAGGATGACGCCGAGCGCGATGGCGGCCTTGACGCTGGCCCAGAGCAGGGCCGCGGTCAGGTCCTGGCTGGCGGCCAGGGCGGGGATGAAGATCACCAGGGGGGCCACGGCCAGGTCCTGGAACAGCAGCACGCCGATGACGGGCCGGCCATGGTCGGTATCCAGTTCGTTGCGTTCCGCCAGCAGCTTGCTGACGATGGCGGTGGAGGACAGCGCCAGGATGGCCCCCACGGCCAGGCCGGACTCCGGGGACAGGCCGACGGCGAGGCCCAGCGCGGTGAAGACCAGGGTGGTGAGGACCACCTGCAGTGCGCCCAGACCGAACACCTCGGTGCGCATGGTCCTGAGCTTGGCCAGCGAAAACTCCAGACCGATGGAGAACATCAGGAACACGACGCCGAATTCCGCCAGATGCTGGGCGGGCGAGTCTTCCTCGTGATAGGGCAGCAGCAGGCCGAGGCCGGCGCCGATGAGGATGTAGGCCAGGAGGGGCGGCAGGCCCAGACGCCGGAACAGGGACACCGCCAGCACGGTCGCGCCGAGCAGCAGGAGCACGAGTTCCAGGGTGGTGGGCATGTTCGCGCCAGGGGGCTTGAGCTACAGTCGCCGGGCCGCCCCGAGACGGTTGCGCGGCCTGCCCGAGGGGGGCGCGACCGTCCGGGGGCGGTGAAAACCGCTATACTTTCCCGCCATTATGACATCCCCCGAGATCAACGCTTCCGCCATCCTCGAACTGGGCCGTCGCACGCTCGGCATCGAGGCGGATGCCGTGCGCGCCCTCACGGATCGACTGGATGCGTCCTTCCTGCGCGCCGTCGACGCCTGTCTCCACTGCACGGGCCGCGTGGTGGTGAGCGGCATGGGCAAGTCCGGGCACATCGGGCGCAAGATCTCCGCCACCCTCGCCAGCACGGGCACGCCGGCCTTCTTCATGCACCCGGCCGAGGCCAGCCACGGCGACCTGGGCATGATCACCGCCCAGGATGTGGTCCTGGCCCTGTCCAACTCCGGTGAGAGCGCCGAACTGGTCTCCATCCTGCCCCTGATCAAGCGCAAGGGGGCGCGGCTGATCGCCCTGACCGGCAACCCCCAGTCCACCCTGGCGCGGGAGGCGGACATCCACCTCGACGCCGGCGTGGCCCAGGAGGCCTGCCCGCACAACCTGGCCCCCACCGCCAGCACGACGGCGGCCCTCGCCCTGGGCGATGCGCTGGCCGTGGCAACCCTGTTCGCGCGCGGCTTCACCGCCGAGGACTTCGCCCGCACACACCCCGGCGGCAGCCTCGGCCGCAGGCTGCTGGTGCACGTGCGCGACCTCATGCACACGGGTGAGGCCCTGCCGGTGGTGACCGAGACGGCCAGTCTCAAGGAGGCGCTGCTGGAGATGACGCGCAAGGGTCTGGGCATGACCGCCATCGTCGATGCCGAGGGGCGTCTGACCGGCGTCTTCACCGACGGCGATCTGCGCCGGCTGCTGGACCGCGACGTCGACGTGCGGACCCTGACGATACGGGAGGTCATGAAGCGCGAGCCGCGCACCATAGCCGAGGATGTCCTGGCGGTGGAGGCGGTGCGCCTCATGCAGGAGGCCAAGGTCAACGGACTGCTCGCGGTCGACGCCCAGGGGCGGCTCACCGGGGCACTGAACATGCACGACCTGCTCAGGGCGGGCGTGGTCTAGGATGGCGTGATCGGGACGAAGGACGATGGAACTCGAACAGGTCTACGAAATGGCGGCAGCGGTCAGGCTCGTCATCTTCGATGTGGACGGAGTGCTCACCGACGGCAGCCTGTTCTACGGCGACGACGGCCAGGAATACAAGGCGTTCAACTCCCTCGACGGGCATGGCATCAAGATGCTGCGCCATACCGGGGTGGAGTCGGCCATCATCACCGGACGCACCTCCCATGTCGTGCTGCACCGGGCGAGAAATCTGAACATCTCCCGCGTCTTCCAGGGCGCGGACGACAAACTGCTGTCCTACCAGACCCTGTTGCAGGAGACCGGGCTCAGGCCGGAGCAGACCGCCTACATGGGCGACGACATCGTCGATCTGCCCGTGTTGAGGCGCTGCGGGCTTGCGATCACGGTCCCCGCTGCCCCCGAACTGGTCCGCAGCCAGGCGCATTACGTCACACGGGCCGCCGCCGGGCGCGGCGCGGCGCGCGAGGCCTGCGAGCTGATCATGCGCGCCCAGGGCACCTGGGAGGCGCAGCTGGCGCTGTACAACCGATGAGCACCGCCCCCGCATCGTGGCTGCCCCTGGCCATCGTCGCCGTGATGGCGGCCGTGGCCTACTGGCTCAACCATCTGGCAAGCCAGCCCCTGCCCGTGAGCGACGCCGCCTTCCGGCACGATCCGGAACTGATCGTAGACAATTTCGTCGCCACCGCCTTCGACCCGAAAGGCAATCCGCGCTATGTCCTGTCGGCCGCGCGCATGCTGCATTACACCGACGACGAGACCACGGAGCTGACCGCCCCGCGCTTTCAGCATCGCTCCGCCTCCTCACCCGCAATCAGCGCCGAGGCGGCGCGTGGCTTCATCTCCACGCGCGGTGAGCACGTGTACCTCATCGACCGGGTCCGGCTGACCAGGGCCGCCGCCGGGGCCACACCCGAGCTGGTCCTGACCACGGATTATCTGCAGATCACACCGGAGGCCGAGGTGATACGCACCGACAGACCGGTCGAGTTGCGCCAGGGGGCCTCCTCCATGCGTGCCGACAGCCTGCTGCTGGACGGCAAGACGCGCAGTCTGGAACTCAAGGGTAACGTGAAGGGAAGCTATGAACCACGCTGAGCGCCTGCTCGTCCTCGTGACCGCCGGACTGCTGTCCTTCGCCACCCCCGTACTGGCCGAACGCGCCGACCGGGACAAGCCGGTGCACGTCGAGGCCGACACGGTGCGCATGGACGACCTGCAGAAGATCGCGGTCTATGAGGGCAGGGTGATCCTGACCCAGGGCACGCTGCGCGTGCAGGCCGATCGCGTCGAGGTGCGCCAGGATGCGGAGGGCTTTCTCACCGGCACCGCGCTGGGCAAGCCGGTGCATTTCCGGCAACGCCTCGACGGACGGGGGGATTGGGTCGATGCCTGGGCGAACCGGGTCGAATACGATGCCCGCAAGCAACAGGTTCGCTTAATCGGCGAGGCCTTTCTGAAGAAGGGGGAGGAGGAACTGCGCGGCGACCTCATCACCTACGATGCGCGCAGCGAGCTCTACCAGGCCAGCGGCGGCCTGCCGGGGCAGAAGCCCGGCCGCGTGCGCGCCGTGATCATGCCTTTCAAGAACGGTGCCGCGGAGCCTGCGAGGCGCGAGGGCGGGGATGACAAGTCCGGCCTGGATCCCTCGCCCGGCGTCAGACCATGAGCGCCCTGGAGGCGACCGAACTGAGGAAGCGCTACCGTTCGCGCCAGGTGGTGAACGATGTCTCGTTGCGCGTCGACAGCGGCGAGGTGGTGGGGCTGCTGGGTCCCAACGGTGCCGGCAAGACGACCTGCTTCTACATGCTGGTGGGGCTCGTGCGCCCGGATGGCGGCCGCATCCTGCTCGATGGTCAGGACATCACCCATGCCCCCGTCTACCGCCGGGCCAAGCGCGGACTGTGCTATCTGCCCCAGGAACCCTCCATCTTCCGCAAGCTCAACGTGGCCGAGAACATCGCCGCCGTGCTGGAACTGCGCGGACTGAGAGGGGCGGAACTGGAGGAACACCTGGCGTATCTGCTCGAGGACCTGCACATCAGCCATCTGCGCGAGGCCCGGGCCGTGAGCCTCTCGGGGGGCGAGCGCCGGCGCGTGGAGATCGCGCGCGCGCTGGCCATGCAACCCCGCTTCGTGCTGCTGGACGAGCCCTTCGCCGGCATCGATCCCATCTCGGTCATGGACATCCAGAAGATCGTGCGCTTCCTGGTCGAGCGCGACATCGGCGTGCTGATCACCGATCACAACGTGCGCGAGACCCTGGGTATCTGCGACCGCGCCTACATCATCAACGAAGGCTCGGTGCTCGCCGCCGGGGGCGCCGAGGAGATCATTTATAATGAGAGCGTGCGCAAGGTTTATCTAGGGGAACACTTCCGTCTCTAGAAATCGCCAGGCAGTCCGTTAATGGGGCGTACCATTCGACGCTGCTCCACATGAAGCAAAGCCTACAGCTCAAGCTGCACCAGCAGCTCACCCTCACCCCGCAACTGCAGCAATCCATCCGCCTGCTTCAGTTGTCGACCCTGGAGCTCGACCAGGAGATCGGCCAGATGCTGCAGGACAATCCCCTGCTCGAGCGTCTGGATGAGGGTTACCCCGCGGAATCCGGCCAGCACGCGGAGCCATCCCAGGACAGCGCGGCTAGCGTAAACGGGGACGAAATCTACGATGAGATGGCCTGGGGCGAACGCAGATACGGCAGCGCCTCGTCCGAGGACGACGAGGATCGCGAGTTTCAGCAAGCCGATGAAGCCGGCATGGGGCTGCGCCAGCACCTGCTCGACCAGCTCTCCCTCACCGCCATGTCGGAGCGTGACCGCCGGCTGGTGGCGCTGCTCATCGAGAGTCTCGATGAGGACGGCTATCTGGCCGTCAGCCTGGACGAGCTTGCGACCATGCTGCCGGCCGAACTCGAGGTGGAGCGGGAGGAGCTCGAAGTCGCCCTCAAGCTGCTGCAGAGTTTCGATCCCGTCGGGGTGGGGGCACGCAACCTCAGCGAATGCCTGCTGCTGCAGCTCAACGCCCTGCCGCCCGACACCCCTTTTCGGGACGCGGCGAAGACCGTGGTGAGGGAGCATCTGGATCTCCTGGCCGAGCGCGAATACGGCAAGCTGAAGAGGATCCTGGACATGCCCCAGGAGAGGGATTTCATCGCCGTGCGCCAGCTCATCACCTCGCTCGATCCGCGGCCCGGTGCGCTGTATGCCCCTGTCGATGCGCGTTACGTGGTCCCCGACGTGATGGTGAAAAAGGTCAAGGGCATGTGGGTGGTCAGTCTGAACCCGGACGTCATGCCCAAGCTGCGCATCAACCAGATGTATGCCGACATCCTGCGCCACCACCGCGAGGAGGGCGGCACGTTGACGTCCCAGCTGCAGGAGGCGCGTTGGCTGATCAAGAACGTGCAGCAGCGCTTCGAGACCATCCTGCGCGTGGCCCAGGCCATCGTCGACCGGCAGCGGCATTTCCTGGAATACGGCGAGATCGCCATGCGCCCCCTCACCCTACGGGAGATCGGCGAGGCGCTCGACCTGCACGAATCGACCATCTCGCGTGTCACCACCCAGAAGTACATGATGACGCCGCGCGGCATCTACGAATTCAAGTACTTCTTCGGCAGCTCGCTCGCCACCGATGCCGGGGGCGCCGCGTCCAGCACGGCCATCAAGGCACTCATCCGGCAGTTCATCGAGGCGGAGGATCGCAGCCGCCCCTTGTCCGACAACACCATCTCGGACATGCTCAAAGAACAGGGTTTCGTCGTCGCCCGGCGAACGGTCGCAAAATACCGGGAGATGATGAACATCTCCCCGGCCAACCAGCGCAAGTCCGTCTAATCCGCTTTCTCAAGGAGCGTCATATGAATCTGAACATCACGGGTCATCATCTGGACGTCACGCCCGCCATCCGCAGCTATGTAGAGGACAAGCTCGCGCGGGTCACGCGCCACTTCGACCATGTGATCGATGTCTCCGTCGTCCTGTCCGTGGAGAAACTGCGTCAGAAGGCCGAGGTCAACGTCCACCTGCCGGGCAAGGACATCTTCGTCGAACACGCGGATGGCGACATGTATGCCGCCATCGATGCGTTGGCGGACAAGCTGGACCGGCTGATCCTCAAGCACAAGCAGAAGGCCGGCGACGTGCATCGCGAGACCGGTGGCATCAAGCGCCAGGGCACGGCACTGGACTGAAGCCGATGCCCCGTTCGGCGGGGCCGATATCGCCATGAATCTCATCGCCCCCCTGATACGGCCGGAAAACGTGGTGGTGGACCTCGATGCCGCCAGCAAGAAGCGACTGTTCGAGCTGACGGGGCAATTGTTCCAGTCCAACTGCGGGATTTCCGCCGGCGAGGTCTTCGACAGCCTGTTTTCGCGCGAAAAGCTCGGCTCCACGGCCCTGGGTTATGGCATCGCCATTCCCCACGGCCGCATCAAGGGACTCAAGGACACCGCCTGCGCCTGCATACGGCTCAAGGCGCCGATCGATTTCGACGCCCCCGACAATCTGCCCGTCGATCTGGTGTTCATCCTCCTGGCCCCCGCCACCGCCACCGATTTGCACCTGCAGATCCTGGGCGAACTGGCGCAGATGCTCAGCGATGCCGGCTTCAGGGAGCGCCTGCGCAAGGCCCCGGATGCTGGGGCCTTGCGTGCCTTGATCGAGACGTGGACGCCTTGAGCCAGGGCATCACGGTGGCCGAGCTCTACGCCCAGGCCGCCGACAGGCTGCAGCTCACCTGGTGTGCCGGCCGGGCCGGTGGCGACCGGCAACTGACCTCTGAGACGGTTCAGAAGCCCAGCCTGGCGCTCATCGGGCACCTCAACTTCGTGCATCCGAACCGCGTGCAGGTGCTGGGATGCGCGGAAATGGACTATCTGCGGCGGCTCACACCGCAGGCCTTGCGTCAGGCCATCGATCACCTCTATTCCACCGAGATCGCCGCGGTCGTGGTGGCCAACGGCGAGGCGGTGCCGGAGCTGATGCTCAAGGCGGCCGAAAGGACGGCCACCCCGCTGTTCACCTCGCCCGAACAAAGCCCCGCCCTCATGCGCGTTCTGTCCCATATCATGAGCCAGGCCCTGGCCCCGTCCACCATGCTGCACGGGGTCTTTCTCGAGGTATCCGGCCTCGGGGTGCTGATCACCGGCGACCCGGCGGTGGGCAAGAGCGAACTGGCCCTCGAGCTCATCTCCCGCGGTCATCGGCTGGTGGCCGACGACGCCGTCGATGTCTTCGCCACCTCGCCCGACACCCTGGAGGGGCGCTGTCCCACATTGCTGCAGGATTTCATGGAGGTGCGCGGCCTGGGGGTGATCAACGTGCGCCGCCTGTTCGGCGAGACGGCCGTGAAGCAGCGCAAGAATCTCAAGCTCATCATCAACCTCACCCCCGCCGAGCGTTGGGACCAGGTCGACCGTCTGGACATGCATGCCGAGGGCCGGGTGATCCTGGGCGTGGAAGTGCCCGAGGTCCGCATACCGGTGGCCGTGGGCCGCAACCTGGCCGTGCTGGTCGAGGTGGCGGTGCGCAACCACATCCTGAAGCTGCGCGGCTTCAATTCCTCCAGCGAGTTTGCCGAGCGTCAGCGTGCCGCCATCGCCTCGGCCGAGGCTGCATCAGGTCCGTCCCCACCCGCCCAGGTCTGAAACGCGCATGCGTCTGGTCGTCATCACCGGGCTGTCGGGATCGGGCAAGACCGTCGCCCTGAACGTCCTCGAGGACGCAGGTTTTTATTGCATCGACAACCTGCCCGCCGCCATGTTGCGCGACACGGTGTTCTATCTCGACCAGTCGGGCTATCGGGACGTGGCGGTGAGCATCGATGCCCGCAGTGAGAAGAGTCTGGCGGGGCTGCCGGACGATCTTCGGCGACTGCGGGACAAACTGGACCTCCGTGTCATCTATCTCGAGGCGAAGGAAGAGACCCTGGTCAAGCGTTTTTCCGAGACGCGGCGGCGTCATCCGCTCAATACCGGCGAGCTCTCGCTGCAGGAATCGATCCGCTTGGAGCGCGAACTGCTCGGCGGTCTGGCCGCGCTCGGGCATCGCATCGATACCAGCGACACCTCCGCCAATACCCTGCGGACCTGGATCCGCGACATTCTCGGGCTGCAGAACACCCGCTTCACCCTGGTGTTCGAATCCTTCGGCTTCAAGCATGGCATCCCCTTGGATGCGGACCTGGTGTTCGACGTGCGCTGTCTGCCCAACCCGCACTATGACCCCGTCCTGCGCCCCCTCACCGGGGCGGACCCGGCCGTGATCGCCTTTCTGCAGGCCGAGCCGCGCGTCCTGGAGATGCTGGAGGACATCCGCGCCTATGTGGAGAAGTGGCTGCCCGTCTATGCCCTCGACAACCGCAGCTATTTCACCGTGGCCCTGGGCTGCACGGGCGGCAGGCACCGGTCGGTCTATTTCGCCGAGGCCCTGGCCGACTATTTCAGGCCCCGCCAACCGGTGCTGATCCGTCACCGGGGACTGACCGGATGAACGGTCTGGATGCTGCGCTCGGGCACGGTTCGCGCGCTGCCGCATCATTGCGCTGGCTGGGCTGGGGAGATGGGCTGGTGCTGGTCCTGGGCCTGCTGGCGGTGATCGCGGCGGCACGCATCGCTGCCGGAGGCGGGGACGACCGGGTCCTGATCCGGCAGGCGGGGCAGGTCTATGCCGAGGCCGGCCTGCGGGTCAACCGGCTCATCGAGGTGCCGGGCCCCCTGGGCGTCACCCTGGTGGAGATCCGCGATGGACGGGTGCGGGTGAGGGCCGATCCCGGTCCGCGTCAGCGCTGTGTCCGCCAGGGTTGGCTCGCCCCGGGCGAGACCGCCCTGTGTCTGCCCAACCGGGTCAGCGTGCAGCGCGGGTCGTCCGCCTATGACAGCCTCAACTATTGAGCTGGCGGTGCGGGAGCAGGATCGCCGCGTGGCGATCTATGCCGCTTACGCGGTCGGGCTGACGCTGGCGGAGGCGCTCATTCCCCTGCCCATCCCCGGCCTCAAGCCCGGCCTTGCCAACATCGTCACCCTGGTGGTCCTGGTCCTTTACGGCTGGCGCATGGCGGCCTGGGTCAGCTTGTTGAGGGTGGTGGCCGGTGCCCTGCTGCTGGGCAGTTTTCTCACGCCCGCCTTCGTGCTCAGCCTCTCCGGTGCGCTGGCGAGCCTGACCATCCTGGCCCTGCTCCGAAGCCTATATCCGGGCATTCTGGGCCCGGTGGGCTTGTCGGTGCTGGCCGCCTTCGCCCATGTCGGTGCACAGCTCATGGTGGTGGACCTGTGGCTCATGCCCGGTGTGAGCCTGCTGTCGCTGGCCCCGCTGTTCCTCGCGGCTGCGTGGGTCACCGGTCTGGTCAACGGCCTGGTGGCGGCCCGCCTGCTCGCTGACGCCGCGCACGGTCGAGTCGGGGACGCGCCGCGGACGAGCGCCGAGGCTGTACAGAGGGGGTCTGCGCCTTGAGGCCGTCCCGGCCTGCATCCGCTGTTGCGCCCTGGCCCGATTCGACGGGATGGGCCGACTGTCCTGCGTTACCGCGAAAGTCGCGCAGCCGACTCGCGACGCTCCCCTCCCCCGCGGGGGGAGGGGCTGGGGGAGAGGGAACGTTCCTGGCTACAGCCTGCGCCTTTCATCGGCAGGGGCGGCCATTGGGCCATGAACGGCCACCCTGTGACCTCTGCGCACACAGGGACGACTGACCAGGATGAAACGCATCACCCTCGCCCTCACCGGCGCCTCCGGCATGGCCTACGGGCTCCGTCTCCTGGCCTGCCTACTGGAGGCGGGTTGCCGCGTGGACCTGCTGGTCTCCCAGGCCGCCCGCATCGTGGCGAGGCAGGAGCTCGATCTGACCCTGCCCTCCGGCAACGATGAACTCGCACGCTACCTGCGACAGCACCTCTCCAGCGAGGCCGGTGAGCTGCACGTCTATGGCCGTGAGGAATGGTTCGCCCCGGTCGCATCGGGCTCCAACCCGGCCGATGCCATGGTGGTCTGCCCCTGTACCATGGGCACATTGGCCGCCATCGCCCAGGGGTCGTCGGACAACCTCATCGAACGGGCCGCCGACGTGATCATCAAGGAACGCCGCCCCCTCGTCCTGGTGCCGCGCGAGACCCCCTTCTCCCTCATCCACCTCAGAAACATGACCGCCCTGGCGGAGGCGGGCGCCACCATCCTGCCCGCCAACCCGGGTTTTTACCATCGCCCGCAAAGCGTGGACGCGGTGGTGGACTATGTCGTCGCACGAGTCCTGGACCATCTGGGCATCGCCCATGGTCTGCTGCCGCGTTGGGGCGAGGACAGCCCTTCCTGATCCGGCGGCGCGGCTTGCAGCTTCCCCTCTTCCCCCTCAATACCGTCCTGTTTCCCGCTGGGCGCTTGTCCCTGAAGGCGTTCGTGTCCAGGTATGTGGGTCAGAGCCCGCGCAGGTCGCGCGGGTGGTCGTGGTAACGGGCGCGGTAGAGCAGGCGCCGGTGCTCGGGGCGGTCGCTGAAGCCGGCGCGGGTGTGCAAGACATTGGCGCAGATGAGACCCATGCCGGGTTCCAGCCTGAGGGTGTACACGCCCTCCGGACGCCGCGCCAGCAGGTCCTCCAGCGCTTGCAATGCGGTTTGCGTGGCAGCGTCGTCTTTCCAGCGGATGCTCCTGGTGCGGGCGGTGTAGCGCAGGTGCAGGTGGCCTTCATGCACGCACAGCGCAGGACCGGTTGCGTCGGGCCGGGCGGTGCCGGTCTCGTCGGTGCGCGCCGGGATGGTCATGGCGTCCTCGGCCATGAGGGCGCGGATGTGGTCGGGATGGGCATCGCGCAGGGCGATGTAGGCGAGCTCCGGGTCGTAGAGGTCGTTCTCGCCCCCGGCGTCCGCCGCACGCACGCAGTGCAGCATCATGCCGAAGATGCGCCGCTCGGGCGGGTTGTAGTAACCGTCGGTGTGCCAGCGGATGCGCTGGTGGGTGTAGGGGATGTAGTCACCGCGCCGTCCAGGGTCCACGCCCGCGGGTCTCGGCGTCTCGGCGGTCTCCTCATCCTCGCGCGGTGTCAGGCTGGAGATGCCGTCCGCGTCGGCGAGCCAGTTGGCGTCCAGGTGGATGAGCCCGAACTGCTCGCCGACACGGCGCGGGATGGCCTTGTCCTCCGCCCCCTGCGGCGGGCCGGCATAGATGGCCATGTTGGTCTTGGCCAGGCGCTGCCAGAGGGCCGCGTATTCGGCATCGCTGAGCCGGCGTGGCTCACGCACCTCGACGATCAGGTCCTCCGCCCGTTGCGGATAGCCCGCCAGCTTCGCTTCACGCCAGGCCAGATAAGCGGCCTCGTTGTCGGGGTGGAAGGGCGATTCGCGGGGGATCATTTGCCCGATCCCCGGGCGGGATAGAACCCGTCCACCTGCTTCTTTACCGTGCCCATCACCTGCGGCATCTCGATGTCCATGATCTGGTCCTGGATCCAGCTCTGATCGGACTTCTCCATCACCTCGCGGATCTGCAGGGAGAGGTAGCGCAGGGCCTGGAAGCTCGCCTTGTCCTGGGTGAATTCGTAGTGGGCATATTCGGTCATGCGGTCGTTGAGCATGTCGATGTAGCCCTGCTTGTAGTCGTAGTCGGGGTCCTTCTGGCCGCCGGTGAAGGACAGGATGTTGTCTTCCATGATCTCGGCCAGCCTGCGGCCGATGGCGCTGACGAGCCGGGCCCGGTCTGCCTCGCTCAGACGGCCGTAGACCAGGCGGTCGACGTAGTGCACGGCGAAGGCGGTCATCTCGGCGATGATCTTGAAGCCCCGCTGCGGCGTGACGATGTCGTAGTCGGCCTTGGACAGGTCGTCCACGGCGCGGTCGGCCATGCGCCAGATGGTGGTGGCCAGTGCAGTCGCCACCTCCTCGGCGCCGCGCTGGGCGCCGTCCTTCTTGAACCAGACGGTCTTGACTCGGGTGGGGGCAGCCATGTCAGTTCGGTGTCATTCTCCGGTGGCGACGGGGCGGCTGGGATCGGTTATCCACTCGCTCCAGGAACCGGGATAGAGCCGGGAGCCCGGCAGGCCGGCGATCTCCATGGCGAGCAGGTTGTGACAGGCCGTGACGCCGGAGCCGCACATGTGGATCACCTTCCAGGGCGGCCTGCCCTTGAGCAGGGCCTGGTAGTTCTCGCGCAGGGCCTCGGGCGGCAGAAAGGTGCCGTCGATGTCCAGGTTGTCCTCGAAGTTCCAGTTGATGGCCCCCGGCACGTGCCCGGCCACCGGGTCGAGCGGCTCGAACTCACCGGTGAAGCGCCGTTCCGGCCGGGCGTCGATGATCAACTCGCCGCTGCCATGCACGGCGTGCAGGACGTCCTCGGCACCCACGATCTGACTGGCCTCGGGCAGACAGACGCAATTGCCCTTCTTGGGTTGCGGCACCTCGGTGGTCAGCGGGCGCATCTCCCGCTTCCACTTGGGCAGCCCGCCGTCGAGCAGGGCCACCGCCGGGTGACCCAGCCAGCGCAGCAGCCACCACATGCGCACGGCCATGGCGCCGAAGCTGTCGTCGTAGACCACAACCTGTTTGTTCACGCCCACCCCCCAGTGATAGAGCTTGTCCGCCAGGACAGCGGCCTCGGGCATGGGGTGCCGGCCGGTCTTGCCGGGCACGATGGGGCCGGAGAGGTCTTCGTCCAGATGCACGTAACGGGCACCCGGGATATGACCCTCGGCATACGCGCGCCGCCCGGCCTCCGGATCGGTCAGGGTGAAGCGGCAATCGAAGACCACCCATTGGGGGTCCTGCAGATGGCGCGCGAGGTCTTCGGTGGTGACCAGGGTGTTGATGTACATCGGGTATCAGGTTTCAGGTTTCAGGGTCCAGTATGGGTTGACATGGCTACAGGCACGCAGACCAGTGAGACCGCCCCCCAATCCGTACCCTGTATCCTGTAACCTGTAACCTGCTCAGTAACCCCCCTTGCCGAACGGCTTGGTCAGTCCGGCCACCTTGGCGGACTGGCGATTGGGCTGCTTGGGGAAGAGCTCGTACAGGCGCTTTTTCCAGTCCGTGCCCGGATGTTCTTCTTCCATCATCGCCACCATGTTGCGGAAGTTGGGCGTATGACCATCCTCCTGGTACTTCTGACGCATGAAGTTGATCACGGTCCAGTGTTCATCGGTCAGGGTGATCCCCTCGGCCGCGGCGATGACGGGCACGACCTCGTCGCTGAAGTTGGGCTCGACCAGAAAGCCTTCGTCATCGACCTCGAGCTCTTCACCGTTCACTACGTAACCCATGTTTCCTCTCCTTTCACGCTGTTGGCAACCAAGTGATCGGCTGTGTCGCTCAGTCGATCACCACTTCCTTGATGGACTTGTGCGGGATGAAGATCCCGCAACCGTAGATCCGATACCGTCCCAGCCCGCGCTCCTGGATGCGGATGGAATCCTGCAGGCTGAGGTCATGCAGCATGAGGCTGTAGCCTTCGACCTCGCCGTCGCCCACGTGCATACGCCGTCGTCTGCCGGGGATCAGTCCGCAGCGCACGCCCATGGCATCGAGCTCGGCCCTTGCCTCGGCCAGGAACTGTGCCTCATCGGCCGAGGCCATGATCACGAAGTGGGAGTACAGCGTGGCATATGGAAGCAACGGCCGCATTTTCAAGGGGCCGACCTTGATCGGGCCGGCGCCCGCTTCGAGCACGGCCCCGACCAGTGCCTCGGCATCCGCCAGCCGATCGACCGGCAGGCGCAGGGTGAGCTTGACTCGACGGTTGATGACCAGATTGTCGTTACAGCCGGTGGGCGCGCCGTGCACCGGGTGCACCCCCGCCCCGGCGGTCTCCCCCAGCCACGGCAGATGCCTGGACAGCTGCTCGAACAGCCCGACACCGTGGTCAGCCGGGATCTCGCCGGCAGACAGATCGAACTGGACGTCGGTCAGCGCAGCGGCGTGTTTGAAATCCTTGATCGCCTCCCATTCGGGGTTGTACATGCGCATGGGTCAGGCCCCCTCGCTGGTCTGCGTCGCGATCGGCCCCGCCCACTTGAGCATCTCCTCGGCCCAGTATTTCGCCGTCACGGGGTCGATGTCGAAGATGGTGAAGCGTGCCCCGCGTTCACGGATGCGCAGGCGCATCATGGGCACGCCGCCGGCGGCGTACTCCACCTGCTGCAGCTCGATCTCCTGGTTGCCGTAGGGGTTGCGAAACTTGGCAATGGGCGTGATCTGGTCCATGGGTATGGGCTGTCCGTGCGAGGTGATAATCTGACATTTTTCGTCGGGCACCAGCATTCCCGTAACCGGGTAGCCCTACCTACCCGATGGGGTAGGTGGACACTACCCTATTTCATCCCCCACTACCCCAACGGAATGATGGTGTTCAGCATGAGGGCTCTCTAACATGCGCTCACTCGATCAGTGCAGGCGAACCTGCGCACGGGCAGTGCAGTGAAAGCAGTGACGACATATCGTTGTACAAGACTTCAAGGAGAAACAGATGGCTAAGCAAATGCACCAAACGCCTAACCTGGACGAACTGGAAAGCGGCCCCTGGCCCTCCTTCGTGACGGGTCTGAAGCGCCTCGCTCAAGAAAACGACATGATGGTCGACCTGCTCGGCCAGCTGGAAACCTCCTACAAGACCCGCTTCGGCTACTGGAAGGGCGGCACCGTGGGCGTGATCGGCTACGGCGCCGGCATCATCCCCCGCTTCACCGAGCTGAAAGACGAGTCCGGCAAGCCCCTCTTTCCCGAGGCGGCAGAGTTCCACACCCTGCGCGTGCAGCCGCCCGCCGGCATGCACTACACCTCCGACCTGCTGCGCCAATTGTGCGACGCCTGGCTGGAGACCGGCGGCTCGGGTCTGATCGCCCTTCACGGTCAGTCCGGTGACATCATGTTCCAGGGCATCAAGACCGAGAACGTCCAGGCCGCCTTCGACAGGTTCAACGAGATGGGCTTCGACCTCGGCGGCGCGGGCCCGGCGCTACGCACCTCCATGTCCTGCGTCGGCGCAGCCCGTTGCGAGATGAGCTGCTACGACGAGGCCCGCGCGCTGCGCACCGTCATCAACAACAACCTGGACGACATGCACCGTCCGTCCCTGCCCTACAAGTTCAAGTTCAAGTTCTCCGGCTGCCCGAACGACTGCGTCAACGCCATCCAGCGTTCCGACATGGCCACCATCGGCACCTGGCGCGACGACATCCAGGTCAACGAGCAGATCGCGCGTGACTGGATGGCCGCCCACAGCATGGAAGACCTGATCAACATGGTGGTCAACCACTGCCCCACCAAGGCCATCCAGCTCAAGAAGAACGACGGCGCCCCCGCCGGCGAGGGGATCTCCCGCGTGGCCGTGTCCGATGAGCATTGCATCGAGATCGACAACCACAACTGCGTGCGCTGCATGCACTGCCTGAACGTCATGCCCGGCGCGCTCCTGCCCGGCAAGGACAAGGGCGTGACCATCCTGGTCGGCGGCAAGGGCGTGCTCAAGATCGGCGCCACCATGGGCACCGTGGTCGTTCCGTTCATGAAGCTGGAGTCCGACGAGGACTTCGAGAAGCTCAACGACCTGGCCCGTAACGTGCTGGACTTCTTCGCCGAAAACGCCCTCGAGCACGAGCGTACCGGCGAGATGATCGAGCGTATCGGTCTGGTCAACTTCCTCGAGGGCATCGGCCTGGAGGTGGATCCGAACATGATCATCCATCCCCGCACCAACCCCTACGTGCGTACCGACGGTTGGGACGAGGAAGCCGAGAAGTGGTTCGAGCGCAAGCGGGCGGCGGCCTGATCTGCGCATAGCGACACCGGGGGTCACCGTTGGTGACCCCTTCTGAATCGTATATTGGTATCCTGATCTCACCTTGTTGGAGACAAGCATGGCTGAAAGAACACACGAGACCATCGAGTCCGGCGCCCCGGATCCGATGCCCTACATGCACCCGGTGATGAAGAAGAACTACGGCAAGTGGGTCTTCCATTCCCACCCGAAGCCGGGTGTGCTCTACCACCGCGCCGAAAACGGCGACGAGATCTGGACGGTCAAGGCCGGCACGCAGCGTCAGATGGACCACTACACCATCCGCAAGCTGGCCGACATCGCCGACCAGTACGGCGACGGCTATGTGCGTTTCACCGCCCGGTCCAACATCGAGTACATGGTCGCCGATCAGGCCAAGGTCGAGCCCCTGATCAAGGCCCTGCAGGACAACGGCTTCCCCGTCGGCGGCACCGCGAACTCCGTGTCCATGATCGCCCACACCCAGGGCTGGCTGCACTGCGACATCCCCGGCACCGACGCCTCCGGCGTGGTCAAGGCCCTGATGGACGAGCTCTACGACGACTTCGTCAAGTGCGAGATGCCCAACCGGGTGAAGCTGTCGACCTCCTGCTGCGAG
>OGCL01000898.1_pt1 | contig 28231 bp, 23 predicted proteins | sample 1570041 | NCBI WGS metagenome assembly OGCL01 (sample SAMN06266162, study PRJEB24511) | hot springs metagenome | isolation source: Hot spring water | place: South Africa: Limpopo | collected 2015-06-22 | reverse complement strand
CTCGACCAAGCCCGGCAAGGAGGCCTACGTCGAGCCGGTACCTGGGAGCGCGGGCGTCCCGCCCGCAACATCCCTTGGCGGGCCAGAGGCCCGCGCTCCCAGGGGGGGGCCGCCCGCCTACCACTTCGCCGTGCGCGTGGGCAAGCCGAAGGATGTTGAGCGGGCCAAGCGCGGGACCAAGCTTGCGCGCGGCGCGAACTTCGAGTGCCTGATGTCGGGCACGCCGATCACCGGTGACTACATCAAGGCCGAGGGCAAGGCCGGGCGGATGGGCGCGCGGCTGATGGCGATCGTCGCCGAGGGCCAGCGCGGGCGGGTGTATCTTGCTCCCACGCCGGAACATGAGGCGGCGGCGCGCGAGGCGCAGCCGGTGTGGAAGCCGGAGGGCGACGTACCCGCACGACTCACCGGCGGTACGTGCGTGCCCTACGGCCTCACGAGCTGGGCCGACCTCTTCACCCCGCGGCAGTTGGTGGCGCTGACGACGTTTTCCGACCTCGTGGGGGAGGCGATCGAGCGGGTACGCGGGGATGCGCTGGCCGCCGGCCTTTCCGACGACCCTACCCCGCTGCGCGACGGCGGCACCGGCGCGGCGGCGTATGCGGAGGCGGTGGGGGTGTATCTCGCACTGGCCGTCGACAAGGTCGCCGACCGAAATTCAACAGTCTGTGCTTGGGCTAGCCTACGTGAGCACGCCCGCAATACTTTCGGCCGGCAAGCAATCCCGATGGTTTGGGATTTTGCGGAGAGCAACCCTCTATCTGATTCGAGTGGAAACTTCGAGGGGGGCATAGTTTCTATTGCTTATGGGCTCGGGTCCGTTGAAGCGGAGACGATTGGCCACAGCGTTCAGGCTAATGCTCAGTCACAAATCGCGTCAGGGGCCAAGGTCTTGTCGACCGATCCCCCCTACTACGACAACATCGGCTACGCCGACCTGTCGGACTTCTTCTACGTCTGGCTGCGCCGCTCGCTGCGCGGCGTCTACCCCGACCTGTTCGCGACGGTGGCCGTGCCCAAAGCAGAAGAACTCGTCGCCATCCCCTACCGCCACGGCAGCAGGGAGAAGGCCGAAGCCTTCTTCCTCGACGGCATGACGCAGGCGATGCACCGGCTCGCCGAGCAGGCGCATCCCGCCTTCCCGGTCACGATCTACTACGCCTTCAAGCAGCAGGAAACCCTGGGAGCGCGGGCCTCCGGCCCGCCAGGGGTTGTTGCGGGCGGGACGCCCGCGGTCCCAGCAACGCTCCCAGCGAGCACCGGCTGGGAGACCTTCCTCGACGCCGTGATCCGCGCCGGCTTCGCCATCAGCGGCACCTGGCCGATGCGGACCGAGCTCACCGGCAATCTCAAAAAGAACGTCGCCGCCCTCGCCTCCAGCATCGTCCTCGTCTGCCGTCAGCGCCCCGCTTCCGCCCCCACCGCCACCCGCCGCGAGTTCGTCGCCGCGCTGAAGGCCGAGCTGCCGCCGGCGCTGCGCCACCTGCAGGAGGGCAACATCGCCCCGGTGGACCTGGCGCAGGCCGCCATCGGCCCGGGCATGGCGGTGTACACCCGCTACGCCAGGGTGCTCGACGCGCAAGGGCAGCCGGTGCCGGTGCGCGAGGCGCTCGCGCTCATCAACCAGGTGCTGGACGAGACGCTGGCCGAACAGGAGGGCGACTTCGACGCCGACAGCCGCTTTGCCATCGCCTGGTTCGAGCAGTACGGCTTCGCGGAGGGCGAGTACGGCGTGGCCGAGACCCTCTCCAAGGCCAAGAACACCAGTGTGGCCGGCCTGGCCGAGGCGGGCATCCTGGCGTCCAGGCGCGGCAAGGTGCGCTTGCTCAGTGCCGCCGAACTGCCCGCGGACTGGGACCCGGCCGCCGACACCCGCTTCACGCACTGGGAGGCCGTGCACCACCTGATCCGCGCGCTCGAAGCCGGCGGCGAAGCGGCCGCCGCCGATCTGGTCGCGAAGCTCGGCAGCCGGGCCGAGACCGCGCGCGAACTGGCCTACCGCCTCTACACCGTGAGCGAACGCAGGAAACGCGCGGCCGAGGCGCTGCAATACAACGCGCTGGTGCAGAGCTGGCCGGAGATCGTGCGGCTGGCGAGAGAATCGGCGTCGCGCGCCGAAGCCGCTTCCGAACAAGCGTCGCTTTTCGGAGCGACCGGAGGGTGACCGGTGAGCCGACTTGCTCTGCAGAACGGCGACGACTATCCGGAGGCGGCACGAAAACATCTGCTCGATGCATCGGCGCTGCTGTCGTCGCATCGGCCGGACGGTGCGGCGTACCTGTCTGGCTATGCAGTCGAATGCGCGCTCAAGACCCTGATCGTGCTGGAGGGCGCGACGCCCCCGCATCATCACAGGCTCGGCGACTTGCGTGGAGAAGTGAACCGGCTTGCGGCCATTGCGGGCAGTAAGGCGGCGCGATATATCGGACACGCAACGCAAACCGTCGCTGCCGCAGCGATCGCAGGCTGGAATCCCAACATGCGCTATCGCCCGGCCTCGGTGACGCCAGGTGACGCGGCAACCTGGCATGCCGAGGCAACCCGCATCTTTCGCGAGACGATCCAGCAGATGCGTCTTGACGGAGTGATCTGATGCCCTACATGCACTTCGACGAAGCGAAAGCGGATGCCGTGAAGGCTGTTGCAGAGTGGCTCGTCAGCGCTCCCGGTCTGGAACGGGCGCTGCTCGTGCGCGACCTGTTTGGCAAGTTCCGTCTCGCGCTCTGGAGATCCGGCGCCGCGGACGTCGGCAGGATCGGCCAATCGCTGGCCGAGCGGTGCGGGCCGTGGTGGAGCGGCGAAATCGAGCGCATGGACGAAGCCGACGAACTCACGCGCAAGCTGTACGAGGACGTGGCGGCGCAGGCACGGTCCGTGGCCAATGAGCCTCGTCTTCTGGTGCTGGACCGCCATCGCACACGGACGGGCTGGTTCGTCGATGAAGAGGCGGCGCTCTGGGCCGCGCCCGAAGGCGGGGCGCCAATCGTCGTCTTCTATTCGTTCAAAGGCGGTCTGGGGCGCAGCACGTCGCTTGCGGCCTTCGCGATCCAGCGGGCGCGGGCAGGAGAGCGCGTCTGCGTGCTCGATCTGGACCTCGACTCCCCCGGCGTCGGCCGGCTGCTCGCGGCCGATTCCGCCGGGCTGATCGCATCCTGGGGAGTGGTCGACTACCTGGCCGAGCAGGCGCCGCCTGAGGCGCCGCTCGCGGACTATTACCATCGCTGCGACCGCGTCGCGGGCTCCGGAGAGCTCATCGTGTTCCCCGCCGGGCGAGTCGACGAGGCCTATGCCGACAAACTGGCTCGGGTGGATATGGAGGACGCGTCCTCCATCCAAACCGCCGCGCTCGGCAAGCTGCTCGAGCGGGTGCGCGACGAACTCAAGCCGCATTGGGTCTTGATGGACGCGCGCACCGGACTTTCGGACTCGGCAGGGCGGCTGTTGTCCGGACTGGCGCACCTGCACGTGCTTCTCGGTACTACACAGGACCAGAGCTGGCAGGGGCTGAACCGGGTTCTCGACCGTCTGGGCAAGAATCGGGTCGAGAGAAATCTGCCGCAATTCGAGGTACTCATGGCGCAGGCGATGATCCCGGTCGGCGCCGATGCCGGTCGACTCGCACGCGATGCCTTTCTCGCGCGCGCCGAGCGGGAATTCACGGATCGCTACTACGCCGAGGCCGACGGGGATGCCGCCTCGCTATGGACGACGGACGACATGGACAGCCGAGTCGCGCCGCACGTTCCGGTTGCCATCGACTACGAACAGAAGCTCGCCGACTTTCCGGACATCGAAGCCGTCGCGGACCTGCTTTGCACTGGCTCATACGCCGAGCTCGCCACACGTATCGTTGAACGGTTCGAAAAGGAGCCCGAAGCGTGAGCCAGTGGAACGACGAACGCCGGCGCTTGCTGCAGGCACTGCGGAACATCGGCAGCGCCGGCCGTGCCGAGGGGGAGGCGCCCAATCTCATCGGCCCCGGCTACTTCCCCGTCAGCGAGCATCTGCGCCTGCTCGATCCCGAGGTGGTATTGGTGGTCGGGCCGCGCGGCTCGGGCAAGACCGAAATCGCGCGCGTCTTGAGCGACGCGAAGCTCGCAGAAGCCATGGCTCGACACGCCCCCGCCGTGCGCCTGCCTTCGGGGTCGTCGGAATGGGTCGCCGCATACCCCGCCGGCTCCGCGACCTTCGATGCGACTGGGTTGAAGGCATACATGCGGCGCGAGAGGGGCGCGACCGACAGCCTGCGCGAGCTGTGGTTCGCCTATTTGACACGCTTGGTGGCCAGTCGCTGCGAGGCGGGCGACAAAGACAGACTGCAGGCGGTTGTCTCGCCACCCGGTGCCGACATCGACGAGATCATGCGCGAGTTTCGCCAGCTCGGCACCGCGCCGGTCGTGGCGCTGGATCGGCTCGATGGACGACTCGAACAGGAGGGTCGCTTTCTGTTCGTGACCTACGACGAGCTGGACGTTCTGGGCGGCGGAGACTGGTCGCTCGTCGAAGCGGGCGTTCGCGGACTGGTGGCGTTCTGGGCCGCCTGCGCGCGGCGCTGGAGGCGCGTCCGCGCCAAGATCTTCCTGCGCACCGATCTTTACGATCGCCACGCGAAAGCCGGTGGCGCGGACCTCGCCAAGCTGGCTGCAGGGAGAGTCGAGCTCGTGTGGAACGAACGCGACCTCCATGGGCTCTTGCTCAAGCGGCTGGCAAACGTCGATGCCGACCTTGGCAGGTACGTCAAAGAAGTCAAAGGGGTCAACTGGAGGGAGGATGACGATCTCGGGGCCATTCCGCAGCTTCGCAACTGGCAGGATGCACGTCCAGTCATCGAGCGCATGTTCGGCGCCTACATGGGCGCCAACCGGAAGAAGGGGCTTGTCTACCGCTGGGTCGTCGATCACGTTCGCGACGGTCAGGGCCGGGCACTGCCGCGACCGTTCGTGCGCCTGATCGAGGAAGCCGCCGGGCAGGAACTCCAACAGTTCGGCAACGTGCGTTCCCCCCGGCTGCTTGAGCCGGCAGCGCTGCGACGGGCGCTCGACCGCGTATCGAGCGACCACGTGGCGCAGTCGAAAGATGAATGGCCGTGGTTGGAAGAAGTCAAGAAGCGGCTCGCCGCCAGTCCTCTCGTGCCTTGGGAGCGCGATCGAGACGTCGTTCGGCTACTCGAGCGCTTCGAGTCGGCGGAAGCTTCAGCGGCGCCACCCTTCGAAGGGCGGGAACTTCTCGAATACCTGATCGAGATCGGCATCCTTCGTCGTCGCCCGGATGGCCGCATCGATGCGCCGGACCTGTACTTGAGCGGTTTAGGACTCCGGCGCAAAGGTGGTGTCAGGAGGCAAACATGATTCGAGAACGCAAGAGCGAATCCAGCCGGAGCAGAGCGCTGTGTGGGGTGAAGTTCAACGTCGCTCCGGCACTGTGCACCACAGCCGGCGTTGATTCGAGCACAAGGAAGTAGGGTCGTGGGCACCCGACTTCCGATCGAACCGGACACGCTCGCCAGGCTGTGCAAGCGCCACCGTATCCGCAAGTTGTCCCTGTTCGGTTCGCAACTGAAGGGCACCGCGCGGCCCGACAGCGACATCGACCTGCTGGTCGAATTCGAGCCCGGCGCAGACATCACGCTGTTCGACATGGCGCGCATCGAGATCGAACTGTCGAATCTGCTCGGCGGGCGCAAGGTGGACTTGCGCACCGCGCAGGACCTGAGCCGGTACTTCCGGGACGAAGTCGTTCGAACCGCAGAGCCGCAGTATGTCGCCGGATGATCTGATCCGGCTGCGGCACATGGCGGGGGCCGCGCAGGACGCCTTGTCGTTCGTGCGGGGTCGCCAGCGCGGCGACCTGGACACGGACACGATGCTGCGCTTCGCGCTGACGCGCGCCGTGGAGATCGTCGGTGAGGCGGCAGCGAAGGTCTCGGCCGCGGGCCGCGCGGCGGCGCCCGAGATCGAATGGCCGGTCATCGTCGGCATGCGCAACCGTCTGGTGCATGCGTACTTCGATATCAACACCGACATTCTCTGGAACACCGTCACGATCGGCCTGCCAGTGCTGCTGCAGCAATTGCGTGCGATCGAAGGCGTTGGCGAAGACACGGATCCGGGCGGCGGAGGCTGAAGAAGATGGCGATCACGAATCACGAACGCGTCGGCAAGGCGATGGACCTGTTGCGCGGGGGGGACTTGCGTCCTTCGTGGAACGCGAGTTCGCCAACGCCCACAAGGATCGCGCGGCTGGCGCGCGACGGTGGCAAGGCAAGCGCCGAACAGGGCGGCCTGTTCGGAGGCGATGCGTAAGCCGCACGGCCGGTGATCAGGCAGGAGCGCACCCATGATCGAGTCGCTGCAGCTCGACAACTTCAAGTCCTGGCGGCAGGTCGGTCCGATGCGGTTGGCGCCGCTGACCGGGCTGTTCGGCACCAACAGTTCGGGCAAGACCAGCCTGATGCAGTTCCTGCTGATGCTGAAGCAGACGGCCGAATCGCCCGATCGCAATCTCGTGCTCGATCTCGGGGATCCGCGCAGCTTCGTCGAACTCGGCACGTTCCGCGACGTGGTGCATGAGCATGGCCTTGCCAACCCGTTGCAGTGGCGGCTCGCCTGGCGGCTGCGCGAACGCATGCGCGTCGTCGATCCGGCGGCGCGTCGAGCGGCGCCGCTCGAGGGCGATGCCATCGAATACGCCACCTCGGTGCGCTGGGAGAAGAACGGCTCCTCGGCCAGCGGCCGGATGGCCGTGGCCCGCATGGCCTACCAGTTCGCGGGAGCGGAATTCGGCATGCGCCCGATCGCAGGCCATCCCGGCGAGTACGAGCTCTTCAGCACCCACGGGCGCTTTGCCTTCAAGCGCGTGAAAGGCCGTGCCTGGAATCTGCCGCAGCCGGCCAAGTGCTACGGCTTCCCGGACCAGGTGCGGGCGTATTTCCAGAACGCAGCCTTCCTGTCGGACTTCGAGCTCGCGTTCGAGAAGCTCGCCGGAGGTCTCTACTACCTGGGGCCGCTGCGCGAGTACCCCAAGCGCGAGTACCCCTGGGGCGGATCGCAGCCCACGGACGTCGGGCGCCGCGGCGAGCGCGTGGTCGAGGCGCTGCTCGCGTCGCGCGACCAGGGGGTGCTGTACTCCTTCGGCAAGGGCAAGAGGCGCAAGGCGCTCGACGAAGTCGTGGCGATGTGGTTGAAAGACCTCGGGCTGATCGACAGCTTCGAGGTGCGGCCGATCGTCAGCGGCGGCAAGCTCTTCCAGGTGTGGGTGCGCCGGCAGCCCGGCGCGCAGGAGGTGCTGCTGACCGACGTGGGGTTCGGTGTCTCGCAGATCCTGCCCGTGATCGCGCTGTGCTACTACGCGCCCGAGGGATCGACCGTGCTGCTGGAACAACCGGAGATCCACCTGCACCCGAGCGTGCAGGCGGGGCTGGCGGACGTGTTGATCGAGGCGGTGAAGTCGCGCAACGTGCAGATCATCGTCGAAAGCCACAGCGAGCACCTGCTGCGGCGACTGCAACGCCGCATCGCCGAAGAGAAGTTGCCGCCGGCGGACACGGCGCTTTACTTCTGCGCCATCGAGGCGGGGGTCTCGCAGTTGACCGAGTTGAAGGTGGACCCATACGGGCACATCGAGAACTGGCCAGAGGGGTTCTTCGGTGATGATTTCGGCGAGATCGCCGAGACCCAGAAGGCCATCCTGCGGCGCCGCGCCGCTTCGGCGCGATGAGCGTGGTTATCGACACCAACGTGCTGGTGGTGGCCAATGGCCGCCATGCGCCCGCGCAAGCGCGATGCGTCGGGGCCTGCATCGATGCGCTGGAAGGGGCGCGGCGCGATCCGGTGGTGATCGATGACGGCCAGCTCATCCTGGACGAGTACCGCCGGCATTGTTCGTTCTCGGGCCAGCCGGGCTTGGGTGATGCGTTCTTCAAGTGGCTCTGGAGCCGGCAGGCCGATCCGCGGCACTGCCGCCGGGTGCAGATAACCCCGCATGCGAAGCGCGGGTTCAAGGAGTTTCCTGCCGACAAACGGTTGAAGAATTTCGACCGCAACGACCGTAAGTTCGTCGCCGTGGCCTTGGCAGCGGGCGATGCGCCCCCGGTGCTCGATGCTTCGGACACCGATTGGTGGCACGCGAGAGAGGTGCTCGGTGAGCATGGCGTGACGATCTCCTTTCTGTGTCCCGAGCTTATGCCGGTCGACCCTGAATGATCGTGCGCCCAACGCAACGCGTGCACTTAGCGCACCTCGACGATGGAGGACTCGTGACTCGGTCACAGGCCAGGCGGGTGGCGCGGTGCTTCCAGACGGATGCCGCGGTGGAGATGGACTTCGCGGGCATCACCGAGATCGGGCAGGCGTTCGCCGACGAGATGTTTCGCGTGTTCGCGCAAGCGCACCCAAAGATCCGCATCACGCCTCTCAACACGGCCCCGGCGGTGGCGCAGATGATCAAGCGGGCCGTGGCGGCGCGCGCGGCGCAGGCGCCTCAGGGCGGCAGCACGACGACCGAGTAAGGACGATCAATGGCAATCACCAACCAGGAACGCGTCGGCAAGGCGATGGAACTGTTGCGCGCGGGGCTTGCGCCCTTTGTCGAGCGCGAGGTGCAGGCGGCCGTGAAGGCAGGGACGGTGCGGATGGATGCGGTCCGGCGCTTCGCCGAAGACCCTATGCTGGGCAGCAAGCCGATCGCGCAGTGGGATGTGGCCGGCCTCCTGAAGCTGATGTGGGAGACCTGGAACGACGTGTTCCGGCAGACGCTGGGCTTTTCGGAGCGCAGCCTGGTGAGCGAGCTGCGCGAGTGGCGCAACCAGTGGGCGCATCAGCAGCCGTTTTCGAGCGACGATGCCGACCGCGCGCTCGATTCGGTCGCCCGCCTGCTGGCCGCCGTCTCGGCCCCGGAGGCCGACGTGGTCAACCGCATGAAGCAGGAGCTGCGCCGGCTGGTGTATGCGGAGCAGGTGCGCGGCGAGAAGCGCAAGGCCGGCGGCTCGCTGATCGAAGCGGCAGCGAGCGGCGCGCTCAAGCCCTGGCGCGAGATCGTCACCCCGCACGCCGACGTGGCGAGCGGACGCTACCAGCAGGCCGAGTTCGCCGCCGACCTGTGGCAGGTGCACCTGGGCGAAGGCAGCGACGAGTATCGCAAGCCCGGCGAGTTCTTCCGCCGCACCTTCCTCACCGAGAGCCTGAAGCGGCTGCTGGTCGGCGCGGTAGAGCGCCTGTCGGGCAAGGGCGGCGACCCGGTGGTGCAACTGCAGACCAATTTCGGCGGCGGCAAGACGCACTCGATGCTGGCGCTCTACCACCTGTTCTCGGGCTTGAGCCCAAGCGAGCTGCCCGGCGTGGACAGCGTGATGGCAGAGGTGTTTCGGGCCTCCGGCGGGCCAGAGGATGCTGCGGGCGAGATGCCCGCGCTCCCGCGTGTGCGGCGCGTGGTGCTGGTGGGCAACAAGATCTCGCCGGGCAATCCGGCGACCAAGCCCGACGGCACGGTGGTGCGCACGCTCTGGGGCGAGCTTGCCTGGCAGCTCGGCGGCAAACAGGCGTATGCGCGGATCGCCAAAGACGACGAGCGGGCGACCTGCCCGGGCGATGCGCTGCGCGAGCTGTTCAGGGAATACGGCCCTTGCCTGATCCTGATCGATGAGTGGGTGGCCTATGCGCGGCAGCTTCACGATGCCGCCGACCTGCCGGGCGGCAGCTTCGAGACGCAGTTCACCTTCGCCCAGGCATTGACCGAGTCTGCCAAGCTCGCGGGCAACTGCCTGCTGGTGATCTCGCTGCCCGCTTCCGACACGGCGGGCTCGCCGCACTCCCAGGCCGACGATGTGGAGGTGGGGGGATTGCGCGGACGCGAGGCGCTCGACCGCCTGCGCAACGTGGTGGGGCGCTTGGAGTCCTCGTGGCGGCCGGCCTCGGCAGAGGAAGGCTTCGAGATCGTGCGGCGGCGGCTGTTCGAGCCGCTCGCGGGGCCGGAGGCCTTCAAGCAGCGCGACGTGACGGCACGCGCCTTTGCCGACCTCTACCGCGCGCAGGGCGCGGAGTTCCCGCCCGAGTGCAGGAGCGACGACTATGAAAAGCGCATCCAGGCCGCGTTCCCGATCCACCCCGAGATCTTCGATCGGCTGTACACGGACTGGTCGGCGCTGGTGAAGTTTCAGCGCACGCGCGGCGTGCTGCGGCTGATGGCGGCCGTCATCCACAGCCTGTGGGAGAAAGGCGACCGCAACCCGCTGATCCTGCCTTCGACGATTCCCATCGACGATGCGCGCGTGCAGTTCGAGCTGACGCGCTATCTCTCGGACAACTGGGTGCCGATCATCGAAAAGGACGTGGACGGCCCGAATTCGCTGCCGCTCAAGATCGACGGCGAGGTGCCCAACCTCGGCAAGCTGCATGCGACGCGGCGTGTGGCGCGCACCATATACCTGGGCTCCGCGCCGACGGCGGCAGCCGCGCATCGCGGGCTCGAGGACCGGCGCGTGAAGCTGGGCTGCGTGATGCCCGGTGAAAGCCCCGCCGTGTTCGGCGACGCGCTGCGGCGGCTGGCCGCGGCGGCGACGTACCTCTACCAGGACGGCCCGCGCGCCTGGTACGCGACGCAGCCCACCGTCACCAAACTCGCCGAGGACCGTGCCGAGCAGTTGAAGCGCGACCCGGACAAGGTGGCCGCCGAGCTCTACGCGCGGGTGCGAGCCGACCTGAAGAAGCCGGGCGACTTCGCGCGTGTGCACCCGCTGCCGCGCTCGGGGGCGGACGTGCCGGACGACCTCGAGGCGCGCCTCGTCGTGCTGCCCCCGGAGCACCCGTACAGCAAGGACGAAGGCAACGCGGCGGAGAAGGCCGCGCGCGCGATCCTGGAGTCGCGCGGCAACACGCCGCGCCTGTACCGCAACACGCTCGTGTTCCTGGCGGCCGACAAGGTGCGGCTGCAGGACCTGGACGAAGCGCTGCGCAAGTACCTCGCGTGGGCGTCCATCCTCGCGGAAAAGGAAGCGCTGGACTTGAGTCCGTTCCAGGTCCGGCAGGCCGAGACGCAGAAGCAGGCCGCCGATGCGGCCGTCACCGCACGCCTGCCGGAAACCTACCAATGGCTGCTCGTCCCTGAGCAAAAGTCGTCACAGGCGACGGTCGAGTGGCATGCACTGCGTCTCTCGGGCCCCGATGCGCTCGCGGTGCGAGCGAGCAAGAAGCTCAGGAGCGAAGAGTTGTTCGTCGCGAGCCTCGGTTCCACCATCCTGCGCAAGCACTTAGACGAGGTTCCGCTGTGGCGGGGCGACCACGTGGCCGTGCGGCAGCTCGTCGACGACTTCGCGCGCTACCTGTACCTGCCCCGGCTCACCGGGCCGGAGGTGCTGGCACAGGCGATGCGCGACGGCATCGCGCTGCTGACCTGGCAGTCCGACACGTTCGCCTATGCCGAGAGCCACGACGAGGCGGGCGGACGCTATCGCGGCCTGCGCTGCGGTCGGGCAATCGCGCTGGACAGCGGGGACGCCGGCCTGATCGTCAAGCCGGACGTCGCGCGCCGCCAGCTCGACGCCGAGGCGCCGCCTGAGCGCCGCCCAATCATCGACCCCGTGTTGCCGCCCGTGCCGGGCGCAGGGGGTGAGGAGACCTCTGGCTCAGACCCGACGCCGGTGCAGCGCCTCCCGCGCCGTTTCCACGGCACGGTGGCGCTCGATCCGGCGCGCGTCGGGCGCGATGCCGGGCGGATCGCGGAAGAGGTCATCGCGCACCTGGCTGGCCAGCCGGGCGCCGAGGTGTCGGTCACGCTCGAGATCGAGGTGCGTCTGCCGCATGGGGCAAGCGAGCCGACGGTTCGGACGGTCACCGAAAACAGCCGGACCCTGAAGTTCAGGGACCACGGGTTCGAGACGGATTGAGTGCAGGTCGGTAGCGCGCTCGCGCACCGATCATCTCAGCGGCGTCGGGGCTTTCCCTTTGGGCGCTTGTTCCATGCACGCACTTCGGCCCGGGAGAGCTGCCGATCGCCGTTCAGATCGATGCGGTCGAAGTGACGGCAGAGGGCTGGCGTAACGCCTCGACAGGCTTCCATCCGCGTGAGCATGTGGTCGCGATCGAAGTCGGCGCGCTCGAAAGCGCCCTGTCGTCGCGCATCGGCTGAACCGGCGGTCGTCAATGCGCACATCAGGACCAAAAGCCTGCTGAGCGAAGGCATGGCGGTCCTCCCTGTTGGTTGCAGTAAGTAGGAGAACGCGTCCGACAGGCACATGGCTGACGGCTGCCAGCGAGGCCACGACCTCCAGCTTCAGCCCGACAGCGAGGTCAGCAGCGGTTGCCGATGGTCGTGATCGAGGGCCATCTCGACCGGCCCGAAGCGCGATCGGGGCATGGCGCGCAGCAGAAGTTCGGGATCGTTGGCAGAGAGCAGTCGCGGATCGGACAGCATGCGTCGCCAGACCTTGCCGCCCGGCAAGCCGGCGTAGAGCCCAAGCATGTGCCGCGCCACGTCGCGCAATCGAACCGGCCTTCGGGCGCCGCGGGAAGCCTCGCTCTCGCGCCGCGCGTAGTCCACCATCGCGGCCACCACGGCCTCGCGGCTCGGCGCGGAGCGGCTGAACAGCATGGCCTGCGCCTCCGCTAGCCGGTAACTGTCGTGATAGGCCGCGCGTCCGAGCATCACACCTTGCGCACCGGTGGCGGCCAGCGCCGCTGCGGCCGCTTCGGCCGAGACCACGCCGCCGTTCAACACGAAGGTCAGCCGCGGGAAGTCAGCGACGAGGCGAGCGACCACGTCGTAACGCAGTGGCGGTATGTCCCGGTTTTCCTTCGGCGACAGGCCCCGCAGGACGGCATTGCGCGCATGGACGATGAAGACGTCGCAGCCGGCCTCCGCCACCGTACCGACGAAGTCGCGGACGAAGCCGTAGTCTTCGCAATAGTCGAGGCCGATGCGGTGTTTGACGGTTATCGGGATGCAGTCGCCGACCGCATCCCGCATCGCACGCACACAGCAGGCGACCAATGCAGGCTCGGCCATCAGGCAGGCGCCAAAGGCTCCCTTCTGCACCCGCTCCGACGGGCAGCCGCAGTTGAGGTTGATTTCGTCGTAGCCACAATCGAGCGCGAGCCGGGCAGCATGAGCGAGTTCACCGGGATCGCTGCCGCCGAGTTGCAGTGCGACCGGGTGCTCTTCAGGGTGGAAGGCAAGGTGCTCGTGAATGGTCTGGGTATCGCCGTGGACGAGCGGGCCGGTGGTGACCATTTCGGTGTAGAGCCGCGCATTCGGCGCGAGCCGGCGAAAGAAGTAGCGGCAGTGCCGATCGCTCCAGTCGAGCATCGGCGCCGTGCACAAACGCCAGGGCGATGGCGGGTCAGCGATCGTCATGCCGTTACCCCTGCGGTCGAGGCGCATCGAGCGCGGGTTGGGTCCGGTAGGCGCGTTGCACGAGCGTGCGGACCGTCACGAAGATGACGACGCCGCCGATGGCATTGCTGATGATCAGCGGCCACGCGCTCTGGCCGAGGAAAGGCGCCGTGAGTTGGCCGGTGACGAAGGCGCCGATCATCATGGCCGCACCGGAGAGGGATGCGGCACGGCCTGCGTGTTCGGGGTGGTCGCCGATCGCACCGGCCTGCGAGCAGGGCTGATTGACGCCGTGGCTAATGGCAAAAAGACACTGGCCGACCATCATCACCACCGGGTGCGGCTGCCAGATCAGGCTGACAAGGAGAACGAGGACGCCGCCGGCGACCGAAAAGAGCGACGCAATCCGCACGGCGACATCCGGTGCGTGGCGGGCGAGCAGCGCTCGGCAGTACCAGGTTCCGGTGATGTAGGCGACACAGTTGACCGCCAGCACGATGCCGCAACCGAGCGGGGAATAGCCGAACACGTTCATGTAGACGAACGAGGAGCCGAGCAGGAATCCGAACAGCGTGCAGTAGCTGGCGGTGGCGAGCGTCGTCCAGGCGCGGAACCTGGGCCCCGACAGCACCTTGCGGAGCGCACCTCGGCTGCCCGCGCGTGCGTCTATGCGTGCATCCGCAGGCAGGCTTTCGCGGAAGAAAGCGATCACCCAAAACAGGCTTAACGCGCCGAAGACGCCAATGGCGGCAAGCGCACCGCGCCAAGGCGACACGGTGGCGATCAGGGCGCCAATCAGTGGCGAGGCAAGCGCGATGAAGCCGAGTCCGGAGAGGCCCTTCGACAGCACCCGCATCCCATCCACCGGCGGATACAGATCGCGCACCGTGGCGCGCGCGCATACGACCATGGCCGCCATGGCAACACCTTGAAGGATGCGGCAAACCACGAGCACCGTGATCGAGCCGGCGACCGCTCCGGATAGGGCGGCCATGGCATAGCCGAGCGCGCCGATGATCAGGACGGGACGCCGCCCATAGCGATCCGACACCGGCCCCCAGAACAGTTGCGCCAGGCCAAACGCGAGCATCATGCCGGTCAAGGTGAGCGCAGGATTGCCGAGTTCCGCCTTGAGGGCCGGCAGCGCCGGCAGGTAGAGATCGGTCGCGACCGGCTGCGCCCCCAGCAGCAAGGCCAGCAGCAAGATGTAACGCGGATCGGTGGCGCCGGCGCCAGCCTGGCGCCGCGCGGGCGAGCCGACCGATGGACGATCGGAGGACATGCCGACATGCTAGCCGGCGAAACCTTCGCGACTCGATGAACGAACGGGGAATGAAGCCCCGCCGCGGCCGGGCGATCTGTGCGGCAATTCTTTAGGGAAACGCTGAATAAATTGCTGCGCGGGCGAATCGCTGCGTTGCACGGTGTTGGCTCCGGCCGCTTCGCTTCACATCGACTTCGCCGATGTGAGCCTTCACCGAAACTTCGTTTTGGCTTGCGCCGAAACTTCGTTTTCGCTCTCTCGCCTATCCATGTGATATGTCTCGGTCGCTGCGCTTCGGTGCGCCTAGCATCTGGCCATCCTCGTTTCAACAGCCTGCTAGCGTTTCCTTGCGATCATGGCTGCCCCTGGCGGGGATGGCGCGCGTCCTATGCGGCGCAGACCTCGGCGACCGCGCGCTCGACGCGGTCCAGCCCGGCGTCGATCTCGGCATCGGTGATATTGAGCGCAGGGGCAAAGCGAAGGATGTCGTTGTTGCCGGCGGTCAGAAAGACGACGCCGTGGCGGTGACCGGCACGCATGAAGTCGGCCGCGCGGTTGCGATACGCCGCCACGAGTTCACAGCCGAGCCAGAGCCCCTCGCCGCGAACGTCGGCAAACACCTGATGGCGAGCGTTGATCGCCGCGAAGCCAGCGCGCAGGCGCGCCTCGGCCGCCAGCACCCGGGCCAGGAATGCCGGTTGATCGACGATGTCGAGGACGGTTTCGGCAACCGCCGCTCCGAGCGGGTTTCCGCCATAGGTCGTGCCGTGCGTACCGGCTTGCATGACTTCGGCGACCTCCTCACGCGCCAAGAAGCAGCCGATCGGGAAGCCTCCGCCGATGCCCTTCGCGCTGGTGAGCACGTCAGGCACGATGCCCTTGCGCATGTAGTTATAGAGGGCTCCGGTACGGCCGACGCCAGACTGGATCTCATCGAAGATCAGCAGGGCGCGGTGGCGATCGCACAGTTCCCGCGCGGCACCGAGAAAGGCCGTCGTCCCCGGATACATGCCGCCCTCGCCCTGCATCGGCTCGACGATGACGCAGGCGACCTCGTCATCCATCGCTGCCGCCAGCGCGTCGACATCGTTGTATGGCACGTGCGTGATGCCCGGCGGGACGGGACCCATCCCCTGGATGTACTTTGGGCTACCGCCGGCCGACACGGCAAGCCAGGTACGGCCGTGGAATGCGTTGAAAGTCGAAACGATGCGATGCTTTTGTTCACCGAAATGCGTGCTGGCCCATTTGCGGGCCGTCTTGAGGGCCCCCTCGTTCGCCTCGGTGCCGCTGTTGCAAAGAAACACACGATCGGCAAAGGTCTTGTCGACCAGCTTTTGCGCCAGACGCAGCGCCGGCTCGTTGACCATGTAATTCGACACGTGCCACATCCGTTCAGACTGGGCACAGAGCGCCGCGACCAGCGCCGGGTGGCAGTGGCCGAGCGACAGCACGGCGACGCCGCCCGCGAGGTCGATGTAGTCCCGTCCCTCGCCGTCCCAGATGCGCGAACCAAGCGCCCGTACCGGGACGAACGCCGCCGGAACATAGGTCTGGAACATCACACGGTCGAAGGTCTCGCGCGTGATGCGCCGCTCATCGGCCGGTCGGACCTGGGCCATCGACACGGTGGCGGTCGGCGCGCGGAGGGGATCGAACATAGCTTCCGGATCTCGGGTTTAGTGATCGTGTCCGTGGCCGTGGTCGTGCTGACTCAGCCCGTTGCAGGCGACGACCTGAATCTCGACCCTGTAGTCGGGATGGGCCATGACGGCCTGGACGGTTGCGCGCGCCGGCGGATGGCCTTCCGGCACCCAGGCCTCCCACACCTCGTTCATCGCAGCGAAGTCGGCCATGTCCTTCAGGTAGATCGTCGCCGAGAGAATGCCCTTTTTGGAGGCCCCGCCCTCTTCGAGCAGTTCGTCGATCTGCTCGAGCACCTGCCGCGTCTGTTCGCGGATGTCAGCCTTCGGATCCTTGGCCACTTGCCCGGCGAGATAGAGAAAACCGTGGTAGGTCACCATCTCCGACAGTCGCTTGCCGACTCCGTAGCGACGAATCATGAATCACCCCTGTTCAATGTCGTGAAGAGCGCCCGATTCTAGGGAAACCCTGAATGAAATGCTGCGCGGGCGCGTCGCTGCGTTGTGCGTCGTGATCGCCCGCGCCCATCGGTTCAGTCCGTCCAGGCTGCTGAGTTCAACACGTTCTGAACTTCATCGCGCCCGCGCCCCTTTCGCGCGGCCCCAGGGAACGCCGTGGCGCCGAGAACAAAACGGCCATGCGTTGCGCATGGCCGAAGGGACTGGGACGCCGGCGGGGGAGGAGTGTGGCGTCCGATGTCGTCGCGGGCTGCTCTTGCGGACTACGCTACGCCCGAGGCCATGCCTCGATGACGCGCTGGCCCGGGGGACGAGCGGACCGAATGACGCGTCGGGTCGGCGTGCGAGGAGGCCATCGCCCATGCCCTCAGGAGTCGGGGGAGGAGGGTGGGCAGGGCGCCGGCCAAGCTGCAGCCCGTTGTCGTTATGTTCCCTTGGATGAGGTTGGACGCAGTTAGTTCAATCTGGCGACTGCCGGCGCTATGCCGCGTCCGTCAGCGCCGCGACTCAGGCGCAAGGGTGACGCGCACCCCCAATGAAGGCCCCGGATCATGGTTCATCCGCGTCGTGTATTCGCGACCGCCGTAGCGGTAGGTCACGTCGTAGCCGATCAGCTGTTCACGCATCTCGCCAGCGACATTGCGGCATCGCTGCACGATCCGCGTCTCAGGCGCGTAGTCGACGCGCGCTGGTCCCGTGGAAACTGCACTCCCGGTCGAAGCAGGCGCGTTTTCGATCGAATTGCCGACGATGCCGCCGAGCACGGCACCGACGGCCGCCCCGGTATTGCGGCCGGCCTGCGAAGAGCCAAACTGGTAGCCGGCAATACCGCCGAGCAGCGCACCGAGAACGGTGCCGCCGCCCCAGGCGCGTTCGCCGCTCGCCGGACGCGGCGCGTTCGCCTCGACATACCCGGTGTCGCTCGACGGGCTGCGGCGATCGATCATCACCGTCTCGTTCCAGCACTCTTGTCGCGGCGTGGCAGTACGTTCGTAAATCGGCGTGGCGGAAATGACTTGGGCGACATCGCTGTAGGACTGGGCGTGTGCGTTGCCGACCGCAAGCAGGCCGGCGGTGCCAAGCCAGCCGAGGGCGCGGGTCAAACCTGTGGACGCGACGGGAACATTCATGGGCACAACCTCCGTGGGCGATCAACGGCGAAAGGGCCGGCGACTGCAAAAACGCGCCTGAGCCGAGTCCGTTGACTCGAACGGAGGGGTCAAAGTTCGGTGGCGGCGCCAGCAGGCCGTTGAACAACGACTGCGGTGGACCATCTGCTGTGTTGCGCGGTGCCAGTTTCCTCGCCTACCCAATTGTTATGTCTCGGTCGCTGCGCTGCGTGCGCCTTGCGCTTGATCCCGCTCGCCGCTTTCTTTAGCGTTTCCTTAGCCGCGCGCGATCGGACGTGCCGGGTCGCTACACCATTCGCTCCAGCTTCCGGCGTAGAGACGGCTGCCGTGCAATCCGGCGTGCTCCATCGCAACCATGTTGGCGAGTGCCGAGACGCCGCTGCCGCATTGGTGAATGACGTCGCCTGGTGAGCGGCCGGCCAATACCTTTGCCCATTCAGCAGCCAACTCCGCGGACGGCTTGAAACGGCCGTCGCGCAGGTTTAAGGCGAACGGCCGGTTGACCGCGCCGGGGATGTGTCCGGCCACCGGGTCGATCGGCTCGCTTTCGCCGCGAAAGCGTTCGGGTGTACGCGCATCGACGATGCGCGTCTCCGGTCGCGCCAGGGCGGAGAGCATCTGCGCTGCGTCGACCACCAGGTGCCGCTGTTCATCTGGAACATAGGTCTTGGCGACCAGGTTCGCAGACGACCGCCCGGTTTCGATCGGCAGCCCTGCAGCTTGCCAGGCGGCAAAGCCGCCGTCGAGCAACCACACGCGGCTGTGTCCGAGCCAGCGCAGCATCCACCACAGTCGGCCAGCGAACATGGCACTCCCCTGGTCGTAGACGACCACCGGATCATCGCAACCGATGCCATGCCGCCCAAGCGTCTCGGCAAAGGCGGCCGCATCCGGCAGCGGATGCCGGCCATTGGTCCCGGTCTTTGGCGCCGACAGGTCATCGTCGATCGAAAGGAAGCGCGCGCCGGGAATTCGGCTTTCGCCAAAGAGGTGGCGCCCACGCGCCGGCTCGGACAAATCGTGGCGGGTGTCCACGACGAGGCAGTCGCCTGCCTGAATGCGCATTGCCAGGGCCTCGGGCGAGATCAACGGGGAATTCATCGGCGGCTCGGCGTCGGTGGTGAGAACGGCTCATCCTCAGTCTTGCGCGAACGAGGCGCCACGGCGGAAGAGTCGACCGCGGATGCGGAACTCGGCGCCGCGCCGCGAGGGGTGAGCACGCCCACGATCCCGGTACCCGCGAGGCCCGGCGGAACGGAGACGGGGGCCGGTCGGGCGAACAGCATACCGGCCTCGAGACGCGCCCGCAGGGTTCGAAGCTGGGACTCGATCTCCTCGTCACTCAGCAGATCGTCGAGATCGGCGTCGTGATCGAACACGAGCTCGCGTACCGCGCCGGCAAACTCGGTTTCGCGAAGGTCTTCGAGCAGCAAGCCGGCATGCGCGGCTATACCCTGGCGAAGAGCAGCGTTGACGACCGCCTGCAACAGCCCGACCGACGGCGAATGCTCCCCCTCCGGAAGCTGCAAGTCGACCAGATGGATCGCGAGTCTTGGCCGCAACAGCACGCGACGCGCTGCGGCGCGAACCTGCTGCGCGGCGGGATCGACGCGCGGTGGCGCAGGGCGACCGAAGTGGTCACGCGAACGGTCGTTGCCGCCCCGTGCTCCGGCCGGTCGGTCGTGGCGCGCAGGTACGGCCGGCGCGTCCGCCGTTGCGCCGACGTAAGCCGTCGGCTGGTCGGTCGGCGGCAGCAACAGGCTGCTCGCGGCAAGTCCGCAGTCGCGCGCAAGCGCAGCCGCGAGCGATTCGCGCAGCATCGGCGCGCCTACCCGCGCGAGGTGAGCGCGCCCCGCGGACGCCCGCGCCGCTGCGGCCTCTGCCGTCTCGCCCGGATGATCGGTTCGCAACTGCCGCAGCCAGTACGCCGAGAGCGGCAGCGCAGACTCGATCAGGCGCTCGAAGGCATCGCGGCCTTGCGCGCGCACATAGCTGTCCGGATCATGCTCCGGCGGAAGAAAGAGAAAGCGGATCTGTTTGCCGTCACGCAAGGCAGGAAGCGCGTTCTCCAGCGCGCGCCAAGCCGCCCGTTGCCCGGCCGCATCGCCGTCGAAAGCAAAGACGACGTCATCGGCAAGGCGCAACAGGCGCTGGACGTGGGTCTCGGTCGTGGCAGTTCCAAGTGTCGCCACGACGTTCTCGACACCGCTCTGGGCAACGGCGATGACATCCATGTAGCCCTCGACAACCAGCACGCGGTTGGCGCGGCGGATCGCCGCCTGGGCCTGGAACAGCCCGTAGAGTTCGCGCCCCTTCGAGAAAAGCGGCGTCTCCGGTGAATTCAGGTACTTGGGCCCTTCGTCCCCCGACAGCACGCGCCCGCCGAAGGCGATGACGTTGCCCTGGGCGTTGAAAATCGGGTAAATCACGCGCTCGCGAAAGCGGTCGTAACGCCGTCCGCCCTCGCCCACGCTGACGAGGCCGGCCGTTTCAAGCAGCGGATGCTGAGCATAGTCAGGAAAGGCTTGGGCGAGCGCCTGCCAGCCGCCCGGCGCCCAGCCGAGTCGGTAGCGCCGCGCGAGCTCTCCGGACACGCCTCGACCCTTCAGGTAGTCGATCGCGGTCGGCGTCGTACGCAGCGCGTCGACGTAGAACTGCGCCGCCCGTTGCATGACCTCCAGCAGCGGAGTCACTTGCGGATGGTGTGCCGCCTCGCGGTCCTCCGGAACTTTCAGGCCGACGGATTGCGCAAGTTCCTCGACCGCATCGCGAAAGCCCAGCCCCCCGTACTCCATGAGGAAACCGATGGCCGAGCCGTGCGCGCCGCAGCCGAAGCAGTGGTAGAACTGCTTGACCGGGCTAACGGTGAAGGACGGCGTCTTCTCCTTGTGGAAAGGACAGCAGGCCTGGTAATTCTGGCCCGCCTTGCGAAGCGGCACACGACGGTCGATAACATCGACGATATCGACGCGCGACAACAGCTGGGCAAGGAAGTCCTGCGGTATCACGGCCCCGTCACGACTGTGCCGGCACCGTGAGGCTGGCGTTGGACATCTGCATCTGCCACCATGCCGGAACCTCGTCCGCCCGCATCGGTTTCGCGAAGTAGTAGCCCTGCATTTCCTCCACACCCATGTCGCGCACGATGGTCATTTGCAGCGGCGTCTCCACGCCTTCCGCGATCACTCGCATTCCGAGCGAGTGCGCCAGCGCGACAATCGCCTGCGCGATGGTACGCGACTCCTTCTGTTCGAGGGCGCTCACGAATGAACGATCGATCTTGATCGTGTCGAACGGCAACTGCGTCAGGTAGGACAGGCTCGAGTACCCAGTGCCGAAGTCGTCGAGCGTCAGCGTGACGCCGATCCGGTTCAGCGTACTCAGCGTCTCTGCAATGCGCTTCGGGTTGCCGACCAGCATCGACTCCGTGATCTCGAGGTCGATGAATCGCGGCGAAATTTTCGCCCGTTCGATGGTCGTCTGGATGCTGTCCAGCCAATCCGGATCGTCCAGTTGCCTGGCCGAGACGTTGACCGCCACACGTGGAAACAAGTCCGCTTGCTGCCAGGTCAGCAACTGACTGCAGGCGAGATCCAGTGCTCGTTGGCCCAGGACCTTGATCAGTCCGATCTCTTCGGCCACAGAAATGAACTCGGCGGGAGCCACCATGCCCTTGCCCGGACGATTCCAGCGCATGAGGGCTTCGAGTCCGGACGGCAGACCCGTTACGCATTCGACCTGCGGCTGAAAGACCAGGTAGAACTCCGAGTTAGCCAGACCTTCTCGGATTGCAACTTCACGCTTGGTGCGCTCTGCCTGCGCCTGCCCCGACTCGGAGGAATACATCTCCACCCTGCCACGTCCTCCCTCTTTGGCCGCGTACATCGCAGCATCAGCGTTTTTGAGCAGCTCCGTCGCGGTAGTGCCATCGCGCGGGAAAATCGCAACACCGATCGAGGCTCGTATGTCGATCTGGCGTGAACCGACGGCAAACGGCATTTGTATTGTGGCCAAGATTTCGCGCGCGATACGCTCGACGATCTGCTCGCTGCCGACGCTGTCAAGCTTCCTCAGCAGAACCACGAACTCATCCCCGCCGAGCCGCGCCACCATGTCATCTGTCCGCACCGCTGCGGATAAACGGGCAGCCACGTTCTTGAGCAGCAGATCGCCCTTCTCGTGCCCATGGCTGTCGTTGTATGCCTTGAAAAAATCAAGATCGACGAACAAAACGGCCAGTCTGGTGCGCGAATTGCTTGCTCTGCGTACGCCCTCTTCGAGTTCACGCGTGAACAGCAGTCTGTTCGGGAGTCCGGTCAGCGGATCGGTCTGCGCCATCTGAATGGCGCGGGCGGTGGCTTCGTTGAGGTCCCGCGTGCGCTCCTGCACCCGTTCCTCGAGGGTGCGCTGGTAGGCCGCCAGTTGCTTTCTCGAATCGTGCAGACGCTGCACTGACTCGTTGAAGGCGCGCTCGAGTCCTCCAGCAATGCCCGTGCCGTGGCCGGTGACCTCGACATCGAAATCGCCCCGCCCGACTGCGGCCAAAGCCTCGGTCACATCGCCGACGGCACGACGCAGCGCCCTTAGACGGAGGAGTACGGCAACGAGTACGCCAAGGGCGAACAAAAGCGCGAACAGCAGGGCGGTTTCAGGAAGTTCGATGCCGCCCACGCAGGCGCCCTTCGATCAGGCCACGACCAGAGGAATCTTGCCGATACGTCGCTGCCACTCGCGTGGACCACTGCGATGCACACTTTCGCCGCTCGCATCCACCGCGACCGTGACAGGCATGTCCTCGACCACGAACTCGTAGATCGCCTCCATCCCCAAGTCCTCGAAAGCCACCACCCGGGCCGCCTTGATAGCCTTGGAAACCAGGTAGGCCGCTCCGCCGACGGCCATCAGGTAAGCGGCGCGATGGCGGCGGATGGCCTCGATCGCAACCGGCCCCCGCTCGGCCTTACCGATCATCGCGATCAGCCCGGTCTCGGCAAGCATCATTTCGGTGAACTTATCCATGCGGGTGGCCGTCGTCGGCCCGGCCGGCCCGACGACTTCGTCTCGCACCGGATCAACGGGCCCCACATAGTAGATCACCCGATTACGGAAATCGACCGGTAGCGGCTCGCCGCGCGCCAACATGTCGGCAATGCGCTTGTGAGCCGCATCTCGCCCGGTCAGCATCCGACCGGTCAGCAGCAGCGTCTGCCCCGGCCTCCACGACGCGACTTCCTCGCGCGTCAATGTGTCGAGGTCGACCCGCTTCGACTGCTTGACATCCGGCGCCCAGTGGACATCAGGCCAGAGGTCGAGCGACGGCGGCGTGCAGTAGGCGGGTCCGCTGCCGTCGAGCACGAAGTGGGCGTGCCGGGTCGCAGCGCAGTTGGGGATCATCGCAACCGGCTTGGAGGCTGCATGCGTTGGCGCCATGGCGATCTTGACGTCGAGCACAGTCGTCAGTCCGCCCAGCCCCTGGGCACCGATGCCAAGGGCATTGACCTTTTCGTAGAGTTCGATGCGCAGTTCCTCGAGCTTGTTTGCGGGGCCGCGCGCCAGCAGATCGAACATGTCGATCGGCTCCATCAGCACCTCCTTCGCGAGCAGCATGGCCTTTTCGGCCGTGCCGCCGATTCCGATGCCGAGCATGCCCGGAGGACACCAACCCGCCCCCATGGTCGGAACGGTTGCGAGCACCCAGTCGACGAGGGAGTCGCTCGGATTCATCATCACGAACTTGGACTTGTTCTCGCTGCCACCACCCTTGGCTGCCACGTGTACTTCCACCCGCGACCCAGCGACCAATTCGACGTGCAAAACGGCTGGCGTGTTGTCGCGGGTGTTCCGGCGGTCGAAATGCGGGTCCACGACGATCGAGGCACGCAACTTGTTGTCCGGATCGTTGTAAGCGCGGCGAACACCTTCGTTCACCGCATCGGCGAGCGACCCGGCGAACCCCTCGAAGCGCACATCCATGCCAACCTTCATGAACACGTTGACAATGCCGGTGTCCTGACAGATCGGACGGTGCCCGAGCGCGCACATGCGCGAGTTGGTCAGGATCTGCGCGATGGCGTCCTTAGCGGCGGGAGACGCTTCACGCTCGTACGCCTGCGCGAGATGGATGACGTAATCCTCAGGGTGGTAGTAACTGATGAACTGAAGCGCAGCCGCGATCGATTCGATGAGGTCGTCGGCGCGCAGGCTCGTGGACATCGAGGAAGACTCCGATGATCGGCGCGGGTCAATGCGCCCGCTCCGGCAACGTACCACCCGGCGCGACGTTCATCAAGCGATCCGTCGCGGCGATGGCCATCGCCGAAAGCAGGAATACGACATGGATGACCGTCTGCCAGAGAAGCACTTTCTCTGTGTAGTTGGCCGCATTGATAAACGTCTTGAGCAGGTGGATCGAGGAAATGCCGATGATCGCGGTCGCCAGTTTGACCTTGAGCACCGTGGCATTGACATGCGACAGCCACTCGGGCTGGTCCGGATGATTCTCCAGATGCATCCTCGACACGAAGGTCTCATACCCACCGACGATCACCATGATCAACAGGTTCGAGATCATCACAACGTCGATCAGCGCCAGAACCACCAGCATGATGATCACTTCGTTCAGCCCTGTCAGCGCCGTTTCCGCCTTGTACCCGATGCTCGTCACCAGCGTCTGCAGGGCGGCCTGCGAGCCGAAGGCAGCCTCGACCAGGTGAACCAGTTCCACCCAGAAGTGGAAGACGTAGACGCATTGGGCAACGATGAGCCCGATGTAGAGCGGCAACTGCAGCCACCGGCTACCAAAAATTAGGAGTGGAAGCGGAGGCAGGCGGCGCGCTGCGGCAGACGCCGGAGGAGCAGCGTGATCGATGGACATGGGAATCGCGAGTACAGCGCAGAATGTGCGAGCAACGAAGGTACTACGCACAGCCCTTCAGTTTAGCACCCCGCCAACGCCCGAATTCTTCGCCACTTGGTCGGCGCGGCCGCAGGCGCGCGCCGGCATGGGCCGCGCGGCGCCGATCGACTTCGCGCCTCGGCGAGTTCTTTCGACAAGGTGAAGAAGGCGGCGACCACGACCTATGGAAACGCTGAAGCAAGCAGCGAGCGGGATGAAGCGCAAGGCGCACGGAGCGCAGCGACCGAAGACCTATCAAGCAGATAGGCGAGGGAGCGACAACGCAGTTGCGGCGTAGGCAAACCTCGGCGAACCCAAGGTTAAGCCTGCCGAAAGGCAGGCATGCTGAAGCCAACACCGCGCCACGCAGCGATTCGCCCGCGCAGCAATTTACTCAGCGATTCCCTAACAGTCCGCTTAGAAGAGGCGCCGCATCTTGCTGCGTTAGCCTTCAATCGGATGGATCGTGCGGTTGGAAATCGCATTGCTCAGGGGCGGACACCGGCTCGCTTTGACATCTTGGCGCGGGTTGTTGCGAGGGGGCGAGAGTCGACGTATCGCGGTGCATATGCGATCGTCGAAAAGAAAAAGGCCCGCCGAAGCGGGCCCTTTAGGCAGCGAAGCCGCCACTTCGGTTGACTGGCGTCAATTCGCCAACGTGTTCACCGTATCGCCCTTGAGGCTCGGGTAACGGACGTGCTCCACGAGCTCCTGGACTTCGCGTTTTGGTGCCGGGGTCAGCAGGCTCACGATGACGATGATCGCGAAACCAAGCGGAACTCCGAAGACGCCGGCCGAGATGGGTTGGATATCCCACCACATGTTGTCGGCCACCGGGGAGGTGACGCCGAACACGCCGCGCAGCCAGGGCTGCGTCGTCGCCATGTAGTAGAAGGTGACCGAAACACCGACGAGCATACCGAGGATTGCCGCGATGCCGGTCGTCCGCTTCCAGAAGATGCCAAGGACCAGCGCCGGGAAGAAGCCTGCGGCTGCGAGCGAGAACGCGGCGGACACCAGGAACAAGATATCGGCGACCTTGAGCGAGGCCACGTAAGCAGCAGCGACCGCCACCACCAGAAGCAGCGCCTTCGATACCGCGACGCGGGTCGATGTCGATGCGTTCGGATTGATCATCTTGTAATACAGGTCGTGCGACAGTGCGTTGGCAATGGTCAAAAGCAGACCGTCAGCGGTTGAAAGCGCGGCGGCGAGACCACCTGCGGCAACCATGCCAGAGATGACGTAAGGCAATCCAGCGATCTCAGGTGTGGCCAGAACGACGATGTCGCCACCGATCGAAATCTCGGCCAATTGGACGATACCGTCGCGGTTCACGTCGACGACCGAGAGTAGCGTGGGATCGACCTTCGTCCATTGCGCGACCCAGGCAGGCAGTTTCGCGAACTCGGTTCCTACGAGGAGCGTGTAGATATCGAACTTCACGAGAACCGCCAACGCCGGCGCAGTGAGGTAGAGCAGGCAGATGAAAAACAGCGACCAGAACACCGACTGACGCGCCTCCTTGACGCTCGGCGTCGTGTAGTAGCGCATCAGGATGTGTGGCAACGCCGCCGTACCTACCATCAGGCAGAAGATGAGGGCAAGGAAGTTCTTGCGAGCCACTTCGCGCGCCTTCTCGTTGGCGGCAGGGAAGGATTCCGCATGCCGTTGCGGCGGGTTCGAGCGCGCCTTGACCGCGGCGTCACGCTTCCATGCGGCCTCGGCGGCCTTGGCGTCCTTCGGGAAGGTGTCGACCGCCTTCTGGGCCGCGGCGACGACATCCGGCGCAGCGTTGGCGGCCTTGGCGTCGTCGAGCGCCTTCTGCACCTTCGCCTTCTCCGTGTCGTAGGAGCCGGGGAGTCCCTTCAGCCTGGTCTCGGCAGCAGCCGCCCGGTCAGCGAACATCTTGCGGACCTCGATTTCCTTCGGGTCCTTGATCAATTCAGCCTCGCGTTGCGTGACTTTCTGCAGTACCTGTCCATAGACCAACTGTGGCACCGGGATACTGGTGTGCTTGACTGACAGCCAGACGACCGGAATCAGGTAGGCAATGATCAGGATGATGTACTGGGCGACTTGCGTCCACGTGACAGCCTTCATGCCACCCAGGAACGAGCAGACGAGGATTCCAGCGAGGCCGACGAACACACCGACCTCGAACGACAGTCCCGTCAGCCGCGCGGTGATCAGTCCGACACCGTAGATCTGCGCAACCACATAAACAAACGAGACCAGGATGGCGATCAGGATGCCGACGAACCGTGCGCCGTTGCCGCCATAGCGCGCGCCGAGAAAGTCCGGAATGGTGAACTGTCCGAACTTTCGAAGATAGGGTGCGAGAAACAGAGCAACCAGGACGTAACCTCCCGTCCAGCCCATGATGAAGGCCAAACCAGAGTAGCCCGTCAGGTACAGCGTGCCCGCCATGCCAATGAAGGAAGCGGCGGACATCCAGTCGGCAGCAGTTGCCATGCCATTGAACACGGCCGGGACGCGGCGCCCAGCAACGTAGTACTCGGCGGCTTCCGACGTCCGGCTCATGATGCCGATGCCCGCGTAGAGAAGAACCGTTGCGAACAGGAAGATGTAGCCGATCCATGCGCGCGGCATACCGAGCTGCTCGAGGATCGCCAACGCTACGATGAAGACGAGAAAGCCGCCGGTGTACCAGGAATAAACCTTCCTGAGCTGCGCCCGGAAGGCCTTGTTGGAAATTGCTGCACTCATTCGTCATCTCCCTCGGCGACGCCGTATTCCTCATCCATGCGGTTCAAGGTGCGCGCGTAGTACCAGATGATGACCATATAGACCACCAGCGTGCCTTGTGCACCCATCCAGAATGCGAACGGCCAGCCAAAAAAGTTGAAGCTCAGATCGCGGGCGAAGAAGCCGACCACGAATGTCACAACGAACCAAATGGCCAACAGCACTGCCGTGAGTCTCAGGTTGCGAGACCAGTACTCACGATGCTTATCGGTAAGTTGCATCGATGTCCTCCTCGGTTGATGAAATGCTGCACCCGCATGTCGTCGACACGGATCCCCAGTGGGCGCAAACAGCTCTAAGAGTAACTGAGTCGATGCTCTAGTCAAGATTTGCGCATCGGTCAGCGACTCCGCATGACGATTGCGGATGACGACGTCAGCGCGCTGTAAGCTCACGAGGTGGAAAACGGGCAGGGGCGCGTCGATTTCGTAAGCTTCGCGTCAACTTGGGCGTCATCCGTACAGAGCACCCGCGAGTGGAGCGGAGCGATGCTACGTCTGCCTTTGCGAGGGCGGTATCAGGGCGCTCCGCGGACACAAGCACGGCTTGGTGCCCCGCGCTCTAACAGCCTGATGCAAAACCCTGGAACGATTCTGCGCCGGCTGAATCGAAGCGTGGAACGAATCTTTGGCGTGAGCAGACAACGGCAACGTTTCTGAGCCCCTCCATAAGGCTGAATCGAAGCGTGGAACGAATCTTTGGCGTGAGGGGGGACAGCGATGCGCGGACGGGTCGATGTACAGGACGG
>OGCL01000893.1_pt1 | contig 28416 bp, 28 predicted proteins | sample 1570041 | NCBI WGS metagenome assembly OGCL01 (sample SAMN06266162, study PRJEB24511) | hot springs metagenome | isolation source: Hot spring water | place: South Africa: Limpopo | collected 2015-06-22 | reverse complement strand
GATCAAGGGCGAGGACAGCGAGCAAAACCGCGCCAAGCGCGCAGCGCTCGATGCCTGGGTGCAGGCGGTGAATGCCAGGGGCGGTTTCGGACTCTGGTGCTGGGACGTGGCCTTCGAGCCCGCGCAAGTGCGCGACATTTTCGATCGCCATGGCCGCTGACACGCACACCACGCAAACGCCCTCGCCGTGGATCGCCCGCTTTGCGCCGCTGATTCCGGCCGGCGGCGAGGCGCTCGATCTCGCCTGCGGCGCGGGCCGCCACGCGCGCTTCCTCGCTTCCCTGGGCTATCGCGTCGAGGCGGTGGATCGCGACGAGGAGGCGCTGGCGGCGCTGGCGGGGGCGGAAAACGTCCATGTCCGCTGCGCCGATCTGGAAAACGGGCCGTGGCCCTACCACGGCTGCGGTTTCGACGGCATCGTCGTCAGCCGCTATCTCTGGCGGCCCCTGTTTCCCTACCTGTTCGGCGCGCTCAACGAAGGCGGCATCCTGATCTACGAAACCTTCATGGAAGGCCAGCAGCTTTACGGCAAGCCGGAGAATCCGGCGCATCTGCTGCGACCCGGCGAACTGCTCGAACTGGTGAGAAAACGCTACACCGTCGTGGCGTTCGAGCAGGGCGAAATCGCCGGAGAAAAGCCGCAGGTGCTGCAGCGCATCTGCGTGCGGCGCGGGCGACCGTCGCGCCTGCCCTGAACGGGCGTGCGGCGTCGGCGGTTTGACGGTAGAGTTCACCCCATGAAGCTGCGTATCCTGTCCGTTGCGACCGCCGCGACGCTGCTCGTCGCCGTCGCCTTCGTCTTCGTCGCGTGGATCGAGCGGCCGCGCAAGCCATCGGAATCCCCCGCCGTCACCGTCGGCGAACCTTGGGGGCGCCAACCGATCTTGCCTCTGCCGCCCGTTCCCGATCTGCCCGCAGAAAAGGTGGCGCTTGGCGAGCGGTTGTTCTTCGACAAGCGCCTGTCCGCCGACGACACGATTGCTTGCGCCAGTTGCCACGATTTCGCGCGCGGGGGAGCCGACCGGTTGCCCCGCTCGGTCGGCGTCGGTGGGCGCACGGGCAATGTGAACGCCCCGACGGTCTTCAATGCCGCCTTGCAGTTCGCCCAGTTCTGGGATGGCCGGGCGGCCACCCTGGAGGAACAGGCGGCCGGTCCGGTGCATAACCCGGTCGAGATGGCGTCGAGCTGGGAGCAGGTCATCCCGAAGCTGCGCGCCGATGCCGGCTACCGCGAGGCCTTCGCCCGCCTCTACCCGCAGGGCATCAGCGGCGCGACGATCGTGGACGCGATCGCCGCCTACGAGCGCACGCTGCTCACCCCAAGCCGTTTCGACCGCTACCTGCGCGGTGACGAAGGCGCGCTCGACGCGCTGGAAAAGACCGGCTATCGGCGCTTCCTCGACTTCGGTTGCGCCAGTTGCCACCAGGGGCGGCTACTCGGCGGCAACATGTACCAGCGCTTCGGCGTGCTGGGCGATTATTTCGGCTCCCGGCCCGCCAGCGAGGCGAACCTCGGTCGCTACAACGTCACCGGGCGCGAGGAGGACCGGCACGTCTTCAAGGTGCCCGGACTGCGTAACGTCGCCGTCACCGCGCCCTATTTCCATGACGGTTCGGTGGCTTCGCTCGAAGAGGCGGTGATCCTGATGGGGCGCTACCAGCTCGGGCGCGAACTGTCCGGACAGGACGTGACCGCCATCGTCGCCTTCCTGCATTCCCTGACGGGGGAATGGCAGGGAGAGGTGTTGCGATGAAAGCGCGTGCCGCCCGATCCCTCGGCCTGTCGAACGTCGGCATCGTCGCCGCCGTCGGCGTGTTTCTGGCCGTCCTCGCCGGGCTTTACCAGCGGGCCGAAGCCGTGCGTCCGGAGACGCACCTGGTCTACACGCAGGTATTACGCGACCTGCGCGAGACCGACATCCGCATCGACGGCGAACTGCTGGCCAACCGGCTGGAGCTGTCGCGCAATTACGACGCGCTGACGCACCACGCCATCGAGGCGCTGCGCATCGGCGCACGCCTCGAAGAAGTGCCCGACTTCCTTGCGGCCGATGATCGCGCCAGACTGCACGCGGCGGCGACCGCCTTGCAGACTCTCCTGGCGGACAAGGCTGACCGCATCGACCGCTTCAAACGCATCGATTCGGTGTTGCGCAATTCCCTCGCTTTCCTTCCGGTGATCGCGGCCGATTACCTCGATGCCGCCGGCGAGGCGCCGCAGCGTGCTGCCGTCGACCGCTACGTCCGTGCCGTGCTGGCGTTTGCCCGGGCGCCCGATGCAGCCGGACTGGACAGCGTCACCGCGGCTGCTGCCCGTCTTTCCGGTTTCGCCTTGCCCCCCGCCTGGCGCGCCCGCCTGGACAACCTGACCCTGCATGGCACGCTGATCGTCCGGCGTCTGGAGGAACTCGACCGACTGACGGAAGAAATCTTCGCGCTCGACACCGGCGCGGCCCTCGCGACCTTGCAGCGGATGTACGTCCAGGGCCACGGCAACGCCGCGGTCGCGGCAAATCGCTACCGCACCCTCCTGTATGTGCTGGCGGTCCTGCTGGCCGTCTATCTGGCCTGGACGGTTTCGCGCCTCGAGCGCGCGCACCGCGAGGTCAGCGAGCGCCACGCCGCCCAGATGGCCGCCGAGAAGCAGATCCGGCTGCATGCTACTGCCTTCCGCAACGCCCATGACGGCCTTGCCCTGACCGATGCGACCGGCAACATCCTCGACGTGAACCCGGCCTTCTCGCGCATCACCGGCTGGGAGCGCAGCGAGGTGATCGGCCGCAATCCGCGCATCCTCAAGTCCGGTCGCCACGACCACGAGTTCTATGCGGCGATGTGGCGCAGCCTCGCCGAAACCGGCAGCTGGCGCGGCGAGATCTGGAACCGCCACAAATGCGGCGAAATTTGCCCCGAACTGTTGTCGATCTCCGCGGTGCGCGACGAGGCCAGCGGCGAACTGACCAACTATGTCGCGGTATTCACCGACATCAGCCGGATCAAGGCGCAGGAACGTCAGTTATCGCGGATGGCTTACTACGACGCCCTGACCGAACTGCCCAACCGCACCCTGCTGGCCGACCGTCTGGTGCATGGCATCGCCCAGTGCCGTCGCGCCGGCGGCCTGCTGGCCGTTTGTTACCTCGATCTCGACGGCTTCAAGCCGATCAACGACACCTGGGGCCACGATGCCGGCGACCGGGTGCTGGTCGAAGTCTCCCGGCGACTCAAGGAGGGGCTGCGCGGCGGCGATACCGTGGCCCGCTTGGGCGGCGACGAATTCGTGCTGCTGCTCGGGCTGGCCGACCTCGAGGAATGCGAGGTGGTCCTGCAGCGCATCCTCGGCGAGATCGCGCGTCCCCTGAGCGTCCTGCCCGAGCCGCGCTCCCTCTCGGCCAGCATCGGCGTCGCGCTGTTCCCGCACGACGACAGCGATCCCGACACCCTGCTGCGCCACGCCGACCAGGCGATGTACCAGGTCAAGCAGGAGGGCAAGAGCGGCTATCGCGTCTTCGATGCGGAACGCGACCGTTCGCTGCGCAGCCGGCAGGATCAGGTCATGCGCATCCGCCAGGCGCTCGAGGATCACGAGCTGGAGCTTTACTACCAACCCAAGGTCGACATGCGCGCCGGCAAGGTGCTCGGCGCCGAGGCCCTGCTACGCTGGCGCCATCCCGAAAAGGGCCTCTTGCCGCCGACCGATTTTCTGCCGCTGATCGAGGATGGCGAATTGATCAAAGCGGTGGGGGACTGGGTGATCGAATCGGCGCTCACCCAGATGGACCGCTGGCATGCCGAAGGCCTCGACATCGATGTCAGCGTCAACGTCGCCGCCCGCCAACTGCAAGCCCAGGGGTTCGTCGAAAAGCTCAAGGCCGCCCTGTTCCTGCATCCCGAGTCCGCCAGCCGGCTGGAACTCGAGGTGCTGGAGACCGCCGCGCTCGAGGACATCGCCCAGACCTCGCACATCATCGACGAATGCCGCGCGATCGGCGTGCGCTTCTCCCTCGACGATTTCGGCACCGGCTACTCCTCGCTGGCCTACCTGAAGCGCCTGCCGGTCGAGACCATCAAGATCGACCAGAGCTTCGTGCGCGAGATGCTCAACGACCGGGACAGCCTCGCCATCGTCCATGGGGTGCTCAGCCTTGCCGACGCCTTCCAGCGCCAGGCAGTCGCCGAGGGCGTCGAGACGCCGGAGCACGGCCGTCTGCTGCTGCAACTCGATTGCGATGTCGCCCAGGGCTACGGCATCGCCCGACCGATGCCGGCCGACGACATCGCCGGCTGGGTGCGGCAGTGGCGGCCCGACCCGGCGTGGAGCAGGGTGCGCGACCGCTACTGGCGGGATGACGACTATCCCCTCTTCAGCGCCGAGGTCGAGCACCGCAACTGGGTGGCGCAGCTCGCCTACGCGGTCAACGAGGGGCAGCCCCTGTCGCAACTGCACCTCGCGGACGAGCGGCATTGCCGTTTCGGGCGCTGGTATTACGGCGGCGGCCGCAACCGTTACGGCAAACTGTCGGCCTACCTGCGCATCGAAGCTCCGCACCGCCGCGCCCACGAACTGGCGCTGCGCATCGACCGCTACCGCCGCGACGGCCGGGAAGAAGACGCGCGGGCGACCCTGACCGAACTCTTCGCCGCGCGCGACGAGGTGCTGGCCGCCCTGGCCGAACTCCAGGACGCCACCGGCAGGCCGCGCTGACGGCGTCGGCTCAGGCCGCTCCGGCGGTCGCCAGGATCCGGTGCGCCACGTCCTCGATGCCGGCCGGCGAGAGGTCGTCGGCAGCGAGAACCTGTGCGCTCGCATATTGATAATTCTTGTCCTGCGAGCGCTGGTAGAGCGGGTCGTAATGCTTCTCCAGCAGTTCGTCGACCAGCGCGCGAAAATCGCCCGCCTCGATCAGCGCATTCCAGCGCGCGAGCGTTTCATGGCTGTGCAGTCCCTTGAGGTGGCCCAGCTGCGCCTTGAGCCAGTCCGGCCGCTCGACGAAGTAGGCGTAGTCGGAGAGCAGAAAGTCGGCGCGGGCGGACCGGGGCGCGTCGATGCGCAGGCAGGGCGCGGCGCGCATGGCGGCGATGAGGGCGTCCGGCGCCTGCAACCGGCCGATCCTGCGGCTTTCCGCCTCGACAAACACGGGCCGCGCTGCGTCGAGTCTTTCGAGCGTTGCCAGAAGCTGCGACTCGAACATTTTCTGTGAAGGTTGCGGCGCGTCCGGCAGCACGCCGAGCACCGAACCTTTGTGGGCGGCGAGTTCCTCCAGATGCAGGATTTGTCCGCCGAGCCTGCCGATGGCTTCGAGGAGGCGGCTCTTGGCGCTGCCGGTGGGGCCGGAGATGACGCGAAAGGAGAAGCGCGCAGGCAAATGCGCCAGGGCGGCGACGACATGCCTGCGCCAGGCCTTGTAGCCGCCGTCGAGGCGGTGGGCGTCCCAGCCGATCTCGCGCAGAATGTGAGTAAAAGCTCCGGAGCGCTTGCCGCCGCGCCAGCAATAGACGAGCGGTCGCCAGGTTTTCGGCTGGTCGAGGAAATGCGCCTCGATGTGGGCGGCGATGTTTCTGGCGACGAGGGCGGCGCCGAGCTTCTTCGCCTCGAAGGGCGAGACCTGCTTGTAGAGCGTGCCGACGCGGGCGCGCTCCTCGTTCGAGAGCACCGGGCAGCTCATCGCACCGGGGAGATGGTCTTCGGCGTATTCGGCGGGCGAGCGCGCGTCGAGGATGGCGCTGAAACCGCCTTCTTCCGCGAGTTGTGCTACCGTTGCCACCCCTTTTTGCATCGTGATCCGAAATGACTGTCAGATTGACGCAATTCTCCCATGGCGGCGGCTGCGGCTGCAAAATCGCGCCGGCCGTGCTCGCGCGCCTGCTGGCGGAATCGCCCCTCAAAACCCTTCCCGCCGACCTGCTGGTGGGCGTCGAGACCGCCGACGATGCGGCCGTCTACCGCTTCAACGACACGCAGGCGGTGGTCGCCACCACCGACTTCTTTACGCCCATCGTCGACGATCCCTACGACTTCGGTCGCATCGCCGCGGCCAATGCGCTCTCCGACGTCTATGCGATGGGCGGCAAGCCCATCTTCGCGCTCGCTGTCGTCGGCATGCCGCTCGACAAGCTGCCGGAGGAGATCATCCGCCAGATTCTCGCCGGCGGCGAGGCCGTCTGCGCGCAGGCCGGCATCCCCATCGCCGGCGGGCATTCCATCGACGTGCTCGAACCGATCTACGGGCTGGTGGGGCTGGGCATCGTGCATCCGGGGCAGGTGAAGAAGAATGCCGGCGCGCGGGCGGGCGATGTGCTGATCCTCGGCAAGCCGCTGGGCATCGGCATTCTCTCGGCCGCGCTCAAGAAGGGCGAATTGTCGGCGGCGGGCTACGCCGAGATGATTCGCTGGACGACGATGTTGAACGTCACCGGCCCCAGGCTCGCGGCGATGTCCGGCGTGCATGCGGTGACGGATGTGACGGGCTTTGGCCTGGCCGGTCACCTGCTGGAAATCTGCCGGGGCTCGCGGCTTGCCGCCACCGTCGAATTCGCGAAGCTGCCCTTGATCGACGAGGCGCTGCGGCATGTGCGGGCCGGCATCGCCACCGGGGCTTCGTCGCGCAACTGGGCGAGCTACGGCGAGGCCGTCCTGCCGGCGTCGACTCTTGCGGAATGGCAACGGAAGGTGATCACCGATCCGCAAACCAGCGGCGGCCTGCTGGTCGCTTGCGCGCCGGAGTGCGCGGACGAGGTGCTGGCGGCTTTCCGCGCCGACGGTTTCGCGCCGGCGGCGGCGATCGGTTCGCTGGCCGCGGGAGAAGCGCGCGTCACGGTCGTTTGACGAGCGGCAGGAGCGCCGCCCAGACGTGGTCGAGGATTTTGGGCTGCGCGGCGGCCGTCGGGTGCAGGCGATCGGCCTGAAAGGCCGCGTCGTCGAGCGCGATCGGTTCGAGCAGGAAGGGCAGCAAGGCGGCGTTCTCCTGCCGCGCCACCGTTACGAACAGGGCGTTGAATTCGCGCGTGTAGTCCGGTCCGTAGTTGGGCGGCAGGCGCATGCCGACGAGCAGCACGCGCGCGCCGGCCTGCCTTGCGGCGCGCGTCATCGCAACGAGGTTCTCGCGCGTCTGGGCGAGCGACAGACCGCGCAGGCCATCGTTGGCGCCGAGTGCGAGGATGACCACGGCCGGGCGGTGCCGCTCGAGCGCGGCCGGCAGGCGGCTCTTGCCGCCGGCGGTGGTCTCGCCGCTGATGCTGGCATTGACGACGCGCAAGGGGAGCTTTTCCTGTTGCAGGCGGGCGTCCAGCAGCGCCGGCCAGCTCTTCTCGGCTGGGATACCATAGCCGGCGGAGAGGCTGTCGCCGAAGACGAGGAGGTTGCCGGCCGCGTGCGCGAGGCCGGTCGACAGCCACAGGAAGAGGAACGGGATTTTTCGGATGAACGAAGCCATATTGCAGGTCGAGGGACTGGGAAAGGAGGCGCCGAGCGGGTCGGGTACCCTGACCATTTTGCACGAGATCGGCTTCGAGGTCGCCGCCGGCGAGTCGGTCGCCATCGTCGGCGCCTCGGGGTCGGGGAAGTCCACCCTGCTGGGTCTGCTCGCCGGACTCGACCTGCCGACACGCGGCCGCGTGCGGCTGGCCGGACAGGAGCTCGCCGCGCTCGACGAGGACGGGCGCGCCGCCTTGCGCGGTCGGATGCTGGGCTTCGTGTTCCAGTCCTTTCATCTCTTGCCGCCGCTCACCGCGCTGGAAAACGTCATGCTGCCGCTCGAACTGCTCGGCCTCCCCGAGCCGCGCGCAACCGCCGCGGCGATGCTCGTCCGCGTCGGGCTCGCGGACCGGCTGGGGCATTACCCGAAACACCTCTCCGGCGGCGAACAGCAGCGCGTCGCGCTGGCGCGCGCCTTTGCCGTCAAACCGAAACTTTTGCTGGCGGATGAGCCGACCGGCAATCTCGACGCGGCCACCGGCGCGCAGATCATCGAGCTGATGTTCGCGATGAACGCGGAGGAGGGCACGACGCTGATCCTCGTCACCCACGACGAAGCGCTGGCGACGCGCTGCGCCCGACGGCTGCGGCTCGTCGCCGGACGGCTCGTCGATTGAACCGGCCTACTGGCCGGCGCGGATGCGCGCGGCGGCTTGCCGATACAGTTCCAACGCTTCCTGCCGGCGGCTGGCAGCTTCCGCCGCGCGGGCGCGTTCCAGCAGGGTGTCGACGTCGGGGGCGCTGCTCTCGGCGTAAGCGAAGCCCATGCTTTGACGTTCCGGCGCGCCGCGCTGGGCGCGGATCACCAGCGCGCGCGGCGCTTTGGCGGGAGAAGCGGCGGGGACGGCGCTCTTCGCCGTCGCGCCGGCGTCGACTTTTGCCTCGGCCGCCTTCAGCTCCGCCAGGGCCTGGCGATAGATGGCGAGCGCCTCGTCGCGTCGGCCGCGCGACTCGGCCAGGCGCGCCATGCGCAGCAGTTCCTCCACCTTGTCCGGCGCGGCGATCGAACGGGGCGGCGGCGGAGGAGGGGGAGACAGGGCCGCCTGACGGGCCAGTTCGGCGAAGTCCGCGGCGTCGGTGAAGCTTTGCGCGATGCCGTAGTTGCGCTGGCGCATCGCCCAGGCCACGGCATCGTCGCCGGAGTCGTTGGCAAGCGCCGGGTTGGCGCCGGCGGCGAGCAGGCGGCGGGCGATGGCGGCGTGCCCCTCGCGCGCGGCCATCATGATCGGCGTCGAGCCGTTGGTCGAGCGCGCATTGACATCGGCGCCGGCGGCGACGAGGCGCTCGACGAGTTCGCCGTGACCGGCGAAGGCGGCGTAGTGCAGCGCCGTCCATGCGCGCGCGGCGCGGTTGGGCTGCGCACCGCGTTCGAGCAGCCATTGCACGGCCTCCCCGCGGTTCTTCCACGCGGCGAGCATCAGCGCGGTTTCGCCGAAGCGGTTGGTTTTGTGGATGTCGGCGCCGCGGGAGAAAAAGAGTTCCATCAGCGGGAGGTTGCCCTCCCAGGCGCCGATCATCAGCCCCGTGCCGATCAGATGGCCTTCGAAGTCGGGGTCGAGCCCGGCATCCAGCCAGGCCCGCGCCTGCCTGACATTGCCGAGTTCCAGCACGACCGAGAAGCGCACGGCGTCGGGCAGTTCGGCGCGCGCCGCAGGCGCGAGGGCGAACAGCAGGCAGAGGACGATCGGGATGCGGCGCATGGCGCGGAGTTTACCGCCCTGCGGTAGCATCCCGGCCATGGCGGCGAGATCGAACGGTTGGGATGGCGTGCGGCTGGGACTGGCGTTCGCCGGAAGTCTCATCCTGCATGCTTTCCTGCTGTTTCCCTTCGGCGCGGCTCCCGCGCGCGTCGCGGCGTTTCCGGAGCCGCCCCTCGAAGCGCGCCTGAGCGCCCCCGCGCTGGCTAGCCGACCCGAGGCGCTTTCGCCCGAACTCGTCGAACCGCCTCCGGAGACTCCCGCCGCCGTCCTGCCGGCGTCGACTTTTGCGCCGCCCCGGCCGCTCGACGGACGCCGTCTCGACCACGCCCTGGCCGCGCTGGCGCGCGAGGAGTTCTATCCGCGCGAGGCCATCGCGCGCGGGCTGGAGGGCACGGTGACGCTGCTGCTCACCCTCGACGCCGGCGGACGGGTAACGGCGGTGACCGTTGCCGGCGGTTCCGGCCATGCGCTGCTGGATGAGGCGGCCGTGCGGGCGGCCAGGCGCATCGCCCGTGTGCCCGGCAGTCGCGGCCAGGTGCTCCTGCCGGTGGAATTTCGCCTGGAATGAGGCAGGACGCATGATCGAGATCCGCCTGCACGCCGAGGCGCCGGACAAGCCCGCCGAGGGCGCGCCCTGCAATGGCTGCGGGGTGTGCTGCGCCCTGAGTCCATGCCCGCTTGCGCGGTTTTTGCTGGGCCATCGGGCAGGCCGTTGTCCGGCTCTGCACTGGGAAGAAACGCGCTATGTCTGCGGCCTGGTCGATGGCAGGACGGGCATCGCCCGCTGGCTGCCGCGGCGGCTGGCGCTGCGCTGGATCGGGGCTGGCGGGGGCTGCGATTGCGATGCCGTGATCGACTGTTGACTTGGTATAGTCGCCGTGATGCTCGCCTACCTGATCCGCCGTCTGCTCTACGCCCTGCCGATCCTGCTCGGCGTGAATGTCATCACCTTTGCGCTGTTCTTCGTCGTCAACACGCCGGATGACATGGCGCGCATGCATCTGGGCGGCAAGCGCGTCACCCCCGAGGCCATCGAGAAGTGGAAGGCCGAGCGCGGCTACGACAAGCCGCTGTTCTGGAACGACGCGGCCAGCGGCACGGACAAGGCGACCGAGACGATCTTCTTCGACAAGTCGCTCAGGATGTTCATGCTCGACTTCGGGCGCGCCGACGACGGCCGCGACATCGCGCGCGAGATCAGGATGCGCATGGGGCCGAGTCTCGCCATCGCCGTGCCGGTCTTCGTGCTTGGACTGTTCGCCGCGGTGTCCTTCGCCCTGCTGCTGGTTTATTTCCGCGCCACCTATCTCGATTTCGCCGGCGTGGTGCTGTGCGTGGCGATGATGTCGATCTCCGGGCTTTTCTACATCATCGGCGGGCAGTGGCTGGTGGCGAAGGTCTGGCAGCTCGTGCCGATCTCCGGCTATGCGGAAGGCCTGTCCGCGACGAAGTTCGTCATCCTGCCGGTGCTCGTCGCCGTGCTCGCCGGCATCGGCTCCTCGACGCGCTGGTATCGCACGATCTTCCTCGAGGAGAGCACGCGCGACTACGTGCGCACCGCCCGCGCCAAGGGGCTTTCCGAACGCATCGTGTTGTTCCGCCACGTGCTGAGGAACGCGCTGATCCCCATCCTCACCGGCGTCGTCGTGGTGATTCCCGCGCTTTTCATGGGCAGCTTGCTGATCGAGGCCTTCTTCGGCATCCCGGGCCTGGGCAGCTACACCATCGACGCCATCAACGCGCAGGATTTCGCCGTGGTGCGCGCCATGGTGTTCATCGGCAGCGTGCTCTACATCGTCGGCCTGTTGCTCACCGACATTTCCTACACCTTCGCCGATCCGCGCATCCGCTTCACATGACGATCAAGCCCGTCTTGCTCTGGTCGGACATCCTGTTCTTCCTGCTGATCGCCGCGGCGATCGCGGGCGGCTGGTGGGCGCGCCGCGTCGAGCATCTGCGGCTGGGCTGGCGCCAGGTGGGGAAAAGTCGCGTCGGTATGGCCTCCGCCACGCTGCTGCTCGTCTTCGTCGGCATCGCCGCGCTCGATTCGCTGCACTACCGCGAGCGCCTGCCCGGCGATCGGGCGCATTACGCCGTCGAGGTGCGCTCCGCGCTCGATGCCTTGCTCGACGGACTGCGCACGCGCACCGAGCGCACCTATTCGGCGCCGCTGGCGACGCATTCCTTCGCCAAGGAATCGCTCGCGGGGGAGCAGGGGCGCGACTTCCCGCGCCTCAAGCACGGCGGCGCCCATCTCGGCGCCGATACGTCGGCGCATGGTGCGGATCTCGCCAGGCGCGTGCTGCAGGGCATGGGCATCGGCGTCATCGTCTGGCTGGCGCTCTGGCTCGGCAGCGCGCCGCTGCGCCAGCGGGCGCCCGACGTGGCCTGGGATGCCTGTCTGGGAACCTTGCTCCTCCTGCTGCTCGTCGCCGGGCCGGCGGCCATGCTGGCGCAGGGCTATCACGTGCTGGGCACCGACAAGGTCGGCCAGGACGTGCTGTATCTGACGCTCAAGAGCATCCGCACGGGGCTTCTGATCGGCACGCTGACCACGCTCGTCATGCTGCCCGCCGCCGTCGTGCTGGGGCTCCTGGCCGGCTATGCGGGCGGCTGGGTCGACGACGTCATCCAGTATCTCTACACCACGCTCAACTCGATTCCCGGCGTGCTCTTGATCGCCGCCGCGGTGCTGATGATGCAGGTGGTGATCGATACGCATCCCGAATGGTTCGCCACCGCCGCCGAGCGCGCCGACGCCAGATTGCTGGCGCTGTGCGCGATCCTCGGCATCACGAGCTGGACGGGGCTCGCCCGGCTGCTGCGCGGCGAGGCGCTCAAGCTGCGCGAGATGGAATACGTGCAGGCGGCGCGCGCCTTCGGCGTTTCGCACGCGCGCATCCTCGCGCGCCACGTGCTGCCCAACGTCATGCACATCGTCATGATCGCCGTCGTCATGGATTTTTCCGGCCTGGTGCTCGCCGAGGCGGTGCTCTCCTACGTCGGCATCGGCGTCGACCCGACGACGATCAGCTTCGGTACGATGATCAACACCGCGCGCATGGAGCTGGCGCGCGAGCCGATGGTCTGGTGGTCGCTCGCCGCCGCGTTCGTTTTCATGTTCGTGCTGGTGTTGGCGGCGAACCTGTTCGCCGACGTCGTGCGCGACGCCTTCGATCCGCGGGCGGCGAAATGACGCTCCTTGCCGTGCGCGATCTCGCAGTGCATATCGGCGCGGCAAAGCCGGTCGATGGCGTCAGCTTCGAGATCGCCAGGGGGGAAACCTTCGCGCTGGTCGGCGAATCGGGTTGCGGCAAGTCGCTGACCGCCCTGGCGTTGATGCGCCTGCTGCCCGATGCGGCGCGCGTCGATGGCGGCAAGGTCGAATTCGCCGGGAGCGATCTGTTCGCCCTGCCGGAAGCGTCGATGCGCGAGGTGCGCGGCGGCAGGATCGGCATGATCTTCCAGGAACCGGCGACCAGCCTGAATCCGGTGCTGACGGTTGGCGACCAGATCGCCGAGGCGCTGAAAGCGCATGCCGGCAAGGCGGATGCCGAGCGCGTCGTCGAGCTGCTGGCCGCCGTCGGGATTCCCGATCCGGAGCGCCGCGCCGGCGAGTATCCGTTCCAGATGTCCGGCGGCATGAAGCAGCGCGCGATGATCGCCATGGCGCTGGCCGGCGAACCGGAGCTGCTGATCGCCGACGAGCCGACCACGGCGCTCGACGTGACGATCCAGGCGCAGGTGCTCGACCTGCTCGACGAACTGAAACGGCAGCGCGGCATGGGACTCTTGCTGATTACCCACGATCTCGGCGTGGTGGCGCGCATGGCCGATCACGTCGGCGTGATGCGCGCCGGCCGGCTCGTCGAGGCGGCGCACAAGGCGGATTTCTTCCGCGCGCCGGCGCATCCGTATTCGCGCGAATTGTTCGCTGCGCTGCCGGAGAATCTCGCGCCCTCCGAAAAGTCGACGCCGGCAGGACGGCGCCCCCTGCTGGAGGTGCGCGACCTGCGGGTGCATTTCCCGATCCGCAAGGGCGTGTTCCGGCGCGTGGTCGGCCAGGTGCGCGCCGTCGATGGCGTCGATCTCGATCTTGCCGCCGGGCGCACGCTGGCGCTGGTGGGCGAATCCGGCTGCGGCAAGACGACGGTCGGCAAGGCCGTCCTGGGGCTGATTCCGTCCGACGGCGGCGAGCTGCGTTGGGAGGGCGAACGCCTGCGCGGCATTGCGCCGGATCGCATGCAGATGGTGTTCCAGGACCCTTTCGCTTCGCTCGATCCGCGTATGCGCATCGGCGAAATCGTCGCCGAGGGCAATCCGGTCGCCGATGTGGGCGCCCTGCTCGAACGGGTGGGACTGAGCCCCGCCATGGCGAGCCGTTATCCGCACGAGTTTTCCGGCGGGCAGCGCCAGCGCATCGCCATTGCGCGCGCCCTGGCGGTCAACCCGAAATTACTGATTTGCGATGAGCCGACCAGCGCACTCGATGTCTCGGTGCAGGCGCAGGTGCTGCGCTTGCTGGTCGAGCTGCGCGAACGGCTCGGGCTGACCTATCTCTTCATCACCCACAACATTTCCGCCGTCGAATACCTCGCCGACGAGGTGGCGGTGATGTATCTGGGCCGCATCGTCGAGCGCGGCAGCGCCGAGGAAGTGCTGGGCGGCCCGCGCCATCCCTATACCCGGGCGCTGCTCGCCGCCGTGCCGCGCATCGACGGGCGGCGCGGCGAGCGGCTCACCGTGCCGGGCGATCCGCCCTCGCCGGCGCAGCCGCCGGCTGGTTGTCATTTCCATCCGCGTTGTCCGCGCGCCGAAGCCCGCTGTCGCAGCAGCTACCCGGATTCGGCGGTCCTCTCGGCGACGCATGGCGTGCGCTGTCATTTCGCCGCCTGAGTCTTCTTGCGCGGCTTCGGCGCCGGGGCGGCCTTCTTCTTTTTCGGCGCCGCCTTCTTGACGGCGGTTTTCTTTTGCGCCGCGGGTTTTTTTGCCGCCCGCGGCGGCGCTTCCTGAGGCAGGGCGCGCGCCAGCTTGTCGGTGTGCACCTGGCTGCCCGGGCGCGGCACCAGCAGCGTGAAGCCGACATTGACGCGCAGGCGCGGCGTGATGCCGTTGATTTCGCGCAGACGCCGTTCGGTGATCCTGTGGCGGGCGGCGACCGCCGCCAAGGTGTCGCCGCGCCGCATCGTGTAGGTCAGCCAGTCGGAAAGCGGCTTGTCTTCGGCGGCGTGGCGGGCGAGGTTGGACAGGAAGGTTTCCACCCGGTCGGCGGGCAACAGCAGCGGCCCGGCGTGTTCTCCCTTGATGACCGGGCGGTGGTAGGCCGGGTTGAGGGAAACGAATTCCTCGATGGACATTTCCGCCAGCCGTGCGGCGACCGCGACGTCGATGCGCTGCGGTTTGACGACGGTCTCGAAATAGGGCTGGTTGGGGATCGGCGGCAGGCGGAAGCCGTAAACCTCGGGTTGGGCGACGATGTTCTTCAGGGCTTGCAGCTTGGGCACGTAGTAGCGCGTCTCGTCGGGCATGGCGAGGCTGCCGTAGTCCGTCGGCAGGCCCTGTGCGGCGTTTCTGGCGATGGCGCGCGCCACGGCGTTTTCGCCCCAGTTGTAGGAGGCGAGCGCGAGATGCCAGTCGCCGTGCATCTCGTAGATGTTCTGCAGGTAGCGCAGCGCCGCATCGGTGGAGGCGAGGATGTCGCGGCGCTCATCGACCCACCAGTTCTGCGCGAGGTCGTAGTTCCTGCCGGTGGAGGGGATGAACTGCCACATGCCCATGGCGCGGGCGCGCGAGACCGCCTGCGGGTTGTAGGCGCTTTCCACCATCGGCAGCAGGGCCAGTTCGGTCGGCATGCCGCGCTTTTCCAGCTCTTCGACGATGTGATAGAGGTAGCGCCTGCCGCGCTCGAAGATGCGGCGCAGCATCTCCGGGCGATTGAGATACCAGGACTGGCGTTCGGCGACCAGCGGGCTGTGCAGGTCGGGCATGCCGAAGCCGTTGCGCAGACGCTGCCAGAGGTCCTCGGGCGGGACGGTCAGATCGAGCAGCGGCGGCGCTTCCCTGCGCACCGCCTCGACCGGCAGGGCGACGGGCTCCTGCCTGACCGGCAGGACGAGGGGGGCGTCGCCTCCGGTCGGGTCGCTCCAGCGCGGCGGTTCGCCCGAGGCGAGGGGCGGGCTGACGGCGCAGCCGGCGAACAGCGCACAGGTCGTCAGCAACAGGGAACGCGGCAGTAAAGGCATGTCCAGAGCGCGGCAACGGGAGGCCGCGGAGTTTACACGCTGTGCCGGATGCCTTCGCGCGCCCTGCCGCTCGCGCGGTGCGGCGCATGGGCTAGAATCGGCAGGTTCTTGTTCCGCTCATCAATCCGCTGGAGAATCGCATGGCCGTCGAACGCACCCTCTCGATCATCAAACCCGATGCCGTTGCCAAGAACGTGATCGGCAAAATTTATTCCCGCTTCGAAAGCAACGGACTGAAGATCGTTGCCGCCCGCATGGCCTGGTTGTCGGAGCGCGAGGCGGGCGGTTTCTATGCCGTGCACAAGGAGCGCCCCTTTTTCAACGATCTCGTCAAGTTCATGACTTCCGGCCCGGTGATGATCCAGGTGCTCGAAGGCGAGAACGCCATCGCCAGGAATCGCGAGCTGATGGGCGCCACCGATCCGAAAAAGGCCGAGAAGGGCACCATCCGCGCCGACTTTGCCGAGAGCATCGATGCCAACGCCGTGCACGGTTCCGATGGCCCGGAGACCGCCAGGGTCGAGATCGCCTATTTCTTCCCCGAGTTGAACGTCTTCTCCGGTCGTTGATGCAAAACCTGCTCGATCTCGACGCCGACGGCCTGACCGCCTGGTTTGCCGCGCGGGGCGAAAAGCCTTTCCGCGCGCGCCAGGTGCTGCGCTGGATGCACCGCTTCGGCGTCGACGACTTCGAGCAGATGACCGATGTGGCGAAGTCGCTGCGCGCCAAGCTGGCGGCGGAGGCGGAAGTGCGCGGCCCCCTGCCGGTTCGCGACAGCACCGCCGCCGACGGCACGCGCAAATGGCTGCTGGACGTGGGCGGCAACAATGCCGTCGAGACGGTATTCATCCCCGAGGAAACGCGCGGCACCCTGTGCGTCTCGACGCAGGTCGGGTGTGCGCTCGAATGCGCGTTCTGCTCGACCGGCAGGCAGGGCTTCAACCGCAACCTGACGACCGCCGAGATCGTCGGCCAACTGTGGCACGCCAACCGCATGCTCGGCGCAGTGAAGCAGGCGGGGGGCGGCGACGGCGGGGAACGCGTGATCAGCAACGTGGTGCTGATGGGCATGGGCGAACCGCTCGCCAACTATGAGAACGTCGTGGCGGCCTTGCGGCTGATGCTCGATGACAATGCTTACGGCCTGTCGCGCCGCCGGGTCACGCTGTCCACCGCCGGTCTGGTTCCGGCCATCGACAGGCTGCGCGAGGATTGCCCGGTGGCCCTGGCGGTTTCCCTGCACGCACCGACCGACGCCCTGCGCGACGCGCTCGTGCCGATCAACCGCAAGTATCCGCTCGCCGAGCTGATGGCGGCCTGTCGTCGCTATCTCGACCGCGCGCCGCGCGATTTCATCACTTTCGAATACGTGCTGCTGGAGGGCGTCAACGACGGCCTGACCGATGCGCGGGCGCTTTTGGCCCTCGTGCGAGAGATTCCCTGCAAGTTCAACCTGATTCCCTTCAACCCCTTCCCCGCTTCGGCCTACCGCCGTCCGACCGCCGACCGGGTACGCCGTTTCCAGGAGGTGCTGATGCATGCCGACATAGTGACCACCGTGCGCAAGACGCGTGGCGACGACATCGACGCTGCCTGCGGTCAGCTCGCCGGCCGGGTGGCGGACCGCACGCGGCGTGCGGCGCCCCGGATCGCGCTGGAGGCGCAATGATGCGCGCGGCGCTGACCGTCATTGGGCTCGCCGGATTTCTGTTCGGCTGCGCCACCACGGGCTCCGGCGGCATGTCCTCGTCCGAGCGGGTCGAGCAGGCGGTGTTGCGCCAGACGCCGGCCACGGATGCACAACGTCAGGCCAAGCTTCACGTCGAACTGGGCATGCTCTACTTCAATGCTGGACGCATGGAGGTCGCGCTCGAGGAGGCGCGCATCGCCGCGGCGGCGGATCCTGGCTATGCGCCGGCCTACAACCTGATGGGTCTGGTCTACATGGCCTTGCGCCAGAACGAGCGGGCCGAGGAAAGCTTTCGCCGCGCGCTGGGCCTCGCCCGGCGCGATCCGGAAATCAACAACGATTACGGCTGGTTCCTCTGCCGCACCGGGCGGGCGCGCGAGTCGATTGTCCATTTCCAGCTCGCTTACGAACATCCCCTGCATCAGGCGCCGCTCCGGGCGCTGACGAACGCCGGAGTCTGCTCGATCGTCGCCAAGGACGACCGCCAGGCCGAGGAATACCTGCTCAGGGCCCTGCGCCTGGATCGTCACAACACCGCCGCCCAGTACTGGCTGGCCGACATCGCCTATCGCAGCGGCCGTTTACAGGATGCGCGCATGCGTATCGAGGCGATCCATGCCTTCGAGGAACCCAGCGCCGCATCCGCGTGGCTGGGGCTGCGCATCGAGCGCAAGCTGGGCAATCGCGAAGGCGAGGCGCGCTACATGGGTATGCTGCGCAGCAAGCATCGTGATTCCGACGAGTACATGAAGATGTCGCGTGGAGAATACGAGTGAGCGAAGCGGACAAGGACGGCGTTTCAGTGGCGACGGATACGGCCGAAACCGTCGCCGCGGTCGCCGAGCCGCCAGCGGCTCTGTCGGTCGGCCAGCGCTTGCGCGCCGCGCGCGAGGCCGCCGGCCTGTCGGTCGCCGACGTGGCGCGATCACTGAAGTTCGGCGTGCGCCAGGTGGAACTACTCGAGGCCGACGACTATGCGGCGCTGCCCGGCAACACGGTCGTGCGCGGATTCACGCGCGGCTATGCCCGCCTGCTCAAGCTCGACGCCGACGAACTCGTGCATCTGCTCGACGCGCAAACGCCCGTGGCGCCGGCCGACGTGCGACCGCCCGACAACATGGGTGAGGCGAACGATGCGCGCGCCGAGCGCAAACCGGCTCCCTTGCTGTCGGCGGCCATCGTCATCGCGCTGGCGGCCGCTCTCTTGGCGCTTTGGCATTTCTTCGTGCCGGAGAGCAAAGCCCCGGAAGCGAGAAAGGCGGTCGCCGTCGCGCCACCCGCCCCGGTGCTGCCGGCGCCCGGCGCCGCGCCCGCGTCTGCCGGCGTGGCGCCCGTGCCCGCCGCCGAGCCGGTCGTGGCAGCGGGGGGGGGCGCCGTCGCGGAAAGCGCCGCACCCGTTCTGTCGTTCGCCTTCGAGGATCGCTCCTGGGTCGAAGTCACGGATGCCAGCCGGCAGAAGCTGCATTCGGGAGAAAACCCGCCGGGCAGCCGCTTGACGCTGACCGGCCGCCCGCCCTTCGACATCGTGATCGGCAACGCGACGAAGGTTACTCTTACCTATGAAGGGCGCAGCGTCGATCTCGCGCCGCATACGCGCGCCGACGTCGCCCGTTTCAGGCTCGAATGATGGATTCCCCACAAAGCGTTCCGGCGCGCCGCAGGACGCGCCGCGTCGCGGTCGGCAAAGTCGACGTCGGCGGGACGGCGCCCGTGGTCGTCCAGTCGATGACCAATACCGATACCGCCGACGTCTTCGCCACCGCGCAGCAAGTGGCCGAACTGCATCGCGCCGGCTCGGAGATCGTGCGTGTCACCGTGAATACCCGCGAGGCCGCCGCCGCCGTGCCGAAGATCAAGGAGCGGCTGGCCCAGCTCAATCTCGACGTGCCGCTGGTCGGCGACTTCCACTTCAACGGCCACAAGCTGCTCGCCGAAGTGCCGGAATGCGCCGCTGCGCTCGACAAGCTGCGCATCAATCCCGGCAATGTCGGCAAGGGGGCGAAACGCGACGAGCAATTTGCCAGCCTGATCGAAATCGCCTGCAAGTACCGCAAGCCCGTGCGCATCGGCGTGAACTGGGGCAGCCTCGACCAGAGCCTGCTGGCGCGGCTGATGGACGAGAACGCCCGGCGCGCCGAACCGAAAGACGCCGCCGGCCTGATGCGCGAGGCGATGGTGGCCTCCGCGCTGGAATCCGCCGCCCGGGCCGAGGAACTGGGCCTGCCCGGCGACGCCATCATCCTCTCCTGCAAGGTTTCCGGCGTGCAGGACCTGATCGCCATCTACCGCGAGCTGGCGACGAAATGCGACTATCCGCTGCATCTGGGCTTGACCGAAGCCGGCATGGGCAGCAAGGGCATCGTCGCCTCGACGGCCGCGCTGGCCGTGCTGTTGCAGGAAGGCATCGGCGACACGATCCGCGTGTCGCTGACGCCCGAGCCGGGCGAGTCGCGTACCAAGGAAGTCGTCGTCGCGCAGGAAATCCTGCAGACGATGGGCCTGCGCGCCTTCGTGCCGATGGTGGTCGCCTGCCCGGGTTGCGGGCGCACCAGCAGCACTTTTTTCCAGGAACTGGCGCAGGACATCCAGAGCTACGTGCGCGCGAAGATGCCCGAATGGAAGCTGCGCCATCGCGGCGTCGAGGAGATGACCGTGGCCGTGATGGGCTGTGTGGTCAACGGCCCCGGCGAGAGCAAGCACGCCAATCTCGGCATCTCGCTGCCCGGCGCCGGCGAGGAGCCGGTCGCGCCGGTCTATGCCGACGGCGCGCGCATCGCCACGCTGCGCGGCGACGACATTGCCGCCGAGTTTCGCAACATCATCGACGCCTACGTCGAGAAAAAATATTCCCAGGGGTTCCGTTGAGCATGCACACTGCACGATTGCAGCGCAGCGAATTGCAATTCGCGACAGACCAGGCGGAACTTTCTTTGTCCGCCTGCTACGACGGGAACGATGGCGACCACTTCTTTTTTGCGGCGTCTCCCGTTCCGAATGTCATCGAACGCGAATTCTGGACGGCAAAGCAAAGACAGGGGCACTCCTTGCACGAGGTTTCTTATCGCGCCTGCTTCAAACCGCAATTGCCGGCCTATTTCATCGAACGCCTGACCCGGCCGGGCGACATCGTCTACGATCCGTTTTCAGGGCGCGGAACGACGGCCATCGAATCCGCGCTGCACGGCAGGGTGCCTTACGCCAACGACATCAATCCGTTGAGCGCAATCCTGTGCCGCCCCCGGATCGAGCCTCCCAGTCTCGATGAAATGAACCGTCGGCTTGCCGGGATTTCTCTTGATCTGGATTGCGACCGTCAGGATATCGACCTGTCCGCGTTTTACCACCCCGAGACGGAGGGCGAGATCCGCGCGCTGCGCCACTATCTGATCGAACGCCGCAAAAGCGGCATGGAAGACGGAGTGGATCGCTGGATACGCATGGTGGCGACAAATCGCCTGACGGGCCACTCGTCCGGCTTTTTTTCCGTTTACACCCTGCCGCCAAACCAGGCAACGACGCCCGAGCGTCAGGCCGAGATCAACAGGCGTCTTGGACAGACCCCGGAGTATCGCGATGTGCGGGTTCTGATTGCGAAGAAAAGCAGGCAGTTGCTCGCCGGTCTGACGCATGCCCAAAGGAAGGCGTTGGAAGAGGTGGCTGACCAGGCCCTGTTCTTGACCGGCCGGGCGCAACGCTCCGCCGCGATCCGCGATGCTTCGGTTGCATTGACGGTCACATCGCCGCCATTTCTCGACGTCGTCCAGTATGCCGAAGACAACTGGCTGCGGTGCTGGTTCAACGCCATCGAAGTGAAAGAGGTGGCAGCCAGCATGTCGGTTTCTCGCTCCCTGGATCAATGGTCGGCGGAGATGGCGGATGCATTGGTCGAACTTTTCCGGATTACGCGCGAGGGAGGCTACGTCGCTTTCGAGGTGGGGGAAGTCAGGAATGGCAAGGTGCTGCTCGACGAGGTGATCGCCCCGATTGGGGAAAAGGCCGGCTTCCGCTGGCTGGGAACCATGATCAATCGTCAGAAATTCACGAAGACATCCAACATCTGGGGCGTGAAAAACAATCGGGTCGGCACCAACAGCAACCGTATTGTCGTCTTTCGCAAGGACTGACCGTGGACGCCGAACAACGTCGCCGCAAATACGTAAGCCAACTGGAGTCGGTCGTGCGGCAGATGCTCGTGCCGCTCAAGGGAGTTCCTTTCAATATGGTGATCGAGGCGATGACCGGCCGCCAGGTGATTGATTTCGATGCCGGCGATGGCCGGCATCGAAACATCCTCGATTTACTGGTGGAGGCGGGGAGAAGAAGCGTTGCTGCGATCAATGCCGCCGGCGGCATATCGAGCGCCAGACCGAACGAGGTCGGCAATTATGTCGAGCCCTATGTCAAGGATGCCTTGAATTCGCTCGATTCGGTAACGGCCGATATACCCAGAACAGCTTCGGGCAAGCACAAATCGACCGGCTATCCGGATATCGAAGTGAGAGTTGGCGACACGACGGTTTATGTCGAGTGCAAGACATACAACCGCAGGAATGCCGACACGACGCAGAGAAGCTTCTATCTTTCGCCAGCCGAAGGGTTCAAGGTCACTTGCGATGCCCTCCATTTTTTGCTGGCATTCGAAATCGCGGTAGCCGGGCCAGGCTGCTACAAGGCAAACGGGTTCAAGGTGCTGACCCTCGAGAATCTCTCGCTGGACGTCAAGCACGAGTTCAACTCGGACAATCGCCGGCTGTATTCCGGCAATGACGGCGCGCGACTGCTTCACAGCGAAACGGGAATGTTGCGATGAGTCAAACCCTGCAAGCCGTCCGCGGGATGAACGACATCCTGCCCAATGATGCCGAGCGCTGGGAGGCCTTCGAGGAGACCCTCCGCGGCTGGCTGTTTTCCTACGGCTACCGGCCGATCCGCATGCCGCTGGTCGAGCCGACGCCGCTGTTCGCGCGCGCGATCGGCGCCGTCACCGACATCGTCGAGAAGGAGATGTATTCCTTCACCGACCGCTTGAACGGCGAGCAGCTGACGCTGCGTCCCGAGGGCACCGCCTCCTGCGTGCGCGCCGTACTCCAGCACAACCTCCTCTACGACGGCCCGAAACGCCTCTGGTATATGGGCCCGATGTTTCGCCACGAGCGGCCGCAAAAGGGCCGCTACCGCCAGTTCCACCAGCTCGGCGTCGAGGCGCTCGGCCTGCCCGGGCCGGACATCGACGCCGAGCAGATCGTCATGTGCGCGCGCTTGTGGGACGATCTCGGGCTCGATGGCATCCGGCTCGAGATCAACTCGCTCGGCGAGGCGGAGGAGCGCGCCAAGCACCGCGCCGATTTGATCGCCTACCTCGAAAAGCATGTCGACCAGCTCGACGAGGACGGCAAGCGGCGCCTGCACACGAACCCCTTGCGCATCCTCGACACCAAGAATCCGGCCTTGCAGGCCCTCGTCGAGGCGGCGCCGACGCTGATCGACTATCTCGGCGAAGCCTCGCTCAAACATTTCGAGGGCGTGCAGCAACTCCTGAAGGACGCGGCGATCCCCTATCGCATCAATCCGCGCCTGGTGCGCGGTCTCGATTACTACAACCTCACCGTGTTCGAGTGGGTGACCGATGCGCTCGGCGCGCAGGGCACGGTGTGCGCCGGCGGCCGCTACGACGGCCTCGTCGCCCAGCTGGGCGGCAAGCCCGCGCCGGCCTGCGGCTTCGCGCTGGGCGTCGAGCGCCTGATGGCCCTGCTCGAAGCGCAGGGCGGCCTGCCCGACTCGCCCGCGCCCGACGTGTACGTCGTGCATGCCGGCGAGGCGGCGCAACGCCTCGCCTTCCGCGCCGCCGAGATGCTGCGCGACATCGGCTGCGCGGTGGTGACGCACATGGGCGGCGGCAGCTTCAAAGCGCAGATGAAGCGCGCCGACGCCTCCGGCGCCCAGCTTGCCATCGTGATTGGCGACGACGAGGCCGAACGGAATGAAGTGACGCTCAAGCCGCTGCGCGTCGAGGCCGAACAGCAGCGCATTTCCCTGGATGCCATGGCCGAGGCGGTCGCCGACTGGCTCTATGGCGACGAATTGGACGAGGAGTGATTCATGGCCACATACGATTTGCAGGAACAGGAACAGATCGAGGAACTCAAGACTTGGTGGCGCATGCATGGCAACACCATCACGGCGATTTTCGTCGCCATGGCAGTCGCCGTCGTCGGTTGGCAGGGCTGGCAATGGTGGCAGAGCCGTCAGGCGGCGCAAGCCGCCCAGATCTATGCCGGCCTGCAGCAGGCGCTGATGCAAAGGGACGTCAAGCAGGTGCGCCAGCATGCGGGCGAACTGATCGACAGGCACGCGGGGACGACCTACGCCGGCATGGCCGCCCTCCTGGCGGGCAAGGTGCTGGCGGAATCGGGCGACCTCAAATCCGCGCAAGCGCAGTTCGGCTGGGCGACCGACAAGGCAAAGGATGCCGGCCTGCGCGAGCTCGCGCGCCTGAGGCAGGCCATTGTGTTGGCCGACGACCAGTCGCCGGACGCCGCGCTGAAACTCTTGACCAACCCGCCGACCTCGGCCTTGCGGGCCCGCTATTTCGAAGTGCGCGGCGACATCCTGCTGTCCCAGGGCAATACCGGCGAGGCAAGGCAGGCCTATGAAGAGGCCCTCAAGGCGCTCGAAGAAAGCCGCAAGGCATCCGGTCTGCCGGCCGGCCCGTATGCCGACATTCTCGCCGCCAAGCGCGACGCCGCCGCCGGAGGCCAGTCGTGAGGCAGGCTCTGCTGGCGTCCTGTGCCGGGGCCGCGCTGCTGCTCCTGGGCGGCTGTTCGACGATCGGCTCGGCGGTCGATGCGCTCAATCCTTTTGCCAAATCCACGCCCAAGATCAAGCCGACGGAACTGACGCCCATCGAAACGAAAGCCGAACTCAGAACGGTCTGGCAGAACTCGGTGGGAGGCGCCGGAGAATTCGTCTTCGCTCCTGCCGTCGTCGACGACAGCGTCTATGCGGCCGCCAAGGACGGCAGCCTCGCGCGCTTCGACGGCGGTCGCCAGGTCTGGCGCGTTTCTGCCGGCCAGACGCTGTCAAGCGGCGTTGGCGCCGACGACAAACTGGTCGTGGCGGGCACCGCCAAGGGCGACGTGCTGGCCTTTCATGCCGCAGATGGCCGGCCGGCCTGGCAGGCGCGCGTGAGTTCCGAAGTGCTGTCGGCGCCTGCCGTGTCCGGCGATCTCGTCGTGGTGAGGAGCAATGACGCGCGCATCTTCGGCTTCGACGCCGCCGACGGCAGGCGTCGCTGGGTCTATCAGCGCAGCACGCCCTCCCTGGCCCTGCGTTCCAGCGTCGGCGTCGTCGCCACCGAACGCGCGATCTATGCGGGCTTCCCCGGCGGGCGGCTGGTCGCCATCGCGCGCAACAACGGCGCCGCGCTCTGGGAAGCCACCGTCGCCCTGCCGCGCGGCGCCACCGAACTGGAGCGTATCGCCGACGTGGCGAGTGATCCGGTGATCGTCGGCAGCGCCATCTGCGCCGTGGCCTATCAGGGGCGCGTCGCCTGTTTCGACCTGGCCACCGGCAGCCAGATCTGGGCGCGCGAACTGTCGTCGATCGCCGGCCTCGATATCGGCGGCCGCCACCTCTACGTGAGCGACGACAAGGGCGCCATTCACGCCTTCGACCGCGATACCGGCGCCACCCTGTGGAAGCAGGACAAGCTCTTCATGCGCAACGTCAGCCGTCCCGTCGCCATCGGTCGCCGTCTCGCCGTCGCCGACTTTCAGGGCGTCGTGCATCTGTTGTCCGGCGACGATGGCGCCTTCCTTGCCCGCGCGACGACCGACGGCTCGGCCATCGTCGCGCCACCGCGTCGCCTGGCCGGCGGCGATGCCTTCGTCGTGCAGACACGGAACGGCGGGATTTACGCGCTGTCTTCCCGTTAAATGCTCCCCATCCTCGCACTGGTCGGCCGGCCCAACGTCGGCAAGTCCACGCTCTTCAACCGCCTGACGAAGACGCGCGACGCGCTGGTCGCCGACCAGCCGGGGCTGACGCGCGACCGTCACTACGGGCACGGCCGGCTCGGCAAACGGCCTTTTCTCGTCATCGACACCGGCGGTTTCGAGCCGCAAGCGAAAGACGGCATCGAGCGCGAAATGGCGCGTCAGGCCGAAACCGCCATCGCCGAGGCCGACGCGTTGTTCTTCATCGTCGATGGCCGTGCCGGGCTGACGCCGCAGGACAAGGCGATCGCCGAACGGCTGCGTTGCTCCGGGCAGCGCCTGCACCTCGTCGTCAACAAGGCCGAGGGCATGAACCGCGACGTCGTCGCGGCGGAATTCCACGAACTCGGCTGCGGCGAGCCGCGCGTGATTTCGGCGGCGCATGGCGACGGCGTGCGCGAGCTGCTCGAACTCGCGCTTGCCGACTTTCCCGAAGAGGCGCCAGCGGGCGTGGAAGAAACCGGCCCGCGCGTCGCCATCGTCGGCCGGCCCAACGTCGGCAAGAGCACGCTGGTGAATACCCTGCTCGGCGAGGAACGCATGATCGCCTACGACATGCCGGGCACGACGCGCGATGCCATCGCCACGCCCTTCGAGAGGAACGGCCAACGCTACACGCTGATCGACACCGCCGGCCTGCGCCGCAAGGGCCGCGTTTTCGCGGCCGTCGAAAAATTCTCGGTGGTCAAGACGCTCCAGGCCATCGAGGCGGCCAACGTCGTCGTGTTGCTGGTCGATGCCAGTCAGGACATCGCCGACCAGGACGCGCACATCGCCGGCTTCTGCATCGAGGCCGGTCGCGCGTTGGTCCTCGCGGTGAACAAGTGGGATGCCATCGACGCCTATCGCCGCGATCGGATCAAGCAGGACATCCAGCGCAAACTCAACTTCCTCGGCTTTGCGCGCACCCATTACATTTCGGCGCTCAAGGGGCAGGGCGTGGCAAGCGTGCTGCAATCGGCGGATAAAGCCTACGCCGCCGCGATGGCGAAACTTGCGACGCCGAAGCTCACGCGCGTGCTGCTCGACGCCGTGCAGAAGCAGGCTCCGCCACGGCACGGCAATGTGCGGCCCAAGCTGCGCTACGCCCACCAGGGCGGCAGCAACCCGCCCGTCATCGTCATCCACGGCAATGCGCTGGAACACGTACCGCCGGCCTACGTGCGCTATCTCGAAAACGTCTTCAGGGAAGCCTTTCGGCTCCAGGGCACGCCGCTCTCGATCCAGTTCAAGAGCAGCAAGAACCCCTACGTCGCCAAGGCGTAAAAGTCGACGCCGGCGGGACGGCGCTTCAGTCCAGCAGGATCAGGTTCGAGCGCCAGATCCTGAGGCTGGCGACGAGCGCGAAGAGCGCGTAGCCGGGCGCGCCCTTCGGCGCCGACTTTTCACTGCGTCGGATCGCTGACGAAGCCGATCCTGACGAGGCCGGCCCTGGCGGCGACGGCCATCACCTGCGCCACCTTCTCGTAATGCGCGTGGCGGTCGGCGCGAATGTGCAGCTCGGGCTGCGGCCGTTGCGCGGCCGCCTGCGCGAAGCGCGCCGGCAACTGGTCGAGCGTCACCGCCTCGCCGCTCCAGAACAGACCGCCGTCCGCGCGGATGCCGAACTCGATGTGCTCCGGCTTCGTGACATTGACCTGACTCGACGCCTTCGGCAGGTCGATCTTCACCGCATGCGTCAAGAGCGGCGCCGTGACGATGAAGATCACCAGCAGCACCAGCATCACATCGACGAGCGGCACGACGTTCATGTCGGCCATCTCCTGCCGATCATGGCGGCGGCGCTCGAAGTCAGCGGCCATGGCCATTCTTCACCGTCAGCAGCACGTAGAGGTCGTGCGCGAAGGATTCCAGCCGCGCCAGCCAGATGCGGTTCCTGCGATTGAAGGCGTTGTAGGCGAGCACGGCGGGAATCGCCACGGCGAGCCCCAGCGCCGTCATGATGAGCGCCTCGCCGACCGGGCCGGCCACCTTGTCGAGCGTGCCCTGGCCGGAGAGGCCGATCTGCACCAGCGCATGATAGATGCCCCAGACGGTGCCGAACAGGCCGATGTAAGGCGCGGCGGAGCCGGCCGAAGCGAGCAGCGTGAGACCATGCTCGGCCGCTGCCGCCTCGCGGTCGACTTCGTTGTGCAGCACGCGCGTCAAATACTCCGCTAGCCCGCCGGCGAGAGCCAGGCTCGCGTCGCCCTGGCGGCGCGCCTCCTCGGCGGCCTCGGTGGCGCGCCGCGTCAGGGCGGCGAAGACGTTGTCGACCGGCAGCGCGGCGACATCGGCGAGCGCGCGGGATTGCCAGAAACGGTCGAGAAAGGCGTCGGCCCGCCGCGCCGCCAGCCAGTTCGCCAGCGCGCGCGTGACGATCAGATACCAGCTCGCCACCGAAAGCAGCAGCAGCGCGGCAAGCACGCCCTTGCCGACGGCATCGGCCTGCGAGAGAAAGTGGGCGAAGCCCAGGCCTGATTCCATGGTCAATATCCTTGCAGGACGAATTTGAAGGGTTGCAGCGCGACGGCGCGTACCGGCTGGCCGTCGCGCATCGCCGGCGTGCAGCGCCAGGTCTTGACGGCGGACAGCGCCGCCGCGTCGAGACGCGGGTAACCGCTGCCTGCCTGCACGCGGGCTGCCGCAACGAGGCCCGTTTCATCGAGTTCGACATGCAGAACGACAGTACCTGCCTCGTCAAGCCGCCGCGAGATGGCCGGGTAATTTGGGGCGATACGATTGGGGCATACGACAGCAAGTTCGGTGGACAGCGACACCGGCCCGGTCGGCATGGGGGCGGGCGGCGCCTGGATGGTCGGGGCGGGCGCCGGCGGTTCCGGTTTTGGCGGAGGCGGCGGGACGATGTCATCGGTCGGGGTGACGATGGGCGTCTCGGCGGCGATCTGGCGCGGCTGCGGCTTCTCGATGGGCTCCGGTTTCGGTGGCGGCGGACGCTTCGGTTCTTCCTTCATCTCCAGGGCAGACGGAGCGATAAAGCTGACGAAGACCGTCATGGCTTCCTGCGGGAAGGGGGTCAGTCGATGCCGCCACAGCCACCAAAAGACTCCGGCATGCAAGACCAGAACCAGAGCCAAACCGACGGCCCGCGCCACGCCGACCGTCAGAACTTGTAGCGGATGCCGGCGTAGAGCGAGCGGCCGGGGCCGGGAACGGGCGTTCCCCAAGCCGGCACGCTGCCGGTCGCTGTTGGCTGGGTCGTCATCGTCGTGCCCTGTCCGACATAGGCGCCGCCGGTGGGCAGGTAGTAGAGCCTGTCGAACAGGTTCTCGATGCCGAAATCGACGCGCATCCGCTGCCAGGCATAGCTGCCGCG
>OGCL01000892.1_pt1 | contig 28435 bp, 24 predicted proteins | sample 1570041 | NCBI WGS metagenome assembly OGCL01 (sample SAMN06266162, study PRJEB24511) | hot springs metagenome | isolation source: Hot spring water | place: South Africa: Limpopo | collected 2015-06-22 | reverse complement strand
GTTTCCTTGACCGAGATAAAGTTCTCGATGGCCATGGTGTCCAGCACCTGACCGCCGAAACGCTCGGCGGCAATGGCAGTACGGATGCCTTTACGCGCGGCGTAGATGGCCGCCGCGGCACCGGCCGGGCCACCGCCGACCACCAGCACGTCGAAGGCGTCCTTGGCGCTCATCTTGCCGGCATCGCGGCTGGCGGCACCGGTGTCGATCTTGGCGAGGATCTCCTCCACGCCCATGCGCCCCTGGCCGAACAGCTCGCCGTTGAGGTAGATGCTGGGCACCGACATGACCTGGCGGCGCTCGACCTCGTCCTGGAACAGCGCGCCGTCGATGGCCACGTGGCGGATGTTCGGGTTGAGCACCGCCATCAGGTTCAGCGCCTGGACCACGTCGGGGCAGTTCTGGCACGACAGCGAGAAGTAGGTTTCGAAGTTGAACTCGCCGTCCAGCGCCCGGATCTGCTCGATCACGTCCGCCTCGAGCTTGGGCGGATGTCCGCCGACCTGCAGCAGCGCCAGGACCAGCGAGGTGAATTCGTGCCCCATCGGCAGACCGGCGAAGCGCAGGCTGATGTTGCCGTTCGGGCGATTAAGGGAGAACGACGGTGTGCGCGCGTCGTCGCCATCGGTGCGCAGGCTGATCTTGTCGGTAAGGCCGACGATGTCCTGCAGCAGGCCGAGCATTTCCTCGGACTTGGCGCCCTCATCGAGGGACGCGACTATCTCGAACGGCTGAGTGACCTTCTCGAGGTAGGCCTGCAACTGGGTTTTAAGAGCGGCGTCCAACATGGCGGGTACTCCGGTACAAAATTCAGGTAATAAAACGCCCGGGCGGATCGCGCCCAGGCGTTCGGGCGCCTCTTAAGCTCGGTAAAACTCGTGAGGCGAAAAATGGGATGCAGAGCGTCGCGGGTGACGGCAGTGCTGGATGAGCTTCAGCTCAACGCAGCGATGCCTGGTGCAGTCGCTCCGCGCCCATTTCTTAGATCTTGCCGACCAGGTCCAGCGACGGAGCCAGGGTCTTCTCGCCTTCCTTCCACTTGGCCGGGCAGACTTCGCCCGGGTGAGCGGCGGTGTACTGGGCAGCCTTGAGCTTGCGCAGGGTCTCGGACACGTCGCGGGCGATCTCGTTGGAGTGGATCTCGACGGTCTTGATCACGCCTTCCGGGTTGATCAGGAAGGTGCCGCGCAGAGCCAGGCCTTCTTCTTCGATGTGCACGCCAAAAGCGCGGGTCAGCTGGTGAGTCGGGTCACCGATCAGCGGGAACTGAGCCTTGCCAACGGCCGGCGAAGTTTCGTGCCAGACCTTGTGCGAGAAGTGGGTGTCGGTAGTGACGATGTACACCTCGGTCTCGGCCTTCTGGAACTCGGCGTAGCTGTTGGCAGCGTCTTCGATTTCGGTCGGGCAGTTGAAGGTGAAGGCAGCCGGCATGAAGATCAGCACGGACCACTTGCCCTTCAGGGACTCTTCGGTGACTTCGATGAACTTGCCATTGTGGAAGGCATTGACTTTAAACGGCTGAACCTGAGTGTTGATCAACGACATGCTAACTCCTCGGGGTTTTGGAAAAGGAATTCAAAAACTTTGACGGCGCCTACGATAGCGCACCCGACAGCATACTGTTAATTGATTAAGGGAATAGCCTTCATTGCTTTTCACTATCAATGAAACATTTCAGTTGCAGTCTTTCAGGCGGCATCGGCAGTGACCCGCGATTGGCTCCGCGGTTCAATCCGGCCAGAACGCGCGGATGGCCGCAATGCCTTGCGCGCCTATCTGCCGAGCCCGTCCCATATCGCCTGCCTGTAGCCCACCGAGCAGGAAAACCGGCCGGTCGAAGCCTGACAGCAAGTCCGCTGCCCGCTGCCAGCCCAGAGTAGGCGCGCCGGGATGAGTCGCCGTGCTCTGCACGGGCGACAAGGTGACGAAATCTACCTCCAATGCAGCTGCCAGTGCCAGCTCTTCTGCCCCATGACAGGACGCTGCCAGCCATCGCTGCGCTTGCACCGGCCGCCCGTTTCCGGCCCGCCGCAGCTGTTCGGCAGTGAGGTGCCAACCCGCGCCGGGAAAGTCCTCGACCCACTCCAGTGGGCCCTTGAGCATCAGTTGGGCACGTCCCGCGCACAGGGCCAGCACACCCTCGGCAAGCGCCCGATAGTCCGCAGGCGGGAGGGACGGCGCACGCAACTGGATGAGCCGAATGCCTCCATCCAGCGCCCGCGCAATTCCTTCGAGCAAACACGGCATGGCAAGGCCGTCGGGGGTGACCAGATAATGCTGCGGGAGACGGGCAGCGGTCACGATCGGCCGATTGGCGGCGGGAAAACTGTAGTCGACAAGCTCCTCCGGGGCGACCCAGGCCAGCGGCTGGCCCTCGGCACCGTGCGGCTCGCCGGCGAACGCCAGCACTTCCCAGACATCCAGCAGGACCTGCTTGTCCGGATAGTCGTGGCGTACCTGTATCAACGGTTGGGCCTGGGTCACCTCGATGCCCAACTCCTCCTGCAGCTCACGGGCCAGCGCCGATTCCACGCGTTCACCGTCCTCGACCTTGCCGCCCGGAAATTCCCACAGACCGCCCTGATGCTTGTCGAGTGGGCGTTTTGCGATCAACACGCTCGATTCCGGCCCGCGGATGACGGCCGCAGCAACATGGATACGCTTCACTTCATCACTTCCTGCACGGCTCGTTCGCGCCAGCGCTGAAAGGCTGGCCATTGGTGGATCGTCTCGACATAAGCCGTCGCGATGGGTGGCAGCTCAACCCGATAGCTACGCAGGCGCGACGCCACCGGCGCGTAGAAGGCATCGGCGACGCCTGGCTGACCGAACAGGTAGGCTCCGCCCTGGCCAAAGCGCCCGCGGCAGTCGGCCCAGATCGCACAGATCCGATCGATGTCCTCCTGCACCGCTTCAGGCAACTGCGCCAGCGCCTGATCACGCGCCATATCCATCGGCAGGTGGCTGCGCAGCGCCTGAAAGCCGCTGTGCATCTCGGCACAGATGCTGCGCGCCAGCGCTCGCGCATAACGCTCTTGTGGCCAAAGCTGCGCCTTGGGCGCAACCTCGGCAAGGTACTCGGCAATGGCCAGCGAGTCCCATACCGGGCCCTCATCGGTCAGCAGCACCGGCACCTTGCCGGTTGGCGAGTAGCTGAGCAGGAGCGCCCGACTCTCGGGTCGATAGAGCGCTACGGGGATATCCGAAAACGGCTGGCCGGACAGATCCAGCACCAGGGCAGCCCGCAGCGACCAGGACGAGTAGTTGCGGTCGCCAATAACCAGTTGCAAAGCCATGATCGATGCGCCTCACGTCGACAGAGGAAGTCAGCGGACGTTAAAGCTCAACGCGTGGAGAAGGCAATTCCCGCTGCACATGGGCCCATGCGCAACGGGAATAGCGAGGGGCGAGACGATCAGGTCCGGTATTCGGCGTTGATCTTCACGTACTCGTGGGACAGGTCGGTGGTCCAGATGGTCTCGCTGCAGCTGCCGCGGCCCAACTCGATGCGAATGCTGATCTCCTCACGGGCCATCACCGCGGCGCCCTGCTCTTCGGTATAGCTGGGCGAGCGGCCACCCTGGCTGGCGATGCAGACCTCGCCGAGGAAGACATCGATCTTGCTCACATCCAGATCCGGCACACCGGCATACCCCACGGCGGCGAGGATGCGCCCCCAGTTCGGGTCGGAGGCGAACAGCGCGGTCTTGATCAGCGGCGAATGGGCCACGGCGTAGGCGACGTCCAGGCATTCCTGATTATTGCCGCCCCCGTTGACCTGCACGGTGACGAACTTGGTCGCCCCCTCGCCATCGCGGACGATGGCCTGGGCCACTTCCATGAACACCTCGAGAACCGCTTGCTTAAGCTTGCCGAACAGCTCGCCGGCGGCGGATGTGATCTCCGGCAATGCAGCCTGGCCGGTGGCGATCAGCATGCAGCAGTCGTTGGTCGAGGTATCGCCATCGATAGTGATGCGATTGAAAGACTTGTTCGCCGCATCGCGCACCAGATCCTGCAGCACGTTGCCGGCCACCTTGGCGTCGGTGGCGATGTAGCCGAGCATGGTGGCCATGTTCGGCCGGATCATCCCGGCGCCCTTGCTGATACCGGTGACGGTGACAGTGACGCCGTCGTGCTGGAACTGTCGGCTGGCGCCCTTGGGCAGGGTGTCGGTGGTCATGATGCCGGTCGCGGCCTCGGCCCAATGATCGGGCGAGAGGTCGTCGAGCGCGGCCTGCAATGCCGACTCGATCTTCTGCACCGGCAGCGGCTCACCGATCACACCGGTGGAAAACGGCAGCACGGCAGTCTCGTCAACTCCGGTCAGCGCTGCCAGCGCGGCGCAGGTGCGACGGGCGTCGGCCAGCCCCTGCGGCCCGGTGCCGGCATTGGCGTTACCGGTGTTGGTCAGCAGGTAGCGCACCGGACCGTGCATGCGTTCGCGGGTGATCAGTACCGGCGCGGCACAGAACGCGTTGGTGGTGGTCACTCCAGCCACTCGCGAACCTTCGGCGCAGCGCATCACCACCACGTCCTTGCGGCCCGGGCGCTTGATGCCGGCGGAGGCGATGCCCAGCTCGAAGCCGGGAACCGGATGCAGTGTAGGTAAAGGACCAAGACCGACAGCCATGGAGCGCTCCTTCAAGACAGTGGTGGCCAACAGGCCAGGTGACGGGGAGAAAAACGCCGCGAGCGGCACAGGCCGGTCGCGGCGTGGATCAACGGGACAAGGTCGGGCTTACTGGACCTGTCCGTGGCAATGCTTGTACTTCTTGCCCGAGCCACATGGGCAAGGCTCGTTGCGACCGATCTTCGGCTCGGTGCGCACCGGCGCCACCGCGACGTCGGGCTGGCCGGCCACCTCGGGCTGTTCTTCGGGCTGATCCAGCGCGGACACCTCGGCGTGCTGGAACTGCATGCGCTTGGCCAGCTCCTCCGCCTCGCGACGCAGACGGGCCTCTTCTTCGGCCGGGTCTTCGCGGCGAACCTGCACGTGGGAAAGCACGCGGATGCTGTCGCGCTTGATGGATTCCAGCAGGTCCTGGAACAGTGCGAAGGACTCGCGCTTGTATTCCTGCTTCGGGTTCTTCTGCGCATAACCGCGCAGGTGAATGCCGTGGCGCAGATGGTCCATGGTCGACAGATGTTCTTTCCACAGGTCGTCCAGCACGCGCAGCACGATCTGCTTCTCGAAGGTGCGCAGCGCCTCGGGGCCGGCCAGCTCTTCCTTCTCCTGGTAGTCCGCCAGCAGCGCCTGCATGATTTTCTCGCGCAGGGTCTCTTCGTAGAGCTTCTCGTCCTCGTCGAGCCACTGCTGAATCGGCAGGCGCGCGCCGAAATCGCTGTAGAGCACCGCTTCCAGACCGGGGATGTCCCACTGCTCGGGCAGCGACTGCGGCGGGATATGCGCGCTGATAGAGGCGTCCAGCACCTCCTGGCGGAACTCGGCGATGGTCTGGCCGATTTCGTCTGCCGCCAGCAGGCTGTTGCGCATGTGGTAGATCACCTTGCGCTGCTCGTTGGCCACGTCGTCGTATTCGAGCAACTGCTTGCGCATGTCGAAGTTGCGCCCTTCGACCTTGCGCTGCGCCTTCTCGATGGCATTGGTGACCATGCGGTGCTCGATGGCCTCGCCGGACTCCATACCCAGCGCCTTCATGAAGTTCTTCACCCGGTCGGAGGCGAAGATGCGCATCAGGCTGTCTTCCAGCGACAGGTAGAAACGGCTGGAGCCTGGGTCCCCCTGGCGACCGGCCCGGCCACGCAGCTGGTTGTCGATACGACGCGACTCGTGACGCTCGGATGCGATCACGTGCAGACCGCCGGCCTCCAGCACCTGTTGGTGGCGCTTCTGCCAGTCGGCCTTGATCTGCGCGACCTGCTCTTCGGTCGGATTCTCCAGTGCCGCGACTTCCACTTCCCAGTTGCCGCCGAGCAGGATGTCGGTACCGCGACCCGCCATGTTGGTGGCGATGGTCACCGCACCCGGGCGACCGGCCTGGGCGATGATTTCGGCTTCCTTGTCATGGTGCTTGGCATTGAGCACTTTGTGTTCGATGCCTTCCTTCTCCAGCAGACGCGACACGTACTCGGACGTCTCGATGGTCGCGGTGCCGACCAGCACGGGGCGGCCCTGTTCGCGGCACTCCTTGATATCGGCGATGATCGCGGCGAACTTCTCTTCCTGGGTCAGGTAGACCAGGTCATTGAAGTCCTTGCGCGCCAGCGGCTTGTTGGTCGGGATGACCACCACAGGCAAGTTGTAGATCTGCTGGAATTCGAAGGCTTCGGTATCGGCCGTGCCGGTCATGCCGGCGAGCTTCTTGTAGAGGCGGAAGTAGTTCTGGAAGGTGGTGGAAGCGAGGGTCTGGCTTTCCGGCTGGATCTGCAGCCCTTCCTTGGCCTCGATGGCCTGGTGCAGCCCTTCCGAGAGTCGGCGCCCCGGCATGGTCCGGCCGGTGTGCTCGTCGATCAGCAGCACCTGGTTGTTCTGCACGATGTATTCGACGTTGCGGTGGAACAGCTTGTGGGCACGTAGCCCGGCGTACACGTGGGTCAGCAGGCCGAGATTGTGCGCCGAGTAGAGGCTCTCGCCTTCGGCCAGCAGGCCGGCTGCGGTGAGCAGCTCTTCGATGTACTGATGGCCTTGCTCGTTCAGTTCGACCTGACGGGTCTTCTCGTCGATGCTGAAGTGCCCTTCCTGGGTAACGACGCCTTCTTCTTCCTCGATGTGCTGCTTGAGGCGAGGAATCAGCTGGTTGATCTGCTGATAGAGCTTGGAGCTGTCTTCGGCCTGGCCGGAGATGATCAGCGGGGTACGTGCTTCGTCGATCAGGATGGAGTCGACTTCGTCGATGACCGCGAAGTTGAGTTCGCGCTGGTTCTTTTCCTGGAGGCTGAACGCCATGTTGTCGCGCAGGTAGTCGAAGCCGAACTCGTTGTTGGTGCCGTAAGTGATATCGGCGGCATAGGCGGCGCGCTTTTCTTCCGGCGGCTGGAACGGCGTGACGATACCGACGGTGAGGCCGAGGAACTCATACAGCGGACGCATCCAGTTGGCGTCGCGGCGGGCCAGGTAGTCGTTGACGGTGACCACGTGTACACCCTTGCCGGCCAGTGCGTTGAGGTACACCGCCAGGGTTGCCACCAGCGTCTTGCCTTCACCGGTGCGCATTTCGGCGATACGCCCTTCGTGCAGGGTCATGCCGCCGATCAGCTGCACGTCGAAGTGGCGCATGCCCATGACGCGCTTGCCGGCTTCACGGCAGACGGCGAATGCTTCGGGGAGGATCTGGTCGAGGGTTTCGCCTTTCTCGAGACGGGCCTTGAACTCTTCGGTCTTGCTGCGCAGTTGCTCGTCGGAGAGCGACAGCATCTGCTCTTCGAGTGCATTGACGGCTTGCACCGCCTTGAGCATGCGTTTGACTTCACGCTCATTCTTGCTTCCAAAGAGTTTCTTCAATAAAGGCGCAAACATATCGACAAAGACTTCCATGCTGGGGATGGAGGCACGTCCGTGGGGTCACGGCAACGTGCAAAGGGGCCATTCTACTCGGAAACGGCACTGAGGAAAGGTGCCTGACTGCGCAGCACGGCGACCCGCCAATGGCGCTGGCAGGCGACCGTTCGCCGCTCAACATGGGGCTCGTGACGCCTCATTTCAACCACGCGCCTCCCGTACTGGCCGGCTTCGGCCGTGCGGCCTTCTGTTACCATGAATGCCGTCATCACGGATCTTCCGACCATCATGGCCTTTCGCCCATCACCGGCCCGCGCACCCGCCTCACTGTTGCGCGAAGCAAAGCCGCTCCGAGCCTTGTTTGGGGAGGCCCTGCGACTCGAGCGTCTGCAGCGGTTGCTGGAGAGCCAGCTGCAGCCTGCTGCGCGTGAGCATTGCCGCGTGGCCTCCTGGCGTGAGGGTTGTCTGTTGCTGATCGTCACCGATGGCCATTGGGCCACACGCTTGCGTTACCAGCAGCGCCGCCTGCAACGCCAGCTGGAAGCCATGGAAGAGTTCGCCGGACTGCTTCGTATCCAGTTCAAGGTACAGCCACCGCCGCCACCGAGGCACCAGCCTGCCGCTACACCGCCGCTGTCGAGCAACGCCGCTGACAGCATTCAGGCGGCCGCCCAGGGCATTCGTGATCCGGCGCTACGAGCCGCACTCGAGCGCCTGGCCAGCCGAGGCAAAACCAGCGACTGACATCCTGCTACAAATGCGCGCCCCATCCTTGCGCAGCCTCGCCCGGCACGGGTTAGCATGAGCCGGTCAATGCGGAGGTCTTCCATGTCGCTTAGCCGTTTGTCCGCAGGGGCGCGCTCATGCTGATCGGCGCCCTGCTCATCCTCACCTGGCTGGTACTGCTGGTCCGCTACCCGCTGAGAGCGGTGCCGATCTCGCTGGGGGCCGTGCTCGGTCTGGCACTTGTCGCCGGCTGGGTGCTCTGGCAGGAACATCGTGAGGAGCAGCTGCTGTCGCGCCTCGAGATCCGGCTAACCCACGACCCGCAGCGCTGCCCGGGCGCTCAGCCGCTGCATGTGCAACTGGTCAACCACACGGACAGGAAGCTGCAGAGTCTGCAATGGGAGGTGGCCGCCTATTCCCCGGGCTCACGCACCAACCTTGCGCGCCGTGCCTATGACGCTCCCGCCTACCAAGGGCCCGGCGATCTGCAACCGGGCGCGCGCTGGGAGTCCTGCCTGCCGCTGCCGCTGCTGCGTAGCGGATATCGCGCCGCGACTCTGGAGTTTCACGCCGAGCGGCTGCAAGGGCATTTCGCTCACTGACGCAACGGCACGCTACCAATCTTCGCCGCGCCCGCTTATCCTGTACAAATAAACAGTATCAATCTGCCAATGACCGAGGTGGTAAATGGCCGTCGAAGTGGTGTACCGCAGCAGTCGGGACCTGGAGCGTTTGTTCATGGATAAAGCCGAAGCCGATCGTCACGACAAAATGCTTGAGCTGGCCGAGGCGCTCGCGGCCGTACTGCAACAGGCATCGCCCTCGTTGAGTGAGCAGCAGGCCGAAGATATCGGGATCTTCATGGCGCGGCACCGTGAGCTGTTCGCCAAGGCCTTCAAGAGCAGCCCGGAAGCGCTGGCCGAGCTGAGCAGCCAGGCGTAACGCCAAGGAGCATTGCGGCGTTTTGCAGCAGTCAGGACACGCTGCGCCCGGGAAACTTGTCATCGCCTTACCGGGTCCATTGCTGGCAACCCCCTATACAGGTACTTAGGCATGACGAGTCCATTCCAGAAGATCAGTGATGTGTTTCGTCCCCGCTACAACGTCAACTTCAGCATCGAGAAGCCGGACGGCAGCATCCTGCTGACCCTGACCGGCGCCGAGGGCGTCGCGGTGAAGCGTTTCATCAGTGCGGAACAGTGGCGCGATCAGCAACAGCTGCAACGCCTGATCACCAGCCTGCAGGTCAGCCTCGCCATCGAACGCGGCGAGCAGATGCCGCCACGCGCACTTCACGGAGGTCTGCAGCCCGCCCCGCTGTAGCGGCTTCAGCCTGACTGCCTGCAGGTTGCCGCGTTTCCCCCGATCGTCCTCAAAACAACAACAAGAACTCTCTTCCCGCTGCCGATCAACGTATCCGCAGCGTATCGTTGCGCCTGGCGTCTGACCCAGGCGCAACGGTGTTCCCCGGCATCAGAGCCAGGCAAGCGCCTTGGCCTTGGCCACCGCCTGAGTCCTGCGCGCGACCCCCAGCTTGGTGTTGATCCGCCGCGCATGTGTCTTGACCGTATGCAGCGAGATGAATAACTGCTCGGCGATCTCCTGGTTCGAACAGCCCTGAGCGATCAGGCGCAAGACAGTGAGCTCGCGATTGCTGAGAACGGTTTCCTCCGTCGCGGCCTGAGTAGTCTCCGGCTCGCGCTCGTATCTCAACAGACGCTGCCGCAGCGATTCCCCCTTCACCGCAGGCAGCACCCGCGCCAGCCACTGAGGTTGGCGGTGCGCCAGTTCGTACAGCGGCTTGACCAGATGCTGCCGAGCCGCCTCTCCCAGCGCCAGACGCACCTCGGCCTCCGCTTCCACCGCCTGGCCATCGACGTGCAAGGCCTCGGCCAGGCTGAAACGGCACTCGCACGCCAGCCCGAGGCGCTGCGCAGCGAGGTTCTGCTCGATCTGTTCACGCAACGCGGCAATCGCTTTCGCCGGCTGCCCGTCCAGGATGTCGATCACAGCCAGATAGCGGCGCACCCTCGGCAGCAATTCGTAGAAGCCGGACGGCGACAGATAACCGCGACCTTCGTAGAGTTCCAACACCTGGCAGAGTGCACTGCGAGCCTTGCGCAATTCCCCCTGATGTAGCCAGGCCACTCCGTTTATCAGCGGCAGGATGCCGCGGAAACGTGCCTCAGGGACATGGCGCCACTGTGACAGCCGCTCGGCGTCGCGCAGCCAGTGATAAGCGCAGGCGAACTCCTGATTGCGCGCCGCCAGCTCGGCAAGCCCGACGTAACCGAAGAAGCAGTAGGAGTCGCCGCAGGTTTCGGTCTCGGCCTTGCCCAGCTGGTAGGCCTCCTGAGCAGGGTCGTCGAGCCCCTGATAGGCCAATAGGTGACCCTGCAACAGCTGCAGCCGCCCGATCAACGGGCTGTGTCGAACTGACTCGCGCAGGGCCTGCAGTGCCTCGTTCAGCACCCCGACCGCCCGCTCGAACTCGCCGGTCAGCTCCAGCAACTGGATTCGGTCGACGCTGAGCATTACCTCATAGAGCACACTGCCCTTGAGCCGTGCGAGCTTCATGCCCTCGCTGTTGTAGTGCTGGGCAAGCTCCAGCTCGCCTTCGGCCATGGCCTGCTGCGTCAGAACCTGCAAACAGAGGACGCGTTGCGCCCAGGCGTGGTCGGAGAGCACTTCCAGCGCCTGCAGGCAGTGCTGTCGCGCCTCGGGCTCGCCGCGCAGACGCGCCAGAAAGCCCCGTAGCGCCTGCCACTGCGCCAGCAGCTGCGCCTGCCGGCGCGCATCGGGCTGAGGGAAGAACTTAGCGAGCTCGGCCAGGCAGTCATCCACCTCGTCGAGTCGCGCCGAAATGATCAACGCCCAGCCCTGCAACACGATCAATCGCGTAGTACTGGCGAACAGGTCTTGGGGTAGCTCGCTTCGCCATTTAAGGAAGCGCGACACGTTGTCGCCAATCAGTAACTGTTCCTGGCCGTAGCGCTGCAGGTAATTGGCCGCCACTTCCGGCTGCCCGGCCCACAAGGCATGCTCCACTGCTTCGCGCATCTCGCCGCGACTGGCGAACCACTGACAGGCACGCAGATGCGCCTGAGTCGGCGCCGCATTTTCCGCGGAGCGCTGCAGCATCAGGGCCAGGGGCTTCCACAACCTGAACCACTCTCCACAGTTGTCGATCTGCCTGATGAAGAGCTGGCGTGTCTTGAGAACATCGAGGATCTCGCGACCCACACCGTCGAGGACGTGATCGCACAGTTCTGCGGAGAAACGCGGCATGCGCGCCAGGGCCAACAGCGCGCGCCGCACCTCGTCGCTCAGCCCCGCCATCACTTCCCGCTGCACGTAATCCCTGAGCAGCGGCGTGCCGGCCAGCAGCCGCTCGCGCAGGGCCTGTTCGTCGGCATTCAGCAGCATCAGGCAGACGCCGGCTGGCCAGCCCTCCAGGACGCGTTGCAGCTGCTGGAAACTCTCTGGGGAAAGGGCCAAACGATGGACCTTGAGCACCTGTTCAAGCTCATCGGCCGTGAATGCCAGCGCTTCGGCCTCAAGTTCGAACAGGTGCCCCTGCAAGAGCAACCGGGGCAGCTTCCACGCCGGCTGACGCCGACTGGTGACCCACCAGCTGACCGTGGACGGCCCCATGTCCAGCAGCAGATCGAGGCAATCATCGAGTTCGGGACTGGAGTCCCGCGGGTAGTCGTCGAGCATGATCCAGACGGGCTGGCGGATACGACGCAGCAAAGCCAGCAAGTCGTTTTCAGAACCGCCGCCTGCGGGCTCCGCCAAGGCAGCACCGAGCTGCTCATGCAGCGCTTCCACCGTGCAGGCTCGTCCACCGAGGTCCAGCCAGACCAACCGCGTGTCCGCCGGCACCTGCCGAGCGCACTCGCTCATCAGCACCGTCTTGCCGAATCCTGCCGGAGCGCAGATCAAGCGCAGCCGGCAGTCGCTGTCGAGCAGCGCCTGCGTCAATCGAGGCCGCCGGACGTGCAGCGGAGGCAGACGGGGAATGGACGGGAATTGCCCTGCGGGACTTGCCTCTGCACTGAGCGCATCAGGAATGAAGCGTACGGACATGGCAACGGTTCTCTTGTTCTGATCAATCCATTGAAACACAGCGCAGTGCGTGCCAGGCGTTACGCTCGGTTATCACGGCCGTCAGTCGAAACGCCATCCCTGTCATTGCATGCGGCCGCAACGTTGGCTAGCAGGTCCAGCCGGCGCGATAGCGTTCTGACACTGGAACTCTTAATCGGAAATTATCATCCGCTGGTTGGAAGCAAAAAAAAAGGCGGCCAATCCGGCCGCCTTATTCACAAGCAAAATATCAGACGATCAACGTACCCCGGCATTACGCAGGGCGGCCGGCGTGAAGTCACGGGCAGAGGCACGATAGCCATACTCGTGGGGTTTCTCCTCGTTGCTCATGCCGATCGCGATATAGCGGCCGGAAATGATGTCGTACAGCGCCTCGAATGCGTAGGCCGGAACCTTGTGCTGGTAGTACTGCAGCGAATGAGCTTCACCTACGCGCCAGAGCTGTCCACGGCCGTCGTAGAGCTCAGACTGAACGATGGTCCAGCTGTCCTCGTCGACGAAGAAGCGACGCTTGGCATAGATGTTCCGCTCGCCGCTCTTGAGAGTCGCCTCGATTTCCCAGACACGGTGAAGCTCGTAGCGCGCCAGATCCTGATTGACGTGACCGGCCTTGATGATGTCCTTGTACTTCAGGTCACTGGAGGCGATCTCGTAACTGTTGTAGGGGATGTACAGCTCCTTCTTGCCGATCAGCTTCCAGTCGTAGCGATCCGGTGCGCCACTGAACATGTCGAAGTTGTCGGTGGTGCGCATACCGTCGGATGCGGTACCCGGGCCGTCATACGCGACCTGCGGAGCGCGGCGAACGCGACGCTGCCCGGCGTTGTAGATCCAGGCCTGACGCGGCTCCTTCACCTGATCCAGCGAGTCGTGCACCAGCAGCACGTTACCAGCCAGTCGAGAAGGCGCTGTCACCCGCTGCTTGAAGAACAGCAAGGCGTTCTTGGCGCGCTCCGGGTCCAGATCCGTCATGCCCAGCGGGAAAGCCACCTCGTCCTCGAAGTGAACCATGGTGTAGCTACCGTTGGTTTGCGGAGTTGCCTGAACGATATTGCGGCGCACGTTACCGCCGCGGTAACGAGTGATGTGGTTCCACACCACTTCCAGACCATTCTTCGGAATCGGGAAGGCGTAGTAGCGACTATCGGTGAAGTTGGCGAGGCCGTTGCCACCCTCGACGAGCTCGGTATTGACTGCGCTTTTCTTCGCGGCCTCGTAGATCTCATCCGGCACAGCGACGGTACGGTGCGTGGGGAACACGCGAATCTTGTAGGTTTCCGGGTAACGCTTGAACATGGCCAACTGGCCTGCGGTCAGCTTGTCCTTGTACTGCTCGGCGTTCTGCGCGGTGATGACGAACTTCGGTTGCTCGTCCTTGAACGGATTGGTCAGGTGACCGTTCTTGAGCGGCGCGGCGTCGGTCTTCAGGCCGCCGGTCCACTCGGGGATGCTGCCATCGGAATTACCGGCCTTTTCAGCCCCCAATGGCGTCAGGGATGTGCCGAGCTTGGCGGCTTCTTCAGGGGAGACGGCAGCCATCACACTGCTTGCCAGCAGGGAGAAGGCCAAGACACTGAATAGTTTTCTTGTTGTTTTCATACGATTCCAGTTCCTCTTGATCTTGTTATAGGCCGGAGGCCCATGCCTGTCGCTGATGCCCGGCCGATCATCCTCATCGGCCGGACACTTGGCTGGTCTCCTTAGAAGTTCACGCCAACGCTGAACGCGAGGAAGTCGCGGTCAACCAGCGTGTTGTAGTCGCCGCCGAAGAAATCGGTGTAGGACAGGCTGGCGGTGTACATATTCTGGTACTCGGCATCCAGACCAATGCTGACCGCCTTGGAGCCTTCGTTGAACAGACCGTTGGGACCGTAACCGTCGACGTCGTGCGAGAAGGACAGATTGGGCTTGAGGTTGATGCCGGCGAAGACGTTGTTGTAGTCCGCGATGGCGCGCAGGCGGTAGCCCCAGGAATTGGCGGTTACGAAGCCGTGACGGCCGTAGCGGGCCAAAGCGGCTGGATCATCCGGGGTGCCGAAGATGGCGTCACGACCATAGCGCAGCTCGCTGGTGCTCTCGAGGCCGCCGACATGCGTGTAGCCGACCTCGCCCACCACTGTCACCCGACCAGCGCCCAACACCTGATCGAAAAAGTGAGTGAATGTGGTCTGCAGCTGGGTGATTTCCTTGCGGTTGTAACCCCGGTTGTAGCCTCCGAATGTGCTATCGACAGGGGATGTGCCAGGAGCGATCGGGTTCAGCAACGAGCGAGTCACATCCTGAGTATTGATTTGAACAGGTGCGTTAGGCCGGTAGCTAATCTCGCCAGACCAAGCGGTCCCGGTGGGTAGCGTGGTAGAGAAGCTAAGACCGTACAACTGGATGTCTTCCGGATACTCAAGGAAGTACCGCCCGTTCCCGAGCATTACGCTCTGCGCCAGACCGGAGACGGTAGCAGTGTAGGCCGGGTTAGCGAAGCAAGCTGGAGCACCGCCGAGCGCCGAGCACACCTGGCCCAAGATACCGGTGAGCGGACCGGCCAACGGATTGCCGTTGCCGAGCGCCCCCGCTGTTCCGAGGCCAGCCGACTGCGTGCTGACATTCGGAGTACGGCTGTGGTAGTTCATGAAATAGGCGCCATACTCGGTGGCATCACCCAACCAGCGCAATGCAAGACCGAACTGCCCCGAATCACGAGCATCGCGGTCGCCGGCGCGAGGCAGGACCACACCTTCGGACGTAACGTCGAAGCCTTGACCAAACGCTTCTGCGATAGGCTGCAGCGGCGCAATCGCCGGGCTGGCCACGTGATAGTTGGTATCACAACCATCCTGAACGACATCTACGGCAAAGAAGGTGCCACAGTTGTCGGCAACGGTCTGATCCCACTCGAGTTGATAGAACGCCTCCATGCTCAACCGGTCGGTCAGGCTCTGCGAGATGTAGAACATATTGACCGGAATCAGACCCTCTTTGATCTCGGCGCCTGGACGACGGAACGCTGCGGCGTCCAGCGGGTTGATCGAGTTAATGCTGTTACCGATAAAAGTACTTTCGCCCCAACTCACCACCTGTTTGCCAAGGCGAACGGTCCCGGGCAGGTCACCAATCGAGTAGTTGTGATAGAGGAAGGCGTCCAGAATTTGCGCGCCGGAAGATTGAGCGGCTTCTTTCCGGTTGCTGTCGCTGATGTCCTTGAACAGTCGGCTTTCATCCTTCAGCTCGAAGTCGTACCAGTATTTGCCTCGGACGAAGGCGCCGCTATCGCGATAACGAAGTTCGAGATCGTGTACGCCTTTGAAAATCTTGGAGAAGGTTTCGCCCTTCTTGAAATTCAGACGGCCGTCATCGCCTGTCTGAGTGAAGCCGGTACCGCCATTATTAACGCCGACCAGATCCATATCGCGATCAGTCGTCGACCAGCTGGCACCAATGGACATGGACGAGTCGAATTGCCCTTCGATCTCGCCGATATTGAAGTTCACAGCGTAGGCCGGGGCGGCAGTGCCCAGCGCTACGGCGAGAGCTAGAGACTTCGGCTGGAAGATTCCTTGCCTTGTTGTTTTTGTCATGAGGCGCTCCTGGTTGGTTCGAAGTGCGTCAACCCTACCCAGACGCCGAAGGGGGGTTAAGCGCACTAAGGTTTGATTTAGCTTGTAATCCTTTAGTGTTATTAGCCTTCCCAGCAGTGGCTTTCAGCGCGATTAGCTCAGGCCATGCGTACAAGGGACGTTGAGAGCTTAGCCGCGAATGCACAGGCCGCAAACCCCGTCGCAGAGCCTTTGCCGCGCTCAGCTTGAAGAAATGCCGGCCAGTTATCCTAAAGTTCAATTCATGGGAGCGATACCTCGCTCCAAACCACGCGCATGCCACTACCCGGGCGCGTGTATCCGCGTGCTTAGAGCGAGGCGCGAGGACCGACGAGTACCGCTGAATAGCGCGGATCAGCGTTACCTTTGGTGCACTGGTGGGGGGAAACGAAACAGAAAGCAGGCACTACGCCAGCGCCGGCGAGCCTGTAACACAGCCGCGATGTCAGGCGCACCCATTGCGGGCGCGCCCTTGCGCAAGGCAAGACGTCGCGCTAAGGGACGTTTACAGGCCTTTTACCGCATAGATTCCGGCGGCGTTGCGCCAGTAGCCCTTGTAGTCCATGCCGTAACCAAAGATGTAGCGGTCGATACAGCTAAGGCCAACGTAGTCCGCCTTCAGATCCGGGCGCGCCTTGCGCTGGTGGTCCTTGTCGATCAGTACCGCGGTATGCACGGCGGCAGCCCCGGCATGACGGCAGAAATCGATGATTGCGCCCAGCGTGTGCCCCTCATCCAGGATGTCATCGATGATCAGCACGTCGCGATCGATGAAGGAAATCTCGGGCTTGGCCTTCCAGAACAGCTCACCACCGCTGGTCTCGTTGCGGTAACGGGTCGCATGCAGGTAGGACAGCTCGAGAGGGAAGTTCAGCTTCGGCACCAGCTTGCCGGAGAAGATCAGCCCGCCGTTCATGACGCAGAACACCACCGGGTTGCGCTCGGCCAGTTCAGCGTTGATGGTTTCGGCAACCTTGGCGATAGCCGCTTCGACTTGTTCCTCGGTGTACAGGCAGTCTGCCTCGGCCATGACTTGGCGGATATGTGCGAGATCGACGGACATGAAGCGATTCCCCCAGAGATTTAGTTGGGAGCACCAGCCGGGGCTGGCAGCTCGTGCGGTTGAATCGCCGTAATGCCAGGCGAACCCGGACAGCGAAAAACCTGACCGAACAGCCCGGTTTTGGCCGTTCGCGAAAGGGCGGGGAAGATACCCACCCTCGCCGCGCGCAGCAAGTCCGCTGGCCGGATGACGCACGAATAGCCGCTGACCCGGCGATGCTTTAATCTAAGCCGGTTTATTTGCCCGCCGGAGCCCACAATGCCCATTCGAGAGATCCGCCACCCGCTGATCCGCCACAAGCTCGGTCTGATGCGCCGTGCAGACATCAGCACCAAGAACTTCCGTGAACTGGCGCAGGAAGTGGGATCGATCCTCACTTATGAAGCGACCTCGGACCTGCCGCTAGAACACTACAGCATCGATGGCTGGTGCGGCCCCGTTCAGGTGGAAAAGATCTCCGGCAAGAAGATTACCGTAGTACCGATTCTGCGTGCCGGCATCGGCATGCTCGATGGCGTCCTCAGCCTGATTCCCGGCGCCAAGGTCAGCGCGGTCGGCATTGCCCGCAACGAAGAAACGTTGCAGGCACAGACCTATCTGGAAAAGTTGGTCCCGGAAATCGAACAGCGCCTGGCGATCATCATCGATCCAATGCTTGCCACCGGCGGCTCGATGGTTGCGACCATCGACATGCTGAAAAAAGCGGGCTGCAAGGAGATTCGCGCGCTGGTCCTGGTCGCCGCACCGGAAGGCATCGCCGCCGTGGAGAAGGCGCATCCTGATGTGCTGATCTTCACCGCATCCATCGATCAGCGCCTGGACGAGCATGGCTACATCGTCCCGGGTCTGGGCGATGCCGGTGACAAGATTTTCGGCACCAAGCAGAAGGACATCTGAGCATGTCGCATCCCGAGGAGCCGGTAGGCCGGCAGGTACTGGCCGGCGCGCAAATGCTGTTCGTCGCCTTCGGCGCGCTGGTGCTGATGCCACTGATCACCGGCATGGACCCCAACGTAGCTCTGTTCACCGCAGGTCTCGGCACGCTCCTGTTCCAGCTGATCACCAAGCGCCAGGTACCTGTGTTCCTTGCATCGAGCTTCGCCTTCATCGCCCCGATCATCGCCGCCAAGGGTGAGTTCGGGCTGCCGGCCGTAATGGGTGGCGTGGTGGCGGCCGGGCTCGTGTACATGGTGCTCGGCTTCGCCGTGCGCCTGAAAGGGCCGGGCTTCATCGACCGCTTGCTGCCACCGGTGGTCATCGCTCCGGTGATCATTTCCATCGGCCTGGCGCTGTCGCCAGTGGCTGTGAACATGGCCATGGGCAAGGCCGGCGACGGCAGTGCTCAACTCATCCCGTACCACACGGCGATGTTCATCTCCATGCCGGCGCTGATCACCACGCTGCTGGTAGCGGTATTGGGCAAGGGTCTGTTCCGTCTGGTGCCGATTCTCGCTGGCGTCGCTGTGGGCTACGGCCTGTCCTTTGCCTTCGGCGTGGTCGACACCAGCGGCATCGCCGCGGCGCCCTGGCTGGCGATGCCCAACTTCATCACGCCGGAGTTCAACATCGGCGCCATTCTGTTCATGGTCCCCGTAGCCCTGGCTCCGGCGATCGAGCACATCGGCGGCGTGGTCGCCATCGGCAGCGTGACCGGCAACAACTATGTGAAGAAGCCGGGCCTGCATCGCACGCTGCTCGGTGACGGCGTGGCGACGTCCGCGGCCGGCCTGTTCGGTGGGCCGCCGAACACGACCTACGCCGAAGTGACGGGCGCGGTGATGCTGACCAAGAACTACAACCCGAAGATCATGACCTGGGCGGCGATATTCGCCATCGCGCTGGCCTTCATCGGCAAGTTCGGCGCCGGCTTGCTGAGCATTCCGGTACCGGTCATGGGCGGCATTCTCTGCCTGCTGTTCGGCTCGATCGCGGTGGTCGGCCTGAGCACACTGATCCGCCATCAGGTCGACCTGTCCGAAGCACGCAACCTGATCATCGTCTCGGTGACGCTGGTGTTCGGCATCGGCGGCATGGCGATCGGCTACGGCGAGTTCACCCTGTCCGGCATCTCGCTGTGCGCGATCATCGCGCTACTGCTCAACCTGGTGCTGCCCGGCGGCGAGGGGTGGCGCAACAAGCAGCTGAACGAAGAAGTCTGAAACAAACGGCCCCAGCGTCCGCTGGGGCCGCCCCCTTTCCCGCCTGAGTCGCGCACATCGGCTAGACTGCCGCCATGACCGACGCGACTATTGCCCACCGACAACTCGAAGACCCCGTCAGCTGCTCCACCTGCGCGGCGTGCTGCTGCCGTCTCGAAGTCATGCTGTTCGGCGATACCGGCGTACCGCCGCGATTCATCGACAGAGACAGCTGGGGCGGCGAAGTAATGCGTAGGCTGGATGACGGCTGGTGCGCGGCGCTCGACCGGGACAGCATGCGCTGCACCATCTACGCGCAGCGGCCGCTGATCTGCCGGGAGTTCGAACTGGGTTCGCAGGATTGCCGCGAAGAGCGCAAGGGCAGCGCCACGGCGTATGACTGAGACTGCGTGAGCAGGCGCACTGCAGGGCCGGCGAAAGCCCTGCAGGAGGGTGCGTTATCGCTTAGAACGCCACCCGGTAATGCAGGGCGTAGCTCTCGATGCCGTCGTTCGGCTTCTTGATGCCCGCGTTGGAATAGTGGATCGCGCGCACGCCGACTTCATGGCCGCCGGCGAAGCGCAGACCCGCACCGATGCGGTCTTCGAACTGGAACGACGACCCCAGACGGTTGCCCTCCACCTCGGTGTTCTCGAATGCCGCCACGCCGATGCCGGCCTCGACATAAGGCTTGACCGACTGACCGGCGAACTCGTAGACGAAGACCGGAGCCAGCGAAATGCTGTGATTGCTGGTGGACTCGTCGCCCTCCCAGTAGGTGTAACCCGCATCCCAATACCCGGTCAGTCGCCCGACGCTGGTCTGGAACCAGCTCCTGTTGAAGTCGAATTGCGCACCCAGGCGATAGGTCATGGTCGACTCGTCGGTCTGGCCGACCGCAACGGTGAAGTCCACAGCGTGAGCAGCCGCCATCTGCCCGACCGAGAGTGCCGCTACCGCAGCCAGGGTAAACAGTTTTTTCATGGGAACTTCCTTATAAAAACACTGCGTTTGTTTGGTTAATTATCGCCAGCATCAATTGAGAAACTCCGCCGCGGCGGGAGTTCCTACCGGGAGAACAACTCGACCTCTGCATGTTCTCCCCAAAGTGTAGGCAACACGCCGGACATTCGCTGCGGATCGCCGCTGCAATAAAACCGCTGACTGGCCTCGCCGCTGCTCAGCAGATGGCGTTCGGCCAGCAGTTCGTGCAAGTGTCGCGCGACGGCCGCCCCGGTATCAATCAGACGGACGTCGCCGGGCAGCAACTGCGCCAACAGTGGTCGAATGAACGGGTAATGGGTGCATCCCAGGATCAGGGTATCGCAGCCCTGCGCCAGTAATGGCCCGACCCATCCTTCGAGCATGGCCCGTGTGTTGGCGCTGGCGAGGTCGCCTGCCTCGATACGCTCGACAAGCCCCGGGCAGGGCTGAGTGATAACGCGCACGTCGCCGGCGAAGCGATCTAGCAACGCAGCGAACCTGGCGCTTTTCAGCGTACCGGTGGTGGCCAGCACGCCTACCACGCCACTGCGGGTGGCCGCGGCGGCGGGCTTTACCGCCGGCTCCATGCCGATGATAGGTAAATCCGGGTACAGCTCGCGCAGCTCGGTCACACCGGCCGCCGTCGCGGTGTTGCAGGCCAGCACCAGCGCCTTCGCGCCCTGCTCGACGAAAAATGCCGCGATGATGCGGCAGCGCTCGCGGATGTACTCCGGACTCTTCTCGCCATAGGGCACATGAGCGCTGTCGGCCAGATACAGCAGCGATTCGTGCGGAAGGCGCCGGCGAATCTCACGCAGCACCGAAAGCCCGCCGACGCCGGAATCGAATACGCCGACGGGGGCGTTGCAATCACTCATCGGTCGAGCCACACACCGCGCAATGCGGATCGCGCTTGACGCGCAACTCGCGAAAACGACTGGACAGCGCATCGATCAACAGCAGACGGCCGATCAACGGCTCGCCGAATCCGGCCAGCAACTTGAGCGCCTCCAGCGCCTGCAGGCTGCCGACCATGCCCACCAGCGGACCGACCACGCCCGCCTCGCTGCAGGTCAGCTCAGCCTCGCTGCCATGCCCGTATAGGCAGTGATAGCAGGGGCTGGCTTCCAGCCGCGGATCGAACACGGAGAGCTGTCCCTCGAGACGAATCGCCGCACCGCTGACCAGAGGCTTTCGGGCCTTCACGCAGGCTGCATTGACCGCCTCGCGGATGGCGAAATTGTCCGTGCAGTCGAGCACCAGATCGACCTGGGCAACCACTGCATCCAGCGAGTCGGCATCCAGCCCGCTGCGATAAGGAATCAGGCGCACATGCGGGTTCAATGCTTCCAGCCGGGCCATGGCCGAATCCACCTTATGCAGCCCCAGGGAGCGGCTGTCATGCGCAATCTGGCGCTGCAGGTTGGTCAGGTCCAGCGTGTCGAAGTCGGCCAGATGCAGTTCGCCAACCCCTGCAGCCGCGAGATACAGCGCCACCGGCGAGCCGAGCCCGCCGAGGCCGACGATCAGCGCCCGGCTCTGCTTGAGGCGCAGCTGCCCCTCGATATCGACCTGCTTGAGCAGGATCTGCCGGCTGTAACGCAGCAGTTCTTCGTCACTCAGCATCAAGCACCTCGCGTAACAGAAAGGTCATGGCAGCCGCCCGAGACTGACGCGCTCGTGGCCGCCCAGGTCGCGGCGGCTTTCGCACGCCTCGAAGCCGTGCGCCGCCATCAGTGAACGCACCGCCGGCGCCTGATCGAAGCCATGCTCCAGCAGCAGCCAGCCGCCCGCGGTCAGATGGGCGGGAGCCTGGGCGATGATCGTACGGATGTCGTCCAGCCCGTCCACCCCGGCCACCAGCGCACTCTGCGGCTCGAAGCGCACGTCGCCCTGTTGCAGATGCGGATCGCTGGCAGGAATGTACGGCGGGTTGCTGACGATCAACTGGAAGCGCTCCCCCGTCACCTCGGCGAACCAGTCGCTGCGTGCGAAGTGGGCATTGCCCAGTCCGAGGCGCAGGCGATTGCGTTCGGCGAGCACGACCGCGGCCTCGATGCGGTCGACACCGCTGACCTGCCACTGCGGCCGTTCAGCCGCCAGCGCCAGCGCGATCGCTCCGGTTCCGGTGCCCAGGTCGAGTACCCGGGCCGGCGTTGCCGGAAGCAGCTGCAGAGCGGTTTCCACCAGCAGCTCGGTGTCCGGACGCGGAATCAGGGTATCCGGCGCGACCTCCAGCTCCAGGCTCCAGAAGCCCTGGCGGCCGAGGATATAGGCAACCGGCTCGCCGCGCCGACGGCGGGCCAGATCAGCCGCGAAGCGCTCGGCAAGGTCGCCCGGCACCTCACGCTCGGGCCAGGTGCGCAGGTAGCTGGTGGACTTGCCCAGGGCGGCAGCGAGCAACCACTCGGCATCCAGCCTGGCGCTCGGCGAATCCGGCAGATCGGCACTGTGCAGCAGGGACTCGATGGTAGGCATGGGATGCTCGTGGAAACGCCGCAAGGCGGCAAGGATCAGGCGCCCAGCGCGGCCAGCTGGTCGGCCTGGTATTCCTGCAGCAGCGGCTCGATGACCTGCTCCACGGCGCCGCCGATCACTTCGTTGAGCGAATACAGTGTCAGGTTGACCCGATGGTCGGTGACGCGACCCTGGGGGAAATTGTAGGTACGGATGCGCTCGGAACGATCACCGGACCCGACCAGCAGCTTGCGCGTCTCGGATATTTCCTTGTGCGCCGCGGCATCCTGGCGGTCCTGCAACTTGGCCGCCAGCCAGGCCAAGGCCTTGGCGCGGTTCTTGTGCTGGGAACGCTCTTCCTGACACTCGACAACGATCCCGGTCGGCAGGTGGGTGATGCGAATCGCCGAATCGGTCTTGTTGACGTGCTGGCCGCCGGCGCCCGAGGAGCGGTAGGTGTCGATGCGCAGGTCGGCCGGATTGATTTCCACGGCCGCCTGCTCGTCCGGCTCCGGCAGGACCGCCACGGTGCACGCCGAGGTGTGGATGCGCCCTTGCGACTCAGTTTCCGGCACGCGCTGCACACGATGCGCGCCGGACTCGAACTTGAGCTTGGCGTAGACGTTGTCGCCCTCGACGCGAGAAATCACTTCCTTGTAACCACCGTGCTCGCCCTCGCTCTCGGAAAGAATCTCCACGCGCCAGCCCTGTTTCTCGGCATAACGCGAATACATGCGGAACAGGTCGCCGGCGAAGATCGCCGCCTCGTCGCCGCCGGTACCGGCGCGGATTTCCAGGAACACATTGCGCCCGTCGTTCGGGTCCTTGGGCAGCAACATGCGCTGCAGATTGGCTTCCAGGGTTTCGAGCTGCGCCTTGGCCTCGGCCACTTCCTCCTCGGCCATCTCGCGCATGTCGGGATCGCTGTCCTTGAGCAGCGCCTGGGCGCCTTCGAGGTCCTGCTGGACCTTGCACAGCTGGCGATAGGCGACGATCACCGGCTCGACCTCGGCGTATTCGCGCGAATAGGCGCGGAAGCGGTTCTGGTCACTGATGACCTCGGCATCGCCGAGCAGCGCGGTGAGCTCTTCGAAACGGTCCTGCAGGATGTCCAGCTTGTTCAGCAGCGAAGCTTTCATGTCTTTTCCGTGCCCTCGTGCAGGGCGAAGAGTTCCTGGGCCATGCTCAGCGCCTCGACGCGGCCCTCGGCGGAGAGTTTTTTCAGCTGCACGCTGGGGGCATGCAGCAGCTTGTTGGTCAGCCCCCGGGCGAGCTGGGCGAGGACGTCCTCGGCGCTGGCGCCATTGGCCAGCAGACGCTGGGCCTTGCTCAGCTCATCGTCGCGAATTCGCTCGGCATGCTGGCGGTAGGCCTTGAGCACATCCACTGCGGCCAGCTCGCGCAGGCGCTGCATGAAATCCTCGGTACCGGCGGCGACCAGCTCCTCGGCGGCCTGGGCAGCACCCTGACGGCTCTTGAGGTTTTCCGCGACCACCTCGTGCAGGTCGTCGACGGTGTAGAGATAGACATCATCCAGCTCGCCGACCTGTGGCTCGATGTCCCGCGGCACGGCGATATCGACCATGAACATCGGCTTGTGCTTGCGCCGCTTCAACGCCTGCTCCACCGCACCCTTGCCGAGGATCGGCAGCTGGCTGGCGGTGGAGCTGATGACGATGTCGCTGTTGTGCAGCTCTTGCGGGATGTCGGCGAGCAGGATCGCCTGCGCTCCCAGCTCCGCCGCCAGGGCGCTGGCGCGCTCGAGGGTACGGTTGGCGACGACGATCTTCTTCACGCCCTGCTCGTGCAGGTGGCGCGCCACCAGGGTGATGGTTTCGCCGGCGCCGATCAGCAGCGCCTGGCTGCGCTGCAGGTTGCTGAAGATTTGCCGCGCCAGGCTGACCGCGGCGAAGGCCACGGACACCGGGTTCTCGCCGATGGCCGTGTCGGTCCGTACGGTCTTGGCCGTGCTGAAGGTGGCCTGGAACAGTCGCCCGAGCAGCGGGCCGATACTGCCGGCCTCGCGGGCGACTGCGTAGGCAGACTTCATCTGCCCGAGAATCTGCGGCTCGCCCAGCACCAGCGAGTCGAGCCCGGAGGCGACGCGCATCATGTGACGCACGGCCTGGTCGTCGACGTGTACATAGGCACAAGCCTTGAGTTCGTCGAGGCTGAGGCGGTGATAGTTGGCCAGCCAGGCCAATACCGCGTCGGCTTCCAGCTGATCCTGCTGCAGATAGAGCTCGCTGCGATTGCAGGTCGAAAGGATCGCGGCCTCGCGGGTGGGCGTGACGCGGCACAGCTGGCGCAAGGCCTCGACCATCTGATCCGGCGTGAAGGCTACGCGCTCGCGGACGTCCACCGAAGCGGTCTTGTGATTGATGCCAAGCGCGAGGAAAGCCATGCAGAATCGCTGATTCGATAACGGAGCGCGCAATTCTCCTACTTCGCCAGATGGAGAACAACCATTGCCCTCGATTGTCGGATTCGATTGGTACGGCCGAATGCCGGCCAAACCGGCCTGCGCGCCCCATGGGGCCATGGGCTTGCCCTGCGGCTTGTGTCATCATGCCGCGACCGCACACCAGCCGTACATTTCCCTCTATGAATAGACTCGCCGCACTTGCCGCCCTGCTGATTCTCGGCGGCTGCCAGACCTTCACCCAGCAAGCGCCGGAAAGCGGCCCACCGGTCGAGGACGCTGCGCCGGAGGCCGCCGCCAGCGAGGTCACCGAGTACGGCTCGTTCACCCGTCAGTCCCTCTATGCACTGCTGGTCGCGGAACTCGCCGGGCAGCGCAACCGCTTCGATATCGCTCTGGGCAACTATGTGCAGCAGGCACATGCGACGCAGGATGCCGGTGTCGCCGAGCGCGGCTTTCGCATCGCCGAATACCTCGGCGCCGACCAGGCTGCGCTGGACACCTCGCTGATCTGGGCACGCAATGCACCGGAGAACCTCGACGCCCAGCGCGCCGCTGCCGTGCAGTTGGCGCGCGCCGGGCGCTACGAGGAATCCATGGAGTTCATGGAAAAGGTCCTGCAGGGCCAGGGCGACACGCACTTCGACTTCCTCGCCCTGTCGGCCTCGGAAACCGATCCGGACACCCGCGCCGGCCTGCTGCAGAGCTTCGACAAGCTGCTGGCCAGGCACCCGGACAATCCGCAGCTGTCCTTTGGCAAGGCCGTACTTCTGCAACAGGACGATCGCAGCGAGGAAGCGCTCGCCCTGCTGCAGAAGCAGCCGGCCAAGCAGCGGCAGATCCCCTCCATCCTGCTCGAGGCGCGCCTGCTACACAGCCTGCAACGCAGCGACGAGGCCCTCACACTGCTGGAGAAAAGCCTGCGGCAGCATCCCGAGGACAAGCGCCTGCGCCTGACCTATGCGCGCCTGCTGGTCGAACAGGAACGCCTGGAAGACGCCATGGGCGAGTTCGCCACCCTGGTTCAGCAGTACCCCGCCGACGATGACCTGCGCTTCTCCATGGCCCTGGTCTGCATGGAGGCCGAAGCCTGGCGCGAAGCCACCGTCTACCTCGAGGAGCTGGTCGAGCGCGGCAGCCATGTCGATGCTGCCCACTTCAACCTCGGCCGCGCCTATCAGGCCATGGGGCGGAATGCCAAGGCACTGTCCGCACTGGCGCAGGTTGGCCCAGGCAACGAGTTCCTCCCGGCGAAGCTGCTGCAGAGCCAACTGCTGTATTCCGCCAACCGCGACGAAGAAGCCTCCGCGGTGCTGGCCGACGCCCGTCAGCAGCAACCCGACTATGCCATCCAGCTGTATCTCATCGAGATCGAAGCCCTCTCCGAGCACAACCGCACCGAGCAGGCCTGGAGCCTGGTCGAGCAGGCGCTCGACGAATTCCCCGACGACCTCAACCTGCTGTATACCCGCGCCATGCTTGCCGAGAAGCGCGGCGACCTGGGCCAACTGGAACGTGACCTGCGCTTCATCATCGAGCGTGAGCCGGACAATGCCATGGCGCTCAATGCCCTCGGCTACACCCTCGCCGACCGCACCGATCGCCATCAGGAAGCACTGCAGCTGATCGAACAGGCCTACCAGCTCAACCCCGATGACCCGGCGATTCTCGACAGCCTCGGCTGGGTCAATTTCCGTCTGGGCAACCTCAGCGAAGCCGAGGCCCTGCTGCGCAAGGCCCTGCAGCGCTTCCCCGACCACGAAGTGGCGGCACACCTGGGCGAGGTACTCTGGACCAAGGGTGAACGCAGCGAGGCCCGCGCGGTCTGGTCGAAGGCACTCAAACTACAACCCGACAGCCAGATCCTGCGCGAAACGCTCAAGCGGCTGACCGGATCGGAGAAGCCCTGAGCCATGACCCTGCTGAAAAAACTCGTCGCCCCCTGTCTGGCCCTGCTGCTCGCCGGCTGTGCCGGCATGGGCCCGCGCGAATCGGTCGAAGGCCCCGGCAACGCGGCGGCCTGGAAGGAGCACCGCAGCCAGGTCGAGACCCTCGACGGCTGGCAGATCAGCGGCAAGATCGGCATCCGAGCGCCGCAGGAATCCGGCAGCGGCACGCTGTTCTGGCTGCAGCGCCAGGAGTATTTCGATATTCGCCTGTCCGGCCCGCTTGGCCGTGGCGCCACCCGACTGACCGGCCGACCGGACGCCGTTTCACTGGAAGTGGCCGGCCAAGGCCGCTTCGAAGCGGATTCGCCGGAAGCGCTGGTAGAGGCTCAGCTCGGCTGGCAATTGCCGGTATCGCACCTGCTGTGGTGGGTTCGCGGCCTGCCCGCACCGGACAGCCGCAGCCGCCTGAGCCTGGACAGCGATAGCCGCCTGGCGCGCCTGGAGCAGGACGGCTGGCAGGTGAACTACCTGGCCTACGCCGAGCACAACGGCTTCACCCTGCCCGAGCGCATCCGTCTGGAAGGCCATGACCTGCAGATCACCCTGGTGGTCAAAGACTGGCAGCCGCGCCAGCTGGGCCGCTGAATGCAGGTACTGACTCTGCCGGCGCCGGCCAAGCTCAATCTGATGCTGCACATCACAGGGCGCCGTGCCGATGGCTATCACGAGCTGCAGACCCTGTTCCAGTTCCTCGATTACGGTGACGAACTGGTCTTGCGTCCGCGAGAGGACGGGCAGATTCGCCTGCTCACCGAATTGCCAGGCGTCGACCACGACAGCAACCTGATCGTCCGTGCCGCACGCCTGCTGCAGCGCGAAAGCGGCTGCGCGCTGGGCGCCGACATCCAGCTGACCAAGCGCCTGCCCATGGGCGGCGGAATCGGCGGCGGCAGCTCGGATGCCGCCACCACCCTGGTCGGCCTAGACCATCTGTGGAATACCAGACTTGGCGAAGATCGCCTGGCCGAACTGGGCCTGAACCTCGGGGCCGATGTACCGGTGTTCGTCCGCGGTCGCGCGGCCTTCGCCGAAGGGGTCGGAGAGCGCCTGCAACCGGTCGATCTACCCGAACCCTGGTTCCTCGTCATAGCGCCGCAAGTCTCTGTTAGTACAGCGGAAATATTTGCCGACCCGGAGTTGACACGTAATACCCCGGCCATTACAGTTCGCAGCCTTCTTGCAGGGGGCGGTCATAACGACTGTCAGCCGGTGGTCGAGAAGCGTTATCCCGAAGTTCGTAACGCTTTGAGCTTGTTGAACAAATTCGTTCAGGCAAGGATGACCGGCACTGGAGCTTGTGTGTTTGGGAGCTTCCCAAACGAGGGCGAGGCTGATAAAGTCCGCCGCCAACTTCCAGCCACTTTGCCGAGTTTCGTGGCCCGCGGCCGCAACGTCTCGATGTTGCACCGAAGCCTGGAACGGATGGCACAGGAAGCGAGTGCGTAGCACAAGGGTTGTACGATACAGGGGCGTCGCCAAGCGGTAAGGCACCAGGTTTTGATCCTGGCATGCGTTGGTTCGAATCCAGCCGCCC
>OGCL01000891.1_pt1 | contig 28435 bp, 28 predicted proteins | sample 1570041 | NCBI WGS metagenome assembly OGCL01 (sample SAMN06266162, study PRJEB24511) | hot springs metagenome | isolation source: Hot spring water | place: South Africa: Limpopo | collected 2015-06-22 | reverse complement strand
CTGCTTGATATGTCTCGGTCGCTGCGCTCCGTGCGCCTTGCGCTTCATCCCGCTCACTGCTTTCTTCAGCGTTTCCCAAGGGGTCCCTGCTTCCTACAATCGCGTCTTTCGCCCGATGGCCACCCGGCCCGCAGCGCACCATGAAGTTTCGCTTTCCGATCGTAATCATCGATGAGGACTGGCGTGCCGAGTCCTCCTCCGGTCTGGGCATCCGCGCCCTCGCCAAGGCGCTGGAGGAGCAGGGCATGGAGGTGGTGGGTGGCTTCACCTATACCGACGTCGGGATGGTCGCCAACCAATCGGCGCGGGCAAGCGCCTTCATCGTGTCAATCGACGACGAGGAAGTGAACGAGGACGGTGCGGCAAGCCTGGCCATCGAAGAGCTGCGCAAGTTCATCGAGGCGACCCGGCGTCGCAATGCCGACGTGCCGATCTTTCTGTTTGGCGAGACGCGGACCTCGCAGCACATCCCGAACGACATCCTGAAGGAGCTGCACGGCTTCATCCACATGTTCGAGGACACGCCGGAGTTTGTTGCCCGCAACATCATCCGTGAAGCGACCAAGTATCTAAGCGCCCTGCCGCCGCCGTTCTTCAAGGCATTGGTGGACTACGCGCGCGACGGATCGTATTCGTGGCACTGCCCCGGACATTCGGGTGGGGTTGCTTTCCTGAAGAGTCCGGTCGGCCAGATGTTCCACCAGTTCTTCGGTGAGAACATGCTGCGGGCGGACGTCTGCAACGCCGTCGACGAACTCGGCCAACTGCTCGACCACACCGGCCCGGTGGCTGCCAGCGAGCGCAACGCGGCGCGCATCTTCGGCGCCGATCACCTGTTCTTCGTCACCAACGGCACAAGCACGTCCAACAAGATCGTCTGGCATGCGAACGTGGCGCGCGACGACATCGTGCTGGTCGATCGCAACTGCCACAAGAGCGTGCTGCATTCGATCGTGATGACCGGTACCGTGCCGATCTTCCTAACGCCCACCCGCAATCACTACGGCATCATCGGCCCAATCCCGCGCAAGGCCTTTTCGCGCGACTCGATCCAGAAGCAGATCGACGCCCATCCGCTCGTGCGTGACAAGGGCGCGCAGCCACGGGTGATGACCATCACGCAGAGCACGTATGACGGCGTGCTCTACAACGTCGAGACGATCAAGAAGCAGCTCGCGGGTTACGTGGAAAACCTGCATTTCGACGAAGCCTGGCTTCCGCATGCGGCCTTCCATCCGTTCTACCAGGACATGCACGCCATCGGGCCCGGTCGCAAGCCGTGCCGGGATTCGATGGTTTATGCCACGCAGAGCACACACAAGCTGCTCGCCGGGCTCTCGCAAGCATCCCAGATCCTCGTCCAGGAGGCCGAGAACCTGAAGCTCGACACCACGCGCTTCAACGAGGCTTACCTGATGCACGTGTCCACCTCGCCGCAGTACGCGATCATCGCAAGCTGCGACGTCGCCGCCGCGATGATGGAGCAGCCCGGCGGCGGCGCCCTGGTCGAGGAGTCGATCTCCGAGGCGCTCGATTTTCGCCGCGCGATGACCAAAGTCGATCGCGAGTTCGGTCGCGACTGGTGGTTCAAGGTGTGGGGCCCATCCCGCTTTCAACATGAGGGCGTGGGCCGCCGCGAGGACTGGTTCCTCAAGCCGAACGATAAGTGGCACGGCTTTTCAGGCGTCGAAGCCGGCTTCAACATGCTCGATCCGATCAAGGCCACCATCGTCACCCCGGGCCTCGACATCTCGGGCCGATTCGCTGCCCGCGGCATTCCGGCGGCGCTGGTCACCAAATACCTGGCTGAGCACGGCGTCGTCGTCGAGAAGACCGGCCTCTACAGCTTCTTCGTGATGTTCACGATCGGCATCACGCGCGGACGCTGGAATTCGCTGGTCACCGAGCTGCAGCAGTTCAAGATGGACTACGACCAGAATCAGCCGCTCTGGCGGGTGATGCCGGAATTCGTCCAGCAGCACCCGCAGTACGAACGTGTCGGCCTTCGCGACCTGGCGCAGCGCATCCACGAGTCCTACCGCCGCAACGACATCGCCCGCGTCACCACCGATATGTATCTCTCGCCGATGGAGCCGGCGATGCGTCCGGTCGACGCTTTCGAACACCTTGCCCATCGCAAGGTCGATCGGGTTCCGATCGACGAGCTGGTCGGGCGCGTCACGGCGATGTTGGTGACACCCTATCCGCCCGGCATTCCGCTGCTGATTCCGGGCGAACGCTTCAACGAGGCAATCGTCCGCTATCTGCGCTTTGCGCGCGAGTTCAATGGCCAGCTACCGGGGTTCGACACCGACGTGCACGGCCTGGTCAGTGAGACCGTGCGGGGCGAGACGCGCTACTACGTCGATTGCGTCCGCACCAATTGAATTCGCACCGCGCCGGCTTAAACCGGCGTGTTTTCAGTCGCGCTTGAACAGCACCTGTCGCGCTGCCCAGGCAAGCACACCCAGATCGTCCAGCCACCCCAGTGGCCCCAGCAAGGCCTCCGGCAGCAGATCGAGCGGCGACAGGATGTAGGCGATGGCCAACACGACGATGATGATGCGCTTCCACGGCGCCATCCGGCGCACGGGCTCGGCGCGGCCGCTCACGGCATCGATGGTGACGGGCTTGCTGCTTGGCATGGCAATCTCTCCAGATGAAGCTCGCTGGCGACCAATAACGCGGTTCAGCGCGTCCGGTGCACCGGATCAATCGCGAAGGCAATCTCCCATGCGGGCGCGATACCACTCGTGGAAGTGCTGCATGCCATCTTCCATCGGGCTCTGATAGGGTCCGACCTCAATCTTGCCCTGATCCAGGAGCGCCCTCCGACCGGCATCCATTCGCAGCGCGATCTCATCGTCCTCGGCGCAGGTTTCCATGTAGGCCGCCTGTTCCGCCTCGATGAATTCCGGCTCGAAAAGCGCCACCTCTTCGGCGTAGTAGAACTCGACCAGGTTCAGCGTCTCCACCGGCGACCGCGGCCAAAGCGAGGAAACCACCAGCGTATGCGGGTACCACTCGAGCATGATATTCGGGTAGTAGGTGAGCCAGATCGCCCCGTGCTCCGGCGGCACACCCTGCCGGAACCGCATGACCTGCTCATGCCAGCGCTCGTAGACCTTCGACCCCGGCTGCGACAGCGCACGATGGACGCCTACTGTCTGAACTGAAAACTCCGCACCGAACTCCCAGCGCAGATCGTCGCAGGTCACGAACTGCCCGAGTCCGGGATGAAAGGGCCCGACGTGGTAGTCCTCGAGATAGACCTCGATGAAGGTCTTCCAGTTGTAGGCGCAGTGATGCGTCACGGCCTTGTGGAAGGCATAGCCCGAAAAGTCGAGCGCCTTTCGCGTCTGCTCTGAAAGCGCCGCCAGATCGACCACGGGATCACGCGGGCCGTCGAACAGCATGCCGTTCCAGCGTTTGAGCCCGCGATTCTCGAGCGACAGCGCTGGGTTGCAGGGGAAGTGGGGCGCCCCGATCAGCTCGCCTTCGGCGGAGTAGGTCCAACGATGCAGTGGGCAGACGATGTTGCCGCCGTTCGCGGCAAGCGAGCCTCGCCCATCGAGCATGATGGCCTGGCGGTGGCGGCACACGTTCGAGATCAGGTGCACTCCGCGCTCGTTGCGAGTGAGCGTCTGAGCCTTCGAACGCGCGTCGAGCACTGTGTAGTCGCCCGGTGCCGGCACCATCAACTCGTGGCCGACGTAGCCGGGACCGCCGGCAAACAGGCGCTCCTGCTCATGCGCAAACAGGGCGGCGTCGAAATAGGCTGCAGGCGGCAGCTGGGAAACCGGCGCAGACAGTTCTGCGGCCGAAAGGAGACGTGACATGGTCAGACCCTTGTTCGGAAACAGAGGCGGCGCAGAGGGATGCGCCGAATTGAACCCAACACAATCGCGGTGCAATGACGGGATGCGCCCTACCGTAGCTGCGGAAACGCTGAATGAATTGCTGCGCGGGCGAATCGCTGCATCGCGCGGCTCTGCCTTGGCTGGCCGCGCCGGGTCGTAAGCCAAAACCCCCGCCGCGGCGGGGGCCGAAGCATCGATGAGTCCGGAAGCAGGCGCCGCCGGCGGGAGGCCGCGTCGTCACGCCTACGATTATCCCCCCGTCTAAATTGTTCCCCCCTTGCGCCAGATCAGAGCCGATCGGCCTTAGGCGGCGTCGCTACCCGGCCAGGCCTGCCCGCGGACGTCGCCATCGCCAGTCTCCACGATCATCACCCATCACGCCGGACGGCGCGAGCTACGGGCTCGGAACGCCGCCGGCGCCCCAGTGCCCGACGACGGCGCCGGTGGCAGGACTATTCAGGCGCACTGACAAGGAGCTTGCCAGTGAAGCGGCGCCTCACCTGCCGGTCGGGTCTTTACAATCAGTGAAGGGTTACTCACAAACCGCGCCTGATGCCCAAGCCCTCCAAGCCTGCCGACAGCATGCCCACGAGCTTCGAGGCGGCGCTTGCGGAGCTTGATCAGTTGATCGTGCAGCTCGAGCGAGGCGACCTCCCGCTCGCCCAATCGCTGTCGGCATATCAGCGCGGTGCGGCATTGTTGCGTTACGCGCAGTCGGAGCTTGCCGCGGTCGAACAGCAGGTACTGGCGCTCGAGGGAGAACAGCTGGGGCCTCTCGCGCCGAAGGCCGAAGGGACATGAGCTCGGCCACCTCGGCGGACGTCGAACTGCTCGCGGCGGTCGCCCGCGAGGACGAGGCCGCGCTCGAAATGCTGCATGCGCGTCATGCGCCAGCGCTTTTCCGATTCATCCACCGTCTGGTGGATAACGCGGTCGACGCCGAGGACATCGTGCTCGCGACGTTCTACGACGTCTGGCGAAACGCAAGCCGCTTCGAAGCGCGCTCGAGCGTGCGCACCTGGCTTTTCGGCATTGCCCGCCACAAGGCGCTCGACGTGCTGCGCGCCCGCGACCGGCTCGAACTCGTCGATGACGACCAAGCCGTCGCGGATGTCGTCGATCCGGAGCCGACCCCCCTGGAGCGCTTGCTCGCGCGTCAGGAATCGCATCGACTCTCCGACTGCGTCGACGCGCTGCCTGAGCTGCAACGCGAGGCCTTCTGGCTGCATGTCGTCGATGGGCTGAAACTGCGCGAAATCGCGAGCCTGCTCGGAGTTCCGGAGAACACCGTCGCCACCCGCGTTCACCACAGTAAACACCGTCTGCGCGACTGTCTCTCGGGGGCGGGTACCCGCCGGGCGTGAAGGAAACGCGAACATCCAGCGACTCAGAGGCCATGGACAGAGCGAAACAATCCTCCGACGACGGCGAAGACCGGCGCGAACCCTGGTATGACCAGGCGTCCGAGATGCTGCGCGCGGCATGCCCGCGGTTCGATCAGGCGTCGCAGTTCAGACGGCTGAGCGCCCGCATCAACGCCGAACGCCAATGGGCTCGGGCGGGCGAGCGCGGACGCAGCGTGCGGCGGCCACGAACCTACTGGTTCATGGGCGCCGGCTTCGCCACCGGGGCGGCGGCAACTCTGGCCATCGTCGCCGCCGTGTCTCCGTTGCTGCACGGGGTCGACGCGCCGCTCGCGCCCCTCTCTGGCGAGCGCGCAGAGGACGCCGGGCGAGCCCGGCTGCTCGTCGCCTTCCGCCCTGGAACGACACTCGAGGCGGCAAGCGATCTTCTTGGCAGCATCGGTGGACGACTCGCGGGCGGACCCGATGCGCTCGGGCTCTGGCCCGTGACGGTCCCAGCCGACGCCGCCGCACGTGCCCGGCTCGAACGTTCACCGATCGTGGAGTCCGTCGGCGAGGCGCGGTGATGCGGCGCGCCGCGCTACTTGCCGCCCGCCTGCTGTCGGTCACGCTCGCCCTCGGCTACGCCGTCACCTCCGACGACAGCGCGGCCCAGGGCCGGCCGTCAACGCCGTCGAGCAATGTGCCGCGCAGCGGTATCGGCATCAGCATCGATCTGCGCTCCCTGTTCGGACTCGCCAGTGTGCTGGCGAATGCAAGCACCCAGCGAGACGCGCATGTAAGCGGCCGCCTGCTCGCGGTGGCCGATGCCCTGCCCGATCCGGCGGTGGTTCAGGACATCGAAGGCGTCCGCTCCCTCGCACGGCTGCGCCTGCAAGGGCTGGGGCTCGATCTGTACGATCTCTCGACTGTACCCGGACAGGAAGCCACCGTGGCCGACGCCCTGCGTGGCAGGCTGCCGGTCGGGGCGGAGATCGATCGGCCCGCTTGGCTCGACCCCCAGCGAGGTGCCGAGCCGCGCAGGAGCGGGCGGGTGTATGCGCTCGCCAAGATCGGCCTGCCTGCGTCCGACCCTTCAGAGCGTCCGGTCCGTCTGGCAATCATCGATGCCGCACCCAGCGGCCGCCTGCCGCTCCAGGGCGACCTGAGGATCGTGCGCTTCGACGGTGATGCGCAATCGGATGGCCATTCCGATCGCATCCTCTGCCTGCTCGCCTGCCCGCCCACGCCCGACGCAGCATTTCGCGGACTTCTTTCCCGCCCCGAGATCACCGCAGTCGCGATCATGGAGCGAACGCCAGAAGGTACCCTGCGCGGGCATACGGCGGGCCTTGCCCGGGCGCTCGACTATCTGATCTTGCAAGGCATCTCCGTCGTCAACCTGAGCCTTGGCGGAGTGGGCGACCGGGTTCAACGCGCAGTGGTCGCACGCGCACTCGCGCGCGGGCTGATCTTGGTGGCCGCGGCAGGCAATGGTGGCGAGGCGGCTCCACCCGTCTATCCCGCCGCCTGGCCCGGTGTCATCGCGGTAGCCGCCGTCGACGCCGCCGGCAAGCCATGGCCACGCGGCAATCGCGGAACCTACATCGCCATCGCCGCGCCGGGCGTCGACCTCTGGCTGCCCACCGAAGGTGGCGAATACGTCAGCGGAACCTCCTTCGCCAGCCCATTCGTCGCGGCCCGCCTCGCCTGGGCCCAGGCCCATGGCCAGGCCAGCGAGCGCGAAGCGCTGTGCGCGCGGGCGCGTGACCTCGGCCCGCCGGGGCGCGATCCGGAGACCGGCTGCGGCCTGATGATCTGGTGATACGTCGCAGCGAGCGACCTGCAAACACGCCTCCACCCCCAAGGCCAGCGATCGCGGTTGATACGTGCGCAACGGCATGCTCGGCGCCAGCTCGTGCTCGCGCATAGAAGAAATCTCACTGCTGTTCCGACTCAGGTGTACGCGGTCGCAACAGATCGTCCACACAGCGAAAGGAATCCGTCATGTCCATCAAAGCACCCATCCTGCCCGTCGCCGTCGCCGTCCTGCTGAGCCTCCTTGGCACAACGGATCCAGACGCTGCCGGCATCAACACATCGCGTTCGAACGCCAAGAATTCTGGCCTCCAGGGGCCATCCATGGAGAGCTCCGGCGCACGTGCGGCACGGGACGAAATCCCATCCCGCCGTGCTTACGGTGAGGCGCCGAACCGTGGCTACATCGTCGGCAATGGCGGCACGGCCAGAATGGCGGACACGCCTGCGCCCGCCCGCGCACAGCCGAGCGGAATCACCGTCAACGAGGAAGGTCTGGAGCGTCTTCGACCGCCAACGGACACTTGGTCCCGGGCGGCCGCGATCGTGGAAAGCGGCGAAGTTGACGGCAATGGAACGGCTGCCTCGCAGCGCCCCGAGAAGGACAAGGGGTCAGGCTTGGCGACAGGCAGGCGCTGAACAGCCGCTGCGAGGGCGCCTGCGCCCGGCAGGCCGCTGCCTTGGCTCGGGAGAGGCTGAAAACGCCCGCGACCCCGGGCCGCGCTGCGCCACGTCGTGATGCTCCGCTCGCGGGCTTGGCGTCGGCCGTTCCCTAGAATGCACGTTCTGCCGCCTTCCGCTTCGGTCTGCTCGCGCGGCATCTCCCGATCCCCTGCCACCCCTCCAACCCTGCATGATTTCCCCGAGTGACCTCGAGGACTGGCGCGAAGCCCGCCTGGTCCGTGTCAATTCGGTTCTCGCGCGCGCGTTGCCGGAAGGCGAGTTGCCGGCCGGGCGGCTGCTGGAAGCCATGCGTTACGGTGCGCTCGGCGGTGGCAAACGCCTGCGTGCCCTGCTCGCCTACGCGAGCGCCGAAGCCACCGGCGCCGACGACGCGCTTGCGGATCATGTCGCGGTGGCGGTCGAGCTGATTCACGCCTATTCGCTGATGCACGACGATTTGCCGTGCATGGATGACGACGCGCTACGACGCGGCAGGGCGACCGCGCACGTCGTCTTTGGCGACGCTACGGCGATGCTGGCAGGAGATGCGATGCAGCCGCTTGCATTTTCGGTGCTGGCCAATGCGCCAGCGAGCGCCGCCGGCCGCATCGCCGCCGTGGCCGAGCTGGCGCGTGCCTCCGGAGCGCATGGGATGGCGGGCGGCCAGGCGATCGACCTCGCCAACGTCGGCTGCACGATGACCGAAGCCGCGCTCAGACAGATGCACGCGATGAAGACGGGCGCGATGTTCGAAGCGGCGGTCCGGATGCCGGCGCTGATGGTCGAAGCGGAGGACGCGACCTTGACGGCGCTGACCGAATTTGCACGCCCGCTCGGGCTCGCGTTTCAAGTCGTGGACGACGTGCTCGATGCCACGGCCGATTCCACGACGCTCGGCAAGACGGCCGGCAAGGATGCCAAAGACGGCAAACCGACTTTCGTATCGCTGCTCGGCGTAGAACCGGCGCGCGAGCTGGCGGCGCAGCTGACGGCGCAGGCCGTCGCGGCGCTGTCACCCCTCGAGGGCGCTGGTAGGCGGTGCGGGCGCCTGCGTGCGCTCGCGATCGCCATGGGCAAACGGGGCCATTGAGCCGATACTTCGCATGATGAGCCTGCTCGACCGCATCCACCTCCCATCCGATCTGCGCAAGCTCGAGCGCGATCAGCTGCCAGCCGTCTGCGCGGAGTTGCGCGCTTTCGTGACGGAGTCCGTGTCGAAGACCGGGGGGCATTTTGCCTCCAACCTCGGTGTGGTCGAGCTCACCACGGCGCTGCACTACTGCTACGACACGCCGCACGACCGGCTGGTCTGGGATGTCGGCCATCAGTGCTATCCGCACAAGATCCTGACCGGCCGCCGCGAGCGGATGCACACACTCCGGCAGTGGGGCGGACTGGCCGGCTTTCCCAAGCGCGATGAAAGCGAGTACGACACCTTCGGCGTCGCGCATTCGTCCACCTCGATTTCGGCAGCCCTCGGCATGGCCGTGGCAGCGCGACAGCAGGCGGAAAGACGCCGCGTGGTCGCCGTGATCGGCGATGGCGCGATGACGGCCGGCATGGCCTTCGAAGCGCTCAACAACGCCGGGGCTATGGACGCCAACCTGCTGGTGATCCTCAACGACAACGAGATGTCGATCTCGGAGCCGGTGGGCGCCCTCAACCGCTATCTTTCGAGACTGCTGGCGAGCCACAGCTACAGCCGCGTTCGGTCAGTCGGCAAGAGTGTGTTGTCCGTGGTGCCGCCAGTGGCTCGCTTCGCCCGTCGCGCCGAGGAACATGTGAAGGGCCTCGTGCTGCCGGGCACCATGTGGGAAGAGTTCGGCTTCAACTACATCGGACCGATCGACGGGCACGACATCGACCTGTTGGTCGACACGCTCGACAAGATCAAGGACCGTCCGGGCCCGCAGTTCCTGCACGTCATCACGAAAAAGGGCGCCGGCTACAAGCTCGCCGAGGAGGACCCGATCCTCTACCACGGTGTCGGCAAGTTCGATCACGCCGTCGGCATCGCGCCTGGTACCGGCAAAGCTGCCCGCAAGTCCTACTCGGAGATCTTCGGTGATTGGCTCTGCGAAGCAGCCGCCAGCGATCCGCGCGTGGTCGGCATCACACCCGCCATGCGCGAGGGCTCGGGGATGGTGCGCTTCTCGCAGGAGTTCCCGGACCGCTATTTCGACGTCGGCATCGCCGAGCAGCACGCCGTCACCTTCGCGGCGGGACTGGCCTGCGAAGGCCTGAAGCCGGTGGTGGCCATCTATTCGACGTTCCTGCAACGTGCCTACGATCAACTGATCCATGATGTGGTGCTGCAGCATCTGCCGGTGGTCTTCGCGATCGACCGCGCGGGTCTGGTCGGGGCCGACGGCCCCACGCACGCCGGCAGTTTCGACGTGGCTTTCATGCGCTGCCTGCCGAACGTGGTGCTGATGACACCCAGCTCGTCGGCCGAATGCCGGGCGATGTTGTCCTACGCGCTGACGCTCGCCGGGCCTTCCGCGGTGCGCTATCCACGTGGTGCCGGTCATGGCGCGGTCGATGCCGAGGTCTCCGCGATCGAGCTTGGCCGCGGTCTGCGTGTACGCAAGGGCAGGAAGGTCGCGATCCTCGCCTGGGGCACGATGCTGCATCCGGCGCTCGAAGTTGCCGAACGGCTCGACGCCAGCGTAGCCGACATGCGCTTCGCCAAGCCCGTCGATGCTGGCCTGGTTGAAGCATTGGCGGCGACCCACGATCTGCTGGTCACGGTGGAAGAAGCCGCCGTCGACGGCAGCGCCGGCAGCGCCGTAGTCGAACTGCTGTCCGCCCGCCAGATCGCGGTGCCCGTGCTGAGGCTCGGGCTGCCGGATCGCTTCATCGATCAGGGCGACCCCGCCGTCATGCTGACGGCTGCCGGGCTCGACGCCGAAGGCATCGAACGCTCGATCCGCAATCGACTGAACGTGCAGCCGACGGGCTCTGCCGGGAACCGGCTGCGGGCGGTTACACCCGCTCAACGCAGATAGGCGCCGCTCGTCACATCGATCGTTGCGCCGTTCACGTAGGGCGGCGCGTCGAGCGCGAGCCATTCGATCACCTGGGCGACCTCGTCGGGTTCGGCGAAGCGGCCTGCGAGCACGCGGGCCTCGAACTCGCGAATCCGGCTTTCCGGCAGACGGTCGAACATATCGGTGCGCGTCGGACCAGGCGCGCAGGCGTTGACCAGGATGCCCTGCCGGCCATAGGCCTGCGCCAGGCTCTTGGTGAGGTTGACCAAGGCGCCCTTGCTTGCGCCATACCAGATGTCAGGATGTCCCCCGAAGGCGGCCACTGAAGCAACATTGACGATCCGTCCGCGCACGCCCTGCGCATCGACTGGCTGCGCCAGCATCGCCGGCAGGAGCACACGCGCAAGTTCGGCCGGCGCCTCCAGATTGACCGCCAGCAGGTCACGACGTTCGACAACCGAGTACGTCTCAAACGGCTGAGCGGTCAGCATGGCGGCGTTGTTGACCAGCACGTCGACACGCGGATAGGTGCGCAGAAGCACAGCGATCTCGCCGACCCGGCGAAGATCGAACGGAACCGCGATGCAGCAATCGCCGTGCGCCTCGATCACCGGCGCGAGGCGGGTAAAGTCGCGCCCCAGCGCGAGCACCCGCAGGCCGCGGGCGAGCAGGCGCACGACACAGGCAAGCCCGATGCCACGGGTCGCCCCGGTCACCAGAACAGTCTTCACGTTTCCTTCTCCATGCAACAATTTCCGGCATGTTGACACGGATCGCGGTGCGCGGCAGCGCCTTCGAATGTGGACGTCAGCACGGGCTCATGGCGCGCAAGCAGGTGCTGGGCTCGCGTCGGGTGTACGCCGCCCTTTTTGCAAGCGTGGGGATCGACTGGCCCACTGCCTGCGCCCGGGCATGGCGCTTTCGCGAGCCAATCGCCGACCTGTATCCCGCGCTCTTCTCGGAGCTGCTGGGGATCGCAGCCGGTAGCGGCCTGCGTCTAGATGAAGTGCTTGCGCTGAATGCACGCACCGAGCTCCTGCCGGCATCGTTCCCGGCGGGCGCGGAGACAGACCGCAACCGCACCAATGCGGTCGAGCGCACCGCCGGCTTGCCGGCCTCCCTCGCCGAAGGCGAATGCACGAGCATCGCAGTCGCCGGATCGCGCATGCTCGACGGCAACACGCGTGTCGCCCAGAACTGGGACTGGATAGGCGCCCAGCGTACGCACGTGCTCCTCGTTTCAGTGGACAAGCCCGACGGGGCTTCGCTTACCCTGATCACGGAGGCAGGCATGCTCGCAAAGATCGGCTTCAACCAGGCCGGCCTGGCCATCGGGTTGAACATCCTGCGTGCCGTCGGCGATGGCGCGCGCGAGCTTGGCATACCGGTCCACGTCTTTCAGCGTGCGGCGCTCGAATGCGCGACGGTTGCTGAGGTCGTCGCGCTCGCTCGGCACACCCCCTTCGCTGCCTCCTCGAATGCCATTCTCGGCGATGCCACGGGCCAGGTCGGCGCGCTCGAATACAGCCATGGCGGTAGCGCAACAGTGGCGGCCGAGGACGGCGTGGTCCTGCACACCAACCACTTTTGCGCGCACGAACTGTGTGCTCTACAGGCCCCGCTCGATGCGATGCCGACCAGCGAGCCCCGGCTGGCACGGGCCAGAGCAATCACCAGCGGCTGGCCAGCGCGTATCGGCCCGGAGGCCATCGAGGCGCTGCTGGCGGATCGGGAGGGCCCTGCCGAAGGCGCAATTGCGCGGCGGCCCGATCAGGCGGTCGCGCCGGAGGCGCGGGTAGAGACAGTACTCGGTGTGGTGATCGACTGCGTCGATCGCAGGATGCGCGTTGCATCCGGTGTACCGGGCGAGGTCGCGTTCGCCCCCGTCAGCGCGTTAGCCACCACTGGATGACCTGCTTGGCGACGTAGCCGGTCGTGCCGAAACCGAGCGCGAGCAGAAGCACAAAGGTGCCGAGCTTGCCGGCCTTGCTCTCCCAGGCGAGCTGCAAGATGATGAAGAGCATGTAGGCGATGAAGGCGGCAACGCCGAAGGTCAGAAAGAAGCCGCTGATCTGCGCTTCGGTGAAGCCGAACAGGGTGACGTTCACTACGCTCCCCCGACGGCGCGCCCCGGATCGGTCGGTGACAGACGCTCCGGCAGCGCATCGACGTCGACCAGGTCGCGATAGGCGTGCCAGCTTGCATGTCCGAGCAACGGAACGATCACGATCAGCCCGATGACGGCGGCGGCGAATCCGACCAGCACCAGGACGAGGAGCAGGCTCGCCCATACGGCCATGGTGATCGGGTTGGCAAGGACGACGAGCCAGCTCGTCAGCACCGCCTGCTTGAGGCGGATATGGCGGTCCAATAGCAGCGGTATGGTGACCACCGTTGAGGCAAATACCGGCGCGGCAAGCAGACCGCCCAGCGTCAGCCACACCTCGAACACCCAGCTGTCGGCTGAGAGCATCACCGAGCGGATGAAGTCCGCCGGTTCGCGTACCGGCGCCGGAGCAAAGGCAGTGACGAAGGCGGCCGAGGTCATGATCCAGCCCGCCGCGGCAAGCGACAACAGTCCGCCGAACCGCACCAGGCACCAGTAGCTTCCCGGATCGGAGCGACGCTTGCTGCCCCAGCGCGTCCAGGTCGAGCGCAGCAGGGTCCAATCGGCGGGCTCGCCGCGCTCCACGGCGCGAGAAAGTGCATAGAGCCCCGTGGCCAGCACCGGCGCGACCACCATGAACGCCGAGAACACCCCCGCCAACAACCAGAAATGCGCGTGCAGGAACCACAACGAGATCGCCGCCACCCAGGCGACAAAGAGGCCGTGAGCAAGACTGATCGGACCGGCAGCCCACAGGTCGCGCGCTCCGCGCGCGAGCCAGGAAAGTGGCGCCGTCGGCGCCGTGTTGCGAATGCGGGGGCTCGTGGGCTGGCGGGCGGTCATCGTGGCTCGAACCTCGTCCGGCGTATCCGGTCATGTCGTCGACATGTCGACGGCGTGGCCAACCTCGTATTCTCACGGTACCGCCCAGGCGACGCATTTGCGCTTCGTCAAGGTGCGCTCTGCACACGAGGAGCCCGCATGCCCAGCCGCTACCTGTCGCTCCTGATCGCCTCCGGCGTGTGTCTCACCGGGCTGTTCTTTGTCCTTGCCTACGGCGGGTCGGTCTGGCTATGGCTCGTGGTCGGCGTGGCAGCGCTGCTCACGCTCGTCGGCCTGCGCGATCTCACGCAGGTGCGTCATTCGATCCTGCGCAACTACCCGATCCTGGCGCACTTTCGCTTCCTGTTCGAGTACGTGCGGCCGGAGATCCGTCAGTACTTCATCGAGAGCGACACGGAAGCGGCGCCGTTCTCGCGCGCGGCACGGTCACTCGCCTACCAGCGCGCGAAACGCGACAGTGACAAGCGTCCTTTCGGCACCCAAAGAGATCTCTACGTATCCGGCTACGAGTGGATCAACCACTCGCTCGTGCCAGCCCCGGTCGCCGACAGCGACTTTCGCGTGCTGATCGGCGCAGCGTCCGGGCAGCCGTACAACGCCAGCGTATTCAACATCTCGGCGATGAGCTTTGGCTCACTGTCGGCCAATGCGATCCTCGCGCTGAACGAAGGGGCGCGTCGCGGAGGCTTTGCGCACGACACCGGCGAAGGCTCGATCTCGCGCTACCACCGGGCGCCGGGCGGCGACCTGATCTGGGAGATCGGTAGCGGCTACTTCGGCTGCCGAACCGCCGACGGTGGCTTCGACCCCGTGCGCTTCGGCGAACAGGCGAGCGAGCGGCAGGTCAAGATGGTGAAGCTGAAGCTGTCCCAAGGCGCGAAGCCGGGTCATGGCGGCGTCCTGCCAGCCGCGAAGGTCACGCCGGAGATCGCCGAGACACGCGGCGTACCACTCGGAGTGGACTGCATCTCCCCGGCCCGTCACTGCACCTTCTCGACGCCGACCGAGCTGCTTGAGTTCATCGCGCGGTTGCGTGAGCTCTCCGGCAACAAGCCGACCGGCTTCAAGCTGGCGATCGGCCACCCCTGGGAGTTCTTTGCCATCGCCAAAGCCATGGTCAAGACCGGGATCACGCCCGATTTCATCGTCGTCGACGGCGCCGAAGGAGGCACCGGCGCCGCACCCGTCGAGTTCACCGATCAGCGTTGCCCCGCGTCGATCGATAACAAGACTCCAACGTTCACGCACGGGGCCGCCCGCGGCCGAACAGTGAATGCGCAACAGACGCTTACCGAAGCTGCGTGCAAAGGGGCTTCATACTGCTCGCATATCATTAAGAACAACCTCATTTGTAGGGTTTGTGAGGGTTGCATATGCGGAACACGGGTCAATGGCTTTCGGCGTACGTCGGCGCCGCGATCGTCGCATTCACCAGCCCCTCGGCAGGGCAAGTACCTACGGCCCCGCAACCTCTGTCGCCGGACAGTCCGAGCATCCGGCTGATTGCGGCGACGTGCCAGAGTTGCCATGGCGTCGAAGGGCGAGCGCAGGGTGTCGGACTGCGGCTTGCCGGTCAGGGTGCCGCCGAGCTGGAGAAAAAGCTGATCGGCTATCGCAACGGCTCGCTGCAGGGCTCAATCATGCAGCGGCATGCCAAGGGCTACAGCGAGGCTGAACTGCGCGCGCTGGCGCAGTACTTCGGCCGTTTCAATTGAGGAGCGCGCGTATGGACCGCCGCCAGTTGCTGCTAGCCGGTGTTGCCGGCGCACTGCCGCTACTGACCCCATCGGCGCTGCGGGCGCAGAGCCGCGCGAACATCGTCGTGATCGGAGGCGGCTTCGCTGGGGCTGCCTGTGCGCGCTATCTGCGCGAGTTCGCGCCGCGTGCCAGCGTGACCTTGGTCGAACCCAGGCGTGAGTTCGTTTCCTGCCCGATGAGCAATCGCGTGATCCAGGGCGTCATGGGCCTGCGCGATTTGACGCGAAGCTACGAAGCGTTGGCGGCACGGGCGCGCCTTGGCTGGGTGGCTGAGGAGGCTAGCCGAATAGACCCTGGCAAGCGTGAGGTGGTGCTCGCCGGCGGCAGGCGGTTGCCATGGGATCGGCTGGTCGTGGCGCCCGGGGTGGACTTCGACCACTCATCGATTCCCGGCATGAATACCGATGCAATTGCGCGAATGCCGCACGCATGGAAGGCCGGGCCGCAGACGCTCGAACTGCGCGACCGCATCCAGCGCCTGCCGGCTGGCGGCGTCGTGGCGATGCATATTCCGAAGGTGCCGTATCGCTGTCCTCCAGGCCCGTATGAACGCGCGAGCCTGATCGCGGCGGCGCTCAAGCAGCGCAATCCGCAGGCCAAGTTGCTCGTCTTCGACGCGAACCCGGAGATTCAGTCGAAGAAGGGGCTCTTCGAGCGCATCTGGGCGCAGGAGTACAAAGGTATCCTGACCTATACCCCGAACGCCGAGATTGCGCAGGTCGACAGCGCGGGGGAAGTCTCCTTCGCACTCCACGGCAAAGTCAAGGCCGACTTCTGGAGCGTCATTCCCCCGCAGCGGGCCGCGATGATCGCGCGGACGGCAGGGCTGGCCAATTCCGGAAATCGCTGGTGCAGTGTCGACTTTCGCACCTATGAATCGACCGCCGTACCCGGCATCCATGTGCTCGGCGACAGCGTGCAGGGCTTGGGCATGCCGAAGTCCGCTCACATGGCCAACCAGCAGGCCAAGGTCTGTGCGATGGCAATCGCGCGGATGCTTGCTGGGGAGCCGCCGCTTGAAGACATCGTCATTGCCAACACCTGCTATAGCTTCGTCAACCAGCGCGACGCCATTCATGTGGCAGGCGTTTACCGCTACGATGCCCGTGAACGCACGATGAAGCCTGTACAGGGCGCCGGCGGCGTGAGTGAAAACGCCAGCGCTCTCGAAGGCGTCTATGCGATGGGCTGGCTCAACAACATCCTCGATGACACGATGGGACCGGCCACGATCTGAGCTGAACCCCGCACCGGTGGCGGCCAACCGGCGCCGCTGCGTGTGAGCATGGCTGCGGAGTACCCTGCCGCTCGCGCCTGTACAGTTGTAGTCCCGCCGCTGCTGAATCCTGGCACCTGCCGCCGACCGAGCTGCTTGAGTTCATCGCGCGGTTGCGTGAGCTCTCCGGCAACAAGCCGACCGGCTTCAAGCTGGCGATCGGCCACCCCTGGGAGTTCTTTGCCATCGCCAAAGCCATGGTCAAGACCGGGATCACGCCCGATTTCATCGTCGTCGACGGCGCCGAAGGAGGCACCGGCGCCGCACCCGTCGAGTTCACCGATCAGCGTTGCCCCGCGTCGATCGATAACAAGACTCCAACGTTCACGCACGGGGCCGCCCGCGGCCGAACAGTGAATGCGCAACAGACGCTTACCGAAGCTGCGTGCAAAGGGGCTTCATACTGCTCGCATATCATTAAGAACAACCTCATTTGTAGGGTTTGTGAGGGTTGCATATGCGGAACACGGGTCAATGGCTTTCGGCGTACGTCGGCGCCGCGATCGTCGCATTCACCAGCCCCTCGGCAGGGCAAGTACCTACGGCCCCGCAACCTCTGTCGCCGGACAGTCCGAGCATCCGGCTGATTGCGGCGACGTGCCAGAGTTGCCATGGCGTCGAAGGGCGAGCGCAGGGTGTCGGACTGCGGCTTGCCGGTCAGGGTGCCGCCGAGCTGGAGAAAAAGCTGATCGGCTATCGCAACGGCTCGCTGCAGGGCTCAATCATGCAGCGGCATGCCAAGGGCTACAGCGAGGCTGAACTGCGCGCGCTGGCGCAGTACTTCGGCCGTTTCAATTGAGGAGCGCGCGTATGGACCGCCGCCAGTTGCTGCTAGCCGGTGTTGCCGGCGCACTGCCGCTACTGACCCCATCGGCGCTGCGGGCGCAGAGCCGCGCGAACATCGTCGTGATCGGAGGCGGCTTCGCTGGGGCTGCCTGTGCGCGCTATCTGCGCGAGTTCGCGCCGCGTGCCAGCGTGACCTTGGTCGAACCCAGGCGTGAGTTCGTTTCCTGCCCGATGAGCAATCGCGTGATCCAGGGCGTCATGGGCCTGCGCGATTTGACGCGAAGCTACGAAGCGTTGGCGGCACGGGCGCGCCTTGGCTGGGTGGCTGAGGAGGCTAGCCGAATAGACCCTGGCAAGCGTGAGGTGGTGCTCGCCGGCGGCAGGCGGTTGCCATGGGATCGGCTGGTCGTGGCGCCCGGGGTGGACTTCGACCACTCATCGATTCCCGGCATGAATACCGATGCAATTGCGCGAATGCCGCACGCATGGAAGGCCGGGCCGCAGACGCTCGAACTGCGCGACCGCATCCAGCGCCTGCCGGCTGGCGGCGTCGTGGCGATGCATATTCCGAAGGTGCCGTATCGCTGTCCTCCAGGCCCGTATGAACGCGCGAGCCTGATCGCGGCGGCGCTCAAGCAGCGCAATCCGCAGGCCAAGTTACTCGTCTTCGATGCGAACCCGGAGATTCAGGCGAAGAAGGGGCTCTTCGAGCGCATCTGGGCGCAGGAGTACAAAGGCATCCTGACCTATACCCCGAACGCCCAGATTGCGCAGGTCGACAGCGGCTCCGAAATTACTTTCGTCAGCCACGGCAAGATCAAGGCCGATGTTTGGAATGTCATTCCTCCCCAGCGGGCGGGAACGATCGCCCGGTCTGCCGACCTGGCAAATGCCGCGAACCGCTGGTGCGCTGTCGACTTTCGCACCTATGAATCGACCGCCGTACCCGGCGTCCATGTGCTCGGCGATAGCGTGCAGGGAGCGCCCGGCATGCCGAAGTCAGGCCACATGGCCAACCAGCAGGCCAAGGTCTGTGCGATGGCGATCGCGCGCATCCTCGCGGACGAACCGCCGCTCGAAGACATCGCGATCGCGAACACCTGCTACAGCTTCGTCAACCAGCGGGAGGCCATCCACGTCGCCGGTGTCTTTCGCTACGACACCAAGGAACGCACCATGAAGGTCGTGCCGGGCTCAAGCGGCGTCAGCGACAACGGGAGCGTGATCGAAGGCGTCTATGCGATGGGCTGGCTCAACAACATCCTCGACGACACGATGGGACCGGCCACGATCTGAGCTGAACCCCGCACCGGTGGCAGGCACCAGGCGCCGCTGCGTGTGCTCGTGGCTGCGGCGCACCCTGCCGCCCGCGCCTGGGTCGTTGTTCTCCCGCTGCTGAGTCCCGGCGCGCGCTCTGAACACAAACCGGTTCAAGAGCCGGACGTTTTGGACCGAGCCGGCGCTCGTGGCTTTCGGTCGGCGGCCGAATTTGGTGCCGTTTCGCCCGCAATGGCCTGGCCAGAGTTCGACCGCGTTGCCGCACTTTCCCTCGGAGCGAGCAATTTGTCGAGGTTGCTCTCTATCGCCTGCTGGATGGGCCCCTTGAATGCCGCCATCAGCAGCCCGAGCCGAACATCGATCGCGAATTCGCGTGCGCTGACGGCGAGTGAGCCGCTCACGCCGCTACGGCTGAAGTGCAGCGTGTTTCCCTGCCAACCCGAACGGAGGTCGTAGTCTTGCGCCAACCTGGTAGCGACCCTGTCGGCGATCTTCTTTGCCTCGGCCAGGGTGGAGTGGTGAACGCGCCGAATATGAATATGAGACAAGCGCCATCCTCCTGTGAAAACGCTGAATGAATTGCAACGCGGTCTATCGCCCACCGCAGTCGTTTTTCAAGAGCCTGCAAGCGCTGATGTCGCGCATTCAGGCTGAACCGCTCGCCAATATTAGACTGACGCGCTGGGAAACCTTTTGAACCCGACAGGCCGTTGAATAGCGACTGCATCGGGCGATAGGCCGCACAGCAATTCATTCAGTGTCTCCTTGACCTTCAAACGCAATGCTCGGAACGTTGGAACTTCAGCCTGACATGTCGAGCAACGCGAATGACGCCGCGCAGACGCGGTCATCGACCTGCTCGTGGATGCGTCGCATCACGGTTTGGCTCGGTCTGGCGCCAGCCGTCGCCCTACTCATCGGATGCGCGAGTGTGCCGGCCGACCCCACGCGTTTGCTTGCTGCCGCAACCGGGGAGGCCTTCAGATTGCCGAATGATCCGGGCCAGCCGCCCTGGATGCCGGTGCCGATCCGTTTCAAGACGGAAACCCGGTACAGCGCGGCTAGCGTGGACGGTATCCCGTGCATCCGGGCTGAAGCGCAAGCGGCGTGGTCGCTTCTTGCCGCAGTCGTTCCACCTGCGTTCGCGGGGGCGACGACGCTATCCTGGCGATGGCACGCCGATGCCCTGGTACCAGGGGCCACGGCGCAAGGTATGGGTCGCGACGACGCTGCGGTACGCGTGATCGTGGCGTTCAAAGGCGATTTCGATAAGGTCCCAGCCGCCGATCGTGCCGCGATGAACATGGCACGCATGCTCGGCGGCTGGCAGATTCCGTTTGCTTCCATCCAGTATTTGTGGGAGGCCGAGATTCCGCCCGAAACGGCCCTCGATCACCACACCATCAGCCGCATCAAGAAGCTGGTCGTTCAATCGGGCGACAGCGGACTTGGCCGCTGGCAGCGGTTCGAGCGCAACGTCCGGGAAGACTTCCGTCGCCTGTTCCCCGGCGAAGAGCCAGGCGAGATCGAATCGATCGGCATCATGACCGATTCCGAGACCCTGGGCGGCACCGCGACGGGCTGTTACGCCGATCTGACCTTGCGCTGATGCGCCACCGCCTGCTGTACGGCATCCAGCAGGCTGTTGAGAAAAGTAGCGAGCGCGCACGATGCTTCGCGTGTTCGCTCGGTCCGGTCGACGAGTCACCACACGCCGCGCTGGCGTAACACCTGCACGAGGGCGCGCGAGTGACGGTCGATGTCGGCCGCATCGATGTGCGATGTGTCCGGCGTCGGTATCCGCAGTTCCGGATGGTCCTGAAAGTCGATCATCACTGCCGGCATGACCTGCGCCATGCGATCCCACATCAGCGCGCGCGGGAAGCGTTCCTCGTCCATCGCGAAATGTTCGTCAGACACCGGCTCGCGGTAGAAGACCACTTTGCCGCCGCGCGCGTTGATACGCCCGACCCAGTCGATGATGTCGCGGTTCGCCGCGAGCCAGGCCTCGGGGGTCGGCGGAGTGAACATCGGGTAATGCCGCCGAAGGTCATTGATACGCCCCTCGCGAATCGCCTTCAGGTCGCTGCGTGCATAGTCGGTGGCGCCTGCCCGGTCGGACGTGAAGGTGACGTACTCCTTCCAGGGCGGTCCAAGTCCGTCCTGCCAGCGATTGAGCAGAGTCACCCAGGCAAAGTCGGGCCGAGCAACGAGCAGATGCTCCTGCAAAGGCGTCAGCAGGCGCCGGTGCAGTGCGCGGGCCGGCGTGAACTCGTGGTGATAGTAGTGCACGTACTTCTGCTGCATGTCGCGCCAGGCGCGATGAAAGCCACGGCCATCGATGCCAACGATGGCGAGACCGACGAAGCGGTCGTCCTCGGCCAGATCGCGCAGGGCGGCGAGTGGGTAATGGCCATTGACAGCAAGCATGACCGGATCGATGTCGCGACCGAGTTTCCTGGCCTCGTCGCGCATCGCGGCGGGTGATAGCCCGTACTGGATTCGGGACGCACCCAGCAGAGCCACCCGCATCGGGGGCGCCGGCCGCACGACCCGCGCACGGTGCAGCGACCACAGATTCATGTCGTCCGTCGCGGTCGGCCCATAACCCTGCCCGCGCCAGAAAAGCTCGAAGGCAGTGCCGAGCGCGACGGACGCCAGCACGGCAGCGACCCAGACGACGATCCAGCGGTTGGCGGACGACATGCTCAGAACTGGAAGTAAATGAAGGTTTGCGTCTTGCCGGGAGACAGCACGATCGCCGACAGCATCAGGAACAGCACGAGCGCCCGCGCAAGCCAGGGCGTCTCGTCGAGCCAGGCCCAGCCCTTGCGTGACTTCATCCATGCCTGCACCGCCAGCATCACCACGAGGCCGGTGAGACAGGTTTTGACTTCCCCGTTCACGGCGAAGGCTGCTGCCTGCGCCGGTGCCGCACCGAACATCGCCGCCAGCCGATCCCACGCAATGGCAAGTGAGGGCGCCCGGAAGAACACCACGGCCAGCGTGAACAGCGTGAAGGTCAGCAGTGCCAGCAGGGCCCTGACCGGCCGCGCTGCCCAGATCCGCAAGGCGCCGATCGGCGAGTCCCTGATCATCCGCTCGCCCACCAGCATCAAACCGTGGGCTGCACCCCAAGCGACGAAATGCCAGGCAGCGCCGTGCCAGAAGCCGCAGGCCGTAAAGGTGATCATCACGTTCAGGTAGCCGCGCCAGCGACCGGCCCGGTAGTGCCCGAGCGGATTGAAAAGATAGTCACGCAGCCAGTTGGACAGCGAGATGTGCCAGCGTGTCCAGAGTTCGGCGATGCCGACGCTTGCGAACGGGGACTCGAAGTTCGCCGGCAGATGGATGCCGAACATCCGCGCGAGTCCGATCGCCGTCAGCGAGTAGCCACCGAAATCGCAAAACACTTGCCCTGAAAAGGCGAAGGCGCCGACCCAGGCGGCCAGCGTTCCGGCCGCGTAATCGGCGGCAAACACAACGTCCGCGACCGGGGCAAACACATGATCGGCGCCGACGATCTTCAAAAACAGCCCACCGACCGCCAGATAGAGCCCGGCCAGCGTGCCCTCGACCGTCACGGTCCGCGGCGTGGCGATCTGCTGCGAGAAATCGCCAAAGCGCATGATCGGCCCGGCAACCAGGTGCGGGAAGAAGGTCATGAACAAGCCATAGTCCCGTAACGACCGCGTGGCGCTTACCCGGCGCTTGTACACGTCGACGATGTAGCTGATCGATTCGAAGGTGTAGAACGAAATACCGAGCGGCAGGATGATGCCGAGGTCCAACGGTCGGTAGGTAACGCCGACGAGTGCCGCCCACTCGATGGCCGTATTGGCGAGAAACTGGGCGTATTTGAAAAAGCCGAGGATGGCGAGACTCGCCCCGACGGCAGCCCACATCCAGCTACGACGAACGCGTTCGCTCGCCGCCGCCTCGATCCGCTGCGCCGCCCACCAGTCGAAGATCGTGGTGAACGCGAGCAGCAGCAGAAAGAATGGATTCCACGCGCCGTAGAACACGGCGCTCGCGACCAGCAGCAGGTTCTTGCGCGCGCTCCAGCTCGCCAGCAGGCAGTAGGTCGGGAAGACGATCGCGAGGAACAGCGCGAACGTGAGCGAATCGAAGGTCATGCCGGGCGGCAGTGTAGCCAGCGCGACCCCTCGGCCGGAGACAGTAGAGGCAGGCGCCCTCGGGGAAGCGCTGAGCAAGTCGCCCGCGCAGCAATCTATTCAGCGTTTCCCTAGGCCGCCTTGGAACGAATGAAGCCGAGGGTAGGGAAGTCGCCGCCCAGCACCCGCGCTGCCGAAGCTGCCGTGAGACCCCAGCCGTCGCGTAGGACGGTCGCGTAGAACGACCGGAAGTCCACCGTATGCGCCGGATTTCCGGTCGTATCGAGTGCTGTAAGCGCTGGCGCTCTGCCGTACAGCCCGCCGCGGATGGCCCCGCCGAAGGCGAACTGCACGTTGGCTGTGCCGTGATCCGTGCCGCCGCTCGCGTTCTCGTGCGGGCGACGGCCGAATTCGCAGTAGGTGATGATGATGGTCTGAGGCCAGCGACCGAGTTCCGACAGCGCCTCGCGCAGTGCGAGCACGCCGTCGGCCAGCTGCCTGAGCAAGGCGGCATGAGTGCCGGCTTGTGCCTGATGGGTATCGAACGAGCCGAGGCCGATCCGCAGTGCGGCAACGCCCGGCGAGCCGGCGAGAACCTGCATTGCTGCCCTCGCCTGTTGACCGAAGCCGTGGCCCGGAAAGAGCGTTTCGAGCTTGCGGTCGAGCGCGAGCCGTGCACCAGCGGAACGGGCCTCGGCCTCCAGCCTCAGGACATGGGCCAGGCCACGCTGGCCATCGCGTGCTGCTGCGCCGGCCGCACTGGCAAGCCGGGACTGGCGGACCAGGGCCTCAGGCGAGGCGATCGAGAGCGTTCTTCTCCCGGCGGCGAAGGGCCCGGGGTCGGCGCCGCCGATCGAGACACCGTCGGCCAGGAAGTACGTCGGCGGCGGATGCTCCGCGAAGGCGCGGGCAAGCCAGCCATCTGCTAGGTACTCGTTCGATCGCGAAGCCGTGTCCCAGATCTCGATCGAACGGAAGTGCGAGAGGTTCGGCTGCGGATAACCGAGCCCGTCGATCACCGCCATCTCGCCCGCGGTCCAGAGAGGCTCCAATGCGGCGAGCGCCGGATGCAGGCCGCGCTCTGCGGTCAAGCCGATCACCTTGTCCGCGGCGATCGCGAGCGTCGGGCGCATGCGCGCGTAGAGTCGCGCATCCTCACCGGCATGCGGCACCCAAGTGTTCAGGCCATCGTTGGCGCCGCGCAGCTCGACGAGGATCAGCAGCCGCTCCCCAGGCGAGCGGGGATCGGCTGACACGACCGCTGGCCAGGCCGCGGGCAGGAGAGCGAACGACAACAATTGGCGGCGATCGAGCATGCGCTGCCTCATTTCAACTGGTACGCTGGATCGAGTACCAGGGCACGCAGGAAGGCGAGCGGTTCGCCGCGCAGCTCTGCCACCGTCAACTCGACAGGCGGAAGCGCGAGAAGCAGCGCCACCAATCGCTCGCGCGTCCTCCCGGACTCGCTGTCCTGGGCGGCTAGCCAGGCGGAGGCCGAAAAAGCGCCCGACGACTGTGGGGCCATGCGACGACGTTGTGCGCGTTCGTACGCACGCGCGGCAGGATCACGCGTGGCCATCATGGCCGACGCGGCCGGGCTTTCGTCGGCTTGTGCGTCGGTGCGGAAAAGCCGATCCAGGAAAGCCTTGCGCGCGAGCAGGCTGCTCGCGCTGAGCCAGGCATCGCCACCAGGCCAGCCCTTCACGTTCGGCGGTCCGAACAAGTCCTGCCCAAGCCCGCGCAGCACGATCGCGAGCGCAGCGGGATTCTCTGCCGGCCGTTCGAAGCCGCGCAGCGTCCCGACGACCAGATCGACCGGCGACTTGATTTGGTTGCCGCGCTGACCGGCCGACCAGAAGCGCTCCGAAAGGAGGATCCCGCGCAGCAGCGGTTTGATTTCGTAGCCGCCGGATCGGAAAGCCTCGGCCAGGCGCGCCATCGTCTCACGGTCTTCCTCGAGCGGCTCGCCGACGAACTCCCTCCAAAGTTTGCTGGTGATGCGGGCTGCGGTCGCGGGCTGCTCGAGCAGCAAATCCAGCACATCCGCTCCGCCGAAGTTTCCACTGCGACCGAACAGCACCTTGGGTCCACGGTCCTGCTGGAAGGGTCGCAGCAGAAATCGACCGTGATCGGCATCGACGCTCCAGCCGGCGAAGGCGCGTGCGGCCTCTTTCACGTCGCGTTCGGTGTAGTGCCCTTCGCCGAGCGTGAACAGCTCCATCAACTCACGGGCGAAATTTTCGTTGGGTGCGGTGCGGCGATTCTGTGCGCCGTCGAGGTAGAGCAGCATGGCCGGGTCCTTGGCCATCGCGTGCAGAAGGGTTGCGAAATTGCCGACCGCGTGCTCGCGCAAAAGCACGTTCTGTTGCCACATAAGCCAGGCGACGCGGACCTTCTGCTGAGAGGTGGCAAAGTGGCTGTGCCAGAAAAGCGTCATCCGCTCGGTCAGCGGCGAAGGCGTGTTGACCATTTCGGTCAGCCACCATGCGCGCAGCTCCAGTCCGCGCTCGATTTGCTCGCGGCGGTTCGCCTGCTGCCGCTCCTCGGCCGTCATGTCTGGACGAAAGACGCGCTCATAGCGCTCGGTCCATGCGGGCGGTGGGGTCATCGCCGAGCGCCGGGTGCCGGCAAGCAGGCGATCGACGGCCTCGTCTCGGCTCAGGCGGGCGAAGCGCTCGACTTCGGCCGGCGTGGCGGCGAAGCCAGTGCGGTAAAGCAGGTGCCGCGCCTCTTTGACGCCCATGCCCTCTGCCATTCGCGGACCGGCGGCGGACGCGCTTCCGCCATAGCCGATCAGGACCGCGAGCACGGCAGACAGGGTCGCGCGCCGAACCAGGCGGTGCCAAGCGGAAACAGGAAGGCGGGGCTTCATCGCCGCGATTGTCGGCCTGCAATCGCCATCGGTGCAAGCGGGCGATGTAACGGATTGCAAGACGGATGACAACGCGGCAGACCTCCGATCGACATGCCGGCGCGACGGACGGCTGAGGAATTCTTCGCCGCTCGGCGGCCCGTGCTGACCGCCGATCGCGACCGCGCAGCGATCGTCGCCCGATGACGACAAGACCAGCGCTTGAAAATCAATTACTTACACGGCATGCCGACGGCATATGTCGTGCAGTTGCGACACCTGGCGGTTCGGAACACCCCGAAATACCGGCTTTTCATCGATTCGGGACGGTAGATGTCGTGCAAACAGTTGATAAATCGTCTTATTTGACAAGTGGCACGAAAGCCGCATTGCATCTGCCGTCAGTCGAGGTACACCATGGACACCGAATTGCTCGAATCTGCCGACCTTGGTCGGACGCCCGTTTCGGAGGGCCTTTCGCTTGCATCCGGCGCCTCAGCCGATGACGGCGAGAGCAAGGCCCTGCGCGAACTGCAACAGCTCGGCGATCGCGTGGCCGCGGCACGCCTCGTGTACTGACCTCGCCCCCAACGGTGTTTTCCTCCCCCGGTCATCCGCGGGGGCGAGACTTCTCGTGATCCCTCCGGCCCGCCTCGCGCGGGCTTTTTTTCGCTCAGAATTCGCCGCGCGCTTCCCTCTCGAGCAAGCGCTTGATTGCCGTGCCAGCGTCGACCTCCCCCGCGAGCAGAGCGGCAATCGCGCCGGCGATTGGCATGTCGACGCCGAAGCGCCGTGCGTAATCGAGCGTTCGGGCGGCGGTGGCAACGCCTTCGGCGACATGTCCGAGACGCGCAACGATCCGGTCGAGCGGCTCGCCGCGCGCAAGACCGAGGCCTACCTGACGGTTGCGCGAGGCGTCGCCGCTGGTGGTCAGCACCAGATCGCCCATACCGGCAAGACCCGCCACGGTATCGGCCGACCCGCCGGCAGCGAGCGTGAGTCGGCGCAGTTCGGCCAGCGCGCGCGTCACCAGTGCCGCACGGGCATTGGCGCCCAAATTCAAACCGTCGGAGACTCCGGCGCCGATCGCGTAGACGTTCTTGATCGCACCGCACAGCGCCACACCAATCCGGTCGCTGCCGGCGTAGATGCGCATGCCGGCATCCCTGAGCGCACGGGCGATGGTGTGCGCCAGTTCGACGTCGGGGAGCGCGCAGACGAGCGCGAGCGGCAATCCGCGCGCCGTCTCGCCGGCAAAGCTCGGGCCAGCGAGCAGTCCGGCTCGTCTGCATCCGGCCGCCTCGATGGCCTGGTGAACGAGCTGCAGGTCGCCGTCAGCGCTGCTGACGAAGCCTTTGGCGAGCGACAGCGCGACCACCTCACCACGGCACACCGCGGCCACACGGGCGGCGAGCTCGGGGGTGGCGCCTGCAGGCGCAGCCAGCAGAACGAGATCCGCCGAGGCGACCGCTTCGTCGAATTCGGATGTGAGAGCGAGAGCAGGATCGAGAACGACACCCGGCAGCAGCGGGTTCTCGCGTGTTTCGTCGATCCGCCGGACAGCCTCGGGACGATGCCCCCACAGCACGACCTGACGCGCGCGGTCGGCCGCAAGCCGGTGCGCGAGCGCGGTGCCCCAGGCGCCGGCCCCCAGCACGGCGACTCGCATCGATCTCAGAGCCCGAACAGGGCGTCGGCGCGTATGTAACCGACTGCGCCGTCGCGGTGGCGCACCTGGACGAAGCGACCTACTGGCGGTGCCACGACGGCGAGCAGCAGGCCGGGTTCGGCGCGGTAAATCGGCGTGCCGCTTCCGTCAGCGCTCGCGAACACCTCAACGGAGGCTTGACCGACTACCTGCACATGCGTGCGCTCGCCGACTGCACGCCGCTCGACCCAGGTCAGCGCACCCTGCGCGTCGCGCACCTTGAACCAGCCCTCGATCTGAACGACCACCTCGAGCGGCGTCCCGCGCCCGTAGATGAACTGGCGTGCAGCCCGCGTGGAGGGCCCCTCGTAAGAGATCGTGGCCGCCTCGATGGTCTGCCGGAACTCTGCGGCCAATGAACCCGCAGACAAGCCCAGGCACCACGTGAGGCCCAAGCTGGCGAATGCGGCGCGGCGGACCTTCATGAGGAATTACTGGAGTGTGGGCTGAGCGGCAGCGCCGTTCTGTGCTTCGAGCTGCTGCTGCACGCGCGCCTGATACATCGCTTCGAAGTTGATCGGTTGCAGGTAGATGGGGGGATAGCCCATCCGGTTCACGGCATCGGACACCACTTCGCGAACGTAGGGAAACATGATGTTCGGGCAGTGCACGCCAAGCAGCGGCGCCATGTCGGCGTCGGGGAAATTGCGGATATGGAAGATGCCGCCAAACGCGGCCTCGACCAAGAACATCGTCTTGTCGGCAAGCATGGCGGTCGCGGTGACTTTCAGCACCACGTTGTAGTAGCCATCTTCGATCGCGCTGTGCTCGTGATCGATCCCCACCTGCACGGAGGGACTTTCGCGCCAGAGGTAGCTATGCGGCGCGTTCGGGTTTTCGACGGAGAGATCTTTGACGTAGAGCTTTTCGATCGAGAAGATCGGGGCGTTCGGGTCCTGCTGGACGGGCGTATCGGCCATGGCGGCACTTGCTCTTTCTGCGACGTGGAAGCCGCGATTCTAGGGAAACGCTGAAAAAAGCAGCGAGCGGGATGAAGCGCAAGGCGCACGGAGCGCAGCGACCGAGACATATCAAGCAG
>OGCL01000890.1_pt1 | contig 28438 bp, 21 predicted proteins | sample 1570041 | NCBI WGS metagenome assembly OGCL01 (sample SAMN06266162, study PRJEB24511) | hot springs metagenome | isolation source: Hot spring water | place: South Africa: Limpopo | collected 2015-06-22 | reverse complement strand
CAAGTAAGCTGCGCGGCCAAACGCGCGCCCTTCATGAGGTTTTCCATGCCCTGGTTACAAGTCCGTCTCGCCATCACCCCTGAGCAGGCAGAAACCTATGAGGACGCCCTGCTGGACGTGGGCGCCGTATCGGTAACCTTTATGGATGCCGAAGATCAGCCGATCTTCGAGCCGGACCTGGGCACCACCCCGCTGTGGTCACACACCCATCTGCTCGCCCTGTTCGAAGCAGACACAGATGCCGACGCAGTATTCGCCCACTTGCAGTTGCTGATCGGCAGTGAGCTGCCGGAACACCAGGCCGAAGTAATCGCCGACCAGGATTGGGAGCGCAGCTGGATGGATGGCTTCCAGCCGATGCGTTTCGGCCAGCGCCTGTGGATCGTGCCGAGCTGGCACGCCGCACCGGAGCCGGATGCGGTCAACCTGCTGCTCGATCCAGGCCTGGCCTTCGGCACCGGCACCCACCCGACCACCGCGCTGTGCCTCGAATGGCTGGACGGCCAGGACCTGCAGAACTGCAGCCTTATCGACTTCGGTTGCGGCTCGGGCATCCTCGCCATCGCCGCCCTGCTGCTCGGCGCGCCGCAGGCGGTGGGCACCGATATCGACCCCCAGGCCCTGGAAGCCTCGCGCGACAATGCCTCGCGCAACGGCATAGACCCGGCACGGTTCCCGGTCTACCTGCCGACAGATATGCCGCAGCAGCCCGCCGACGTGGTGGTGGCCAATATCCTCGCCGGCCCGCTGGTTGCCCTGGCGCCGCAGATCACCGCCCTGGTCAAGCCAGGTGGGCGCCTGGCGCTGTCCGGCATCCTCGCCGAACAGGCCGAGGAGGTGCGCGCCGCCTATGCCGAGGCCTTCGACCTCGACCCCACGGCCGAGAAGGATGGCTGGGTGCGGATCAGCGGCATTCGCCGCTGACTGCCGTTTTTTCAGGGACATACGTTAGACTAGGCGCCGGCCGACCCCATGGTCGGCCCTTGCGACCTTCGCCTGGCCGGATTGCCACATGACCCAGAGTTACGTCACCCAGTGCCCCCATTGCCGCACCAGCTTTCGCGTCAACACCACGCAGCTGACTGCCGCCCATGGTGCCGTGCGCTGCGGGGCCTGCCTGCATGTGTTCAACGCCGCCCAGCAACTGCGTGAAAGCGGCGCCCTGACCAGCGCAACCGCCCCACAGGCTGCCAGCAAGCCTGCACCTGCACCTGCACCTGCACCTGCACCTGCACCTGCACCTGCACCGAACCAGACTGCCAGCAAAAGCAAGAACGAAGACACCCTGTGGATCCACGACGACCTGGATCTGGACGACCTCGACCTTGACGAGGAACTGGCCAAGCTGGAAGCCGAGGAGCAGCAGTTTTCCCGCCAGTTCCTGGCCGCCGAAGCCGCGCCGCGTCTGGGGGAGCAGTTGCTCCAGGCCGGCACAAGCGAACCCGAAGTCGATGAAAGCTGGGCCCAGGCCCTGCTGCGCGACACACCGGCACAGCCCAAGCCTGCCGTCCCGGCACCGACACCCGTACCGAGCCCGGCCACGGCCAAGCCAGTCGAGGCAAGCACGGCCAGCCCTGCCGACGGGGCACCAGCCCCTCTGGGCGAAGCCCCCGAACCACTGGAAACCTCAGGCCTGAGCGCCGAGATCAGTGATCGCCGCGGCAACCGCCCCCAGCCCAGGTCCCCAGCGCAGGCGCCGGAAGTCCAGTCGGAGGCAGAAACAGAGGACGAAACCCTCGACGACCAGCCCGCCGCCGGCAAGGCCCGCCGCAGCGAGCCGGCCCTGCGTGACGAACACCTGTTCGAACTGGACGACGAGCCCCTGCAACTGGACTGGCGCCCACAACAGCGCAAGCCCTGGGGCCGCTGGCTGGGCTGGGGCCTGCTCAACCTGCTGGCTGCCAGCGCCCTGGCAGGCCAGTATGTGGCCTACAACTTCGAGCAACTGGCGCGCCAGGACCAGTACCGCCCCTGGTTCGAGCAGCTGTGCCCGGCCATCGGCTGCCAGCTGCCATCCAAGGTGGATATCAGCCAGATCAAGAGCAGCAATCTGGTTGTACGCAGCCACCCGCAATTCTCCGGCGCCCTGGTGGTCGACGCCATCCTGTATAACCGCGCCCCCTTTACCCAGCCCTTCCCCCTGCTGGAAATGCGCTTTGCCGACATCAATGGCCAACTGCTGGCCAGCCGCCGCTTCAAACCGGGGGAATACCTGGCCGGCGAACTGGCGGGCCAGGCGCAGATGCCGCCGCAGACGCCCATCCATATCTCCATGGATATTCTTGACCCGGGCGCCCAGGCGGTGAACTACAGCCTGAGCTTCCACTCCCCCGAATAAGGCCCGCCAGGGCTCGGATGACCGCCTGTCCTAACAGCCAGGCATAAGCCGACAGCTGTTCAGATTTTGTTCAAAACAGCCTTTATCCGGTCACCCAGAGCAGGTATGATCTCCCCCCTTTTCGAACTCTCCTATTGGTCTCAACAGCACGTCTCTTGAGCAGGGAAGCCCTATGTCGGCGCTATGCATCGGCCCCTACACACTGCCCAACTCGCTGATCCTCGCCCCCATGGCGGGCGTCACCGACCAGCCGTTTCGCCAGCTGTGCAAACGCCTGGGCGCGGGCCTGGTGGTGTCGGAAATGGTCACCAGCGATACGCGCCTGTGGCACACGCGCAAGTCGAGCCTGCGCATGATCCATAGTGGCGATCCCGAGCCGCGCTCGGTACAAATCGCCGGTGGCGACCCCGAGATGCTGGCCGAGGCCGCGCGCAAGAACGTCGAACTGGGCGCGCAGATCATCGATATCAACATGGGCTGTCCGGCCAAGAAGGTCTGCAACAAGGCCGCCGGCTCTGCCCTGCTGAAAGACGAAGCCCTGGTGCGCGAGATCGTCCAGGCCGTGGTCGCCGCGGTCAACGTCCCGGTCACCCTGAAGATCCGCACCGGCTGGGACAGGGCAAACAAAAATGGCGTGACCGTGGCGAAAATCGCCGAAGATGCCGGCATCCAGGCCCTGGCCGTGCATGGCCGTACCCGCGCCGACCTTTACACCGGCGAGGCCGAATACGAGACCATCGCCGCGATCAAGCAGGCGGTGTCCATTCCGGTGCTGGCCAATGGCGATATCGACTCGCCGCACAAGGCCCGCGCCGTGCTCGCCGCCACCGGCGCCGATGGCCTGCTGATCGGCCGCGCCGCCCAGGGCCGACCGTGGATTTTCCGCGAGATCGAACACTACCTGCGTACCGGGCAGCTCCTGCCAGCCCCCGGCCTGAACGAGGTGGAACAGATTCTGCTAGAGCACCTGACGGCACTGCATGCCTTTTATGGCGATGTCATGGGCGTACGTATCGCCCGAAAGCATGTCGGCTGGTATCTCGCAACCCTGCCGGGCGCCAGGGAGTTTCGCGCCCAGTTCAACCGTCTAGACAGTACGGACGCGCAGTACACCAACGTTCGCCAGTTTTTCCGCGAACGCCATAACAACGGAGAAGGGGTGGCCGCATGACGTTGATGACCGAGACTTTAGTAAGTGGAAGTGCACCCGTGAGTGACAACAGCAGTTTGAAGCAGCACCTGGCCACCCCCAGCGACGAGGGCCAGACCCTGCGTGGCGCGGTGGAGAAGGCCCTGCATAACTATTTCGCCCACCTTGAGGGCGCCGACGTCACCGACGTTTACAACCTGGTGCTCACCGAAGTTGAAGCCCCGCTGCTGGAAAGCGTGATGAACCATGTCAAGGGCAACCAGACCAAGGCCTCCGAACTCCTCGGCCTGAATCGCGGCACCCTGCGCAAGAAACTCAAGCAGTACGACCTGCTGTAACCCCGAACTCCCGAAAAGGGCGGCCCACTTGAGCCGCCTTTTTTGCTGATAGCTCTTCGATTGCCAATACTTCCGCCTGATGGACTCTGAAATGACCGACCAGACCACCCGCCTCCCCGTTCGCCGCGCCTTGATCAGTGTTTCCGACAAGACCGGCATCCTCGAGTTTGCCCGCGAGCTGGTCGCCCTGAATGTGGAAATCCTCTCCACTGGCGGCACTTACAAGCTGCTCAAGGACAACGGCATCGCCGCCGTGGAAGTGGCCGATTACACCGGCTTCCCGGAAATGATGGACGGTCGCGTCAAGACCCTGCACCCGAAGATCCACGGCGGCATCCTTGGCCGCCGTGCGATTGACGGCGCCGTGATGGACGAGCACGGCATCAAGCCGATCGACCTGGTTGCGGTCAACCTCTACCCCTTCGCCGCCACCGTGGCCAAGCCCGGCTGCGACCTGGCTGACGCCATCGAGAATATCGACATCGGCGGCCCGACCATGGTCCGCTCCGCCGCGAAGAACCATAAGGACGTGGCCATCGTGGTCAACGCCAGCGACTACGCCGGCATCGTCGAGTCGCTGAAGGCCGGCGGCCTAAGCTACGCCCAGCGCTTCGACCTGGCCCTCAAGGCCTTCGAGCACACCGCCGCCTACGACGGCATGATCGCCAACTACCTGGGCACCATCGACCAGACGGCGGACACCCTGTCCACCGAAGGCCGTGGCGCCTTCCCGCGCACCTTCAACAGCCAGTTCATCAAGGCTCAGGAAATGCGCTACGGCGAGAACCCGCACCAGAGCGCAGCCTTCTATGTGGAAGCGCAAAAAGGCGAGGCCAGCGTATCCACCGCAGTGCAACTGCAGGGCAAGGAACTGTCGTTCAACAACGTGGCCGACACCGACGCCGCGCTGGAGTGCGTGAAGAGCTTCGTCAAGCCGGCCTGCGTCATCGTCAAGCACGCCAATCCGTGCGGCGTGGCCGTGGCCACCGACGAGGAAGGTGGCATCCGCAAGGCCTACGACCTGGCCTACGCCACCGATACCGAATCGGCCTTTGGCGGCATCATCGCCTTTAACCGCGAACTGGATGGCGCCACCGCCCAGGCCATCGTCGAGCGTCAGTTTGTCGAAGTGATTATCGCGCCGAAAGTCTCCCAGGCTGCCCGCGACGTGGTGGCCGCCAAGGCCAATGTGCGCCTGCTCGAATGCGGCGAGTGGCCGGTCGAGCGTGCCGCCGGCTGGGACTTCAAGCGGGTCAACGGTGGCCTGCTGGTGCAGAGCCGCGATATCGGCATGATCACCGCCGCCGACCTGAAAGTGGTGACCAAGCGCGCCCCCACCGAACAGGAAATCCATGACCTGGTGTTCGCCTGGAAAGTGGCCAAGTTCGTCAAGTCCAACGCCATCGTCTACGCCAAGAACCGCCAGACCGTCGGCGTCGGCGCCGGCCAGATGAGCCGGGTCAACTCCGCCCGTATCGCCGCAATCAAGGCCGAGCATGCCGGCCTGCAGGTCGCCGGCTCGGTGATGGCCTCGGACGCCTTCTTCCCGTTCCGCGACGGCCTGGATAACGCCGCTGCCAATGGCATCACCGCGGTGATCCAGCCGGGTGGTTCGATGCGCGATGCGGAAGTGATCGCCGCCGCTGACGAAGCGGGTATTGCCATGGTGTTTACCGGCATGCGCCACTTTAGGCACTAAAATCGGCCGCACTGAAACCGGCATCTGCTGTGTTGCCCTGGATTCCGCCAATGCTCATTGCCACTAGGCAACTCCGCTTGTCGAAACCCAGGGCGCCTTGCATCTACCGGCTTCATCGCGACCTCGAATTTCTAGCATGCTGATCGTTCCCACGCTCCGCGTGGGCACGCAGCCCGAGACGCTCTGCGTCTCAAGGCCGGACGCCGAGCGTCCACAGCGACATTCCCACGCAGAGCGTGGGAACGATCAAGGAGAATGCAATGAACGTATTGATTATCGGCAGCGGCGGTCGTGAACACGCCCTGGCCTGGAAAGTGGCGCAGGATCCGCGCGTCGAGAAGGTCTTCGTCGCCCCGGGCAACGCCGGCACTGCGGTGGAAGCCAAGTGCGAGAACGTCGCCATCGACGTGCTGGCTATCGAGCAGCTGGCCGACTTTGCTGAAAAGAACGTGCAACTGACCATAGTCGGGCCAGAAGCACCGCTGGTGGCCGGCGTGGTCGACCTGTTCCGCAAGCGCGGCCTGGATATCTTCGGCCCCACCGCCGCCGCCGCCCAGTTGGAAGGCTCCAAGGCCTTCACCAAGGACTTCCTGGCCCGCCACGCAATCCCCACCGCCGACTACCAGAACTTCACCGAAGTCGAGCCGGCCCTGGCCTACCTGCGTGAGAAAGGCGCGCCCATCGTGATCAAGGCCGACGGCCTGGCCGCAGGCAAAGGCGTGATCGTCGCCATGACCCTGGTTGAGGCCGAAGACGCCGTACGCGACATGCTTGCCGGCAATGCTTTCGGTGAGGCGGGTTCGCGCGTGGTGATCGAGGAATTCCTCGACGGCGAGGAAGCCAGCTTTATCGTGATGGTCGACGGCGAAAACGTGCTGCCCATGGCCACCAGCCAGGACCACAAGCGCGTCGGCGACGCCGATAGCGGCCCGAACACCGGCGGCATGGGCGCCTACTCGCCAGCCCCAGTAGTCACTGCAGAAGTGCACCAGCGGGTGATGGACGAAGTGATCTACCCGACCGTGCGCGGCATGGCGGCCGAAGGCAATGTCTACACCGGCTTCCTCTACGCTGGCCTGATGATCGACAAGGCAGGCAAGCCTAAAGTCATCGAGTTCAACTGCCGCTTCGGCGACCCGGAAACCCAGCCGATCATGTGCCGCCTGGAAAGCTCCCTGGTCTTGCTGGTCGAAGCTGCCCTGGCCAAGGCCCTGGACAAGGTCGAAGCCACCTGGGACCCACGCCCCACCGTGGGCGTGGTACTGGCCGCCGGCGGCTACCCGGGCGATTACGCCAAGGGCGACGTGATCGAAGGTCTGGATGAAGCCGCCCAGCTCGACGGCAAGGTGTTCCACGCCGGCACCGCGCTTAAAGACGGCAAGATCGTCACTGCCGGCGGCCGCGTACTGTGCGCCACTGCCATCGGTCGCACGGTGGCCGAAGCCCAGCAGCAGGCCTATCGCCTGGCTGAGAAAATCCGCTGGAGCGGCATGTTCCACCGCAACGACATCGGCTACCGGGCCATTGCCCGCGAACGTGGTGAGAACTAAGCGGCGATACCCAGGCAAAACCTGACAAAGGTGGCAACTTGGCCACCTTTGTCATATTTAAGCCCTATGCGCCTTGGCTATAATCCGATCACTTACTTGCGAAGGGAATTCACTGTGCGCCGGCTGAGGAACGCCTCCTATCTGCTGATCAGCCTGCTGCTGATGGCACTCGCGACAGTGTCCACCCAGGCTGCAGAGCCGGCTATCTGGTCGGTGCTGGCCGACCCCGAGGCCCGCCTGCAGCTTGACGATGTGCGCAGCCCAAGGCAGGCCGCACGCTTTATCCCCACCCAGCTCGACGACCTCTATACCCCTGGCAAGCAGAGCGCCCTGTGGCTGCACCACCGCCTGCCGGCCAATTCCGAAGCCCAGTTGCTGCGGGTCTTCGCCCCGTTTCTGGGCTATCTCGACCTCTATGTGCTGAACGGCGACCAGCTGCTCGCCCAGACCCATACCGGCAATCAGCTGCCCTTCTCCAGCCGCCCGGTGGCCAGTCGCGACTTTCTGCTGCCACTGCCCCAGGCCGACGCGCCGCTGGATATCTACCTGCGCCTGGCCTCCGATCACGCCCTGCGCCCCAGCATCAGCCTGCAAAGCAGCCATAGCGCCGCCGCCGACGATGGCCGGCCGCTGCTGTTCGGCCTGCTGCTGGGCTGCCTGTGCATGCTGGTGCTCTACAACCTTGTGCGGTTTTTCTACACCCGTGCCGCCAGCGGCCTGTGGCTGACCGCCACCCAGGCCTGCCAGCTGCTGGTGGCCGTCAGCCTGCTGGGCATCAGCAGCCCCTGGCTGCAAAACTGGCCGAGCCTGCAGCCACAGATCGCCAACCTGGCCATGCTGGCGGCGATGATCTGCGCCCTGTGCTTTACCCAGAGTTTCTTCCAGCGGGTCTGCAGCACCCGCCTGCCCGGTCGCCTGCTGCTTGCCGAAGCCCTGCTGATCGGCGTCGTCTTCGTGGTGCTGCTGGTAGCCAGCGACCTGCAGTTCAACCAGCTGGTCTACCTGCTCAGCGCCGTCACGGCCCTGAGTATCCTCGGCGTAGCCCTGGCGCACTGGCAGCATGGCTATCGGCCCGCACGCCTGTTCAGCCTCGGTGTTGCGCTGTTCTGCGCCGCCTTTATCGGCACCCTGCCGGTGTTCTTCGGTTACTGGGCGGTACGCGCCGACTGGCTGGCCGCCGGCCTGCTGGTGGTTGTGGTGCTCAGCGGTTTTATCCTCAGCATGGCCCTGAGCGAACGCCAGCGGCGCATCATGCACGAACAGTTCAGCAGCAGCCGCGACTTGGCCGCCAGCACTGCCGAGCTGAAAGCCAAGGCCGAGTTCCTGGCCAAGATCAGTCACGAAATCCGCACCCCGATGAACGGCGTACTGGGCATGACCGAGCTGCTCCTCGGTACGCCGCTGTCGGCCAAGCAGCGTGACTACGTGCAGACCATCCACAGTTCGGGCAACGAGTTGCTCACCCTGATCAACGAAATTCTCGACATTTCCAAGCTGGAATCCGGGCAGATCGAACTGGACGACGTGCAGTTCGACCTCAATGCCCTGATCGAGGACTGCCTGGACATCTTCCGCGCCAAGGCCGAGCAGCAGAAGGTGGAGCTGATCAGCTTTATCCAGCCCCAGGTGCCCCGGGTTATCAGCGGTGACCCCACGCGCCTGCGCCAGGTGGTGCTGAGCCTGCTAGACAACGCCTTCAAGCAGACCGACGAAGGCGAAATCCTGCTGGTGGTGGCCCTGGAAACCAACAACGGCCAGGCCCGCCTGCGCATCGCCGTGCAGGACAGCGGCAAGCCCCTGGACGCCAGCGAGCGTGACGCCCTGCTCAACGCCGAGCTGCACAGCAAGGACTTCCTCGCCGCCACCAAGCTGGGCGGCCGCCTGGGCCTGATCATCGCCCGCCAGCTGGTGCGCCTGATGGATGGCGAGTTCGGCATCCAGGGCAGCAGCAACCAGGGCTCGACCCTGTGGCTGAACCTGCCCCTGGACGCTGCGCGCCTGGAACAGCCCGGCACCGACCTGGATGCCTCGCTGCAAGGCGCGCGCCTGCTGGTGGTGGACGACAACGACACCTGCCGCAAGGTGCTGGTGCAGCAATGCACGGCCTGGGGCCTGCAGGTCAGCGCCGTGCCGTCTGGCAAGGAAGCCCTGGCCCTGCTGCGCACCAAGGCGCATATGCGCGAATATTTCGACGCCGTACTGCTGGATCAGGATATGCCCGGAATGAATGGCATGCAGCTGGCGGCGCGGATCAAGGAAGACCCCAACCTCAACCACGATATCCTGGTGATCATGCTCACCGGCATCAGCAACGCGCCGAGCAAGATCATCGCGCGCAATGCCGGGGTCAAACGCATCCTGGCCAAGCCGGTGGCCGGCTATGCGCTCAAGGCCACCCTGGCCGATGAACTGGCCCAGCGCGGCAACGGCACGCCCACCTCCTTCAGCCCCGCCCAGGCCAGCGAACCACTCAATGTGCCCAGCGACTTCCGCATTCTGGTGGCCGAAGACAACAGCATCTCCACCAAGGTCATCCGCGGCATGCTCGGCAAGCTCAACCTCAAGCCGGACACCGCCAGCAACGGCGAAGAAGCCCTCAACGCGATGAAGGCCCAGCACTACGATCTGGTGCTGATGGACTGCGAAATGCCGGTACTCGATGGTTTCTCCGCCACCGAACAGCTGCGCACCTGGGAGGCTGCCGAACAGCGCGAGCGCACCCCGGTGGTGGCGCTTACCGCGCATATCCTCGCCGAACACAAGGAGCGCGCGCGCCAGGTCGGCATGGACGGCCATATGTCCAAGCCGGTGGAACTGTCGCAGTTGCGCGACCTGATCGAATACTGGATCGGCGAGCGGGAAATCCGTCGCCAGCGCGCCAGCCTGCCCCTTTAACTCACCCTATCGCCCCAAGAGTCGCCATGGCCGTCGAGTTGTCCAGCCTGTACCTGAAACTTCTGGTGCTCTACAGCCCGTTCTTCGTGCTGTCCTGCTTTATCGGCCTGAGCCGCGGCTACACCCTCAGGGAGCGCAAGCGCCTGGCCTGGAAGGTGGCCGCCGGGGTACTGGTATCCAGCGTGCTGCTGTACCTGTTCGGCAAGCATATCTTCACCCTGTTCGGCATCACCATCGACGCCTTCCGCATCGGCGCAGGCTCGGTGCTGTTTATTTCGGCACTGGGCATGGCCCAGGGCAAGTCGGCGGTGCAGAGCGACAACGTGCAGCAGGACGTGACCATCGTGCCGCTGACCATTCCCCTGACCGTCGGCCCAGGCACCATCGGCGCCCTGCTGCTGATGGGCGCCAGCCAGCCGGAATGGGGCGACAAGCTGCTGGCCCTGGTCGCCATCGCCCTAGCCAGCCTGACCGTGGGCGTGGTGCTGTACCTGGCCAACCAGTTCGAGCGCCTGCTGGGTGACCAGGGCCTGCAGATCGTCAGCCGCCTGATGGGCCTGTTCGTCTGCGCCCTGGCCGCCCAGATCATCTTTACCGGGGTCAAGAACTACCTGGCCAGCTGAGCCAGGAAAGCAGCCTACCCCTGTACCTTGCGCATCTTGCCACCCAGTTTCGCCGCCAGGGACTCCACCAGCAGATAGAACATGGGGATCAGGAAGATCGCCAGGAAGGTGGCCGCCAGCATGCCGCCGATCACCCCGGTGCCGATGGAGTGACGGCTGGCCGAGCCGGCGCCGCTGCTGATGGCCAGGGGCACCACGCCGAGGATAAAGGCAAGGGAGGTCATGATGATCGGGCGAAAGCGCAGGCGCGCCGCCGCCAGCGCCGCATCGAAGATGCCCAGGCCCTGCTGGCGCGCCAGCAGGGCGAACTCGACGATCAGGATGGCGTTCTTCGCCGCCAGGCCGATCAGGGTCACCAGGCCGACCTGGAAGTACAGGTCGTTCTCCAGGCCGCGCAGCCACACCGCCAGGATCGCGCCGAATACCGCAAAGGGCACCGCGGTGACCACCGCCAGCGGCAGGGTCCAGCGCTCGTACTGGGCGGCGAGGATCAGAAACACCATGATCAGGCCGAAGACGAAGGCATTGCCGCCGGAGCCCTGGGTGGCGATTTCCTGATAGGCCGAACCGGTCCAGCCGATGCTGTAGTCGCTGCCCAGCACCTCGGCCGCTACGGCCTGAACCGCGGCCAGGGCCTGGCCGGAGCTGTAACCCGGCGCCGGGCCGCCGAGGATCTTCGCCGCCGGGTAGACGTTGAAGCGGGCATAGCTGTCCGGGCCGAGAATGCGTTCGACCTTGACCAGGCTGGCCAGCGACACCAGCTCGCCACTGGCGGCGCGCACATAGACCTGGGACAGGTCCTCCGGCTTGCGCCGGAACTCCGCTTCGGATTGCAGGCTGACCTGGAAGGTGCGCCCGTACAGGCTGAAGTCGTTGACGTAGTAGCTGCCGAAGGTGGCCTGCATGGCGGTGAACACATCGCTGACCGGCACCCCCAGGGCGCGAGCCTTGGTACGGTCCAGGTCGATGAAATACTGCGGTACGTTGGCGCTGAAGGTACTCTGCACCCCGGCCAGTTCCGGGCGCTGGCTGGCGGCGGCGAGGAAGGCCTGGACCTTCTCCGCCAGCCGGGCAGTGCCGGCACCGGTGCGATCCTGGATATAGCCCTCGAAACCGCCGGTGGTGCTCATGCCGGTGATCGGCGGCGGGTTGAAGCTGAGCACCATGCCATCCTTCTGCGCCGCGCCCATGGCCATAAACTGGCCGGTCAGGTTGCGCGCATCCAGCTCCGGGGTGGTGCGCTCGCTCCAGTCCTTGAGCGGCACGAAGGACACCCCGGCATTGCTGCGGGTGCCGAAGGTGAGCACATCGAACCCGGCGAAGGTCACCACATTGTCCACCGCCGGATGGGCCATCAGCTGCTCGGTCACCTCCCGGGTCAGGGCATCGGTGCGGCTCAGGGAGGCAGCGGGCGGCAGGAAGTAGGCGTTGATCACATAGCCCTGGTCTTCGTTGGGCACCAGCGAGGCCGGCACCCGGGCGAACAGGCCGACGCTCAGGGCGATCATCCCGGCAAACAGCAGCAGGCCGACGGCGCTGCGCTTGAGAAAGAAGCGCACCCCGGCGGTATAGCCCACAGTGAGCCTGTCAAAGACCCGGTTGAAGGCGCGAAAGGGTGCAGCAGGCTCATGCTGGCCGGGCTTGAGCAGCAGGGCACAGAGCGCCGGGCTCAGGGTCAGGGCGACGATGCCGGAGATCAGCACCGAGATGGCGATGGTAATGGCGAACTGTTTGTACATCTCCCCGGCCAGGCCGCCGAGAAAGCCCACCGGCACGAACACCGCGCAGAGCACCAGAACAATGGCGATGATCGGCCCGGTGACCTCCTGCATGGCCTTGATCGTGGCCTCGCGCGGGCCGAGCTTGTCGCTGTGCATCACCCGCTCGACGTTCTCGATCACCACGATGGCGTCGTCCACCACGATGCCGATGGCCAGCACCATGCCGAACAGGGTCAGGAGGTTGATGGAGAAGCCCAGCAGGTACATGCCGGCGAAGGTTCCGACCAGGGATACCGGGATGGCCAGCAGCGGAATCAGGGTGGCACGCCAGTTCTGCAGGAACAGGAAGACCACCAGCACCACCAGCAGCAGGGCCTCGAAGAAGGTCTTGATCACCTCGTCGATGGACACTCGGACGAACTGGGTGGTGTCGTAGGGCACCTTGTAGGCCATGCCGCTGGGGAAGCTCTGCGCCAGGCGTTGAAGCGTCTCGCTCACCGCCGCCGCGGTATCCAGAGCATTGGCACCGGGCTGCAGGTAGATGCCGAAGGCGGCGTTCTGCTGGCCGTTGAGAGAGGTGATCAGCGAATAGTCCTGGGCGCCCAGCTCGATGCGCGCCACATCCTTGAGCAGCAGACTGGCACCAGTGGCATCGCTGCGCAGGATCACCTGCTCGAACTCGGCCGGGTCGGTAAAGCGGCCCTGGGTGGTCACCGTGTAGGTGAAGTCCTGGGGCTGGCCCAACGGCTGCTGGCCGAAGCTGCCGGCGGCGAACTGCGAGTTCTGCTCGCGGATGGCAGCCACCACATCGCTGGGGGTCAGGTCGTACTGCGCCAGCTTGTCCGGGCGCAGCCAGATGCGCATGGAATAGTCCTTGGAACCGAACTGGGTGACATCCCCGACGCCAGGCAGGCGCTTGAGCTCATCAATCACATTGATCAGCGCGTAGTTGCTGATATACACCGGGTCGCGGGAGCCGTCCGGGGAATACAGGGTGACCACCTGGAGAATGTCCGAAGACTTCTTCTGCACCTTCACTCCCTGCCGGCGCACTTCCTCCGGCAGCTTGGCCAGGGCGGCCTGCACCCGGTTGTTGACGTCGATGGTGGCCTGGTCCGGATCGCGTCCCACCTCGAAGTACACCGACAGGCTCATGGCACTGCCGCCGGAGTTGGACTGCTGGTAGATCATGCCCTCGACACCGTTGATCGACTGCTCCAGCGGCGCGGCCACGGTCTCGGCGATCACCTGGGCGCTGGCCCCGGCATAGCTGGCGCTGACCGTGACCTGGGGCGGCAGTATCTGCGGGTACTGGGCCACCGGCAGGCTACGCATGGCCAGCAGGCCGGCCAGGGTAATGACCACCGAGATCACCGCGGCGAACACCGGGCGATCGATAAAGAAACGGGAAATCACCGGGTTATTCTCCTGCTGCTGGCGCGGCGACGCGCACCGGGCTGTCCGGGCGCACCTTGGCCAGCCCCTCGACTATGACCCGCTCGCCGGCCGCAAGACCGGACTCGATCAGCCAGCGGCCCTGGGCCGTATGCCCGGTGCGCACCGGGCGCAGGCGCGCCAGGCCTTCCTCGTCCACCACATAGACATAGGTGCCATTGGCCCCCTGGGCCACGGCGCGCTCCGGCAGGCTCACGGCGCTGGGCAGCTGCAGGCCCAGCACCCGCACCCGCACGAACTGACCCGGCAGCAGCTTCTGTTCGGGGTTGGGCAGCACCGCGCGCACGCTGACGCTGCCGGTGCCGCGGTCCACCAGGCTGTCGGTGAAGTCCACCTGGCCCTGCAGCGGATAGACGCTGCCATCGCCCAGCACCAGGCTCACCGCCAGGGCGCCGCCCTCGGGGCGCTGCACGCTGCCGGCCTGCAGGCCACGGCGCACCGCCTCCACCTCCGAGTCCGGGGCGGCGAAGTTGACGTAGATGGGGTCGAGCTGGGTGATCTGGCTAAGCAGGCTGGCATTGGGATCGCCGGCCACCATCAGGCTGCCCTCGGACACCGTCTCGCGGCTGGTGATACCGGAGATCGGCGCGCGCACCGTGGTGTAGTCGAGGTCGATCTGCCGCGCCTGCACCTCGGCCTCGGCAGCCTGGATATTGGCCTTGCTCTGCTCGAAGTTGGAGATGGCGTTATCCAGTTCGCTCTCGCTGGCAAAGCCCTTCTTCTGCAGCTCGCGGATACGCCGCAGGTCACGCTCGGTCTGCCGGTAGCGCGCCTGTTCCTGGGCCAGGGCCGCCTTGGCCCGGGCCAGCGCGGCCTGATAGGTACGCGGGTCGATGCGAAACAGCACCTGGCCCTGCTTGACCGCACTGCCCTCGCGGTAGGTGCGTTCCTGCAGGATGCCGCTGACCTGGGCCCGTACCTGCACCTCGCGGTAGCCCGCGGTGCGCGCCGCATACTCCAGCTCCAGGGGCAACGCCTGGGGCTGCACCACCTCCACCTGCACCTCGGGCGCCGGCATCTCGGCGGCCAGGGCCAGGGGCGCCAGCAGGCTGAACAACAAAGCCCCACACAGGGCGGGGGAACGACGGGCAAGGGGCATGGGTGTCTCCGGGTGAGGCGGTATCTGGCGCTTGAGACCTGTTGAAAGGCTGCTGCGCGTCGGCACTGCGACTAAATGCAGGCGCTAAGGTGGGCAATGCTAGATACATACACGAATGTTTGTAAATAGATTCCTTCCATCGAATTGATTAGACTGCGCCTCATCGCCCGCCCGGATAGCCGCCATGCGCCGTACCAAAGAAGATGCCGAGCAGACCCGCAGCGCCCTGCTGGCGGCCGCCGAGACCCTGTTTCTGGAAAACGGCGTGGCCCATACCAGCCTGGAACAGATCGCCCGCCACGCTGGCCTGACCCGCGGCGCGCTGTACTGGCACTTCGAAAACAAGGCCCACCTGTTCCATGAAATGCTCAGCCAGGTGCGCCTGCCGCCGGAACAGCTGGCCGAGCGCATGCGCGGCTGCGCCGATCACGACCCGCTGCTGACCCTGCGCGACCTGTGCAGCGAGGCCATCGCCAACCTGGCGCGGGACGCGCAGAAGCGGCGCATCTTCACCATCCTGCTGCGCCGCTGCGAATTCACCGCGGAGCTGCGCGAGGCGGAAGAACGCCACGAAGCCTTTATCAACCTGTTTATCCAACTGTGCGAGCAGCAGTTCGCCCGCGCCGAGGTCGCTCCGCGCCTGCAGCCCGGCATCAGCCCGCGCCTGGCGGCGCGCAGCGTGCACGCCATGCTGGTGGGGCTGTTCCATGACTGGCTGCGCGACCCCAGCCTGTTCAATCCTCTGGAGGAAGCCGCGCCGATGATCGATGCCTGCTTTCGCGGGCTGATCAGGGATTGGGGCAGCCCCCTGCCCCGCTGCTAACCAGCCTAGGCCTGGCGCAATGGCAGCCCTGACAGGCCACTAGCTGCTCTGCACCAGATGCACCACCCGTTGCGGGAAGGGAATGCCGATGCCCGCTACGGTCAGGCGTTCCTTGGCCAGTTCGGTGAACTCGAAGGTCACCGGCCAGAAATCCGCGGTATTCACCCAGACCCGCAGAGACAGGTTGATGGCGCTGTCGCCCAGGCCGGTGACGAACACCACCGGCGCCGGATCGCGCTGCACCCGCGGATCCTCGGCGATCTTCAGCAGCACCTCGCGTGCAGTCTTGATATCACTGGAATAGTCGATGCCCAGGTTGATGTCGGCACGGCGCCGGGGTTCACGGGAATAGTTGGTGATATGGCCATTGGACAGGGCGCCATTGGGCACTATCACCACCTTGTTGTCGGCGGTTTTCAGGGTGGTGTGGAAGATCTGGATGCTGTCCACGCTGCCGGCCACGCCCTGGGCCTCGATCCAGTCGCCGGCGCGGAAGGGGCGGAACAGCATGATCAGCACACCACCGGCGAAGTTGGCCAGACTACCCTGCAGGGCCAGGCCGATGGCCAGGCCGGCGGCACCGATCATGGCGATAAAGGAAGTGGTTTCCACCCCGACCATGGACGCCACGCTGATCAGCAGCAGCACCTTGAGCAGGATACCGGCCAGGCTGCAGATAAAGCTGTGCAGCACACGGTCTACCTGGCGCCCTTCCAGCAAGCGGCCAACCCTGCCCACCAGGGTGTTGATCAGCCACCAGCCCAGACCCAGGGTCAACGTGGCCAGGGTCAGCTGCGCCGCATACTGCATGACCACCGGCAGCCAGGTCTCGGACAGCTTGAGCACTTCATCGACAGTTATTTCCATCCAGCTATTCCTCCATATCCATAACAAGCACCCCGAGACAGTTGTTCATGTCGCGCAGCGACGCTGCCCGCAGAGTGGGTGCCATTGCAAAATGCAAACGCCATGGCAAGCCATGGCGCTTTAAGGGGTTACCAGGGTGCGACGCGCAAAAGGCGTCAAGGTTCCCCGGGCAATCAGTCGCGGAAGTTGTTGAACTGCAGCGGCATGCCGAAGTCCTTGGCGCGCAGGTTGGCGATCACCTCCTGCAGGTCGTCGCGCTTCTTGCCGGTAATACGCACCTGCTCGCCCTGAATGGCGGCCTGTACCTTGAGCTTGCTGTCCTTGATATGGGCGACGATCTTCTTCGCCAGCTCTTTGTCGATACCTTCACGCAGTATCACTTCCTGCTTGACGCTCTTGCCCGAGGGGTAGGCATCCTTGAATTCCAGGCACTGGATATCGATCTTGCGCTTGACCAGACTGAGCTTGAGGATCTCGACCATCTGCTCCAGCTGGAAGTCGGCATCGGCGGTCAGGTTGACAGTCAGCTCCTTGAGCTCAAAACTGCCCTTACCGCGCAGGTCATAACGGCGTTCAAGCTCCTTGATGGCGTTGTCCACCGCATTGGTGACTTCATGTTTGTCCAGTTCGGACACCACATCGAACGAGGGCATGGATTCTCTCCTTATAAACGGCGCCATCCCGTTCACGAATGGGCACGGCGCTGCTTGACGGTTAAAAAACCGCGCCATTATATAGTGGTACAGCCAAACACTGCCCGGCGAAGTATCGGGCTCACCTCCCTCTGACGAGCCTGCCCCCATGCCCAACCCCCATCTCAGTATTCTGGTCGTGGATGACGCCAAGTTTTCCAGCGCCATCATCGGCCGCGCCCTGGGCCAGGCTGGCTATCAGGATGTGCGCTTTGCCAGCAGCGCGGCCGAGGCCATCAGGCTGCTAGAGCAGCGCCCGGCCAGCGTGCTGCTGGCCGACTGGCTGATGCCGGAAATGAACGGCCTGGAGCTGACGGTACGGGTGCGCCAGCAGGACGAAATGGCCCACCACTACACCTACGTCATCCTGCTGACCGGCAAGGAGGGCGAGAACGTCCTGGCCGAGGCCTTCGACAGCGGCGTGGACGACTTCATCAGCAAGGCCGCCATGCACGAACAGCTGGTGCCGCGGGTGTATGCCGCCGACCGCCTGTGCAACACCCTGCAGCGCCTGCTTCAGGAAAACCGCCTGCTCACCGAGAATATCGCCAGCCTGGAACAGCGCAACCTGGTCGACCCCCTGACCGGCCTCGGCAACGGCCGCTACCTGCAGCAGAAGCTGCTCGACAGCCTGCGCCAGGTGGAATCCCGTGGTGGCGCCCTGTGCTACCTGCTGATCGGCCTGCAGGATATCGAGGCACTGCACCTGCAATACGGCGACAGCTTCTATAACGAGCTGCTCGCCAGCGTGGCCCGGCGCCTGCAACAACTGGTGCGCCCGCTGGATATCCTGGTGCGCCTGGACGAGATGCACTTCGGCATGGTCGCCATGCTCGGCGACCTGCACGAATGCTCACCAAGCAGCTTCAAGCGCCTGCACGAAGGCATCAACCTCAAGGCATTCAAGACCAGCGAAGGTTTTATCAGCCTCAAGGCCGGCATCAGCCTGGTCGGCCTGGATGCCAAGGGCCTGCCCTGCACCCCACAGAGCCTGATGCTGCACGCCGCCAACCTGCTGCCGGAGTCCTACAGCAGCGGCCTGGTCAGCGCCCTGCGTCTGCCCGTGCCGCACTGACGGCCGATGACCTGGCATATCCTCGGCGCCGGCAGCCTGGGCAGCCTGTGGGCCGCCCGCCTGGCCCGCAGCGGCGCCGACGTTCAGCTGATTCTGCGCAGCCCCCAGCGCCTGCAGGCCTACCAGCAGGCCGGCGGCCTGACCCTGGTGGAGCAAGGCCAGGCCCGCTGCTACAGCCTGCCGGCACAGCTGGCCGCTGACACGCAACCCATTCACCGCCTGCTGCTGGCCTGCAAGGCCTATGACGCGGCCAGCGCCGTGGCCGCTCTGGCACCACGCCTTGCCCCCGGTGCCGAGCTGATCCTGCTGCAAAACGGCCTGGGCAGCCAGGACGAAGTGGCCCGCCAGGCACCGCAAGCGCGCTGCATCCTGGCCTCCAGCACCGAGGGCGCCTTTCGTCAGGATGATTTTCAGGTGGTTTTCGCCGGCCATGGCCATACCTGGCTGGGCGACCCGCTGCACCCCGAGCCGCCTGCCTGGCTGGGCCAGCTGCAGGCCGCCGGCATCAGCCACGACTGGAGCCTGGAGATCCACAGCCGCCTGTGGCGCAAACTGGCGCTGAACTGCGCAATCAACCCGCTGACCGTGCTGCATGCCTGCCGCAATGGCGAGCTGCGCCAGCACCCGGCCGAGATCGCCAGCCTGTGCGACGAGCTGGTCGAGCTGCTGCAGCGCTGCGGTCAGGGCGGCGCTGCCGAAGACCTGCACGGCGAAGTGCAACGGGTGATCCAGGCCACCGCGGACAATTACTCTTCCATGTACCAGGATGTACAGCACGGCCGACGCAGCGAGATCGCCTACCTGCTCGGCTATGCCTGTCAGGCCGCCAGCCGCCATGACCTGTCCCTGCCCCACCTGCAGGCCCTGCATCAGCGCCTGCAGGCACACCTGCAGGCGCGCGGATTGCCCAGCCACTGATTGCCCAGTTATTCAACCGCGCGTTAACCTGCCCGCACTTCACTTAGGCGACACCTGCCCATGCACCTGCGTCAGCGCCTCGAAAACCTGCCGGTGGGCCGCAAACTGCTCGTGGCCCTGCTGGCCCTGCTCGCCGCCGTATTGCTGGTGGCCAACCTGGCCTTTATCAGCGCGGCCTACTGGATTTCCCAGGAAAGTGTCGCGCCGCAGTCCCTGCATACCCTTGGCCGCCTGATCGCCAGCCCGCCCCTGAGCCATCAGGCCCTCAGCTCGACCCAGGCCGCCCAGGCCCTGCTGCAGCGCCTGGACGACTATCCGCCGGTGCGTGCAGCGGTCCTCTATGACAGCAACGGCCTGAGCCTGGCCCAATTGCAGCGCGGCGACAGCCTGCAACTGCCACTGCGCCTGGAGCAGGTCGAGGCGTGGCGCCAGCATGAATTTCGCACCAGCCAGCTGATCGAATTACCACAGCCCGGCGGGCGCCCGGGGCACCTGCTGCTGGTGGCCTCCAGCGAACTGCCCGGGGCCTTCTACACCGGCACCCTGACCGCCAGCGGGGCGATCCTGGTGTTCAGCCTGCTGCTCTGGCTGCTGGTCTCGCGCCAGGTCAAGCGCCTGGTGACCCGGCCGATCCGGCGCCTGGAAGAGCTGTCGCGCCAGGTCACCCGCGAGGAAAACTACGCCCTGCGCGCCCGTCGTGGTCATGCCGACGAGATCGGCAGCCTGGCCGAGGCCTTCAACACCATGCTCAGCCGCATGGAAGCACGCGAGCAGCAGCTCAAGCGCGCCCGTGACGATGCCGAGCACGCCTTCGAACATGCCCGCCAGCTGGCCGAAGAGACCCGCCACTCCAACCGCAAGCTGGAGCTGGAGGTGCAGGTGCGCAGCAAGATCGAGAAAAAGCTCACCGGCTTTCAGAACTACCTGAACAACATCATTGACTCCATGCCCTCGGCGCTGATCGCCCTGGACGAGCAACTGTTCGTCACCCAGTGGAACCAGGAGGCCAGCGCCCTGTCCGGCACGCCGCTGAACGAGGCCCTGAACCAGCCGATCTTCCTCGCCTTCACCCCGCTCAAGGCCTTTCTCGGACAGATCCGCCGGGCCACGGAAAAGCATCGGGTGGAGAAGGTCGAACGGGTCACCTGGGAGCGCGATGGCGTGCCCCATCACTACGCCCTGACCTTCTATCCGCTGACCGGCAGCGGCGGCCGCGGCACGGTGATCCGCATCGACGACATCACCCAGCGCCTGGTGCTGGAAGACATGATGGTGCAGTCGGAGAAAATGCTCTCGGTGGGCAGCCTGGCCGCCGGCATGGCCCATGAGATCAACAACCCCCTCGGCGCCATCCTGCACAACGTGCAGAACATTCGTCGGCGCCTGTCCACCGAGCTGGCGAAGAACCAGCAGGAGGCCGAGCAGGTCGGCATCTGCCTGGACGCCATCGACCGCTACCTGCAGGCCCGGGAAATCCCCCAGCTGCTCGACGGCATCCAGCAGGCCGGCAGCCGCGCGGCCCGCATCGTCAGCCATATGCTCAGCTTCAGCCGGCGCAGCAATCGCCAACTGGCCCCCTGCGAATTGCCGGCGCTGCTCAACCAGGCGCTGGAAATCGCCAGCAACGACTTCGACCTGACCGAGAGTTTCGACTTCAAGAGCCTGCGCATCGTCCGCGACTTCGCCCCCCGACTACCTACCGTGCCGGGCACCGCCAACGAACTGGAGCAGGTGCTGCTCAACCTGCTGAAAAACGCCGCCCAGGCCATCCACCAGCGCCCCGCCGGCGCGCCCCCCGGGCAGATCACCCTGCGCGCGCGCCTGAGCGGCGCCTGGGCGGAAATTCAGGTAGAAGACAACGGCGTCGGCATGAACGAGGCCGTGCGCAAGCGCATCTTCGAGCCCTTCTTCACCACCAAGGAAGTCGGCCAGGGCACCGGCCTGGGCCTGTCGGTGTCCTATTTCATCATCACCAACAACCACAAGGGGCAGATGGAAGTGCAGTCAAAGCCGGGCCAGGGCACCTGCTTTACCCTGCGCCTGCCCCTGACCGCTGCCTCTACCGATACGGATCTGTAACCATGGGCTATCGACTGTCGAAGATTTACACCCGCACCGGCGATGCCGGCGAAACCGGCCTGGCCGATGGCCGACGGGTGACCAAGGACCACCCGCGCGTGGATGCCATGGGCGAGGTGGATACGCTCAACAGCCATATCGGCCTGCTGCTGGCCGAACTGGCCGAACAGCAGGCCGGCTGCCCGGGCCTCGGCGAGATCAGCGAAGTGCTGGCGCCCTGTCAGCACCGTCTGTTCGACCTCGGCGGCGAGCTGGCCATGCCCGAGTACCAGGCCCTGCAGGCGGCGGAGATCGAACGTCTGGAACAGGCCATCGACCGCTGGAACGAAGAAGTCGGCCCCCTGGAAAACTTTATCCTGCCCGGCGGCTCGCGCCTGATCGCCCAGGCCCATGTCTGCCGCAGCCTGGCCCGCAGCACCGAACGCCGTTGCCAGCACCTGAATGCCGTGGAGCCGATCCGGGGCGAGGGCCTGGCCTATGTCAACCGCCTGTCCGACCTGCTGTTTGTCGCCGCGCGGCTGATCGCCAAGCGCCAGGGTATCGATGAAGTGCTGTGGCAAGCGGCCGCGAAATCCCAGGCGTAACCTGTAGCCCGGATAAGCCTTGGCGTAATCCGGGCGCCGCCTCCCCTGGATTGCATCCGAGCTACCAGGTCGTGTTGCCTGGGTTGGCGCCGGGCTCGCGAAGCCCACCGAGGCCTGACGCAATCAGAGCAGGCTCAGCCCGCTCTCGAAGCTACGCCGCGCGCCGCTAAGCGGGTCGATAAAGCTCAGCCCCCGGGCCAGCAGCTTGAGCGGCTTGGCGTAATCGTCCGGCTCACCCGGCGCGGCGGTCACCTCGGGGTAGAAGGGATCATTGAGAATTGGAGCGCCCAGGGCGGCCAGATGCACCCGCAGCTGGTGCTTCTTGCCGGTCACCGGATAAAGCCGATAGAGCCAGTGCTCGCCCAGCTTCTCGGCCACCTCAATGCGCGTCTCGCTATTGGCCGGGCCCTCCACCTCCTGCATGCGAAAGAAGGGCTCGGCGGCGTCCAGGCGGGTCTGGCGCAGCAGGGGAAATTCCAGATCCGGCAGGGCCGGGGCCAGCGCCTCGTAGCACTTGTCCATCTGCCGCTCGCGGAACAGGGCCTGGTAGCGACCACGACTGGCAGGATTAGTGGAAAACAGCACCAGGCCGGCGGTGTGCCGGTCGATGCGGTGCAGCGGGACCAGATCGGCATTACCCAGGGTCTTGATCAGGCGCGCCAGCAAGGTCTGCTCGACATATTCACCGGCCGGCATCACCGGCAGAAAATGCGGCTTGTCCGCCACCAGCAGATGCTTATCCTGAAACAGCAGCGCCTCGCTAAAGGGAATCGGCGTTTCCACAGGCACTTCGCGAAAGTAATGCACCTTGAGCCCTTCGCGGTAGGGCGCCTCCAGCCCCAGAGGTTGCCCCGCCGCATCCAGCACCCGCCCGCGCCGCATGCGCTCGCGCCAGACATCCGCGGCAATGGCCGGGAAATGCGCGCACAGACACTCCAGCACCGTGGCCCAGTTACCCCGCGGCAGGTGCAGGGTGCTGGGGCGCATATTTGCAGGGGAGCGGGCTTGCATGGACATCGACAGACTCGATCAGCTTAAAAAGGGTGACGCCGCATGGGCGCTATTGAAGCCTTCCGTAGGAGCCAGCTTGCTGGCGATCCAGGCAGATCAAAAGCTTCGCCAGCAAGCTGGCTCCTACAGAGTTTGCTGCGCGACAGCGCGGCGTCGAAGACAACGGGACCGCGCCCTCAGACAGACCTCAAGCCGGCCAGAACCCGCGAATCCCGGCCACGCCCTGGGCGCCCGCCTGCCAGGCACGGGCGAGATCATCCGAGCCCAGACCCCCCAGCAGATAAGCCGGCTGATTGAAGTTCTGCAGCAGCTGCGCAGCCTTGGACCAGCCCAGCGCCTGGGCATCCGGATGGGTCTGGGTAGCTTGCACCGGCGACAGGGTGACAAAGTCCACCCCCATGGCGGCCGCCAGGGCCAGCTCGCCAGCATCGTGACAGGACGCCGCCAGCAAGCCACCGGCGGGCCGCGACCATCCAGCGTCAGCCAGCTCGCTCAGCTGCCTGGCCGTCAAATGCCAGCCAGCTGCGGGGAAGTCCGCCCAGGTGTGCAGCGGCCCCTTGAGCAGCAACCGGGCGCGCCCGGCACACAAGCCCAGGGCCTCTTCGGCCAGGGCACGATACTGGCCCTGGGAAAGCTGCGGGGCGCGCAACTGCAGCAGGCTCACCCCCTGGGCCAGGGCCTGCTCAATGCCCTGCAACAGCTCGGCGGCGCCGAGGTGCTCCGGGGTGATCAGGTAGCGCGCAGGTAACTGCGCCGCCGCCACTATGGGCCGGTTGGCCGCCGGAAACTCATAGTTGGCCAGCGCGGCCGAACTGACCCAGGCCAGCGGCTGGCCCTCGGCGCCATGGGGTTCGCCGCTAAAGGCCGAGACTTCCCAGACATCCAGCAGCACCTGCTTGTCCGGGTAGTCGTGACGCACCTGAATCAGCGGCCGCGCCGCCGTCGGGCGAATCCCCAGCTCCTCTTCAAGCTCCCGGGCCAGGGCGACCTCGACCGCCTCGCCCGCCTCCACCTTGCCCCCGGGAAACTCCCAGAGACCGCCCTGGTGCTTATCCGCCGGGCGCCGGGCGATCAGGATGCAGCCGTCCGCCCCCCGAATCACCGCGGCGGCTACATGAATACGCTTCACCCCCGAGGCTCCTGCAGAGCGGCCTGATACCAACGCTGGAATGCTGGCCACTGGTAGACCGTCGCCACATAAGCCGCCGCCACCTCGGGTAAATCCACCCGATAACTGTGCAAGCGCGCCGCCACCGGAGCGAAGAAGGCATCGGCAATGCTGGCGTGACCGAACAGAAAGGGGCCGTCCTCGCCAAAGCGGGCCCGGCAGTCGGCCCAAAGGGCGCAGATACGCTGGATATCGGCCTGGGCCTCGGTCGGTATCTCAGTCAATGCCTGCTCGCGCGCAAGATCCATGGGTAGATGCGTGCGCAGGCCGGCAAAACCGCTGTGCATCTCGGCGCAGACACTGCGCGCCAAGGCACGGGCATACTGTCCACGGGGCCACAGATGGGCCTCGGGAAAGCATTCGGCCAGATATTCGGCAATCGCCAGACTGTCCCACACCGGCCCGTCTTCGGTCTTCAGCACCGGCACCTTGCCAGTGGGTGAGTGAGCCAGCAGACGAGCACGGCTATCGGCCTCATACAGCGGCACCATCAGCTCCTCGTAGGGCGCCTCGCTGAGTTCGAGCGCCAGCCAGGCGCGCAGCGACCAGGACGAGTAGTTCTTGTTGCCGATCACCAGAGTCAGGGACATAGCAGCGCTCCTTGCGTAGAAAGGGGATCAAGGGACGGTAAAAGTCGCCACCCCAAATAGCAAATTCCCGTTACTCATGGGGGCATAAATAACGGGAATAGCAAGAGTTGCAAGCGAACAGTGTGGCTCCCGGCATCGAGTGCCGGTGCTTTTACTTGCCGCTTATGGCTTGCAGCTTGCGGCTGCCTCAGGTGCGGTACTCGGCATTGATCTTGACGTACTCATGGGACAGGTCGGTGGTCCAGATGGTCTCGCTGCAATCACCACGGCCCAGCTCGATACGGATGGTGATTTCCTCGCGGGCCATGACGGCCGCGCCCTGGGCTTCGGTGTAGCTGGCGGCGCGACCGCCCTTGCTGGCGATACAGACTTCGCCTAGGAATACATCGATCTTGCTCACATCCAGATTGGCCACCCCGGCATAGCCGACGGCCGCGAGGATGCGCCCCCAGTTGGGGTCGGAAGCAAACAGCGCAGTCTTGATCAGTGGTGAGTGGGCCACGGCGTAGCCCACATCCAGGCATTCCTGATGGGTGGCGCCGCCATTCACCTGCACGGTGACGAACTTGGTCGCACCTTCGCCGTCACGCACGATGGCCTGGGCCACCTCCATGCACACCTCGAACACGGCGGCCTTGAGCTTTGCAAACAGCTCGCCGCTGGCCTGGGTGATTTCCGGCAAGCGGGCCTGGCCGGTGGCGATCAGCATGCAGCAGTCGTTGGTGGACGTGTCGCCGTCGATGGTGATGCGGTTGAAGGACTTGTTCGACGCATCGCGCACCAGATCCTGCAGCACGCTGCGCGACACCTTGGCGTCGGTGGCGATGTAGCCCAGCATGGTGGCCATGTTCGGTCGGATCATCCCGGCACCCTTGCTGATGCCGGTAACGGTGACGGTGACGCCCTCGTGCACAAACTGGCGGCTGGCGCCCTTGGGCAGGGTGTCGGTGGTCATGATGCCTTCGGCGGCCTGGGCCCAGTTGTCTTCCTTGAGATCATCCAGGGCAGCCTGCAGTGCGCCCTCGATCTTCTCCACCGGCAGCGGCTCGCCGATCACCCCGGTGGAAAACGGCAGCACCGCCTCCTCGGCCACACCGGCCAGAGCGGCCAGGGCGGCGCAGGCCCGGCGGGCATTGACCAGGCCATCCGGGCCGGTGCCGGCGTTGGCATTGCCGGTATTGGTCAGCAGCAGGCGCACCTCACCCTGCAGGCGCTCGCGGGTCACAAGCACCGGTGCCGCGCAGAAGGCATTGGTGGTGGTCACCCCGGCGATACGCGAACCCTCGGCGCAACGCATTACCACCACGTCCTTGCGCCCGGGGCGCTTGATCCCGGCCGAGGCAATGCCCAGTTCGAAACCTGGAACCGGGTGCAGGGTGGACAACGGGCCAAGACCGACAGCCATAGATAACGCTCCTTGAGATGAAACGACGGAATTAGGATGGTAAAACGCCGCGAGCGGTTTAACCGTTCGCGGCGTCAGCAATTGCCTGTGCAGCATAGCCAAATTGGGGGCTGGCTCAACCCGCCTTTTGTCGCAGGGTCAGCTTAGCTGACCATGACAGTGCTTGTACTTCTTGCCCGAACCACAGGGGCAGGGCTCGTTGCGACCAATCTTCGGCTCGCTGCGTACCGGCGCGGCGGCCACGGCCACATCACCTTCTTCAGCGGCTTCGGCCACCGGCATGGCGGAGGCCTCGGCATGCTGGAACTGCATGCGGCTGGCCAGGGCTTCGGCCTCACGGCGCAGGCGCGCCTCTTCCTCGGCCGGGTCTTCGCGGCGCACCTGCACATGACAGAGCACGCGGATGGTGTCGCGCTTGATCGAATCCAGCAGTTCCTGGAACAGGGTGAAGGACTCGCGCTTGTACTCCTGCTTGGGGTTCTTCTGCGCATAGCCGCGCAAGTGAATGCCGTGACGCAGGTGATCCATGGTGGACAGGTGATCCTTCCACAGATCGTCCAGTACACGCAGCAGGATCTGCTTCTCGAAGGTGCGCAGGGCCTCGGCACTGGCCTGCTCTTCCTTCTCGTTGTAGGCCTTGACCAGCTCTTCGAGGATGCGCTCGCGCAGGGTTTCCTCGTACAGCTTGTGGTCATCGTCGAGCCACTGTTGCACCGGCAGCTTGAGGCCGAAATCGCTGTACAGGGTGGCTTCCAGGCCGGCGATGTCCCACTGCTCGGGTAGCGACTGCGGCGGGATATGGTTGTTGATCGCGTTGTTCAGCACTTCCTCGCGGAACTCGGCGATGGTCTCGCCGATATTGTCCGCGGAGAGCAGCGTATTGCGCATGTGGTAGATCACCTTGCGCTGCTCGTTGGCCACGTCGTCGAATTCCAGCAGCTGCTTGCGCATGTCGAAGTTGCGCCCTTCCACCTTGCGCTGGGCCTTCTCGATGGCGTTGCTGACCATGCGGTGTTCGATGGCCTCGCCGGCCTGCATGCCGAGGGCCTTCATAAAGTTCTTCACCCGGTCGGAGGCGAAGATGCGCATCAGGTTGTCTTCCAGCGACAGGTAGAAGCGGCTGGAACCCGGGTCGCCCTGGCGACCGGCACGGCCGCGCAGCTGGTTGTCGATACGCCGCGACTCGTGACGCTCGGAGGCAATCACATGCAGGCCGCCGGCTTCGATCACCTGCTGATGGCGCTTCTGCCAATCAGCCTTGATCTGCGCGATCTGCTCGGGGGTGGGGTTCTCCAGATTGGCGACTTCCACCTCCCAGTTACCACCCAGCAGGATGTCGGTACCGCGACCGGCCATGTTGGTGGCGATGGTCAGGGCGCCGGGGCGACCGGCCTGAGCGATGATCTCGGCTTCCTTGTCGTGGAACTTGGCGTTGAGCACCTTGTGCTCGATGCCTTCCTTGTTCAACAGCTGCGACACGTACTCGGAGGTCTCGATGGTCGCCGTGCCCACCAGAATCGGCCGGCCCAGGGCCAGGCATTCCTTGATATCGGTGATGATGGCGGCGTATTTCTCTTCCTGGGTCAGGTACACCAGGTCGTTGAAGTCCTTGCGCGCAATCGTCTTGTTGGTGGGGATGACCACCACGTCCAGACCGTAGATCTGGTTGAATTCGAAGGCTTCGGTGTCGGCGGTACCGGTCATGCCGGACAGCTTGTTGTACAGGCGGAAGTAGTTCTGGAAGGTGGTCGAGGCCAGGGTCTGGCTTTCCGCCTGGATCGGCAGACCTTCCTTGGCTTCGATGGCCTGGTGCAGGCCTTCGGACAGGCGACGACCCGGCATGGTGCGACCGGTGTGCTCGTCGATCAGGATCACCTGGTTGTTCTGCACGATGTATTCGACGTTGCGATGGAACAGCTTGTGCGCGCGCAGGCCGGAGTAAACGTGGGTCAGCAGGCTCAGGTTATGCGCCGAGTACAGGCTCTCGCCCTCGGCCAGCAGGCCTGCGGCGGTAAGCATCTCCTCGACATACTGGTGGCCGGCTTCGTTGAGTTCGACCTGGCGGGCCTTCTCGTCGATCTTGTAGTGGCCTTCCTGGGTGACCACGCCTTCCTCTTCCTCGATATGCTGCTTGAGGCGCGGGATCAGCTTGTTGATCTCGACGTACATGCGCGAGCTGTCCTCGGCCTGTCCGGAGATGATCAGCGGGGTACGGGCTTCGTCGATCAGGATGGAGTCGACTTCGTCGATCACGGCGAAATTCAGCTCACGCTGGAACTTCTCTTCCAGGCTGAAGGCCATGTTGTCGCGCAGGTAGTCGAAACCGAATTCGTTGTTGGTGCCGTAGGTGATGTCGGC
>OGCL01000888.1_pt1 | contig 28468 bp, 23 predicted proteins | sample 1570041 | NCBI WGS metagenome assembly OGCL01 (sample SAMN06266162, study PRJEB24511) | hot springs metagenome | isolation source: Hot spring water | place: South Africa: Limpopo | collected 2015-06-22 | reverse complement strand
TTAAGGCGAAATTTCCATTTGTTCAGGATGTTCGTGGAAGGGGATTGATTTTGGGTCTCGAATTGAAGATGGAAGGGACCGAGATCGTCAAGGAGATGATGAAGAAAGGGTTTCTCATCAATTGTACGATGAACCATGTGCTCCGTTTTTTGCCCCCCCTGATCGTGACCAGGGAGGAGATCGATCAGATGGTCAAGGCGCTGGAAGAAGTGTTTGAAAAGATTCAAACATCAAGCATCAATAACCAATAACCCAATAGGCTCCAATCCCCAATAAACAGCTCCCACCCAGCCCCCCACCATGAGACTGTGTCACAATGGGGAGGGTGAGGGAGGGGGAAAATTGGATATTCCGGCAGGCAGGGGTGATTATTTGGATTTCGGCGTTTGGTTATTGGTGTTTGGCCAAGAAGGTTGAGAATCATTGGAGGTGGATTAAATGGAAAATAAAGTGAAGAAGATTGTGTTAGCTTACTCGGGAGGTCTGGATACATCCATCATTCTGAAGTGGTTGAAGAATGAGTTTGGATGTGAGGTGATTGCCTTCACAGCAGATGTGGGACAGGCTGAAGAACTGGATCATCTGGAGGAGAAGGCCCTTTCAACCGGTGCGAGCAAGGTCTATATCGAGGACCTTCGGGAGGAGTTTGTAAAGGACTATGTCTTTTTTGCATTGAAGGCCAATGCTGTCTATGAGGGGACCTACCTGATGGGGACTTCTATTGCCAGACCCCTGATTGCCAAAAGGCAGGTTGAGATTGCCCAGATCGAAGGAGCGGATGCTGTCGCTCATGGATCAACAGGCAAGGGAAATGATCAGGTGCGGTTTGAGCTGACATATTATGCCCTCAATCCTTATATTAAAGTTATTTCCCCATGGAGACAGTGGCAATTCAAATCGCGTGAGGAGTTGATGGCTTATGCACGGGACAATGGCATCCCCATTCCTGTGAGCCAGGAAAGGCCTTACTCGACAGACCGAAATCTCCTGCATATCAGCTTTGAAGGCGGGATTCTTGAAGATCCCTGGCTGGCACCCCCGGAGGATATGTATTTGCTTTCGGTCTCTCCTGAAAGGGCGCCGGATCGTGCCACGACCGTTGAAATTGAGTTTGAAGATGGGATTCCGGTTAAAGTGGATGGCGAAGCCCTTTCTCCAGCCAACCTGTTGGCCAGGCTCAATGAGCTTGGAGGACAGAATGGGGTGGGACGGGTGGATATGGTAGAGAATCGCTATGTTGGAATGAAAGCCAGAGGGGTCTACGAGACTCCTGGGGGGACGATCCTTCATATTGCTCACCGAGCGATCGAATCGATTACCATGGACCGGGAGGTGATGCATTTTAAGGATAGTCTGGTTCCGAAGATATCAGAACTGATCTACTACGGCTACTGGTTCTCACCGGAGATGGAGGTCTTGAAAAAGGCGGTGGATGAGATGCAGCGGAATGTGACCGGTACGGTTCGATTAAAACTCTATAAGGGAAACTGTACGGTCACTGGGCGCAAGTCGGACAAGTCGCTTTATCACGGGGCATTTGCAACGTTTGAGAAAGATACGGTCTACAATCAGAAGGATGCAGAGGGGTTCATTAAGTTGAATGCTTTGAGACTGAGAATCAGAAGGATGATGAGAGGATGACTAATAAACGATGAACGATAAACGATGAACGAGAGACAACGAACGAGGGGAGATCAAGTGGAGAAGGGCATGAATCAGAAATATAACCCGAAAGAGATTGAAGAGAAGTGGCAGAAGGCATGGGAGGAGCAGAGGCTTTTTAAGGTCACAGAGGATGAGAACCAGAAAAAGTATTACCTCCTTGAGATGTTTCCTTACCCGTCAGGTAAGATTCACATGGGCCATGTACGCAATTACTCCATTGGCGATGTCGTTGCACGATATAAGAGGATGAAGGGATTCAATGTCCTTCACCCGATGGCCTGGGATGCTTTTGGTATGCCTGCAGAAAATGCTGCGATCGAACATGGCGTCCATCCTGCCAAATGGACCTACGAGAACATCGAGTATATGAAGAAGCAGTTAAAACGCATGGGGTTCAGCTATGACTGGGACCGGGAGTTTGCGACCTGCGATCCTTCCTATTATCGTTGGGAACAGCTTTTCTTCCTGAAGATGTATGAGAAAGGGTTGGCCTACAAGAAACGATCCATGGTGAACTGGTGCGAAATCTGTAAGACAGTTCTTGCCAATGAGCAGGTCATGGGGGATGGGACTTGCTGGCGGGGCCACGCCGATGATCCGGGCGTGACCCAGAAGGAATTGGAACAGTGGTTTTTTAAGATCACCGACTATGCCGAAGATCTTCTAAGGTGGTGTGATCAACTTCCGGGATGGCCCGAACGTGTCCTGACCATGCAGAAAAACTGGATTGGAAAGTCCATCGGAGCAGAGATCCATTTTCCATTGGAGCATTCGAAAGAAATCATCAAGGTCTTTACCACCCGGCAGGATACGGTCTTTGGTGCCACCTTCATGAGCCTTGCTCCGGAGCATCCGCTGGCTCTCTCCCTTTCTAAGGGAACCCCGCAGGAGAAAGCGGTTGGGGATTTTGTAGAAAAGATGAAACGGCAGGATCAGATCAAAAGGACTGCGGCTACAGCTGAGAAGGAAGGGGTCTTTACCGGGGGGTATTGCCTTAACCCGATGACCGGCGCAAGAATGCCCATCTACGTAGCCAATTTCGTGCTGATGGAATACGGGACAGGAGCCGTGATGGCCGTCCCAACCCATGACCAGCGGGACTTTGAGTTTGCCAAGCAGTATGGGTTGCCCCTCATTGTTGTGGTTCAACCGGAGGGTCAGGTTTTGAAAGCAGATACCATGACCGAGGCCTATGAAGGGGAGGGGATTCTGGTCAACTCGGGAAAATTTGATGGGATGCCCAGCCCACTGGCGAGAGAGGCGATTGCCAAACACCTTGAGGAACATGGGTTGGGGGGGGCTAAGATTAGCTATCGCTTAAGGGACTGGGGTATATCGAGGCAACGTTACTGGGGAGCTCCAATTCCGATCATTTACTGTGAACAGTGCGGAACGGTTCCGGTTCCTGAGAAGGACCTTCCTGTGGTTCTTCCATCCAATGTAGAAGTCACCGGTGTGGGAGAATCACCTCTGGTTGGTGCGAAGGAATTCGTAAAGACCACATGCCCCCAATGTGGAAAGCCGGCGCGACGGGAAACGGATACGATGGATACTTTTGTCGAATCCTCATGGTATTTTGATCGGTTTGCTTGCCCGGATTATCATGAAGGGCCGCTGGATAAGAAGAGGGTGGATTACTGGATGCCGGTGGATCAATATATCGGCGGGATTGAACATGCCATTCTTCACCTGCTCTATTCGAGATTTTTCACCCGTGTTCTGAAAGAGATGGGTTGGCTCAGCGTGGAAGAGCCTTTCACCAATCTCCTCACTCAAGGAATGGTCTGTAAAGAAGTCCTTGAGTGTCCGCGGGATGGCTATCTCTTCCCTGATGAGGTGACGATCGAAGGGGAGGGTCTCCGCTGTCGCAAGTGCGGCCTGACGATGACCGCTGGAAGGCTTGAGAAGATGTCGAAGTCAAAGAAAAATGTGGTGGATCCGGAGTATCTGGTTGAGAAATATGGCGCAGATACAGCCAGGATCTTCTGTCTCTTTGCCGCCCCCCCTGAGAAAGATTTGGATTGGAGTGATCAAGGGGTGGAAGGGGCCTTCCGATTTCTCAGCCGGGTCTGGAGACTCTTTTTCGAACACTCCTCACGGTTTCAGGGAGTGAGTGGTTTTCCTTTCGGGACTCCTTTGGACGGTCAGGCCAAGCTTTTTCGGCAGAAGGTCCATAAAACGATCCGTAAAGTGACGGAAGATATTGAACGGTTTCATTTCAACACGGCCATCAGCGCGATTATGGAGCTCGTTAATGAGGTCTATGCTTCAGAAATCAAGGACCGGGATGATGAGGTTTCAAGGCGGTTGCTTCGAGAGGCCATGGAGATGACCGTGATCCTGCTCTCTCCGTTCGTTCCCCACTTTGCAGAAGAACTCTGGCAGGGGTTGGGCCATCGGGATTCTGTGCTCAAACGGTCCTGGCCCGACTATGATCCTGAGGCGGTTCAGGAGGATGAGATTCTGATTGTGGTCCAGGTCAATGGAAAGTTGAGGGACCGTCTCATGGTCCCTGCCACTTATGGCGAAGATGAGATCAAGGCATGGGCCTTAAAGAGTGAGAGGATTCAAAAACTGCTTGAAGGTAAGGTGATTAAAAAGGTGATCCTCGTTCCTCAGAAGCTGGTCAATATCGTATGTTAACACTCCGAACTTTAAGTATTCTTTTTCTCATCATGATGGGCATGGTCATGCTTTGGGGTTGTGGCTACAAAATGGTGGGCAAGGAGACACACCTTCCGCCGGGCCTGAACTCGCTTTGTATTCCAACCTTTGTGAACCAGACCTTTGAACCAGGGATTGAGGTCCCTTTTACCCAGGGGTTTTTAAGAGAATTTATTCAGGACCGAAGGGTGAAGGTGGTTGGGCGGAATGAGGCCGATTCGATTCTCGAAGGGGTTATCAAGTTCTTTCAGATCTATTCAACCTCGTATGATCGGTCAGGAATCGCCATGGAATATCAGACCACTGTCGTCCTTGATCTGACCCTGAAGAAAAAGACCGGAGAGGTCCTCTGGGTGGAGAAAGATTTGACTGACAGCAGGGTCTACCGAACGTCAACCAATATTCTCATAAGCGAGTCAAATAAAGCGGCTGCCATCCAAACATTGGCAAGGTTTATGGCAGAGCGGATACGAAATCGGTTTTTTCATCATTTTTGATCCACGAATGACACGTAGGATAACCAATGGTCACAAATGCTGTTTGACCTGTTTCGTTTGGTTTCGTCCATTCCATTTGTAAATATTTTAAAGGAAGGATCACTTATGTACACTGCATCAGATTTGAGAAAAGGTTTAAAAATCACAATTGATAATGAGCCCTATGTTGTGACCGCTTTTGAATTTTCAAAACCTGGGAAAGGTCAGGCCCTTTACCGGACCAAGATGAAAAATATGATTACCGGGTTGACGATTGATCGGACCTATCGCGAGGGAGATACGTTTGAACCTGCTTCGTTGGAGGAGAGGCCTATGCAGTTCCTTTATAGAGAAGGGGATCATTACTATTTCATGGATAATCAGACCTATGAACAGATCATTATCAATGAGGATGGACTGGGGGATGCTAAAAATTATCTCATTGACAATTTGAATGTGAAGGTCCTGATGTTTAGAGAGAAGGCCATCGGTGTGGATCTGCCGAATTTTGTCAACCTAAGGGTCATCAAGACAGAGATGTGGGTCAAAGGGGATACTTCCAAAGCCGATTATAAACCCGCCACCGTGGAAACCGGATATGAACTGCGTATCCCTCCCTTTGTTCAGGAGGGAGAATTAATTACCATTGACACCCGAACCGGCGAATATTCCACCCGAGTTAAGGAATGATGTTGTGAACAAGAATTGGCCCCTGGCCAGGCGTAAGACCGCCCTTGAACAGAGAGCCAAAATCCTACAGAACATCAGGCAGTTCTTCTGGAAGGGGGGATATCTCGAGGTAGAGACTCCCCACCGCATCCCTGCTCCCGCACCTGAATCCCATATCCACGCTATCCCTTCGGGCCACTGGTTTCTTCATGCCTCTCCTGAACTATGTATGAAACGAATGCTTGCCGCAGGGTATCAAAAAATCTTTCAGATCTGCCGTTGCTGGAGGGATGGGGAACGAGGAGATCATCACGTCCCGGAATTTACCCTTTTGGAATGGTATCGAGCGGGCGCGGATTATCTCGATCTCATGGAGGAATGTGAAGAATTAATTCAAACCCTCGCCGCCGATATTGGAATTGGAAAAAATTTGGCTTATCGTGGTCATAGGATTCATCTTGAGTCTCCCTGGGAAAGGATAACAGTGGAAGAGGCGTTTCATCGTTATGCAACGATATCAACGAGGGAGGCTTTCAAACAGGACCTTTTTGACGAGGTGATGGTTCGGGATATCGAACCGAACCTTGGAATTGAAACCCCCACTTTTCTTTATGATTATCCCTCAGAACGTAGATCATTAGCGCGGTTGAAAAAGGAAGATCCAACTGTAGCAGAACGCTTTGAACTCTATCTGGGAGGGGTTGAGATTGCCAATGCCTTTTCCGAATTGAACGATGAAAAAGAGCAGCGCGATGTCTTTGAGTTGGAGATCGGGGCTCGCCGGTCGTCAGGGAAGGAGATTTATCCCTTGCCCGAAAGGTTTTTAGCCGAACTGGGACAGATGCCTCCCTGCGCAGGAATCGCTCTGGGAGTGGACCGGCTCGTCATGGTTTTATTGAGTGCAAAAACGATTGATGAAGTGGTTGCCTTCACTCCTGAGGAACTTTGAAGAAAGGTGGATGCGGCGATCCATTTTAGTTCAGAATGGAAAAGACAGGTTGAATGCTCCTCTATCCTTCACAATCCGGATATTCAATGATCTCCCCTAAGTCGTTACGGAGGTAGAGGATGTTTCCTTGCCTCTTGACCTCCCCAGAAAGGAGAGGAACCTTCCCTTTGCCTCCAGGCAGGTCAATGACATAAGAAGGTGTGGCCATCCCCGAGGTATGTCCCCTTAATCCCGCCATGATGCTTAATCCTTTCTGAATCGGAGTGCGAAAGTGGCTTGTTCCCCTGACCAGATCCATCTGATGGATGTAGTAAGGACGGACCCGGAGGGTCAACAGTTTTTGCATCAGATCCCTCATCACCCCTGGATCATCGTTGACCCCTTTGAGCAGAACGGTCTGATTTCCGAGCGGAATGCCTGCATCTGCCAAAAGACCACAGGCCATTGACGATTGTGGAGTAATTTCTCGAGGATGATTGAACTGGGTGTTCACATAGATGGGATGATAACGTTTTAACATCTGACAGAGATTGAGGGTGATCCGGTCTGGGAGTGTGACCGGAGTACGGGTATGAATCCGGATGATCTCGAGATGGGAGATGTGGCGGAGATTCGTCAGAATCTTTTCAAGCTCAACGTCCGTAAGCAATAGGGGGTCTCCCCCCGAGAGAATCACCTCCCGAATATCGGGTTTGGCTACGATATAATCCAAAGCGGCTTCAAGGGAAGGTTCATTGAGAGGTTCCCCTTCTTTTCCCATCCTATTTTTTCTTGTACAGAATCGGCACAGGGTAGAACACGCAGAAGAGGCGAGCCAGACCACGCGATCAGGGTAACGATGGATGAGTCCACGGGTCACCGTCCATTGGTCTTCATTGAGGGGATCGCTTGAAAGCCCATCCTGATCCAGCTCACGCCGGTCAGGAATGCACTGTCGCCATATCGGATCGTCTTTGTCGTGAATGAGGCTGAGGTAGTAACGGGTGATCCGGAGAGGATAGCGCAATATGACCGGTAAGAGTGATTCGACATCAACAGGGAGAACATGGGCCAGGGCGTCGAGGGAGGTGATACTTTCGGAGAGTGATTTTTGCCAGGATTCCATTTTCGCCAAGATTCTCTATTGAATTTTACCTTGTTCACGGATAGAATGCAAAAATCAGATAGATCGGCCTGCAAACCAGGATTCGGGAGCAGAGGTGCTTATGAAGATTTGGGGGAAAAAGAGCAGAATGGTCATTACCTGTGCCAAGGGGATCGTCCCGTTTTTGAAGGAAGAGCTTCGTCAGCTTGAGTTTCCGATTCTCTCTGAAGGAACGGCCAGTATCGAAACCGAGGGAACCATGGATGATGCCATGAGGTTAAATCTTTTTATCAGGACAGGCCATCGTGTCCTTTTTCTCCTGGAACGATTTAAAGCCAGGCATCCGGATGAACTGTATCGGACGGTGTTTGACATGACCTGGGAGGCATTGATTCCAGAGGATGGTTATCTCTGTGTAACCTCAACGGTGGATCATCCCATGATCAAGGACTCGCGATTTGCCAATGTCAAATGTAAGGATGCGATTGTGGATCGAATTAAACAATCCTGCGGTCGGCGACCGGACTCGGGTTCGGAACGAGACCGAACCGTGATTCACCTGTTCTGGAAGGAAGAGACCTGTTCGCTCTTTGTTGATACTTCCGGTCAACCCCTTTCCAGGAGAGGCTACCGAAAGATTCCACTGAAGGCACCCATGCAGGAGACACTTGCCGCAGGAGTGATTTTAGCCACAGGATGGAGGGGAAATGACCATTTCATCAATCCCATGTGCGGAAGTGGCACACTGGCCATTGAGGCGGCATGGATTGGCCTGGGAAGGCCTCCAGGATTGTTGAGAAGCCAGTTTGGTTTCATGCACCTGAAGGGATTTAATGAACTCTCCTGGGGTGAGATCCGTCGAAAGGCAAGGGCGACTGCGAGAGATTGGTTGGATGGGAAGATCATTGCCACGGATGTCAGCGCAGAGGCCATCCAGGGAGCCAAGAAGAATGCGCAAACGGCAGGGGTGGAAAGGTGGATTGAATTCGGAATCTGCCAATATGGAGAGACCCCTGTTCCAAATGGTAGGGGAGTGGTCGTCCTCAATCCTGAATACGGGGAACGGATGGGGGAAAGGGAGACCCTGAAGGAGGTTTACAAGGGGATAGGGGATTTTTTTAAGAAACGATGCCAAGGCTATCGTGGTTATATCTTCACGGGCAATCTGGATTTAGCCAAACGGGTTGGGTTGAGAACCAAGAGGAGGATTCTCTTTTACAACTCTAACATCGAATGTCGTCTTCTGGAGTACGAGCTTTATGAAGGAAGTCATAAAAAGTAAACATCAATGTCCAATCACCAAAATTCTAATCATCATGAATTTTATGGACTCTCTTGTTTCGGAAATTCGTCATTGGTGATTATTAAAGGATAGGGACCCGGCTATTGGAATTTCAATTACGGTACGATCAACCAACGGGGCAACAATAAATTTATGACAAAACAAAATTCACCCATCTATCCCTTCTATTTTCTTTACGGTCCAGAGGATTACCTCATTAACGAAGAGGTTGAGAGATTGATGGATCAAACCCTCTCGCCCAAGGTTAGAGGATTGAACCTTCATCTTTTTAACGGAGAGGAACACAGCGGTCAGGAGATTGTCCAGACAGCCCTGACCCTTCCAATGTTCTCTCCCTTTCGCTTTGTCCTCGTCCGGAAGGCAGACCAATTTGGAGATGAGCACACAGAGGCATTGATGTCCTATATTCGTCATCCTTCTCCTGCCACCTGTTTGGTGATGTGTGCGCTGACCATGGGTCCCTGGAAGAGATATCAGAAGGAGATGGAGAAGGTTGGCAATGTGATCGAATACCCCCGGTTCAAAGGGAGAGGGCTGATTTCGTGGATCAGAAAAAGGATGGAAGAGAAGGGCAAATCCATTTCCGAGGAGGCAGCGAATTACCTCATCGAGGTGATCGGAGATCATCTCCAGGACCTTGAGACCGGATTGGAGAAGGTCTTCTTGAGCACCGGAACCAAGAAGAAGATTGAACTGTCCGATGTTGAAGGAATCACTTCAGCGACCAAGATCAGCACGGTTTATGATTTAACCGATGCCATCGGACAGCAAAACCTCGAAAAGGCCTTTTCTATCCTGGAGAAGGCATTGGAGTTGAAAGCGATTCCTTTTAAAAAGGAAGAACCGCTGACAAAACGTAAGGATGATCCAGTTCCTCTTCTTGTAGGCATGATGTCCAGACATTACTGGAATATCCTCAGAGCGAAGGAGATGGCCTCAAAACGGAAAAACTCCAGTGAAATCGCTGGGGCACTTAAAATGCCCGTCTGGAATGTTAATAAATTTATTGAGCAGGGGAGAAACTTCTCCTTAGCCTCTCTCAAAGAGGGGATACGGAAGTGCCATGAGACCGATCTGGCGATTAAAACAGGGCAGGGGCCCAAGAATCTTCTGATGGAAAAGCTGGTCATTGACCTCTGTAGGCCCCGAAAGCGTGATTAAGCTCTATGATTGTTTGGATAAACCATTGACCGCCCGGGACAGACGAGAGATTTTTCTTGCAGAGGAATTTTTATGGAGAATACCCTTCGACTCCCCTCTCTGAATCAGAGGAATGGCTTTTAATAGGGCTTTTTTGGCTCCCTCGATATCCCTTTCACGAATGGCTTCCCTGACTTTCTTGATTGAAGTTTTTAAAGTTGTTTCAACGTGGAGGTTTCGTGCCCTTCTTGTTTCATTCTGTTTTGCCCTTTTTATGGCGGATGGATGAGTAGCCAAAATGGAGTCTCCTTTCCTTTAGGTTATTGATTTTTTTAACATTTTAGGGTAGCGTGTGTCAAGTATAGTAACTGCCGAATGGCACGAATGATAACGAATGATGCGAATCAGGGTTTATTCGTGAAATTCGGTACCATTCGTATTATTCGTGTTTGATATGATGACCGAGAACAAAAAGATTGCAAAAGCAGCTTCTACCATTGGAATGGGGACCCTGCTGAGTCGTATCCTTGGCTTTTTCAGAGACATGGTCATTGCCCATTTCTTTGGGGCAGGGATGGCGGCAGACGCCTTTTTTGTGGCTTTTCGAATCCCGAACCTCTGGAGACGGCTGGTAGGAGAGGGATCCCTGACCATCTCCTTCATACCCGTCTATACCGAATACCTCCATCAGCGTTCAAAGGATGAGGTGAGAGAGGTCACCCACATCGCCTTCACCCTGATGGGGGTGGTGTTACTGCTGCTCACTTTCTTCGGAATCCTCTTCTCACCCGTTATCATTCAGATCATCGCTCCCGGATTTGCCAAGATTCCAGAGAAGTTTCAACTGACCGTCATGCTCAACCAGATCATCTTCCCCTATCTTTTTTTCATGGGGCTCTTTGCCCTCTGCATGGGAGTTCTAAACTCCTATCGGCACTTTTTTGCTCCGGCCATTGCTCCCATCTTCCTCAACATCTCCATCATCCTTTCGGTTTTTCTCCTCTTTTCCTCCTTTCAAAAACCGGTCATGACGCTGGCCATCGGTGTCCTTGTGGGAGGGGTCATTCAATTGCTCTTCCAGATTCCTTTTTTATGGCAGAAAGGGGTTACATTCAGATTCAATTTTCATTTCGGGCATCCTGCCATCAAGCGGATCGGTAGCCTGATGGTGCCCGGCTTGATCGGAACCGCTGTCTATCAGTTCAATGTCTTCATAGATACCATCTTTGCCTCTTTTCTCCCGGGAGGAAGCGTCTCCTATCTCTTCTTTGCAGACCGGTTGTTAGAATTTCCACTGGGAATCTTTGCCATTGCCATCGGGATGGCATCCCTGCCGAGCCTTGCTGGGCTTGCCTCTCAGGGAAAGCTGGAAGAGATGAAGAACACGCTCTCGTTCGCTTTTCGGCTCACTGCCTTGATCAGCATTCCTGCGATGGTGGGGTTGATCGCCTTAAAGACCCCCATCATCAACCTTCTTTTTCAAAGGGGGCTGTTCGATTACACGGCGACTGTATTAACGGCTCAAGCCCTTCTCTGTTATTCGATTGGACTTTGGGCCATTGCAGGGGTGAGGACGCTTGTTCCCGCTTTTTATGCGCTTCAAGACACCTGGACCCCCCTTAAGATTGCAGTGATCTGTCTGGTAGCCAATGCCGTTCTCAACACCATTTTCATCTTCTTAACCCCTTTGAAACATGCCGGTCTTGCTCTGGCCACGAGTCTCTCATCCATTCTAAATCTCATTCTTTTAAGCAGGAGTTTGAACCTTAAACTTGGCAGGGTGGAGATTGGTAAGAACATGAAATCCCTTGTGCAGGCTTTTATCTGCAGTCTTCCAATGGGATTAGCAGCCTACCTGATCTGTACTCTTGGAGACTGGACCCACACCGGCAACACGTTTTTCAAAGTGCTGCTTCTTTTTTCAGCCATCCTGTTGGGTTTAGGAATCTATCTCGGTTGTGCTTACCTGACGAAGAATGAAGAGATGATGTTTTTGATAAGGATGTTGAGGAGAAAAAGTCGCCTATAACCAAATCCCAAATTCCAAGCTTCAAAGAATAACCAATGACCAATTTTCACATTATCAAAACAGATTTGTTTTGGTGATCGGGAATTGGAGCTTATTGGGTTATTGGTGTTTGGAGATTGGGATTTGTTTTTCTAATTCTTGCCCAGATCAATAATCCTCCTGCCAACCCGATACCGATCAACTCCATGCCAATCGTGGGAAAGACCAAAAGGATTGCAGAGATAACGAAGAGAATCCGTTGTCCCCAATTTAGAGGAGACCAGATGTAGCCAACGAGGAATGCTGCCAGGCAGGAGACCCCAATGGCTGTCAATCCAGTGGCTTTAATGATTTCAATGAGCGATCCCTGAAGGAGGAGGGCGGGCTGAAAGACGAAGGCAAAGGGGATGAGAAAACCTGCCAGGCCAAGCTTGAAAGCCTCGATTCCTGTGGACATCATCTCAGATCCCGCGAGATTGGCGGCAGCAAAAGCGGTGATGGCATCCGGTGGGGTGAGGTCCGAAAGCACGGCATAATAGAAAACAAAAAGATGGGCCGATAGTAAAGCGACATCAAACTTGCCAAGTGCAGAGGATCCGACAACAACGGCAATGATATAGGCTGGTGTGGTTGGAATTCCGGTTCCGAGAACACTGACAACCAGAAAGATAAGGATCATGGCAAGGAGAAGGTTGTTGAGGGAGGCGGTCATAAGGATGCTTCCAAAAGCCAGGGCGGCTCCGGTTCGAGTCAGGATTCCGACTACCATTCCGGAGCCAGCGAGTGCTGTGGCTATGATGGCGGCATTGACAGCAGATTGAAACAGGGCGTCAATCAATTTTTTTGGAGTCATCCATGTTTTTCTATCCAGAAAACTGAGCCCGAAGATGATCAGGATTGCAAAAAAAGCTGATTTACTGGGGGAATATCCAGATGCAAGAAAGGCAACGACAAGGATGAAGGGGAGGAAATAGTAGGAATTTCGGAGCATTGGCCAAATTTGGGGTCTTTCGTTTTTCGGGAGAACTTTCATCCCTTGCCGGAGAGCGATTAGATGAATCACACAGAATAAGCCGAAAAAATAGAGCAGGGCTGGGATGGCGGCGGCCTGAATAATTTTAAAGTAGGGTACTCCTGTTATCTCGGACATGATAAATGCGCCTGCTCCCATGATGGGCGGCATGAGTTGTCCGCCCGTGCTTGAAACAGCCTCGATTGCAGCAGACTGTTTTGGAGAAAAACCTCCTTTCTTCATCAGGGGAATGGTGAAGCTTCCAGTCGCATAGACATTCGCAACCGTGCTTCCGCTCACTGTTCCATAAAGGCCACTGGAGATCACCGAAATCTTTGCAGGTCCTCCTTTTGTCCATCCTGCAACCCATATCGCAAAGTTAATCAGGAATTGACCGACACCTGCATGGAGCATGAAGGAAGCAAAGATGATATAGATGAAGAGGATGTTGGATGAGATTCCGGTTAAAAATCCGAAGATCCCTTCATCTCCAGCCAAAAAAAGGACTTCAACCATCCGTGGAAAGGAGTATCCTTTAAATTTCAGCAACCCGGGCCAATAAGGAGCCGTTGCTAAATAGAAGATGGAGATGGCAATGGTGATTGCCATCCAGCGGGAAAGGGCTCGCCGGGCGGCTTCAACGACCAGAAGGACGAGGGCAGTCCCTAAAATCATCTCGATGGGTAAGACCTCATCCATCCCAACCATCCTGAAATTCAATCGTTCGGCATTCCGGACAATATAATAGGGTCCTGCAAAGCAGAGGAGAGATGCCAGGACATCGAAGAGACTGGGGCGGTTTTTGGGAGATTGTTTGGTGGCGGGGAAAAGGATATAGATCAGCGGAAGAAGAAAAAGGAGGTGAAGACCCCTCTGGGTCCGAGGTTCAAAAGTGCCGAACCCAGAGGTGTAAAGATGAAAGAGGGCGGCACTGACCCCATAAATTAAAATCGTAATTTTAAGCCATCCTGACAATGTGCGCATGGTCTATTAATGAGAATGCCTGCACTCATTCCCGGAAGAATGGTGCAGGCATTCGTCCTTTGTCTATCTTCCAACGCTATTTGATGATTCCTTTCTCCTTATAGTACTTTTCCGCACCCGGATGAAGGGGGATGAGACCCAACCCGGTGACCGCATCCTTCAGTTGGTAAGGTACCAGGGAGCCGTGAATTTTGCGGAACTGGTCGAGGTTTTCATGGATCGCCCTGGCAATCCGGTAGGCCGTATCGTCAGATACATTCTTATTGACCAGGATGACACTCCCTGCAATTGCGGTCATCACATCTTCATTGGCATTAGCGGCTTTGGGATAGGTCCCTGCAGGGATATTCCCAGATTCGATGCCATACTGTTTCAAACTCTGCAACGCCTCGGATGAGAACGGAATGAGCCTGAGAGAACGACCAATGGAAGCCTCGGTCACAGCCGCAGCAGGAGTGGCGAGAAAGGTGAAGACGGAGTCCACGTTTTTATCTTTAAACTGGCTTGCCTGTTCGGCATAGGATCCCCTGAAGAACTTAAAGCCTGCGGATTCAAGATCTTTGTAGTCTGTCTTGTAGGCGGCGAGGACCTTCCGAAGGACCCATTCATCCGAAGTTCCGGCAGGAGAGATCGCCATGCGCAGGGGTTTTTTCTGTTTGAAAACTTCATCCATGGTTTTAATGGGAGAGTCCGCTCCCACATAGAAGTGGAAGAAGTTCAAACTCATTCCACCTGCGATCGCACGAAGGTTCGAATGTTTCTTGTCATAAGGATCTTCGCCATTCCAGGCTGCCACATTAAGAAATGGAAGGCCCCATCCCAACTCACAATCTCCCTTATCCACCAGCCTTGGATTCACTGTGCCGCCTCCTGGAATGACCTTAACGGTGATTCCGCCCGATTTTTCATTGATGATGTTGGAAATGCCACCGGCGATGGCATACCATCCGCCTCCAACACCGCCTGCTGACCAGGTCAGGGTCTGGGCGTGTGACATGGAGACAACCAGGGTCAATGATGTAAGGATCGCAACGATCATCATCTTTTTCATCTGGTATTCCTCCTTCCTTCATTTTGGATGTTTTTTATAATTGATGAAAGAAAAAAAGTAAAGAGGGAGATTTCATCAGCCAATGGGCTGTATACCATTTTAAGAAAAGCCATTTTGTGTTATCTAATAATGCAACTCAAGGTCACACCTCTTGGAGGTGAGTTTGATAGGCATTGTCTTATTAGATACCCGTTTCCCAAGACTTCCGGGCGATATAGGAAATCCCGCAACCTTCCCATTTCCGGTGATCTATGAGAAGGTGAAGAGGGCTGTTCCCTCCCGGGTGATCAACGACAGGGATCCTTCGCTTCTGCTCCCTTTTATCAAAGCCGCAAAGACCCTTGAAAGAAAGGGTGCGAGGGCGATCACCACCAGTTGCGGGTTTCTTGCCCTCTGGCAAAAAGAGATGGCTGCTGCTGTCAATGTTCCTCTTTTTACTTCCAGCCTTGTTCAGATTCCCTGGGCATACGAATTAATGGGTAGGCGAGGACGGATCGGTGTGCTCACGGCCGACAGGGATTCTATGACGGGGGACCATTTGGAAGGGGTTGGAGCAGAGGGAATCCCTGCGGTCATCCATGGGATGAAGCCGGAGAGTGATTTTCATCGAATCTATGTAGGAAATCACTCTGATCTCGATCTATCAAGGGTTGAAAGAGAAGTGGCCATGGAAGTTTCAACCCTACTTGCCTGGCATCCTGATATCTCCGCTCTTGTCCTTGAATGCACCAATATGGCTGTGTTTCGGAGATCAGTAAGAGAGGCTGTGAATATACCTGTGTTTGATATTCTTACGCTCATCCATTACATCCATTCGAGTTTAAAGTGAGGTTGTAAATTGAAACAGGTTGCAGATATCGTGATCATTGGTGGCGGCGTCATCGGTTTGAGCATTGCCTATCATTTAGGCCAACGAAAGGCAGGGAAGATCGTTCTCCTTGAAAAAGGGCAGTTGGGCGAAGGCTCGACCAGCCGCTGTGTGGGCGGGATAAGAGCACAATTTTCGACTGAGATCAACATCCGCTTTTCTCTCGAATCTATGAAGACCTTTGACCATTTTGAGGAGGAGTTCGGAGTTAATCCAGAATTCAAGAAGATCGGTTATCTTTTTCTGGCAACAAAGGAACAGGAGGCAAAGGTTTTTAAAGAGAATGTCGTTCTCCAGAGGCGATTTGGAATTCCTGTGGAGTGGCTGGATGCTGAAACAATCAGAGAACGGTGGCCCTTTCTGAAGATGGATGATATCCTTGGCGGAACCTTCTGCTCATGGGATGGATATGCAGGGCCAAGCGAGGTCCTCTCCGGATTTGCCAGCGCTGCAAAAAGGGATGGAGTGAAAATTGATGAGGGAACAGAGGCAGTGGAAATACGGGTTCATCAAGGGAAGGTCGCAGGGGTCAGGACGAACAGAGGGGAGATCATTAGCCCTGTGATTGTGAATGCAGGAGGTCCCTATGCCTCGCTCATCGGAGAGATGGCCGGGCTGAGAATACCTGTGAAACCTTTACGTAGACAGGTCTTTGTGACGGCTCCTTTTCATCTGACGGATCAAGCCATTCCGCTGACGATCGATTTTCACCGGGGGTGGTATTTCCGGAGAGAGGTGGATGGATTTCTTCTTTCCGGTCCGCTGGATAATGAGCCAAGTTTTAATACAAACACTGATTATGAAGCCATGGTCGAGGCTTCGGAGAATGCGATCTTTCGCGTTCCAGCAATGGAGAAGGCACGGATTGCGCGGGGATGGGCAGGGCTTTATGAGATATCGCCGGACAACCACGCCATTTTGGGAAAGGTTCCCGGTGTGGAGGGGTTGATCTTAGCCAACGGTTTTAGCGGCCACGGTTTTCAGCACAGTCCGGCAGTAGGCAAGGTGATTTCGGAGCTGATCGTCAATGGAAAGGCGACCACGATTGACATCTCATCCCTTTCCATTGAACGATTTGAGAAAGGCGAATTCCTTCTTGAACCCATGACTGCATTTAAAGAATAAAAGACAAGGATGAGGCCATGCCTAAATCAAACATCGAGAGTCCAGCGGTTTCAAAGATTGCAGGTGATAAGAGGAAAAAGATCCAGAACCTATCAAATGACCTTCGAACCGGTCTGAGCAAAGAAGCGATCAAACAGGCCATCCGTGAAAGCCTCTTTTATCTCCAAGCCAGGTTCCCAGCCGTGGCCACCCGGAATGATTACTATCTGGCACTGGCTTATGCCATCCGTGACCGTTTGCTTCACCGATGGCTACGCACGGCACAAACCTATTACGAGAAGTCAAGCCGAACTGTTTGCTATCTGTCTGCAGAATTCTTATTGGGCCCGCATACCGGCAACAACCTGATCAACCTTGGGGTGTATGACCTGGTTCGAGAGGCAGTCGAAGAGATGGGGTTGGACCTCAAGAGCTTGCTTGAGCAGGAGGAAGAACCCGGGTTGGGCAACGGTGGCCTGGGGAGACTGGCGGCCTGTTTTATGGATTCTTTGGCAACACAGGAGATTCCTGCGATCGGATATGGGATTCGTTACGAATTCGGGATTTTTGACCAGGAGATTCGAGATGGGTGGCAGGTAGAGGTGACTGACAAGTGGCTTCGATTTGGTAATCCCTGGGAGATTGCCCGGCCCGAGATTGCCTTTGATGTGAAATTGGGTGGCTATACTGAACCTTACTACGATGAGCAGGGCCATTATCGGGTACGATGGATTCCCAATCGAGTAGTTAAGGGAGTGGCTTTTGACACTCCTCTGCTCGGTTATCGAGTCAATACCGCCAATCTGCTCCGTCTCTGGAAGGCAGAGGCCTGTGAATCTTTTGATTTCCAGGCGTTTAATATTGGTGACTATTACGGGGCAGTAGACGAGAAGGTCTCTTCGGAAAATATCACCAAGGTCCTTTATCCGAACGATGAGCCTGCTGTGGGAAAGCAGCTACGCTTAGAGCAACAGTATTTCTTTGTTTCGTGCGCATTGCAGGACATGATCCGTATCTATCTTCAGCGACAAAAGAACCTCAAGCATTTTCATCATAAATATGCCGTACAGATGAACGATACCCACCCCTCCATTGCTGTTGCCGAATTGATGCGATTGCTGGTGGATGAACATCATCTGGGATGGGAAGAGGCCTGGAAGATCACCCAACAGACCTTTGGCTATACCAATCACACTTTATTGCCGGAGGCTCTCGAAAAGTGGCCCCTTTCTCTTTTTGGAAACCTCCTGCCCCGGCACCTTGAGATCATCTATGAGATCAACCGTCGTTTTCTGGACGAGGTGCGGCTGAAATATCCGGAGGATCTTGATAGGGTGGCCCGGGTGTCTCTGATTGACGAAACGGGAGAACGTTATGTCCGGATGTCTCATCTGGCCTGTGTTGGAAGCCATGCCATCAACGGCGTGGCCAGGCTTCATACGGAGCTTTTAAAAAAGGAGGTTTTCAGAGATTTTTATGACCTCTGGCCAGAAAAATTTTTCAGCATCACCAATGGGGTCACCCCCCGACGTTTTCTCGTCCTGAATCATCCTCGATTGGCCCAGCTCATTTCGAGCCGCATCGGCGATGGCTGGATAAAAAATCTTAAAGAGCTGAAACGTCTGGAACCCTTTGTGGAAGAGAAGGCATTTCGTGAGAAGTGGCGTGAGGTCAAATATGAGGCCAAATGTGATCTGGCACATCATATTAGAGAGCGAACAGGTTTACAGGTGAATCCCCATTCGATGTTTGATGTTCAGGTAAAGCGCATCCACGAGTATAAGCGACAGCATCTCAATCTGCTCCATATCATCACCCTTTTCCAAAGGATCAAAAAAAATCCAGACCAAGAGGTGATTCCGCGGACCTTCATCTTCGGGGGGAAGGCGGCCCCGGGTTACTATATGGCAAAACTGATCATCAAATTGATCCATTCCGTGGCAGAAGTGATCAACCGTGATCCAGACGTTCGGCAACGGCTTCAGGTCGTATTTCTTCCTGATTTTAATGTTAAAAACGGACAGAAAATTTATCCGGCAGCCGACCTCTCAGAACAGATTTCAACTGCTGGCAAAGAGGCTTCCGGGACCGGAAATATGAAGTTTGCCCTGAACGGGGCATTGACAATCGGTACGCTCGATGGGGCCAATATTGAAATTCGAGAGGAAGTTGGAAGCGACCAGTTCTTTCTCTTTGGATTAACGGCCGAAGAGGTCTACCGCCTGAAAGCTTCTAACTATCGGCCTGGAGAGTACTATGAGTCGAACCCCTCTCTCAGAGAGGCCATGGATCTGATCCATTCGGGTTTCTTTTCGCATGGAGACACGAAACTCTTTGAGCCATTGATTCATTCCCTGATCTACCGGGATGAGTATATGGTCTTCGCTGATTACATGTCCTATATCAACTGCCAGGATGAAGTGAGCCAAGCCTATCGCGACCAGGAAGAATGGTCGAGGAGGTCTATCCTCACCGTATCCCGGATGGGAAAATTTTCATCGGACCGATCCATCCGTCAATATTGTGAGGCCATCTGGAAGATCAAGCCCGTCCACATAAGACTGGAAGGTGGATGAAACCGTTAAAGATTTGGGCTTTTATCCGGGCTTTTCAGGACGAATCTGAGATTTCCGGCAGACGATCATGATCTTTTTGAATATCTTCGTGAGATCCTCTGAGCGGAGCGGACCACGATTTCTCAAATGCAATTTTTGCAAAATTTGCTCTTCCCGTTTAGGATGGTAAATCTTTTCCCCCCTCTCTCTTCATGGCTCCGATCTCCATGGCAATGGAGAGGCGTTGGTTCAATAGCGACAGGAGCTTTTGGTCAATGAGGTCAATCTGATTTCTTCTTTCCTTCACCGCCTGAAGCAATTCAGATTCTTTTCTCTTTTTCATTATCCCATCTGTTCTTTTTGGGCGTTCAATCCTCTCTTGATCTCTGTTTTAAAGTGTGGTCTTGCCCATGGCTCTACAGCCCAGCATAGCGAGGATAGGGATAGCCTCCGGAGTGTCTGAGGTCCAGCCACATGATCGTCGTCGCTGCTCAAGAGGGAATCGAGCAGGTGAGGGAGAAGAGAAAGCCACGTAAAACAATTTAAACGCTCCTTTTATCCTCTACCTCTTACTCATGCTCCTTTAATACCTCAAGATGGACTGGAAGACAAGGCCCTCTTTCTTTGAGAAAGAGCCCTCATGATCTGCGAGGATACAGGTGGGCACACTTGCACAAATATCCCTCCTCTCCTTACTCTCGCCGTACAGTTTCCAATCAGTATGATCCCTTCGGGGCACGTTTTTAAATGTTTACCGATACCGATATGGACTTTTTTGTCCGTCAGATAATAGTCCTGGAGTTGCGGGTGATACTCTCGGAGAAAGACCAGAAGGGTTGAAAGACAACCGCGACACGATCCGTCATCATAAAGGACGACATCAGGGTAGGAGATAGAGAGGATTGAGGGAGGGGGTTCAAAAGAAACTTCCCATTTCAGATAGTCCTTCGGTTTAATCAACACCCTCTTTCCTGTGAGGTTGGGAAGATGAAAACGCATGAGGGCTTTCCGGGTTGTTTGAAAAGGATTTTTCCCCTTGCAGACTGCCACGGAGGGTTTAAGCATCGGATTGTTTCTCCATTGTCTTCATGCCGTTGGCCTCCATTGGTTTTCGGTACATCCATGTTCGATCCAGGAATGCGGGAATTGACCCGCATAGGGCAAGTAGATCCAATAACCAGTAGGGAACGATCCAGAGTGTTCCCAATCCAATAAGGATCAATCGGGCAAGTGGCGTAAGGCTCCTTCTGAGCTGTCCAATGAACCCAGCGCTTAACAGAGTCATCGCCATGACCGTTCTGATGACACAGAAAAAAATGTCGAGCCAATGTTCTCCTATCAGAAGGAGAGAGGGATCATAAACAAAGACGAAAGGCAAAAGGAAAGCGGCATAGCTTAAGCGAAGACTATAGCGTGCTGTATGGATCCAGCTGGTTTGAGCTATTCCGGACGCGATGAAGACCGCACCGCATACCGGCGGGGTAATGGCGGATAAGATAGCAAAGTAGAAGATGAAGAGGTGGGCGGCAAGTGGATGAACCCCCAGTTTAACCAGTACTGGCGCAGCCACAATGGCCGCCATGATATAAGCCGCTGTGGTAGGAACTTCCATTCCGAGAATGATACAGGTGACCATGGTAAGAACCAGAGCGAGAAAGAGATTTCCTCCGCTGAAATCAATGATGAAGGTTGAAATTTTTACTCCGAGCCCTGTATAGGAAAGAATGGCAATGATGATCTGGGCACAGGCGCAGATGCTGGCGATCATGGCAACCTGAGAAGCCCCTTCTGAAACAGCATCTTTGATCTTCGTGAGAAAGGTCCTATCGAATTTCCAATCCAGTTTGATAAAGATAAATGGGAAGGCACTCAAGGTAGCCCAGAAGGCTGCATACGGTGGAGTGTAATGAAGGATAAGAAAAACAATCAGGACGATAAGGGGAATAATGAAGAAGATGCTTGCCCAGAGGGTTTCAAACCAAGAAGGGACTTCTCTTTTCTCGAGTCCATGGAGCCCATCCCTGATAGCAAAGAAGTGGATTCCCATCCATACGGTGAAGAAGTAGAGAATGGCAGGCAGGGTAGCGGCGATTGCGATCTTCACGTATGGGGTCTGTGTCAGTTCGGCCATGATAAAAGCGCCGGCTCCCATAATCGGAGGCATGATCTGGCCTCCTGTAGAGGCGACTGCTTCCACAGCCGCGGCAAAGGGAGGCCGGAATCCCAGCTTCTTCATCATCGGTATGGTGAATTGGCCATCCACCACTACATTGGCAGAGGCACTTCCTGAAATCGTTCCGAAAAGGGCGCTGGATACGGTAGCCACTTTACCCGGTCCACCTTTCAATCCTCCGGCGAAACGAAGAGAGATCTTTTTAAAACCATCGCCAGCTCCTGTCACACCGATCAGTGCCCCAAGAAAGACGAAGATGGCAATGATATTGGCTGAGATTCCTGTGAGTTGGCCCCAGATTCCTCCTGTCGTTAAATAGAGCATTCCCATGATTTGGGAGAGGTCATATTTGACATGGCCGAAATATCCTGGAATGTGATGGCCATAGAGGGCATAGAGAAGAAAAAGAAGGGTAATCGTTGGAAGAACAGGCTTGATCATCCTGCGTGCACATTCCAGCACGATCAAAACCATGGCTAAACCCATAAAGGTCTGGTAGTTGTTTTTAACAATCCCAAACTGGTTGAGCACCCCTTCGAAGTCAAGGATGAGATAGATGCAAAGAGTCATGCCTATAACGGTCAGGAGAAGGTTGAAAAGCATACTTCCCTTAGTACTGGATTTGAGTCCTGAGAGAAAGACGATGGGAATGACGAGCGTTAGGTGAATGGACCTCTCGATGAGATTTGGGATGAAGGCATAGATGGGCAGAAGAAGAGAGAAGAGGGCAAGAAGAACAGAGAAAAAGAAGGTGATTGAAGAGAAGATCTGATGAGTTTTTTCCATAAGTCGTTATAAAGGAAACCCCGTAAGAAAGTCTTTGGCTTTCCAACGGGGTTTTTACCTGTATAAAAAAGGTCCTTTTATCTCATTGAAGGAGGGATATCAATACCAACCTCTTTATAATATCGAAGCGCTCCAGGATGGATTTTTGCCACGCCGTAACGGATTCCCTTAGGGTCAAGGACTTTTCCAATCGGATGGGCTTCAGCTAAAATCTTTCTATTCTCCCAGAAGGCTTTTGTAATTTTGTAAGCAATCTCCTCTGACAGATCTTCTGTGGTGTAAGTCAAAACCGGTGAGGCTACGGTTTTTACATCATAATCAATTCCCTTGTAGGTTCCCGATGGAATGGTCGTCAGAGAATAGGTAGGGTCGGTTTCAAAGAGTTTCTTAAATTCCTCTTCTCCCATTTCAAGCAGTCGGACAGGGGTGGTTGCTGTGATCTCCATGACCATGGGGGTTGGAAATGGGCTTCCAGTTGTGAAGCCCACAGCCCTGCGATTCACGACTGCATCAACGCCTTCTTTGAGATCAACCGCAGGGAGATCCATCTTTCCCTCCAGACCATAGATCTTGAGAATAAGTTTAGTCAGACGTTCTGTGGCCGTCCCAATTCCTCCAGGAATAAACCGCTTACCTTCGAGATCCCGAATCCCTTTGACCCCGCTATCCTCCCTGACAACCCAGTGGACCGTTACGCCCGGAATCGGCCAAAGCGTCCGTATTCTCTCATACCCTCCTTCATCAAAAGGTTTCATCTTTTTAAGAGCCTGAGCAATGAGGTCAGAGGTGGAGGTGAAGATGAAATAACTGCGCGTTCTTGCCTCTTTCACGTTTGCAACCGATCCGAGGCTTTCTTCAACCGATGCTTCTATGCCAGGCACGGTCATCAAGGCTTTTGCCATACCCATGGCTAGGGCATAATAAGAAGTTCCGGCTCTTGCTGATTTAACAACCAGCCGGGTTTGAGATAGAGCATCACTGTTAAATAAGAGACAGAAGGCAGGGATAAGAAAAAGGATTTTATAATTCATCATTGTTCCTCCTTGTTAGAGTAGTATTAAGGAACCATTTTACATTAACCTAAAATATTTTTAAAGAGAAGAGCCAAGGCAAAGAAATAGTTGATCCGAAAGAGCCTCAATGCTATATATTAGCGTATGATCCTTAAACCTTGCAATGCTTACTATTACGGCGGACTTCCAGTGAAAGGGACGCGGCGGAAAGGTCGGATGTGGGTGGAAGGAAACGCTCTCTTTTTCAAGGTTCCAGAAGGAGAAGGAGGAGAACAGGTCAATTTGCACATCCCATTCGGTCAGATGGAGAAGGTTTTTCTTACAAGAGATAATTACTACGGAGCAGATACCACCCTTTTCAATCTCACCTTTCGCCATGAAAGCGGGGAGACTTTTACCCTACGGTTTGCTCCTGTGACCATCATTCCGAGACGAAGGATTGTTCTCCAGAAGAGATGGTTCGATTATTTGGCCAACCTCATCAACTCGGGTGGCAATGCCGCTCTTCTCTCGACCAGGTAGTCCCGGTATTCCTGGTAGTTTGGCTGAACCCACAGAGGAGTTCCGAAAATCTCATGCATCATAATATTGAACGCCACCTGAGTGATGTAATACCGGTGGTGGTGCCTCAAGATCGGATTTCGTGAAAAGAGTTTCATCAGTTCACGTGGCCTCCAATAATAGCGTCTCATCAGATTCTTGTAGATGAAATTTAACTGTTCAAGGTCATCCACTTCACGGGTTGGCATCACTGCATGGAGATAGTCATAGTTTCGGTACTCCCAATCCTTAATTCGGCCCATCTCCTTCATCCTGTTAAAGAGAGGGGTTCCAGGAAGAGGGGTGATGATGTTGAGGCCGAAATGGTCCACATACTTCCCGAAAAATTTTAAGAAAGCATCGCGGTCCTCCTCAGTCTCTTCCCAGTGTCCGATCAATAGAGTGGCCATGACCATCAGCTTATGCTCCTTTAGGAGTTTCATGGCCCTCAGGGCTTCCTCAACCGAGTGACGCTTGCGGATATCTTTCAGGACATTGTCCGTATGGTATTCGAGACCAAGCATGAATTGGTAGACGCCAGCCTCTCGGAAGCCATCAAGCAGATCTTCATCCCGGATCACGAGGTCAGCCCTGGACTGCAACCAGAAACGCTGGTTCGTTCTTCGTTTGAGCATCTCCTCGATGAATCCGATTCCTTGATCCCTTGTGACATTGAAGGTGTTATCCCCCACATAGAAGATGTCACGCTGGTACTTTTCCTTCAATAGTTGAAGTTCATCGGCGATCCGTTTAGGACTTCGTTTGCGCCAGGTCCGTTTATAGAAGACCGATTCCGAGCAGAAAGAACAGTCAAAGGTGCATCCCCTTGAGAAATTGACGACCAATCCTCTTTTGCCTTCTGAGGGGATACCAATATAGGGATGCTCCATGTTGGCCAGATGGTAGGCGGGAAGGGGCAGGGTATCGAGGTCTTCGATAAAAGGCCGATCCCCGGTATAAACAAAATTTCCTTTTTCATCGAGAAAGGCGAGGCCAGGGACTTTGGAAGGATCCCCTTTCTTCTCCAGGGTACTGAGAAATTCGGTCAGGGTCAGCTCTCCCTCTCCGACACAAATATAGTCAATGGCTGGGCAGTCCCTGAGTGTCTCTTCGGCCGTAAAGGAGGGATGTTCACCACCCATGATGATGGTTGTTTTAGGGCTGATCGCCTTGATGAGGTTGGCGGCATTCATGCCGTCATAGATAAATGCCGTACAGATCACGGAGATTCCTACCACCTCTGGTTTTTCTTTTCGAATCTTCTCCTCGAGATCGCCCCAGGGGTTTTGATTGATGGTACAGTCCATGAATTCAATGTCGAAGCCTTCCCTCTCAAGGTAGGCAAGAAGTTGCAGGCAACCTGGCGAAGGAACCCATGCCCGGAGAATCGTCCAGATCTTATGGGGTGGGTCAATCAGGAGAAAACGCATCGTTAATATTTCCTATGGACGGATAGGCAAGCCTCTTTTTAATCGCCATCGGATCATTTGTTTTAAAAGAGGTTTCACAAGGGGGATCTGGAAGAAGAAATGTGAACGCGGGGCTTCAAAAATCTCCCCGGAAAGAAGCTTTTCTGAAAAATCCCTTACCCTCTGGGAGGCTTCCTTTACTCCCTCGATGTCCACCGTTGCCACTTTTTCAAAATACTTTTCACAATAGAGGCATTCTGAACAGGAGGTCTGGTTGCAATCCATCTTCTTGAAGTGTTCAATGAACCCGTCCAGCTTTCGATTATCGATCTGAATGAGCTGTCGGACCTCAAGATCGAAGACCTTCTCCAATTCGGAGATCTTCATGATATTGACATGTTCGGGTTTAATAAAATATTCGAGGTGGAGTGGCGTGAATGCCCCTTTTCTCGGAAGGGTGAAGAGATCAAGAAGATTTCCCTCATAACGCCTATTTTCGTAAGCCTTTACATGTTCGACAAGAATAGGTGTTCGTTTAAACCGCTCCGTAATTTTAAAGCGGTCGTAGCCAAGGGATTCGTACTGTATAAGATCTTCTGGTCGGATCCATGGCGATTTTAAAAGTTCCACAGGCTCTGTCAGTTTTCGGTAGAGGCAGAGATATCCCGGATACTGAAGATAGCAGTTTGCCTCTTCCTCTCCCTCTCTTGAGGCGTGGCCATCGTGGTTCACATGCTCATAATTATAGGGGCACTGCCAGAGGCAGATGTTATTGACCAGGATCTCAAGATTACATTTGACAGCCTTCCGAATGGCTTCAAGGGTTTTAAATTCCCGGTTGATATGTTCGTCAATAATGATCTCCTCTACGCCCATGTCTTCGTATTGAAGGGCTTTTCTAACGGTATTAACCCTCGCGGTCGTGGAGGCTTTCACCTTGAGTCGGGGAAAGCGCTTTCGGATGAGGTCAATGAGATAGGGAACACCGACGACCACTGAATCTGCTTTGGATTGATCCACCCATTCGATGAGGTCAATGATCTGTCCATAGCCTTTTCTTGAATACTGGAGGTTTCCGAGGCACGGCGCATTGAGAAGATAACTGAACTCAATTCCTTTGCCGTGGCAGGCATGGATGTATCTCTCCACAAAAGTTCGGTCAACCTGTGGCAGAACAAAGCCTGGCCTGGCACCTCCGATGATGTCAAACGGAAGTTTGCCAAAGAGAGCGTCTACGGACGTTCCCTGAAGTGCATCAATCAGACCGATGTCCCAATTTGTTCCCACTCGCAATTTCATAAAAAAAAATTAACATGTGACATACGGTCATTTCAATAGATGAGAAAACAAAAAAGGCGTCCATAGGGACGCCTTGAATTTAAGTTTAGAAAACAGGATAGAGAACTTATTCAACTTTGATTTTGATCTCTTTCTTCTTTGCTTCCTCTGATTTAGGGAGCGTTACCTTCAACACTCCGTTTTTATAGGTTGCATTGATTTTGTCGGCCTGCACCTCTCTTGGAAGTCTGAGGGAACGAGAGAAAGATCCAAAGCTTCGCTCGATGAGGTGATAATTCTCTTCTTTTTCTTCTTTTTCCTGCTTTTTCACACCTTTAATCGTGAGAATCCCTTCGCTCAGAGAGATGTCGATGTCCTTTGGATCCAAACCCGGAACTTCGGTCTTAACAACAATATCATTTTTGGTTTCAGAGACATCCAAAGCCGGAAACCATTCCCCTCCTTCCTCCCCTCTTTTTCGGATACCCCCCTCAAAGAAGGATTCCCAGAGGCGGTCTAAATCCCTCCTCATCCGCTCAAAATCTCTTAAAGGAGATAAATCCCTGAAAGGCCTCCACAATTCAAGTTCCTTTGCCATAGATCATCCCTCCTTTCAACAGAATAATTAAATTTCTGACCTAAAAATAATCACTCTTATTGATTTGTCAAGTTCAATTTTTTTTGAAGACCTTGAAACTGAACCTTTTTCTGTTATGATTAAATATAAACTTTTAAAAGGAGGGTACTGGGTATGGCGTACACTGCAAAAGATTATAATGGTCTCATTGGAATGGAAGGATTTAGTGAAACCCTTATTAAGAACCATTTTACACTCTATCAGGGATATGTGACCAATACGAATAAAGTCCTCGATACTCTCGCTGAGATGGCAAAAGGGGGAAAGGTTGGAACCCCAGAGTATGCGGAGTTGAAGCGGAGACTTGGCTGGGAGTTTAATGGCATGCGTCTCCATGAGCTCTATTTTGAAAACTTGGGTGGTAAGGGAGTGTTAGACAGAGGGGGTAAACTCGCCAAGAAACTTGTGGAAGAGTTTGGGAGTTATGAAAACTGGGAAGCCGACTTCAAAGGGGTAGGCACCATGAGAGGCATTGGCTGGGCCATCCTTTATCAAGACCCTGTTAATGGTAAATTGATCAACCAATGGATCAACGAACATGATGTGGGACACCCTGCCGGTTGTAATCCCATTCTGATTTTAGATGTCTTCGAACACGCCTTTATGATTGATTATGGTTTGAAGAGGGCAGATTACATTGTTTCCTTTTTCAAGAACATCAAATGGGAGGCAGCAGAAGGAAGGCTGAAGTGATTTCCAGAGGGTCAGATTGGAGAGTTTAAAAGGGGCGACTCAAAGGGTCGCCCCTTTATTTTCGGGGACGGGTACGTAGTTTAGTTATTTAAATAAGTTGTAATAGATTCTTCAATGTTAGGGTTTTCTTTTAGAAATGATTGCCCTCGTATAGAAGCAATATGAATGCCTCCGGGGCTCATTTGCAATACCTCTGAAACTTGTCTCCCCGTCATCCCCAATTTCTTTAAGCATAGATAGCAGAATACCGATCGAACCTCACTGATCCCCCGCCTCCGCCCTCCTCCGAGAATCTCCTCTCTCGTCACTCCCATCTCTTTCTCTATGAAATCCACAGCATCACAAGCATCCTTCACCGTATAGCCCATTGCCCTCAGAACCTTGACCGCCTCTAACTTCTCCCGAAC
>OGCL01000887.1_pt1 | contig 28493 bp, 33 predicted proteins | sample 1570041 | NCBI WGS metagenome assembly OGCL01 (sample SAMN06266162, study PRJEB24511) | hot springs metagenome | isolation source: Hot spring water | place: South Africa: Limpopo | collected 2015-06-22 | reverse complement strand
GGCCGTCGGCCGGCTACTGGTAGGCGTGGAACGCGTGGAAAACGTGGAAAATGGCTGTTTACCGCACCAGGATGCGGTAAACCGTTTTCCACATGCTTTCCACGTCGGCTGGCAAGACGTGGAAAACATGCTTTCCACGTTTTCCACGCATTCCACATATTCCACGCATTCCACGTTTTCCACTCGCTCTTCTCTCTCTCTCTCTCTCTCTCTCTCTCTCTCTCTTTCTCTCTCTCTCTTCTCTCTCGCTCGTCGGCGGCTGGTTGGCCATGACGTGGCCGTCGGCCGGCTACTGGTAGGCGTGGAACGCGTGGAAAACGTGGAAAATGGCTGTTTACCGCACCAGGATGCGGCAAACCGTTTTCCACGCGTTTTCCACGTCGGTTGGCAAGACGTGGAAAACATGCTTTCCACGTTTTCCACGCATTCCACACATTCCACGCATTCCACGTTTTCCACTCGCTTTCTCTTCTCTCTCTCTCTCTCTCTTCTCTCTCTCTCTCTTCTCTCTTGCTTCTCTCTCGCTCGTCGGCGGCTGGTTGACCACGAGGTGGCCAGCGGCTGGTTGGTCATGAGGCGACTGTTTTTCCACTCGCTCTCTTTTCGCTCTCGCTTACGCGCGTTGGTGCTGACTGGCCAACAGGCTCAATCCCCGTGCGGTGCTGATATCATATATGTGCATTTCGTGTCGTAGAGTCGTAGCAAGGAGGAGCAGCGATGGCAGGGAGCGCGATATTCGTTCCGCCTCGACATCTTGCATGTGTAACGCGGTCGGTCGTCTGGGGTCCGAAGCGCCGGGCGTGTCATCTTGTTGCCGCTGAGAGCGCTGCGGCCAACCTTGCCTCTGCCGCAATCCGGGAGATCTATGTGCCGCATCGTGACTGGGATTATGTGGTCATGGCCATGCGCGATGCGGCAGTCTCGGCCATTCTGGGGCTGATTCCCTGGGATGACGATTGGACCGTTGACCGCGCGGCGTACGCGGCGCGGATCGAGCGGAGCGTCAGCGCGTTGCAGGTGCGCCTGGATGCGCGCCTGGCCGAGCACGACGATCGGCTGCGCACGCGCCTGCTGTCGTGTGCCCAGTCTATTCCGTCCGACGATCGGATCATCGTGTCGGTCGGCGATGGTCACTGGGAGGTCGATGGCGGCGCGATGATGGTGCGTTGGGTTGGCGGCAGCGGTCAGCCTGGTGCGTGGCGATCAATCAGCGCGTTGCCAGACGTCGACCATGTGTGCCGAACGTGGCTGCCGTCAGCATGGCGCGATGCGCGCGCCTGGGTGTTTCGGTTGTGGCGCGATCGCCACGAACAACGATACGGGCCATTGCCTGTACGTTGATTGACGATTGGCGGCGGGCATGCTATGATAGAGGCGTGGTGGTCTCCGCCGTCGTCGCTGGCCTCCCGACGACGTGACCTCCAACGTTCGTTCGGCCCGCCGCTACCTACCAGGCCGCCGGCTGCGCTTATGCGCGCCGGCGGCCTGGTTGTTGAGGAACATGTATGCCGGGCGGTCGCTATCGCTCGCTTCAGCATCCGCGCATGTATCGCGCGTTGCGGAAGCGCGGATTCTCGAAAGAAGCGGCGGCGCGGATATCCAACGCGCAAACGCCTGGCCACACGGTGGCCAAGACGCTGCATGGCGGCGTTGAACGATCCGAGCTCCCCGACGCCGCCTTCCTCGATCCTGAACGCCGAGCGTTTCCGATCCGCACTGCGCGCGATGTGCGCGCGGCGGTGCGGGCCTGGGGACGTTATCGTGGCGACATGTCGTTTGCGACGTTCAAGCGTCGGCTGATCCATCGCGCTCGCGCCCTTGGTCTGATGCACGCGTTGCCGGAAACCTGGCGCGCGGAGCTGCGCGAGAAGTCGGGGCGTCAATTCAGCGAATCGAACGTTGCGCGCGATGAGACGGGCAGATTTGCTGAGAAGCCCGGCGGCGGCGGCGGCGATACGAAGCCGGAAAAGAAAAAGAAAAAGAAGCAGCCTGAAGCGCCGGAGCCGATCACAAACGCCGACGGACTCCGCGATCAGCTTGCCGCCACGGGCCTCGATCCCGCGCTGGCCGAAGCACTTTCGGAATATATGGCCGGGCAGCTTGCTGCGCCTGAGGATCGCGAAGATATTGCGATTGCGCGCGACGCTGCACATGCTCTGGCGGCGCAGGGATTGATCCGCATCAAGCCTGGCGAGGGGCCGAACGCGCAGATCGAATTGACCGCTGCGGGCAAGAAGCTCATGAAGGCGGCGTCGGCGGGAGATGTTGCAGCCGCCATGACGGTGGTCGAGCGCGGGCACGAGCGAGCGGCGCAGGTGCTGGAGCGCGAACGGGCGCGCGAGGCGAAGCGCCAGGAGCGCGAAGCGCAACGTGCGGAGCGCGAGGCTGAGCGAGCGGCGCGGCAGGCAATGCGCGAGGCGCAGCGGCATCAGCGCGGCGGCGGATCGGCGCACGTTGATCCGGAGCTGCTGGCGCTGGCGCGGCAACGGCTGGCCGCGACAGCGGGCAAGGGCTGGCACGTTTACAAGGACCGGCGTGGCGCATATCGCTGGGCATCGATCAGCAGCACGGCGTATCGCGACAACGATCGCGAGATTGTGAGCCGCGAGGCGCTGCGCCGAGCGGTTGCGCTGGCCGACCTGGAGGGCCGGCGCGGGCCGCTGCGATTCTGGCATGTGCCCGGCTTGGAGTTGGGACGCTGCGATTTTCAGGCGCTGAGTGCTGACGGGCGCGTGCTTATCGAAAGCGGCGTCTTTCGCACGCCGCACATTGCGCAGGCAATTGCGCGACACAAAGAATGGCAAATCTCGATCGGATTCCAGCATCCGATCACGGAGCCAGATGCGGACGGCGTGTTTCACGCCGTTCGCATTTTTGAGCGATCGCTGGTGCCGCCGGGCCGAGCGGCGAACCCGATGACTCGGTTTACGCTAAAGGAGCACATGATGCTGACGCATGAAAAGCGCAAAGCGCTTGACGAGTTGCTCGGCCCGGAACTGGCAGCGGCGCTCGTGGCCGAGGCCGAGCGCACAGTCAAGGCGGCAGATCACGCGGGGGTGACGTACAAAGACGCTCCTGCGGAGCTTGTGATCAACGGCGCAACCTATACGCTCAAGCAGCAGGCGGCGCCGGCAGCGCCGCCGGCAGCGCCGCCGCTGCCCGACGAGCCAGCGCCTGAAGCGCCCGCGCTTGACTTGGGTGGTCCGGAGCCGCTGACCGACGAGACGGACGTCATGGACCTGACCGTTGGCCAACTCAAACAGGTGTTCGCCGAGGCGCTTGAGCTTGTGCTCGGCGGAATTTCGCAGAAGATGGCCGACATGCGGGCGCAATACGAGGCGATGGGCAAGGCGTTCGGGGCGTTGCAGACCGAGAAATCGCTGCGCGACGGCGAGCTGGCGGCGTTGCAGCAAAGTCGGGATGCGCTCGCACAGCAGGTGCAGGCGCTGGATGCGCGGTTGCGGGAGCTTGAGGGCGATCAACCCGCATGGTCTGGCTATCGCGCCTCGGCTGATCCGGCAACGGTCGTGGCGACGAAGAGCGCGTCGGGCGATACGCCGTATGCCAATGTCTACCGGGCTATTTTTGGCGATGATCCGCCCTTCGCGGCGTGAGGAGGATCTCTATGACCACGACGACTGAGCATCTGCGAAATTTTTTCGCGTCTCCGGAGGGCGCAGCGTATTTGCGCGAGGCGGTCAAAGCGTCGGCGACAACGAACGCCGTCATCCCGCCGCACGGACCGACGTCGCTGTTTGGCTATCCGGGCGTTGCGCCAGGCCTGCCCTCGACGCTGGTGCTGCCGACAGGGATCGAGGATTATCTGGAACAGGCGGGGCACGTACGCAGGAGCCAGGATGAAAATCCGCTGTTTGCGATCCTGACCGGGCAGACGGCCAGCACGGGCACGGAGCCGACCAGCGGCTGTGTGGAACAGGTGCCCGTTCCCGGCAATCTCAAGCTCTGTCGCCAGACCTGGCCGTTCGGCGAATTGACGATGGCCACGCGGCCGATCCAGGTAGATCGCGCCGGATCGCTCATCAATCGTTCTGAGCCGCTGGACTTGCGACTGCTGCATGATCCGTTCGCCAACGTTCCCAATCCGACCGGCATGAGCACGGCGGATGTGTTCCGGTCCGTCGTTGCCAAAGCGACTCTCGAATTGACGGTGGACATCAAGCGTCGGCATGCACCGCTGATCTGGACTGGCAACCCCGCAAACACGGCGACGAACACGGGCGGCTATCAGGAATTCAATGGATTTGAGCGAATCGTGAACACCGGCTACGCCGACGCGATCGCGGGCGTGCTATGCAGCGCAGCGGATTCGCTGGTGTATGACCGCGCGAACGCGATTGTGCAAAACACGGCGGCAAACACGCTTGAGCGCTATGTGTCCATGTATCGCCATGTGCGATATCTCGCCGACCAGGTCGCCATCACGTCGCCGCGCTGGGCCTGGGTGATGCGCCCGCAGAAATTCTGGGCGCTCGTCGACATCTGGCCGTGCTCGTACCTGACGTATCGCTGTACGACGGCGTCGCCGTCGGGCAGCTCGGCTTCGGCGCAGGTCGATGCGACGGCAGCCGCGCAGATGCGGCAGGAGATGTTGGCCGGGCGCTACCTGCTTGTCGATGGCGAGCAGGTTCCGGTCATTTTGGACACAGCGCTGCCTGAGCTCAACGTCGGCGGCGGCAATTTCCAGAGCGACAGCTATCTGCTGCCGCTGACCGCCGGGGCATTTACCGAAACGGGCGGCCAGATCACCTACATCGAATATTTCGACTATCGCGGGCCGTACGGGATGGCCACGGAGCTTGCGAAATTCGGTCCAGACAACGAATACGGCGTGAGCGCCGACGGCCGATTTGCGCTGTTCTTCCTCGGCGGCACGGCATTCTGCAAGCAGGTGATGGTGCGCACGCGCAAGCGTGTCATTTGCCGCGCGCCGTTTCTGGCAGGCCGGATCATCAATGAGCGCTACGCCGTCTATCAGCATGAGCGAAGCTGGCGGCCTGGCACGAGCTTCTTTGAGGATGGCGGCGTGACCAGCTTCATGCATACGTGGTGATGGCGGAGCCGCTCATCAGCGTCATCATTCCGGTCGGCCCTGGGCACCGTCATCTGGTTGGCCAGGCCGTTGCCTCGGCGTTGCGCAGCAGCGTGCGGAGCATCGAGGTCATCGTGGTCAACGATAGCGGCGGTCGGATCCGATCGAGCGATCCGCGCGTGCGCGTCGTTGCCGCGCCGCGCGGGCCGGGCCTCCGCCCGGCCGTGGCGCGCAACGCGGGGCTGGCAGCGGCGCGCGGCGTGTTCGTTGTGCATCTCGACGCCGACGACTGGTTGCTGCCCGACGGCCTGTCTATTCTGCTGCGCGGATTCGCAGCGGGGCGGCGGGCCTACGTCTACAGCGCGATGTACGGCGCGTACGCTGACGGCTCGCCGATCAGGAGCAACGGGCAGCCGGTCATCAATGATATGCTGATCGCATATGACGAATGGGATTACACGCGCGCCAATCTTCATCCGATTACGTCGCTCGCGCCGCTGGCGATCTGGCGCGACGTCGGCGGCTTTGACGCCGGCGCGCTGGCGTGGGACGACTGGACGGGCTATGCCCGGCTGCGGCGCGCCGGGCATTGTGGCGAAGCGCTCCGGCAGCCGACATTTGTCTATCGTATCGGCGCGGGATTGCAGCACACGCGCGACAATCGGCTGGGAGCCGACGGCATGGCCGCGACGCGCGCGCGCATTGTCGGGGAGGGATGGCGGCCCATGCCATGCGGATGTGGACAGCAGGTGACACAGGCGCGCGCCGTCGCGCACACAGCGGTCGCGGCGGGCGGTGCGCCGCCCGCACGGAGGACATCGATGACCAGAATCCTGGAATATATCGGACCCGGCGTCGGCACGCAGACGATCCGGATCGGCACGCGCGCGTATCGCGTGGGGCGCAACAGCGCCTATCGCTATCTTTCAACGGACCACACATTGATCGAAGACGACATTCCGGAGCTACTGGCGCTCGGCGTATTCGTTGAGGTGCCGCCGCCGCCGGCGTATGCGCCGCCGCCATCGCCGGAGGGCGTGGTGGTCGAAGATTCGGCGCCGGCGCGCCGGCGCCGGAAATCAGAGGGGGCCGAGCATGACGAATCGGACAACGCGGCGGCGTGATGCAAGCATCGTGCTGCCGGCGCGGGGGCGCGCGGCGCAGACGGCGGCACTCATCCCGCGGCTGATCATGACGGCGGGCCGGGCCGACTGGGAGCTCATCGTCGTTGTCGACGACGACGACGAGGTCGCAGCGGCGGTGCGCGGCGCGAACGATCTGCTGCTGAGCCGCGGGCGCATGCCGGCAACGATCGTCATCCTGCCGGAGCGCCGCGGTTACTGGCGCGCGCTTGCGCACGGCGCGCAGATTGCGCAGGGCAGATTGCTCGGCAATATCGCCAACGACATCCTGCCGGGCTGGGCCTGGCTGGAACGGGCGATCGCAGCGTATCAGCGGCATTTCCCCGACGAAGATGGCGTGCTGGCATGGAACGACGGCATCCTCATGCGCGAGCACGCTGGACATCTGCTCATTGCGCGTCGCTTGCTGGAACGCTGGTATGGCCAGGCGTGCTGGCCCGTCTGGTACGATCATCTGTTCGGGGACGCTGAATTGTGCGTGCGCGCGGCGGAGCAGCAGCGCTATGCCGTGGCGCTGGACGCCGTGCTGTACCACAATCATCCCATGCTCGGACACGAGTCCGATGCCGGCTATCGCGCCGCAAACGCGCAGATCATTGCGGATGGCCAGACATTTGAGCGCCGACGGGGATTGCAATGGCCGACGGCTATGACATCATCATAATCATGCTGGCGACGTATCGCCTGGCCACCGATCTGGCCGGGGAGGATGGCCCCGCGGATCTGTTCAGCCGGCTACGCGGCTGGGCGCTGCAACGGTTCGGGGCTGCGCACTGGATCACCGTGGGCGTGCATTGTCCGATCTGCGTAGCGTTCTGGGTCGCGCCGCTGGCGATCGCGTTGCAGGTGCACGCGCCGTTTGCGGCATTGTGGCTGGCGGCGGCAGGCGCGACGGCGCTGGCGCTGCGATGGCGAGGAGGGGCGTAATGCCGCTGGCCTACGCACGCTGGTCGGAGCTCATGGGGCTGCATCTGTGGCATGCGCATCAGCTTGCCGACACGCAGATCGTGCCGGTGACGTCGCGGTGCAACGATCTTGTCGTTGAGCGCGCGGCACTCAACGCCGACCGCGTCGGGCGCGCCGAGATCCGCGCAGCGATTGCCGAGGCCGAGCGGCTCTGGCATGCCGCTGCCGGATTCTGGCCGACGCCGCACGAACGAAGCTGTTCGCTGACGCCGGTCGAGGCCGGCGCGTATGCGGTGCGCATCGCTGCCGGCTCGGCGCTGCGATGTCGTGTTCCGGATGCGCGCCTGATTGCGCCCGGCGTGCGCATCCCGGCGTCGTCGTGGTCAGCGACGCCGGTGCTCCTCCAGGATCTCGATGCTGACGGGCTGGCCGAGACCGGCGTGGCGCAAATCGGGCTGGCGGTGCCGTCGGGTGCAACGCCCGACGACGTGCTGTATCGATTCATTGCCGCCGACACCGGGCCGATCGTTGCAGCGACGACGCGGATCGCGCCGCGGCGCGTCGTCATCAGCGGCGGAAGCGCGCAGGGGATCTTCGATGTGTGGAATCTGGTGCGCCCTGTGCTCACGGCCGGATGGAATGCCCAGCCGCTGGACGCGGCAATCCCGGCGACCTACGCCGCGACAATCGAACAGGTGTACGCCCCCCGCTCGATCCTCGGCACGACTGACGAGACGGCGTCGGCCATCATAACGCGCCATGACGGAACAAGCGCGTATGCGACGGTGCGGGTCGTCAACGCTGCGATGGGCCTCGTTGACGTCGGCGATCCGGTGTACGACCCGGCGTCGGGGCAATGGATCGGCGGGCAATGCGTATGGCAGCCCATGCCGGTCGAGATCAGGCTGCGCTATCAGGCGGGCGTCGCTGACGGAAGCCTCGATCTGGCCATTGCGCGGCTGGCAGCGGCAATCGTGGCGCGCCCGGTGTGCGCGTGCGACGCCGCGAATCGCGAGATCTACGAATGGCAGCAAGATCTGAGTCGGTCGGGGGCGACGACCGAGACCTTTGCGCCGCCGGAGCCGACGCCATGGGGGACCCGGCGCGGGCATTTGTATGCATGGCGTCATGTGATCCAGCAGCAACAGCTCGTTGCATTGTGAGGAGGAGACAATGACCTCATTAAACGCGAATGAAATAATTACGAATTCCGCCGTGCGCACATGGTATCAGGTCGGCACGGGCGGCACGCGCTACTTTTTTGGCGACGGCTATCATTTCATTTCGGGAGCGACGATGCCGGTTGGCGGCACGATCGACCCGATCTACACGCCCGACCCGCGCGCGCCCGGGCGCTACCGTCTCGTGGCGCGCACCCGCGCTGCGCCGGATCTGCCGGAATTTTCCGTGGATTTCCACGAGCGCTGGGGCGGCATTCCGCGGCATCTGCTCAATAATCAATGTCAATGGACGTTTTACGAAGTCCGTTCGCGCTGTGGCGATCCGTCGGATTTTTCGCGCGGTTGGGATGGCGCGATGATCGTCTACGCGCGCGCGTTGATGGAAGGCGGCATCGATCTCGGCACGCGCACCGCGCGCGACGCTGACGACCCGCTCCAGGATAGCGTGACGTTCAAGGCCGCGGCGATTTATCCTGTCGGCAGTCTGTCGTTTGGCAGTGAGGCCGACACTGAGATCGAGCGCGATGTGGTCGATGTCGTATTTGGCCAAACGCAGAGCTGCGGCGAGTGCAGCGCCGACAACGACGGCTCGAACCACATCTATGCGCTGACATCGGTCACGACGCCATCGGCTGCGCTCCGCGTGGTCTATTCGTTAGACCAGGGAATAACGTGGCAGCTTGCGCCATCGGTCTCGGGGTCGGATACGCCGCGCTTCATCGACATTGCGGGCAATCAGTTGTTTTTTGGCACAGACTCCACAACGATGCGCGTCACAACGTTGACGACCGCAGGCGCGCCGTCGTCGTGGGGAGCCGTGACCCTGGCCGTTGCAATGCAGGATGTCTATGTGCAGTCGGCGTCGTCAATCTGGTTTGCGACGACCAATGGCCGGATTTATCGCACAACGGATATTCTGACTGCGCCGATTCTGTACGCGACGGTCGGATCGGCGCAATACAATCGTATTCACGGCGTCGGTTCAACGCTGGTCGCGGTCGGCAATGGCGGCGCTGTGGCCATCTCAGTCAACGGCGGATTGTCGTGGGCTGCCGGCACAGCAGCGGGCTCGGCGCATCTCCAGGCCGTCGCGGTCGTCAGCGAAACGACCTGGTGGGTTGGCAATGCGAGCGGCGAGCTCTACCGCACGCGTGATCGCGGCGTCACGTACGAGAATATGACGGGGCAGCTCAGCGGCGCGCCAAACAGCATTTTTGACATCGTGTTCGCGACGCCCGAGGTCGGCTGGATTTCGGCGCAGACGGGCACAACGACGGCTCGGTTGTATGCAACGTTTGACGGCGGGGCGAGCTGGCCGCGCGACGACAGCACGGTGCGCGTCGTGAATTGGCCAACGTTTCAGCGAGCGCGACGGCTGGCAACGCCGACGACATCGCCAGCCGTCGCGGCCAATTATCTGGCCGCAGCAGGGAATGCGACAGCGCCTGGCACGGACGGCGTGTTGCTGCTCGGCCTGCCAACGATGGTGTGACGCGATGCCCACCTACACGACAACGACGGGTTATACATTGACATATCGAATTCTGCCGCCGGATTTTTTGCCGGGCGTGCGCGCAAAGGTGCGGGCGGAGCTGGACGCGCGGCGACCGGCTCCGCCCACGATCGCGCTGGAACGCGCGCCGGGCATGTGGGACGATGTGCCGCTCAACCCCGACGGCGAGCTGCCCGACGATCCGGATCTAGCGGCGCGCATTGTGGCGTATCGCGACGCGCTGGCAGCGTGGGAGGCTGACATCGTCGCTGAGACGACGCGGCGCGTGCAGCGGATCATGACGCGCACGATTTCAGTGCCGCTGGATCACGAGGCCGTCGCATTGGTGCGCGAGCTGTACGCTGAGACGGCCACGCCGCTTGACGGCGAATCGGACGACTACGTCATGCTCTGGTACGTAGCTCTGCCAAACGTCGCCGACCAGATCGCGGTCACGCAGGCGCTGCAGGGCGTGCCGGTCGAGGAGGCGGCGGCGACGGCCAGGCAATTGTTTCGCCGTGAGCTGGAACGGGCGACCGTTGACGGACTATCCCGTGCCGCGCGGGAAGGCGCGCTATAGCTACGTCTTTCATTGGATGCGCGCGGCGCGCTATTGCAATGTGCCGTGGCACGAATTCAAGCGGCTCGATCGTGAGACGCAAGGACAAATTGTGGCATTCTACGAAACGGATCTGATGCTGGACTATATGGATCAGCGCGACGCGATGCGTGACGCGCGACGGCGTCGGGGGCGCAAATAGATAGATGGAGACCGCAGGCGTTCGACTCGTCGTCGAGGGCGCTGGCGCGTTCGAGTCGTCAATGCGCTCGGCATCCGGGTCGATGGAGGACTTTAATGCGACTGGCTCTCGGATCGGAGCCGGTCTGGGCATGCTGGGCGGCGTTGCCGCGGGCGTGGGCGTTGCGGTTGGCGGCGCGCTGGTCGCCGGGTTTGGCGCTGCCGCCGCGGCGGGCCTCTCGATGAACAACGCGATGGAGCAGGCTCAGGCACAGATCAACGCATTCACGAAGGACCAGGCGAAAACAGCCGAGATTCTCGACATGGTGCGTGAGCGCGCGGCGCAGACGCCCTTTGCATTCCAGGAAATGGCGACGGCGGCGGGCGCGCTGATCCCGGTCTCAAAAGCTGCCGGCATGGAGCTGGAGGGCGTCTTAGAAATTGCCGAGGTGCTGGCCGCCAGCAATCCTGCCGAGGGTTTGGAAGGCGCTGCGTTTGCGCTGCGCGAAGCGGTCAGCGGCGATTTCGTGTCGCTGGTCGAACGCTTCAATTTGCCGCGCGACATGATCAATCGACTCAAGGAAGAGGGGCTGCCGAACATTGAAATTGTGCGACGGGCTCTGCAGGAAATGGGATTCGACTACGACCTGGTTGCCGGGCTGGCTGCGACGGCGCAGGGTCGCATGAGCACATTCAAAGATACGCTGCAGAGCATTGCGGCGACGGCGACGCAGCCAATATTTGACATATTCAGCGCAACGCTTGGCCAGGCAAACGAGAAGCTGGCTGAGCTTGAGCCGCAATTGACGGCGGCGGCGGCGGCCATCGGGCAGGCGCTGGCTCCGGCGGCGCAAGCGGCGGCAGACGCGCTGCTTGGCCTGATTACAGGCGGGGCGAATCTCATCGCGCTATTCTCGGAGCAGGGATTGCTCGGCGGATTGGCGACGCTTGGCCAGTCGTTGATGCAATGGGGCGTTGAGATGGGGCAGGCGCTCCTTGCCTGGATTACGGATGCCGCGTCGCGCGCGGGGCCAGCGATCATGGATTTTGCAAGCTCGCTCCTCGGCGGAATGCAGAACGCGTTGCCGCAGATCAGCGCAACGCTGACCGGAGCCAGCGACGTGCTCTGGACCTGGATCGGCGGGGCGCTGCCTAATGCTATCAGTGCGGCGATTCAATTCATTGCGGGGCTGGTCGGAACGCTCGCCAATCTTGCGCCAACGATCCTCGGCGCAGTCAGTGCGGCGGGCAATGCGCTCTGGCAATGGATTGCCGCTGCCGCGCCGAAGGCGCTGCAAGCGCTCATCTCGTACGGCCAGACAATTCTGACAACGATTGTCGCCGTGGCTCCCGGCGTGCTCAGCTCAGTCTCGCGATTGCGCGAGGCCATTGTCAACTGGATCGCCGAGGCGCTGCCCCAGCTCGGCACGAATCTTGGCAAGCTCGCGGCGTTGCTGATCACAAAGATCGGCGAATGGATCGCTGTTGCAGCGCCGAAGCTGGCGGAATTGGGCATGATCTTTCTGCGCTGGATCGCGACGGATGTGCTGCCAAATCTGCCGGGCCAGCTTCTTCGGATTGGCATGGCGATCCTGCAGGCAATCGGGAATTTTCTCTCGCAGGTTGGACCGCCATTGGCCGAGCTGGGGCGGAAATTCATCAGTTGGATCGCGACGGATGTGTTGCCAGGGTTGCCGGGAGCGCTGGCGCAGATCGGAAGCATGATCTTATCGGGGCTCGCGACCTTGCTTGGCCAGGCGGTTGCGGCGGCGCAGAGCCTGGGAAGCGGGATCATCAATGGCATCATCGCTGGTGCGCAGGCCATGGTGGGCGCGTTGATCGGCGCGGTGCGCGGCATTGTCGATGGCGCGATCAATGCCGCAAAATCAATGCTTGGCATTCGATCGCCGTCGACCGTAGCGCGGGATCAGATCGGATATCCGATCGGCGCAGGCATTGCGGAGGGCATACGCGCAGCGATGACAGATATCCGTGAGTCGATCGAATGGATCGCCACGGAAACGCTGAATCATTTCCGCGACATGGGCGAGCGCATCAACGCCTACATGACCAATCTGCTTGGCAGCATGGCTGGATTGCAGCGTGGCCAGGTCGGCGCGTTGCATGCGATCCAGGCGATTGCGGAGGCCAACCAACGGGCCGCGCAGGAAGTGGAGCGGGCAACGCAGCGCGTGCGCGACGAGGAGCGAAAGCTGGCTGATATGCAGCAGCAGCGCAGTCGGCAGCAGGAGGAAGCGCAGCGCAAGCTCGCCGACCTGGCGGAAGAGCGGGCGCGGATGGAACAGACGGCGGCGCTGCATTTCGATCCCGCAGAGCGCCAGCGCGCGATGCAGCGCATCGCGGAGATCAACCAGCAGATCGCTGAAGAGGAGCGCCGGGCTGCGGAGCGCAACGAGCAGGCAAATCGGCACATCGCTGAGCAGCAGCAACGGATCGCAAGCGTTCGCGGCGACGAGGCCGAGGCGCGCCGGAGGCAGGAAGCGATCAATCGCGCGAACACGGAGGCGTGGTCGGCGATCACCCAGGCGCGCCAGCAGGCCGCGCAAATGGAGCAAACCGACCCGCAAGCGGCGGCGGATTTTCTGGCGTTGCGGCTTCAGCAGATCGAGGAATTGCGGAAATTGCAGGAGCGCCGGGGGCTGGCATCGTGGGGGTGGGAACAGCAAATGCTCGATGAGCAGATCCGCCGGGTGCAGCAGGCGCAGGCGCTCGATCTGGAGCGTTTTCAGCGGCAGGCGACGGAGGCGGCGCGCCGGCGCATTACGGATCTGGCCGGGCGCGAAACCGCAGACGGATTTGTCGAGGCGATCCGCGAACGCGTCGAGGCGCAGGGGCGAAACGTCGCTGACGCGCTGCTGGAGGCGATTCGCGCAAGCATTCGCGCGGGCGGGTTTACGGGCGGCGTGCCAGGCGCGCCGACCCCGATGCTCTCCGTCACGATCAACGGGGCGACGCTGACGCCCGGGCAGATCAACGACGCGCTCGATCGGCTCCTGCAGACCTGGGGCCGACAGGCGGCGGCGTTGGGGAGGACGGCATGACCTTGATCCAGAGCATCCGGCTCATTCCGATCTGGACGCCACAACACGAATTTCTGACCAACACGATCTACGCGCAGGCGTCGGATGCCACGCTGATCCTTGATCCGCCGGCATTCGTGCATGTGCGTTACACACCGGCAACGCTGCCGTTGACCGACCAGGCCTTCGGCGCGTGGACCTCGCCGCCGCCAGCCGAGGATGCAATAACGCTGGATATTGTCGGCGCGTCATACAACGCGTGCATGGCCACTGCGCAGCGGCTTGCTGAGATGATTGCGCTGGCGCGCGGCATTGGCACAGGCTCGGTCGGGATGCGGCTGCTGATCGAGGTAATGCTGGTTGACGGAACGCGCTGGATATCGCAGATTATTGGCGCGCCCGACGGAAATGCGCTGGATTATCACTGGCGGCCGGAGCAAGACCCGGCCGGGCGCTGGGTCTTGCGCGATGTGACGGCGCGCTGGCTGCGGAGCGCGTGGTGGGTGCAGCACACGGTCGGGGCAATGACGGCGACAACAACGTCGCAGGGTCGGACGCCGTGGATAGCAACGCCGTACAGCACGTTCATCTCGGGGCGCGGCATTGAGCCGATCCGCGTGACGCTGCTGCGGAGCGCCAGTCATTTTCAGGCGAATGAAACTATTGTGCTACTGACTGGCGTGCGCAACTCCATCGATGTGCTGGGAACCGCATTTGAATATCCACATAGCTCGTGGTCCAGCGTGAATCTCGCTAGTCTCTGGCCGTTCAATGGCGATCTTGTTGCGCGCTTCACGCCGTCATCATCGAAGCCCGTCTGTGGACCGTACGAAGCGCTAAATACCACGTTTTTGGGCACTGCGACCGTTGCTGTCTACGCATCCGTGCGCGCGTCGCAGCCGATGCTCTTGCGCGGCGTCGTCTACGACCGCCCCGTTGGGCTATGGGGCGGCTGGAACATTGGCGGTTGGCCGGGGCCGTGGCGACCGATCCCCGGAGACAATGTCATTCGCATCGTGAGCCTGGGCACGTATCCGCTCGGCTCACGAATCAAGCTGGTCGGCGTTCAGGCCGTACAGCCGAGCGGCCCGCCCTGGGGCACGCTTGATCTGGCATATCTCGTCGTGCATCAGACGGACACGCCCATATCGCGTGCCATGCGAATCTATCCGTATGCGACCGGCCTGTCACTCGGCACGCCGGGAATGGCACATTATTCCGTGCACACGATTCGCGTTGGGCATCGCGATGTGGGCAATTATTCCATTCGCGGCATAACCGACGCAGTCGCGCCAGAATTGTCGAATTATTGTTTTATCGGCCACGACGGCGATCCGACGACGCAACTCCCGCATACCGCGCGGCCCTACGACGGCAACGCGTCGCTGGTGACGCTGGACAATCAAGTCGACATCGGGCTCATCACCTGTCGGCCGAACGCGTTCCGGGATCCCGGAACGCCGACGATCACGTACACGGTAACGGTTAATCGATTCCTCCGATCCGGCCTGTTTCCTGGAGGCATGCCATGAGCGCCGGCGCGTTGTCCGTTTCCATGCTGTCGCGCGACGGCGTTCCGCAGCTCATCGAGGGCCTGCGCCTGGTCAACGTTGCGTATCGCACGAATGTGCGCGGCACGGTCGAGGTCGAGGCGACGTGGACGTGCCAGCCGACCGTCGGCTATGCGCTGCTGGAGCGGATCGGCCACATGCTGCTGCGCGTTGATGCGCACGGCGTGCCGATCGCGGCCGGGCGCATCGAGGACGCCAGCGTCAGCCAGAGCACGCTCACATTGCGTGCGGGAGGGCCATGGCGCGAGCTGCGCGACAGCGTGCTGACGACGATGTGGAGCGTGCATGGCGTGCAGGAATGGGGACCCGTGACGCGAAGCATCAGCGGCGGATCGTTTTACACGCCGGAATATTATCGATTTATCAAAGACAACGAATGCATTATTGCGCTTACTAAAAATACGATATATCCATATGCCAACGTCGGCGCAATGCATTATCGCGTGCCGCATACCAGCAATCGTCTTGTATCAGGCATGATCATCGAGATTGTTCATGCATTGCCGACAACGTGGCGCGTAGACATTTATTCGCACGCCGCTGGCGACATCGGCAATTATGGCGCAAGCTCGATGATCCTGGCTGCAAATGGCACGGGCGCACTGTCGCGACGTGCATGGTATGCGTCTTTCACCGCAGCGCCGGTCATCGTCGTCGGCGTATACAACAACAATCCGTCGTCCTACACCATGACGCAAGAAACGGGAACGCTATATGCGCGCGTGCAGCGTGTACGTCTTGTGTCCAATACGGATCTCATCGTCAACACAACGATAACGGCGGCGGTTTCCGCCGGATCAAACGTGCTTGTCAGTGTGGGATCAACGGATCGTATGTATGTGGGCATGGAAATCGTCGTGAATAGCGGAGCGGTGTCGAGCGAAATCGCTGTGATCAGCGAAATCGTTAGCGCGACGCAATGTCGCGTCGCGCAACTTGTCAACGGATACAGCGTTGGCGTGACGGTGCACGGGCTTTACATTCCGTCGGACCTCATTGTGCGCAATCTGGCCGCCAGCGCGGCGGGGCAGGGCGTGCTGCGCGCCGACGGCCATCTGATCGAATCATGCCCGCGCGACAATGTCAATGCTGTCTGGCACGACGCGATCCCGGCAGAGATCATTGGCGATCTGGCCGAGCGCGGCACGCGCACCGCGCGTTACGAAGCCGGCGTCACCGCCGACGGATATCTGTGGTTCCGCGACGAACATTCGGCGTTGCGCGGCGGGCAGACGTGGTACGTCGAGGTCGGCGACATCGCGCTGGAACAATCGCTGGAGGCGCTGACCAATCGCGTCTACGCGACGTATCGCGGCGCAGACAACTCGACGCAACGAACGGCGGATGTCTCGGATCAGCAATCCGTCGCGCGCTACGGCCTCATCCGGCGCGGCGTCGTCGACAGCGATGCGCCGGATGTGACGCGCGCGCTGGCGCGCGCCGCGCTGGGCGTACGGCAGACCGCAACGCTATCGCCGCTGACGCGGATAACGATCAGCCGCGTCTATAGCCCGGCCAACGCGCCGGCTCCGCTCTGGCTGATCCAGCCAGGGGATACGATCGTGATCCGGAATGTGCCGCTGGACATTGCGACCGACAGCGGCCAGACGGGGATTTCGTTTCGGATTGGCGAAATACGCTATGACGGATCGAGCAATCAGATCGAGGTGCAGCCGGAAACAACGACGCCGTCGGCGGAGCATCAGCTTGCCGCGCTGATTGCGCTGATCGGCTCCGTCGCCGCCGTCGGACAAGCGCCGGGGGCGCTTCCCGCCGGCGTGATCCCGCTGGAGCAGCTCCGGCGTGGCGGCGCGCCAGGCGGCAGCGGGCCAGCGATCAGCACATGACAACGCGCCCCTGGCTGGTCAGCCAGGGGCGCGTTGGCGAGCGTGTCGGCGCTTACTTGATCCCCAGAGCCTTCTTCAGAGCCCGGATATCCTTCTTCACGCCGTTTTGGTACACCTCGAGACGCTTGTAGACGTGGTTGCAGCTCTCGTGGTAGCGGAAGATTACCTCAATGCCGTTCGCGTCGAGGATGTCGCCGTACGTATCGAGGAACCGCTGCACTTCCATGTGCCGACGCTCTTCGTTGGCCCGGCGCTGGCGGGCCGATGAGCCCGGCCGCCAGTAGTAAACATTAGCCGTCAGGATCTCGGGCAGCACAGGGGTCTCGGGGGTCTCGGCGGTGTTGGTGGTCTCGGTAGTCATTGGTGTCCTTCCTTTCTTTGTCGTTCGTCGTTCGCTTACCTTGATAAGAGTATACCACGAAGTACTGTTCTTGTCAAGAGGGAAAACGGGCAATATGCGAGCATTTCTGGCGCAATCAGGCCAGGCGTGAGCTTCGCTGTCTTGTGTAAAACATTTCCGCCTTGTAGCGTTTGACATAATGCGCTGGTGTTCAGCCCATTTCTGGCATTTAGCATGTGAACGCCCTGAACGGCGATATCGCCGTTCAAGGCGTTCGAACGCCTTGAACGGCGATAGCACATGCACAAAGCCTCCGGCAATTGCCGGAGGCTTGACATAACATGGAAAGAAATGTTTTACGCTTCGTGCCCGTCTTTCCTCGGGCGATGCGCCGGGCGGCGCTCTCGCCCGTACCGGGCGACCTCGTCGGGCGCGATGTGGTAGTCGCGCCCGACCTTGACGGCGCGGAGCAAACCGCGCCGGATGAGCTGGATGACGCTGCGCTGCTGGATGCCCAGCAGCGTCGCGGCGTCTCTGGTTGTCATCGTTGTCATCATGCCTCCGCGCGCCGTTGCCTGGCTCATCTGAGCCAGGCAACGGCGCTCACTATCAGAATTCAATTGCGACATCGCACGGCACACAAACCGCGAACGCGAAATAGGTTCCGCGGCGACGCATGCCGCGGAACGCCATGTGCCGCCCGCAGTGCGGGCACGACAACGACGCGGCAATCTCCACGTCGTCGTCGTACGTTTGCCGGGGGCGGATCTCCGTCGCCCCCCGAGACGTCAACTCGTCACGAACATCACTCCAGGAATATGCTTCCATTGTCAGCCTCCTTGTTCTGGTGTTACCGCGTTCCTTGCTCCTATGATACCACCACCACCGATAACTGTCTAATACCCGCGTGATCTTCTATCATTCCTGAAAAGCATATCGCTCCGGCGCAACGCCGGAGCGATATGCGTGATGCATGCATCACGGCGCGCATCCGTGCTATTCTAAAAGCATGAATGTATACAATAATCCGATTGCAACAGCGCACCATGCGAGAAATCGCACATCCCCGCCAACCTCGTGCCACATCCATGCTGCAAGGACGCACAGCAAGCCCAGCACGACAACGCATCCGCATCCGGTCTGCGCATCCCACGTATCACGCGGCCTGCTCATCGCGACCTCCATTCGCTTGAGCGCCCCAACGCGCCGCGAGCCGACGCCGCACGGTAGCCAGCGCGTCGCGATAGCGCCTGGCGTTTCGCCCGCCGCCCCGCTGCGCCGGATCAACGCGCAGCGCAGCAATTTCCCCTTGCACCATCGTCGGCAGCCAGACCACAGCGGCCCGCGTGTGCCGATCCAACCATTCATAGCGCGTCCAGAGCTCGTCTTCCCGGATCCATCGCGCCAGCGTTGTGCGCTCAAGATGCAGCATCGCCGCCAGCTCCTTTGTCGACAGCCACGCGCCATCCACGGATCGGCGCGCATCGTCGGCGATGCGCCGCATCTGCGGATCGGAGACCTGCTGCGGCGTCCAGAGCATCCATGTGCGTCGATCGCGCACAAATGCGAGCACATCGTCGTACGTCCACACGTAGCCTGCGCCGGCGCATTGCACAATGCGATGATCTGGCAACAGCCCGCGCCGCACCAATCCTGCAATGTAGCGCTGCGTAAAGCCAAACGTTCGACCGAAGCGTGTTGTTGTCCATGTCTCTGGTAAATGGTCGCGCTGGCTTCCATTGCCTATGCGCGTGCCACGAATGCCGGCGCGATGCACGAGCCGGCGCGCCCGCGCGCGCGATACGCCGAGCAACACGCTGATTTCCTGCCACGATCGCCCGGCGCGCGCCAGCGTCGCCGCATGCTCGATCTCCTCGGCGCGCAACGGACGCACGCCGAGGCGATCTTCCTTCCGCAGCACGCCCGCACGATACAATCGCGAGCGCCAATCGCGGATGACGGAACGGCTCACGCCGAGCAATTCGGCCTGGCGGTCAACGGTGAGCCGGTCATGCGTCATGACCAGCACGGCGTCAATGGCGTCGCACCATGCGGGCAATTCCGGCATGCGCTTCGTGTACCAGATCCGCTTTCTGCTGCGCAGGAGCGCAGCAGCGCGTTCCAGCGTATGCGACGCTCGCTGTCGCGAACGACGCCCCTCTGCGCTCATGACGACGCCTCCTTGCGCGGCGGCGCGCACTGTGCGCATCGGCCCCAGCGCATCGCGCTGGCATATGCATGCGCGTTGCGGATCGGCGCGCGGCACGACGGACAGCGCCAGCGCGCATCCTGCGCCGCCACGCGCGGCATCAATTCGATGATCGGACGCCGGCTGATCGGGTCGCGCAGCATCCCATCCGGCATTGGCGCCTGGCCAGGCGCCAATGCCGCGGGCCGATCCGACGCATCGAGGCGGTCCGATGCGCCTGCATCGGACCGGTCCGACGCATCACGATGCATGATCATATCCGCCAGCGCATACGCGATGACGGCAAGCGGCAGTCCATGTGCTACCGCCAGCGCAACATCCGACCACAACGGACGTATGGTCATCAGCGTCGGTCGAAGATGGATCAGCGCCGCCAGGCTGTTATAGACGACGCTGACCGCCACCGCCGCCCAGCCCACGACGACGGCGCGCCGCCGATCATGCCGATGCAGCCGCATGAGCGCCAGGCCGATGTACGTGGCCTCGAACGCCGCTGCTGACAGAATCGCGATCGGCAGCGGCACAAACAAGCGCTGAAACGAATACACGCCGTAGCTGGCCACAAGCGCCAGCAGCGACAATGCCGGAATGCCAGCCCATAATCGATGCGCGGTCGTCATAGTTCGACCTCCCGTCGGACACCCGACTCCGTCACGGTAACCGTCCGATGGCCGTCGCCGCGCGGCGGTCGGTAGCCGTAGCGCAGCGCACGCCCGCGCACGGCATCGCGGATCTGCGTGTATGCCGCGCCGCCGCCGCGTCGGACATGAAAGAGCTCCTCGATGATCGTGCTCTCTCCGGCCCAGCCGCGCGCCAGCGCGATTGCGGCTGCCTCGATCGTTCCGTCATCGTGCATTGCCGCGGGGGGGGCCGGCTGCGCTGACGGCTCCTCGGGCGGAGCGGGATCATCCCGCGACGGACCGCGCAGATCGGGCCGCTTGAAGAGCGGAACAACAATCAGATCGACAAACAATTGGCGCAGCCCGCCGCCGCTACCGCGATAGATTGCATAGAAGCCCCATCCGACAACGATCAACACACCAATGTCGAGCCAGTGGTCCATAATCATCTCCACATGCGTTCCGGCGCATAGGCGATAATGTAGCCGAGCGCAATGGCGACGGCCAGCGTGCCCCAGGCGCCGAGCGCCGGAATGCCCGTCAAATCGCGCACCAGCAGCCAGACGTTGGTCGCGTCCAGATGCACCAGGATCGGATAGATCCCGGCAGCATTGATAGCGGTGTCGATGACGACCGCCCCGGTCGCGACCGGAGACCGGCCGCCGCCCCAGAATTCGCTTTCCGCGACCGTCAACACAAGCTGCGTGATGATCGCCGCGATCCACACGTCGCGGCTGCTGTAATACATCAGCAAGCCGCTGAGAAACGCGTGCGTCGTATACACGCCCGCAGCCCAGAGCAACGCCGCGGCGATGCGAAATCGCAGCATCGCCGCGGCCCGCTCAACCGCCAGCGCGCGATCGAGCAACGCGCCGCCGCGCCCGCCTCCGCCCCCGCTCAAGCTTCCCATCGAAGCCGCCTCCTTTTGTCGTTATGCCATCCATGCCAGGACGACGATCTGGATCACGAACGCCGCACCGCCAGCCAGCAACGCCGCCGTCGCGCCATCCAGCCCGGCGCGCACGAAGCCGACGCCCGGCCGCACCGACGACTGCCCGGCGACGTAGCCACCGATCAGCGCGGCAATGAGCAATGGCGCTGCTGGCGTTGCGGCGACCCAGATGAGCGTCGCAAGCAGCGCTGATCCCCAGGCACGCAGCAATTCCGGCGTCATGAGATCGATCACGGCTGTCCTCGCAGCAACGCAGCCAGCAGCCAGTCAAGCGCGCCGAGCACGTTGACGCCGTACGCGCTCAGCGCCCAGCCGAACACGAACGGGGCCATGCACACAATCGCGACCTGGTGGCCATCGGGCTTGCCGACGACGATCCAGATCGCGCCCGCAGCGAGCACGCCGTAGACGATGATATGAGCGAGGGTCATGGCGCATCCTCCTCTGCATCTGCATCTTCATCTTCATGCGAATGGAGGCGGGTCCAGACGGGCGGCTCGTGGCCGCCCGTGACCAGCGCGGCATGCCAATCCGCCAGCTCGCGCCTGGCGAGCTGGCGCAGCAGCGCGCTCAACGTCATCCCGCGGGCAACTGCGAGCAGGCGGATATTGCGATCGAGATCCGCCTCCCACGTCAATGAGCGCCGAACATTTCCGTCTTTCAGCATACGCCCTCCTCCTTCGATCGAAAAACAGATCGTCACTCGCGCACACTATAGCACGCATCATGCAGGTGCGCAAGCGGCGCATCAACGCACAGCGCCTCTGGAGCGGATGCCAGAGGCGCTGTGTCGTGGCACGCTGACAGGGTGGTAGTGGTCACATGCGACGCACTGGCCACCACGCCACGCCCGCAGGCACGCGACGATAGACCCACCATGTTCGACCGACGCGCACCGAGCCGAACGGATGCGCGCGCGCTGACGCCTCCCGCCGCGCGGCGTTGGCCGCGCGATTCATCTGGCTCGCATGCCGCAGCATCGCAATGCGACGCGGATCTGCGCCGCTGACAATCAGCCGATGCCATGCGCTGATTGCCGCGATGGCCATCGCGGCGGTCAGGCCGTTGTGCGCCTCGGCCAGCTCAATGAGGCGCGCGTCCAGCAACGCGCGCTCATCGTCGGTCGGAGGATGCGACATTGTGAATCGATACGCGTATGGGCCGATCGTCAGGCTAATCTGCATCGGACGCTTCCCGGATAACTCGCAGATATCGCGGGCGCTGCCACGTTCCTTCAAGGTACGCTTCGGCATTGTCCAGCAGCATCTGGTACGCCAGACGTCGCCGCCGCGCCCGACCGTCGGGCGCGGGCACGGTCGCGTACCGCGCCAGCCACGATCGCGCTTTTGCAAGCTGGCGCTCCCGCGCGACGCGCCGCGCATCGTGCACATATGCGTCATAAATGCGTTGCGCCGTTTCCGGATCGAGATGCCGTTCTAAGACGGCCCGCACCAGCGCATACATCATGCCGCCTCCCTGCTACGACGCCATGCGGCGCACGCGCACCGCACGCGCCGCATGCACGATCGCGTACGCGTCGGCGGCATCTTCGTCCAGCACGCATGCCCCCGACGTCCACAGCCCCCATCGACCGCCGCAGCGCATGACATCGCCATCCAGCCCGAGCCGAACGGCGGCTGCCGCAACGACCTGCGCCTTGCTCGCGCCGCCGTCACCCGTCAGCGCGAGCTTTGCGCGTCGTGGCTCGATCTCGACCCACAGCGCCTGCCGCTCAGCCAGCGTCGCCAGGATCGCGCCAGCCACGCGCGATTGCGGAATGATCGAGCGCGCAAAGCGCGCGACCGGAGCCTCGATCGCCACCAGCGCCGGGCGATAGCGATCGAGCAGCATCGCCACGCAATCCCGCGCCGCGAGGCATCGCACCGCAATATCGCCGTGCAACGCGCAGCTCCCCCATTCGTCGCCGCTGCTCAGCGCCCAGCCGAGCCGCACGCTGCTGAGATCAATCCCCAATATCAGCATCGTCATGCTCCTCGACGCCGCTGGCCAGATCGGCAAACAGCGGCAGACGGCGCAATGCGTCGTCTGCCTCGGCGCTTGTCGGCAGACAATGCGGCGAGAGCCAGAGGCGCTCGCGATGCTGCTGATGGCCAGCTTCAGCCTGCAGCGCCATTCCGCCGCGCAAAAAACCCTCCCGGAACCACGGAATGCATCGCCAGCCGTGGCGTTCCAGCTCCTCGTGCCCCTCCCCGGCAAAGCCCGCCAGAACGATCCGGAGCTGTGGATCGTCGCCGTTGGCCAGACACCAGGCTCGGACATCGACTGCCACAGCGAAATCGTCATGCACGTACAATCCTGCCTTGCGCTCACGGTCAGCATAGGGCGGATCGAGGAAGACCCCGGCAACGCCCTGGCCTGTGCGAACATACAATGTTTTGATGACCGCCGGCGTGACTGCACGCCGCCAATCGCCGTTAAGCATGCGCACATGGCGTAATCGCGCCGACAGATACCGAAACCACAACCGAAGCTGCGGCATCGTCATGGGATGAAATGCTATATCGGCGGCAACGACCCCCGGCTCGCGCAGATGCGCGCGATGCACGCCGACGCCATTGTCGCTGCTATGCGGCCTCCGCCGCGACACCCCCGGCTCGCGCAGATGCGAACGCTGCACGCCGACGCCATCATCGCTCACGCGTATCCGTTTCTGCATCACCCCCGGATCGCGCCGATCCGAGCGTCGCACCACGCCGCCGTGCGCTCCAATGACCCACGGCCCCCTGCCGCTGCACCATCCGCTGCCGATCCACGCGCTCTGGCCATACAGCCAGTAGCCGGCCGCCCGCGCGTCGTACCATTCCGGCGACGCTGGAATACGATCGGCGTGCTCGCGATGCCAGCGCAGCAGCCAGAAATGTCGCGCCATGAGCTCATGCTCTGCAATCGGAAACGACGCCCACGCCGCCGTCAGATCTGGCGCATACGTAATGGCGCGCCAGGCGTTGATCACATATCCATCGAGATCGTTGATCGTCTCGCTCAGCTGTATTCGATTTGCCAGATGCGGCCGCCGCAGCAGCACGGCCAGCGATCCCGCAAAAGGCTCAACATAATGCAGCACGTCGCCGAGCGCCTGCCAGACCAGCTCGGCGGCATACTGTTTGCCGCCAAACCACGGGAATGGCGCTTTGTCATAATTCCGCTTGCCGACCAGCGACACCGGCTCGTCGGCCAGATCATCCAGCGGGCCATTCGATGGCTCCTCGGCCAGCGCCTGGATGATCTCGCGGATCATCTCGATCCGCAACGTATCGCCGCGGTGCGCTGCACGCTCAATGGCATGCAGCAGCATCGCACACAGATCATCGTTCATTGCCGCCCCGCCCCATGCTATCGCGCGCCGCCGCCTGCGGCGTCATGTAGCGCTCCCCCAGCGATCCGTCGGCGTAGATGCGCCGCCAGCCGCCGCCGTCGGACACGACGATGACGCCATCGATCTCCAGCCGCTCTGCGTCGGCCGGAATGTGCGCCCGGGCGCGCGCCTCCGCTTCGCGCCGATGCCGGGCAATCAGCCGACGTTCCTGGTCCGAAAGCGGCACGTGCGCATAGGCCGGGCCCGCGCCCGCCCGCTCCGGCTCCGGCTCCGGCGTGGGCGTCGGCTCCGGCTCCGGCGTGGGCGTCGGCTCCGGCTCCGGCTCCGGCGGCGTAAACGCCGCCCCGCGCGGCGGCTCGCGCCGCACGGGAGCCGCAACGCCGCCACGCTGCAGCGTGGCGTAGCGCCCGCGCCCGACGCGGCGCACCGCGCCGTCTTCAATGAGTCGGCGCAAATGATTGTCCACGGCCTTCGCCGACGTGCCCGTTGCGGCGACGATGTCCTTGATCGTGCATTCGCCAGCCGTCGCGATGACGTCGTACACGGCCCGCCGCGCCGAGCCGCTTGAAACGTGCGGGCCGACTTCGGCAACGACGTGCTGGCACAGGTAGGCGTCCCATCGTATTGCAATCGGGTCGTCCAGCATCACGTCGCGTCCCTGAATTGCCAGGATCTGCTGATCGGGATGCTCGGCCATCTGCCGCAATACCCACGTCGTGGCCACGCCGCCCGTCAATCCGGTCGACCCGGAAACCTCGTGGAACACATTTTCTGCGCGCATTTTGCGCGTGTGGTGGATGACAACGATGGCAACGCCGTGCCGCTCGGCGACGGCGTTGATCCGCTGAAGGAACGCATAGTCATGTTCGTAGAGGTCCACGCGCGGATCGCGTGCGCCGCGAAATCGCGCCAGCACATCGATGACGACCAGCCGGGCGTCATCGTTGGCCTCCAGCCAGGCGTCAAGAAGCTGGAGCCCCTCCTCGCCATTCGGCCACGACGACGCGATGTGCAAATCTGCGGGCACGTCGCCATCTGGCGTCATCGCCAGGAGCCGACTTTGCATGCGGCGCAGGCTTCCTTCAAGATCGAGATAGAGCGCCTTGCCCTGCGCCGCATCGTAATGCCCCAGCGCATGGCCGCCGGCCGCCACAGCGACCGCAAGTGACAAAGCAAGCCAGCTTTTTTTGACTTTCGGCGGGCCGGCCAGGAGACACGCGCCCTCCGGCAAAATATCGTCGACGATCCATCGGATCGGCGGCAATGCTTCGCGCAGCAGATCGCGCGCCGACACGATCTGCGGAAACGGCGCGCGAACATATTCCGGCTGACCGGCCGCGTCGCGCCGCACGCGCTCGGCGAGCTCAACAACGCGGTCGAGCTTGCCCTCCATCGCTGCTGCGGTAATCCGCCCGCCGGCCTCGATGGCCCGCTGGGCGGCCGCAACGTTCCGAAGCCAGCGCACCGGCCCCTCCAGCGCCGCTGGCTCCACTGCCATCCCGGCGCTGTCGGCCTCGATGAGCAGCTCCGCCGCGTACTGCGCCAGGCCCTGCTCGCGCAGGGCCACTTGTACCGACAATGGGCTCACGGCCTGCGCCCCGCGCTCATCAGCGATGCGGTAGATGGTCGCGAGCATCTGCCCGCGACCCTCATGCAGCATATCGCCCGGTTGAAGTTGGAACGACCGCAGCGCCGGGATCGTGTCCACGGGATAAAAAAGCGCAGAGAATAGCACCGCTTGCTCGATCGATGCCGCCTGCATCATGGCATTGTCCAGCGCAATGGTCGTCATATGTTTCCTCCTGACAAGCGTATGCGCCCGTGCCATATGGCACGGGCGCAGGCGATTATCGGACAGACTTCTTGCGAGTCCGAAACGGCTTTTCGCGAACAACGAGATCGATCTGACCAGCAGGCCTCAATCCTGCAACCAATTCAATCAATGTCTGTGTGACCATCGCGGATTTGTAATTTCCGCGATGGTGGTACAAGCGGTATACCGTTGCATAATGGAGGCCAATCCACCGGCCAACCACTGCATACGCGTCGTTGCGCGAGATAGCATACTCGCGCACCACTGTATCGACCAACTCCCGTATGCGCTGGCTGGCCAGCGCATGGATATTAGAGCCTGGTAGACAGATCATATGCCCCCCATTTCTTTCAATGATGTTAACACAGCCAACCGGCATTGTCAAGCTGGTTGGCCACATTGTGGCCGTCGGCTGGCTGCTGGTAGGCGTGGAACGCGTGGAAAACGTGGAAAATGGCTGTTTACCGCATCAGGATGCGGCAAACCGTTTTCCACACGTTTTCCACGTCGGCTGACAAGACGTGGAAAACATGCTTTCCACGTTTTCCACGTCTTCCACGTTTTCCACACATTCCACGTTTTCCACTCGCTTTCTCTTCTCTCTCTCTCTCTCTCTCTCTCTTCTCTCTTGCTTCTCTCTCGCTCGTCGGCGGCTGGTTGGCCATGACGTGGCCGGCGGCTGGTTGGTCATGAGGCGACTGTCGGGGCCAGCGTGACCGGCGTGGCGAACACGTGGAAACCACGTGTTCCACTCGCGCGCGAGCGCGCGCGAAATACGAGGAGAAAAGCTGTGTTTTTTGCTGTCCGCGCTGTCCGCCCCTGTCATTTTTCGCTTTGTGATGCGGTAAAAAGGCGGACAGCAGACTGTTCGGTTGCTGTCCGCTTGCTGTATCAGGATGCAGCAAATCGTTTTCCACGCGTTCCATTTTGAGCCTCGCAAAGAGTCCTAATTTTGATACTCCACTCGCTTCGGCACGGTGTATCCTGTGAGCAATCGCAGGATACGCTTTTTTATGCAGGAGGGGGACGGCAATGGAAGCGAACGAAGAGGACATCGTACCGGCAACGCGACGCGTAACCATCACCATTGCGCGGCGCGACCTGCGCGCTGTCACCGCACTGGGAGAGCGTGCATGCCGCACGCCGAAGGAGCAGATGGTGTATCTCATCCGGCAGGGATTGGAACTGGCGGGGGCGTATGCGCTGATTGAGGAACGCAACCAGGTCACGTCGTAACAACACGTTCCACTCGCACGCGCGCTTTCGCTTCGGCGGCTGGCTGCTGGGAGGCGTGGAACGCGTGGAAAACGTGGAAAAGGGTCGTTTACCGCATCAGGAAGCGGTAAATCGTTTTCCACACGTTTTCCACGTCGGCTGACAAGACGTGGAAAGCATGCTTTCCACGTTTTCCACGTCTTCCACGTTTTCCACACATTCCACGTTTTCCACTCGCTTTCTCTCTCTCTCTCTCTCTCTCTCTTCTCTCTCTCTTCTCTCGCTCATCGGCGGCTGGTTGGCCATGACGTGGCCGGCGGCTGGTTGGTGCTGACTGGCCAACAGCCCCCAATCCCCGTATTGATAGTCGCTATCAACAGTTGGGGGGTACTACTGCAAAATAGGACCTTGGTAGGGGTAGCAGGGCGGGGATATGCCTGCTATCATACGGGGCGTAGCGAGGGCATTGAGCACTACGAAGGAGGGAGCTATGAACACAATGACGGATGTGCACATCATGGAGGCAGAGGCGGCTATTCGGAGGGCGATCGCCTTCCGATCCGGGGGGCGCACACACGCGATGGGCACTGCGTTGCGGGTTGCACAAATCCACCTTATCGAGGTGGAAGAATACCGGAAAACGTGGGAACACAAGGTGTTCACCGATGACCTCGATACGCTGCTCTGGCGTATTGAGAAGGCGATGCAATTCCTGGAGCCCGAGGACCCGGTTGCGCTGGCACTCCAAACGCTGGTCAGTTCTTTGACCAACGTGATGGAAGAAAAAACAATCAACGATATCTCGACGATTTCTCAACATCTGCTTGGCGTGCGCGCGGCGCTGCGCCAGGCGGCCGAACACCACGGAACGCAGGTGATGCGGGAAGCGGTACATCAAGCCCAGAGCCACCTCCTCGAGGTGTCGATGTATTGGCGAGCATGGCGTGACGACGCTATAACTGACGATCTGGGTGTGCTGCTCTGGAGGATTATCAGAGCAGCACAGACGGAGGTTTCTCGGGATGACATCCTCCTGGC
>OGCL01000886.1_pt1 | contig 28513 bp, 23 predicted proteins | sample 1570041 | NCBI WGS metagenome assembly OGCL01 (sample SAMN06266162, study PRJEB24511) | hot springs metagenome | isolation source: Hot spring water | place: South Africa: Limpopo | collected 2015-06-22 | reverse complement strand
GCCGACAAGGCCGGCGCGAGTGAGGCTTATCTCGTGCTTTTCGATCGGCGGCCGAATCTGAGCTGGGAAGAACGCATTTTCCGGCGCACGGAGCAGATCGCCAGCGCGATGGGAAAGACGCGCACGATTGGCGTTTGGGGTCTTTGACATGGCACGAATGCATGCACATGCCGCGGCTGCCACCTACCTGTCGTCCGTCCTGCTGCTGGCGGTACCGGCGGCATCGCGCGCCGAAAGCTACGACCGACACCCGGCTGCGACGATCTTCGTGCAGGAGATGAGTGAACGGCATGGTTTCGCCGCCGATGAGTTACGCACCTTGCTCGCCCAGACAAGACCGTTGCCAGCCGTACTCAAGCTGATCGCGCCACCGACCGATCCGGCGGTCCGTTCTTGGCCGCGTTACCGTGCCCGCTTCGTCGAAGCGCGGCGCATCGAGGCCGGCAAGCGCTTCTGGCGCCAGCATGCCGCCAGCCTGGCCCGCACGAGCGCCCAAAGCGGCGTACCGGCGGAAATCATCGTCGCCATCCTCGGCATCGAGACCAACTATGGCGGCAATACCGGTCGCTTTCCGGCCTTCGCTACACTGGCGACACTGGCTTTCGATTATCCGCCGCGTGCGCCGCTTTTCCGCCGCGAACTGGAAGCGCTGCTGCTCCTGGCACGCGAACAAGGCCGCTCACCGCTCGACTACCGCGGCTCCTATGCCGGTGCGCTGGGTTTGCCGCAGTTTCTTCCGAGCAGCATTCGCGCCTACGCCGTCGACGGCGATGGCGACGGCCAGATCGACCTGTTCACCAGTGCCGAGGACGCCATCGCCAGCATCGCCCAGTTCCTCGTCCGCCACGGCTGGCGGGAAGGCGGACCGATCGCGTTGCCGGCGCGGGTCGATGAAGAAGTCGCCGATGTCCGCACCTTGCTCGCCGAAGGCATAGAACCACGCCGGCGGCCAGCCGAAATGCCCGGCATCGTCGCTGACCACCCCGGCCCGGTGCCCAACGAAGCGGCGGCACTCATCGACTTGGTCAGTCCGAACGAAGCCACCGAATACTGGCTCGGCTACCGTAACTTTTACGTGTTGACGCGCTACAACCGCTCCAGCTTCTATGCCATGAGTGTGTTTCAGCTGGCGCAGGCCCTGCGTTCCCACACACCCTGAGCGCCACAACTCCCTCCCTCCAAGCTTCTCTGGGGATGAAGAAAGCGGAAATTCGTCGAACGGGCCCAACTTCCCGACCTCACCGTCCCAAATGTGCGACGGCGCGGATCGGCTATCATTAGGCTTTTTGACGTAGAGTGCCGTCGGACGGCGCGGCGTCCGGGTGGCGGAGAACACACATGTTTTTGCTGGTCGGCTATGTGGTGATCCTGCTGGCTTCGGTCGGCACCTATGCCGTACACGGCAGCCTGGCTGCCTTGTTCGTACCGCTCGAGTACCTGGCCATCCTCGGCCTGATGATCGGCGGCTTCATCGCCGGCAACGGCATCAAGGCCATCAAGGCGACGCTGGCCGCGATCCCCACCGTACTCAAGGGATCCAAGCTCAACAAGGCGCTCTACATGGAACTGCTGGCCATGCTGTTCGAGATTCTGGCCAAGGTGCGCAAGGAAGGCCTGATGTCAATCGAGGGCGACATCGAGAACCCGGAGGGCAGCGCGATTTTCGCCAAATACCCCGCCATCGCTTCCGATCATCACGTCATGGAGTTCATCTGCGACTATCTGCGCATGATGGTCGGCGGCAACCTGAACGCTTTCGAGATCGAGAACCTGATGGACATCGAGATCGAAACCCACCACCACGAAGCGCATTTACCGGCGCACATCGTCGCCAAAACGGCCGATGCGTTGCCGGCTTTCGGCATCGTCGTCGCGGTGATGGGCGTGGTCAACGTCATGGGCTCGGTCGGCGAACCGCCGGCCGTGCTGGGCAAGATGATCGGCGGTGCGCTGGTCGGTACCTTCCTCGGCATTCTCGTTTCCTATGGCTTCGTGTCACCGATCGCCAGCCAGCTCGAGCAGAAAGCCGAGGAAGGTAGCAAGATTTACCAATGCATCAAGGCGGTGCTGCTAGCCAGCATGAACGGTTACGCGCCACAGGTTGCGGTCGAATTCGGCCGCAAGGTGCTGTATTCCACCGATCGACCGACATTCAGAGAGCTGGAAGAAGATCTGAAAGCGCGCAAGGGCAAGTGACACGCTGGCAAGCAAATAACCGAGATGGCCGACGAGCAAAAACCGATCATCGTCGTCAAGCGCATCAAGAAGGGCGGCGGCGCCGCTCACGGTGGCGCCTGGAAGATTGCTTATGCCGACTTCGTCACGGCGATGATGGCCTTTTTTCTGCTCATGTGGCTGCTCGGCTCGACCAGCGAAGGGGACTTGAAAGGCATCGCCGAATTCTTTCAGCAGCCACTGAAAATCGCCCTATTCGGCGGCTCCGGTGCTGGTGATGCTTCCAGCATCATCAAAGGCGGCGGAGAGGATCTGTCACGCGCCTATGGCCAGGTAAAAAAAGGCGCGGAGATCATCGATGCGCAGACCACCTTGCGCAAGGCGCGCGAGGAGTTCGAGCGTATGGAGCGCTTGCGGCTCGAAAACCTGAAAGCCGAGATCGAGCGGTTGATCGATAGCCACCCGGTGCTATCGCAGTTCAAGCGTCAGCTGCTGCTCGATCTGACGAGCGAGGGCTTGCGCATCCAGATCGTCGATGAAAAGAATCGGCCGATGTTCGATCTTGCCAGTTCCGAGCTCAAACCGTATACTCGGCAGATTTTGCGCGAAATCGGTCCTTTGCTGAACAAAGTGGGCAATCGCATCTCTCTTTCGGGGCATACCGACGCCACACCGTACGCCGGCGGCGACCGTGGTTTCGGCAACTGGGAATTGTCGACCAACCGCGCCAATGCCTCGCGGCGCGAACTGATCGCCGGCGGGATGAATGAAAACAAGGTAATGCGCGTCGTCGGACTGGCCTCGACCGTGTTGTTCGACCGCGAGGATCCCTACAATCCGGTCAATCGCCGCATCAGCATCATCGTCATGAACAAGCGCACCGAGGAAGCGATCATGAGTGACGGCCGTGAAGTCCAGGCGGGCAGTGCCGACGAACTGGGCGAGCAACTCGCGCCGTTGAGTGGCCAATGAACAGGCGGCGAGGCTGGCGACGATGACGCACTACTTCGACCGCACGCTGTTTTTCGCGTTGCTGTGGAGCCTGCTTGCCGGCAGTATTTACTGGCTGGCCACCGGCCATGGCGCTCTCCCCCTCATCGCTCTGCTCGTGCTGTTGGCCTTGGGCTGGCGCCTGATCGCCCTGTTGCCAGCGAGCCAAAGTCAGCGCGCCCAGCACGCCGTCGGCGAGGACGAGGGAAGCGAGATGCCGGACGCAGCGGTCATCGAACTGCGTCAGCTGATCGACGCACTGGCGCGCCAGTTCCAGAGCCAACTTCACGACATCCGTAACGAAAGTGGTCGCATACAGTCCCTGCTCGCCGAGGCCATCGAGTCGCTAACCAGCAGTTTTCAGGGCATGCACAGCGAGACCCGCAAGCAGCGCGAAATGGCCATCTCGGTCACCGGCACGGTCAGCGAGACGACACCGGTGCGTTTCGACGAATTCGTGCAGAATACCTCGACGGTCATGCAGCGTGTCGTCGACAGCGTCGTCGCCAACAGCAAGCTGGGCATGGAACTGGTCGAACTGACCGACGGTTTGGCTCAGCGCACGCGCGACGTGCAGGGCATCTTGTCCGAAATCGGCGCCATCGCCAAGCAGACCAACCTCTTGGCACTGAATGCGGCCATCGAAGCAGCGCGTGCCGGCGAAGCGGGACGCGGCTTCGCAGTCGTCGCCGACGAAGTGCGCGACCTCTCCGCGCGCACAACGCAGTTTTCGCTCCAGATCAATGGCCTGATGCAGGGCATGCAGGAGACGGTGCGCAATACCGACGCGGCCATCCAGCGCATGGCCAGCCAGGATCTGACCTTCGCGCTCGAATCGAAGCAGCGCGTCGAGGAAATCATCCGCGCCATGGAAACCCAGAACAGCACCCGCTCCCAAGCCATCGAGCGGTTGAGCGACAGCGCCCAGGCGGTGGATACCCTGGTGTCAAAGGCGATCACGGCCCTTCAGTTCCAGGACATGGTCTCGCAGCTCATCGGCCATATCGAGCGACGCATCGACGCACTGGCCGACATCCTGCAGCACCTGACCGGACTCGATCACATCTTCTCGGGCCATGTCTCGGGCCGCACAGCGGCGAGCGTACTCAGACAGGAAAAGGAACATATCATCGCGCGCCTGCAGCAAATGCAGAGCAACACCCGCAACAACCCGGTCAGCCAGAAGGCAATGACCGATGGCGACATCGAACTCTTTTAGGAGCAGACATGGCAAAGAGCATACTCGCGATCGACGACTCGGCATCCATCCGGCAAATGGTGTCCTTTACGCTGAAAAGCACTGGTTACGAAGTGACCGAAGCAGTGGATGGCATGGACGGCCTCGACAAGGCCAAGGCGCGCAGCTACAACCTGATACTCACCGATCAGAACATGCCGCGTATGGACGGCCTGACGCTAATCAAGACGCTACGGGCCATGCCGCAGTACAAAACGGTCCCTATCCTGATGCTGACGACCGAATCGTCCGATGCGATGAAGCAGCAAGGCCGCTCGGTCGGCGCCACGGGTTGGCTGGTCAAGCCTTTCGACCCGCAAAAATTGATCGAAGTCGTCAAAAAGGTCATCGGCTGAACCGTCGTCGATCGACGCCTATCGATGATGGAGACCTCACTGCACGATTGTCCCCGATCGACGAAGGAGGCCGCATGTCCATCGACATGAGCCAGTTCTACCAGGTATTCTTCGAGGAAACTGCCGAACATCTGGAGAACATGGAGGCGCTGCTGCTCGGTCTCGACCTGATGGACCCGGACACCGAGCAGCTCAACGCCATCTTTCGCGCCGCGCATTCGATCAAAGGTTCGAGCGGCACCTTCGGCTTCACCGATCTGGCCGAGGTGACGCACATTCTCGAAAATCTGCTCGACCGGGTGCGCAAAGGCGAGCTATCCCTGCGCGAGGATATGATCGATGCCTTCCTCGATGCCGGCGATGTGCTCAAGACGCTGCTCGCCGCCCATCGCGGTCAGGGTGTCGCCGATCCGGCGACGGTCGAAGCCATCTGCAACCGCCTGCGCGATCTGACCCAAACCGGTGACCGCAAGGCCACGCCACAGACACACAGCGGCGATCGCGACGCCGCTCCGCCGGCATCGCCGGCGCTCACCTCCTCGCTGCCCGCTCAGGACAGCGCCCGGGCGAACGGTGAGATCGGCTTGACGGTCGCGTTCGTGCTCGCGGACGACGGTGGTGAATCGGCCATCGACAGCCTGCTCGGCGAACTCTCCGGCTTGTTTGGCGCCGCACGGGTCATCGAACGACCGGAACAGCCCGACCGCCCCTGGCGCATCGAACTCCCCCGCGCTTCACCGGTCGACGCCGACAACATCCGCAATATGCTCGAATTCGTCGCTCGCAGCGACAGCATCCGCATCGCACGCAGTGCGGGCGAAACCTCGGGTGAAGAAGATGGCGACGGTGCCTATGGTTTCTTCGCTCCCTCGGCCAGCAGAATCGGCGAGGAAGCGACGGCGACCGATGTCGCCTATGGCTTTTTTACGCCACTGCCCGCCGCTGGTGAAAACGGGGGCGAGCCCGCCTATGGTTTCTTCGCACCGCTGCCGACTGGCGATGCAGCGGTCGCGCCCTCTGGCGAAAACGAAGCCTATGGCTTCTTCACCCCGCTGGCCAAAGACGGGCCCTTCGAAACCAGCACTGCGGTCCCCGCTACCGAGTCAACCGCAGCTCCGGCCGATGCTGCCGAGGGCGCTTACGGCTTTTTCGCCCCGTTACCCACTCCGCCCGCGACGAGTACGCCGGTCGCTGAGCAGGAAGCACGTGCCGGCAGCGAAGGCGGAGCCCACGGTTTCTTCGTCGACGTTCCCAAACCGACCGAGCCGCCGGTCGCCATCGCGTCGCAGGAAAGCGAAACGAACCCCTCCGCGGCCGCGGGCAAGACGACAGGCGAGGATGGCGGCAAACGCGACGAAGAGCGCGCCAAAGTCAGCCCGTCGGGCACGGCGAAAACGGCAACCAAAGCCGCCAGTACCGATGCATCGATCCGCGTCGGCGTCGACAAGGTCGATCAGCTGATCAATCTGGTCGGCGAGCTGGTCATCACCCAAGCCATGCTCGCCCAATCCGCCTCGCAGATCGATCCAGTCGAATTCGAACGCCTGCACAATGGCTTAGCGCAACTCGAACGCAACACGCGCGATTTGCAAGAAGCGGTGATGTCGATCCGCATGATGCCGATGTCGGTCGTCTTCTCGCGCTTCCCGCGCGTCGTGCGCGACCTGTCGCAAAAGCTCGGCAAACAGGTCGAGCTGAAGCTGATCGGCGAGAATACCGAACTGGACAAGAGCCTGATCGAGCGCATCACCGATCCGCTCACCCACCTGGTGCGCAATAGCCTCGATCATGGCATCGAGATGCCGGAAGTGCGCGCTGCCAAAGGCAAACAGCCGGTCGGCACGATCACGCTCAAAGCCTACCACCAGAGCGGCAACATCGTCATCGAGGTCAGCGACGATGGTGCCGGCCTCAATCGGCAGAAAATCCTCGCCAAGGCGCGCGATCGCGGCCTGCCGATCCACGAGCAGATGAGCGATGCCGAAGTCTGGCAGCTAATCTTCGAGCCCGGTTTTTCGACCGCCGACCAGATCACCGAGGTTTCCGGCCGTGGTGTCGGCATGGACGTGGTGAAAAAGAACATTTCGTCGATGGGCGGCCGGGTGGATATCGAGTCGATGGCCGGCATCGGCACGCGCATGACCGTGCGCCTGCCGCTGACACTGGCCATCCTCGACGGCATGTCGGTGGCGGTCGGCCGCGAAACCTACATCATCCCGCTCGGCTATGTCATTGAAAGCCTGCAGGCCGAGCCGGGCATGATCAAGAGCATCTCCGGCGTCGAGCGCCTGCTGCACGTGCGCGGCGAGTATCTGCCCATCGTGGCGCTGCACGAGGTCTTTCACGTCGAAAATGCCCAGACCGATCTTCAGGACGGGATCATGATCATCCTCGAAGCCGATGGCATCAAGGCAGCGATGTTCGTCGACGCGATGGTCGGACAGCATCAAGTGGTGATCAAGAGTCTGGAAGCGAACTACCGTAAAGTTCCAGGCATTGCCGGGGCGACGATCATGGGCGATGGTCACGTTGCGCTGATCCTCGACGTCTCGGCCCTGGTCGGCATAGCACGCAATGCGCTGCCTTTGGCCGCATAAACACGAATCAGGAGCGACTCATGGCGCACAACAGCCCGCAGGCGCGCAGCGAAGAAAGCGACGAAAGCAGCTTTGCGCAGGAATACCTGACTTTCACCCTCGGACCGGAAGAATACGCCATCGACATTCTCAAGGTGCAGGAGATCCGCGGCTATGAACAGCCGACGACAATCGCCAACGCGCCGCCGTTCATCAAGGGGGTGATCAACCTGCGCGGCACCATCGTGCCGATCGTCGATCTGCGCATCAAATTCGGTGTCGGCCGTGCCGAATACACGCCCTTCACGGTGGTGATCATCCTCAACGTCGGCGGCCGCGTGGTCGGCATCGTCGTCGATGGCGTCTCGGACGTCACCTCGCTGCGCTCGGACCAGATTCGTCCTGCCCCCGAATTCGCTGCCACCGTCGATACCAAATACATCCTCGGCCTCGGTACGCTCGGCGAGCGCATGCTGATCGTTATCGACATTGCCCGCCTGATGCTTTCGCACGAAATGGCGCTGGTCGACGAAGCGGTGAGTTAAGCTGACCGCGATTCACCCTCAGGGAGTCCATGCATGAGAATCAACCATCCAGTGACGCAAAACGAAGTCCAACTGCGCGACGATACGCTGATCGTCTCGAAGACCGACCTCGAAGACCGTATCACCTATGTCAATAAAGATTTCATCGACATCAGCGGTTTCAGCGAAGCCGAGCTGATCGGCGAGCCGCACAACATCGTGCGTCATCCCGACATGCCCGAGGAAGCATTCAAAGACCTGTGGTCGACGCTGAAAGCCGGCCGGCCTTGGAGCGGTTACGTCAAGAACCGCTGCAAGAACGGCGATTACTACTGGGTATTGGCCAATGCCGCGCCGATCTGGGAAGGCGGCCAGATCACCGGCTATATATCGGTACGGCGCAAACCGAGCCGTGAGGCCATCGCTCAACATGAAGAAGTTTACCGACGCTTCCGTGAAAAGCGGCAAGGCCGCCTGAAAATCCTCCGCGGTCGCGCCGTGCAACACGAAAGCTTCTGGGACAACCAACCGATCGGCCGTAAGCTGATGACCATCATCGGCCTGCTCACCGTATTGTTGATCATCGCAAGTCTGGGTGGGCTGTTTCTGCTCTCGCAGAGCAACGAGCAATTGAATGCTCAATTCAATCAGCGACAGGAACCGACGCGCATCATCGGCCGTATCAGCAAGCTGATGGCCGAAACTCGATCGCAGGTTCTGCTCGGCCTGCAACACGATCCGAATAGCGGGTATGTCCATCTGCACGATCATTCGGTCAGCCTGCACATCGACACCGTGCGCAAAAACATCGACGAGATTAGCGCGCTATGGAAAAGCTATGCTGACAGTATTACCGATGCCGAGGAGCGACGTTTGGCCGATGCCTATGTGGCAAAGCGCATGGCTTTCGTGCAGGAGGGGCTGTTGCCGGCGATCCAGGCGCAGAGCGAAGGGCGCTTCGACGAGTCGAACCTCATTTTGCTCAACAAGATCAATCCGCTTTACACCGCGGCCGCGGGTGAAGTAGACAAGCTGTTCCAATTCCACAGCGAGCGGGCACAGCAGGAGTTCGCGGCGGCGCAAGCGGTCTATGAATCGACGCGCTTGATGACTGCGATCGGTCTGCTCATCGCTCTCATGCTCACCGCTTTTTTTTCCTGGCGCCTCATCCGTTCGATCGTCGCACCGATGCAAAACGTCGTCGATGTCCTGCGCCACGTCACGCAGGGCAATTACTCCATCGCCATCGACGTGACGCGCGATGACGAAATCGGTAAGGTGTTGCAGGGACTGCAGTCGATGCAGACCAGGCTGGGCTTTGAAGTCGTCGAAGCGAAACGGGTGGCCGACGAGATGACGCGCATCAAGATCGCGCTCGACAACGTCTCCACCGGCGTGATGATCGCCGATGCCAAGCGCAACATCATCTACACCAACAAGTCGGTGGTGCGCATCATGAAGGAAGCCGAATCGGCCATCCGCACCCAGTTGCCGAACTTCAGCGCCGAGCAGCTGGTCGGCCGCAGCATCGATCTGTTCCACAAGAATCCAACGCATCAGGCCCAGCTGCTCTCGACGCTGACCACGACCCACACCGCCAATCTCGAGATCGGCGGTCGCCATCTGACCGTCTCGGCCAATCCAGTGATCAACGACCGAGGCGAGCGTCTGGGTGCAGTCGCCGAATGGAGGGATCGCACCGCCGAGGTCGCGGTCGAGCAGGAAGTGCAGAGCATCGTCTTCGCCGCCGCGCAGGGCGACTTCAGCCAGCGGCTAAAAATGGAAGGCAAGGAAGGTTTCTTCCAGGGGCTGGCCATCGGCCTCAATCAGCTGCTCGATGCCACCTCCTCGGGGCTTGCCGCCGTCGCCCACGTGCTGGCTACCGTGGCGCGCGGCGATCTGACGCAGACCATCGAGCAGGACTTCGCCGGCACCTTCGGCCAGCTCAAGGACGACACCAACACCACCGTCGAACGCTTGCGCGAGGTCGTCGGTCGCATCAAGGAGGCTTCCGACGCCATCAACACTGCGGCGCAGGAGATCGCCGCCGGCAACCAGGACCTGTCCAGCCGCACCGAAGAGCAAGCCAGTTCGCTCGAAGAGACCGCCAGCTCGATGGAAGAGCTCAATGCCACGGTGAAGCAGAACGCCGAAAACTCGCGGCAGGCCAACGAGCTGGCCAAGAGCAGCAACGAGATCGCCAGCCGCGGCGGCGAGATGGTCAAGCGTGTCGTCGCGACGATGGGCGAGATCCAGGACAGTTCACGCAAGATCGCCGACATCATCAGCGTCATCGACTCGATCGCCTTCCAGACCAACATTCTCGCCCTGAACGCCGCCGTCGAAGCAGCGCGCGCCGGCGAACAGGGCCGAGGCTTTGCCGTCGTCGCTACCGAAGTGCGCAACCTCGCCCAGCGCTCGGCCACCGCCGCCAAGGAAATCAAGGCGCTGATCGCCGAATCGGTCGACAAAGTCGAGGGCGGCGCTCGCCTAGTGCAAGAAGCGGGCAGCACGATGGACGAAGTCGTGCATTCGTTCCAGCAGGTCGCCGCCTTGGTCACCGACATCAGCAATGCCAGCCGCGAACAAAGCTCGGGCATCGAGCAGGTGACCCAAGCGGTGAGCCAGATGGACGAGGTAACGCAGCAGAACGCCGCGCTGGTCGAGGAAGCGGCGGCTGCCGCCGAATCGCTCGAAGAGCAGGCGCGCTCGCTCGTCCAGGCGGTCGGCATGTTCCGCCTCTCCGAGCGCGACCAACTGCCTGGCCCAGCCTTGCGCGATGCCACGCCCCGTCAGCTGCCGCCGCGTCCTTGTGCGCCAGCCCCAGCAGCAGGCGCCGCGCGCGATGCCACGCCCCGTCAACTGCCGCCGCGCCCTGACGCCGACGACCTCGCTGCGAAAGTCAGACCCGCCAGCACGGCGTCCACCCACAAGCGCCTGCCGCCCCCTGACGGCGAAGAAGAGTGGGAAGAGTTCTGAACATCGCCATGCCTTCGCTCCCCCGTCCGTCGCCGCAGAATCCACACCCATCGGTTGCGAAAGAACGTGAATTTCATTTCACGCAGGAAGATTTTGAGCGCGTGCGCGAACTGATCTATCGCCAGGCGGGCATTTCGCTCGCGCCGGTGAAGCGCGACATGGTCTACTCCCGCCTCGCGCGCCGGCTGCGGGCCCTGAATTACCGCACCTTTGCCGAGTACCTCGCCTATCTGCAAAGCAACGATGAAGAGTGGGAAACCTTCATCAATTCGCTGACCACCAATCTGACCTCGTTTTTTCGCGAGGCGCACCACTTCGATATCCTGGCGGAACATCTATCCCGCCTGCAGCACCGTCCGCTGCGCATCTGGTGCTCGGCCGCCTCGACCGGTGAGGAACCTTACAGCCTGGCCATCACTGCTTGTGAAGTCTTCGACAGCCTGTCGCCTCCGGTGCAGATCGTCGCCAGCGATATCGATACCAACGTGCTGGCGACCGCACAACGGGGCATCTATCCGCTCGAGCGGGTCGCACGCCTCGATGCCGGACGCCTGAAACGCTTTTTTCTCAAAGGCACTGGCACCCAGTCGGGTCAGGCGCGCGTTCGACCGGAATTGCAGAAACTGATCAGCTTCATGCGCATCAACCTGCTCGATACACAGTGGCCGCTGAGGAATGAGCTTGATGCGATCTTTTGCCGCAATGTAATGATTTATTTCGATAAACCGACCCAGTACCAGATTTTGAAGAAATTTCGTCCGCTATTGTGTGAAAATGGCCTGCTCTTCGCCGGTCATTCCGAGAGCTTCATGCATGCCGCCGACCTGTTCCGTTCCTTGGGTCGAACCGTCTATGAGCGCGCCGACCAACGCCCTGGTCGGCATGCACTGAAAGGGCTGCATCGATGATGACGGAACTCAGTTTCGTCGAGCATCTGGCCAACAACCGCTACTTCGATCGCCATTTCGAGTCGGAGGCGGTCAAGGTGCTCCCGGGTGAGTACTTCGTCACTACCACGGACATGGTGCTGGTCACCGTGCTCGGCTCCTGTGTCTCGGCCTGCATCCGCGACCGGGAAAAAGGCATCGGCGGCATGAACCACTTCATGCTCGCCGACAGCGGTGAGGTAGGCACGGTCTCGGCGTCGGCGCGCTACGGCACCTATGCGATGGAAATCCTCATCAACCACCTGCTCAAGCTCGGCGCCTGGCGCAGCAATCTCGAAGCCAAGGTGTTCGGCGGTAGTCGGGTGATGGCTTCGCTGACCAGCTCGCAAGTCGGTGAACGCAACGCACGCTTCGTGCTCGAATTTCTCAAAACTGAAGGTATCCCGGTCGTCGCCCGCGACCTGCTCGACATCCATCCACGCAAGGTTTATTTTTTTCCGGCCAGCGGCCGTGTCTTGGTCAAAAAGCTGGTGCGCCTGCACAACGACACACTAATGCGGCGCGAGCGCGAATATGCGGCCCGCCTGACCGAGGCGCCGATGGCCGGTGATGTCGAGCTATTCACCTGAAGGACAAACCGTGGCAGTCAAAGTACTCATCATTGACGACTCCCTGCTGATGCGCGCCCTGCTCACCGAGATCATCGGCGGCGCACCCGACCTCGAGGTCGTCGGCTCCGCTCCCGATGCGCTGGCGGCGCGCGAGATGATCAAGGCGCTCAACCCAGACGTGCTGACGCTCGACGTCGAGATGCCGAAGATGGACGGCCTCGAATTCCTCGAGCGTTTGATGCGCCTGCGCCCGATGCCGGTGGTCATGATCTCCTCGCTCACCGAGCGCGGCTCACAAGTCACGCTGCAGGCGCTCGAACTGGGCGCCGTCGATTACGTCGCCAAACCGAAGGCCGAGAACGCCTCGCAGCTGCAGCTCTACGCCGACGAAATCCGCGACAAGGTGCGTGCGGCGGCCAGCGCCCGATTGCGTACCCGCCCTGCCCCTGCTGGGCAGCGGTCGACTCCGGCGACGACGGTCACCACGAGCGGCACCAGTGGCCTGTCGGCGCGCACCTTGAACGAAAAAATCATCGCCATCGGTGCTTCCACCGGTGGCACCGAAGCGATCAAGGATGTGCTGACCGCCTTGCCGGCCGACATGCCCGGTATCGTCATGGTGCAACACATGCCCGAAGCCTTCACCGGCTCCTTCGCCCATCGCCTCGACAGCCTGAGCCGCTTGACGGTCGTCGAAGCGCAAGGCGGCGAGAAAATCCAGCCTGGTCACGCTTATCTCGCCCCGGGTCACTCACACCTTCTGGTGCGCAAGGTGGGCGCGAGCTATCAAACCGAACTTTCTCAAAGCGAGCCGGTCAATCGCCACCGCCCAGCGGCGGATGTCCTCTTTCAGTCCGTGGCGCGTGAAGTCGGCCGTAATGCGATCGGCGTCATCCTCACTGGCATGGGCAAAGACGGCGCCCAAGGACTTTTGGCGATGAAGCAGGCAGGAAGCTGGAACATCGGCCAGGATCAGGAAAGTTGCGTCGTTTATGGTATGCCGCGCGAGGCAGCCAATCTCGGCGCGTTGAACGAAGTCGCTTCGCTAAACGAGGTTGCCGGTCGTATCATTACCCGTTTGCGGTCCAGCGAGCGCTAGCGCAGCGCCGTGCTGGCCGAACTGACTTTGCCTGCCTTGAACGGGCGATGGGCCGCCAGCGTCGATACTGGGTCCGGCCCTGCGTCGACGGCGACAGCGGAATAATCTCAGGAGGACTCATCATGCAGGTGACCATAACGCAAACCGACGGTCGCAGCGTTCTACGGCTGTCCGGGCGCTTCGACTTCAACGCCCACCGCGAATTCCGCGAAGCTGCCGAACAGGCCCTAGCCGGCAGCGGATCAGAGGTCTACGTCGATCTCGGCGCGGTCGATTACCTCGACAGCTCGGCGCTGGGCATGTTGCTCATGCTGCGTGACAAGGCGAAAAATGCCGGAAAGTCGGTGGTACTGACCAACAGTCAAGGCACGGTGAAGCAGGTTCTGGACATCGCCAACTTCGCCAAGTTATTCACCATCATTTAGCGTGAAAATCACTCGAAAGGCATATTTCGTGGGAGCGGGCTTGCCCGCGACAGCACGTTCGCGGTAGCGAACATTTTTTCCCGGCGCAGCCAAACTTGCTGGACGCGCGCGAGCGCGGCAATTGGGCGGTCGAACCGGTTGCGCGCCCTGAAATCGCGGCCAAGTATGCCCCGGACCCGAATTCGGGGGGGTCGCTCCGACGGCAGTGCCGATTTTCATCTAGGGATGGTGGCAACCACCATGATCGTTAGCGAGATAAAAAGCGCAAGCGGGAGAAAGCAGAGGGCGCGTATCGGCCAGCGACCGAGACCAGCGCCAACGCAGAACGCCACGCCGTGGTGGTCCCGAGCGCAGCGAAGGATGTCGCACAGCAGCACACATGACGATACAGCGAGTACCGCACTTTGCCATTGCGCTGCCTGCGCTGCGATCGATGCAGCGTTGCCTCGCGAACACGCAACGCCGTACTCCGGCGCGTGCTTTTCAAGGAACAGAGATTTTTCTTCGCGGCGCAAAACATGTCTTCCCAGCATGGCCAAACCAACCGGACCTGATTGAACACGGGAAAACTGGAATGGCCTTTTTTTCTCGGATCGTCCCAGCATCTTGAAGATACTGCTCGTCGAGGATCACGCGACCGATCTTGAACTGACCGGTAACGAGTTGCGCCGTTTGGGTCACGTCGTCCTACCGGTCACCAACGGCGCCGAAGCACTGGAGCTCTTCGACCGTTCGCGGCCGGATGTCGTCATTACCGACATTTTCATGCCCGGCATGGACGGTTTCGCCCTCATCCACGCCGTGCAAAAGCGCGCGCTACCTCACTGGCAACCGGTCATCCTCCTTTCCGGACTGAACGACCAGGCGACACAGCGCCAGGCTCTGGCCACCGGCGCCGATGCCTTCGTCACCAAGCCGGTCGTGGCCGCCGATCTGGAAAGCCGCCTGCTGGTCATTGAACGACTGCTGCGCCTGCAGCAGGAGGCCCGGCAGCGGGCGGTCGAACTGGAACACTACTACGCCGCTGAAGAAGAAGACAAACGCATCGCTCGCCATCTGATCGATCGGCTGATGAATGTCGACAAACTCGACGATCCGGCCATCCGTTTGTGGTTGATGCCTTCCGGCGACATCGGCGGCGATCTCGTCGCTAATGCGCGCACGCCCGCAGGTGTGCTGCATGTCATGGTGGCCGATGGCACCGGTCATGGCCTGGCGGCGTCGATCAACGTCCTGCCCGTCGCGGCCCCGTTCTACAGCATGACCCAAAAAGGCTTCGGCATCGAGACCATCGTGCGCGAACTGAACATCAAGGTGCGCCAGTTTCTGCCCGTCGACCGCTTCGTCGCTTTGACGCTGGCCACGATCGACTTCCGCGAAGGGCTGATCAAGGTCTGGAACGGCGGTAATCCCGAGCCCTTCCTGCTGCGTAGCGATGGCCACGCCGAAAGAGTCTTCACGCTCGGCCATCTACCGCTCGGTGTGCTGCCGGACGATGAGTTCGACTCAAGTTTCGAAACCCAGACCATCGACGGCAGCAGCCAGCTCGTGCTCTATACCGATGGTTTGATCAAGACCCGTAATAGGGCAGGCGAACCATTTGGCGTACATCGGCTAACGGCAACGCTGGTCCATGCCGAGGCCGGAAATCGTCTTGCCAGCATCATCGATGCCGTCACCAACCATCTTGGCGAAAGCCCCGCCGACGACGACATCTCGGTGCTGCTGATCAACTGCGTGCATGAGAAGGAGACCATCGAGCCACCGACCGACAAACTGCGCGTCGCCGTCGCCGATCCCGGCAAATGGCAGTTCTCGCTCAGTCTCGGACCGCGCGAATTGCGACGCATCGATGTCGTCCCCATGCTGCTTGGCCTCATCAATCAGTTCGAAGGCAGCCATGAACGATCCGGAGAAGTCTTCATCGTCCTATCCGAACTATTCAACAATGCCCTCGATCATGGGCTCTTACGCCTCGATTCGAGTCTGAAAGCCATGCCCGATGGGATGGAACGCTATCTCGACGAACGGAGCCGGCGTCTTGCCGGACTCGCCGATGGCGAAATCGAGATCACCGTCCGCCAGGTCATCACCGATGATCGCGCCTGGCTACACCTATGCTGTCGCGACAGCGGGCCGGGATTCGACTATCGACCGTTTGAACGCACGTCGCTCCCGATCCGCGATGACCAACCTTATGGCCGTGGCCTGTACCTCGTGCGCTCACTCTGTTCACAACTGGAGTTCAAGGGTCGTGGCAACGAAATCACGGCGATCATCGCGCTGGAACACTGACTGTTCGCGCTTTGCGCGCACCATCTACCCCATGGATAATGCAGGAGCGCTGCGCCATAGCGCAAAGCGACTGGCCAAAGGAAAATAACGTAAGATTCAAGTTTAGGTGGAAAAGAGCCGTTGAGGAAACGTTGAAAATAGGATAGGCGAGGGAGCGAACAGCGCGCAACGCCGTTGAAGCGCCCGCGCAGCAATTCGTTCAGCGTTTTCTTGAGGGCCGCCAGGACCAAAGCGGAATGGGTGACACATGTCCGATCTGTTGAAAAACATTGACGCTCGTACGCGTCTGGCCGGCACGAACAAGCTGGAGATCCTGCTTTTCTCGCTCGGCGTCGACAACCGCAACGGGCGGCGCGAGACTTTCGGCATCAATGTCTTCAAGGTACGCGAGGTGATGCGCACGCCAACCATCACCAGCGCCCCCGACATGCCTTCATCGGTCAAAGGCATGGTTTCGCTGCGGGGCATCCTCGTTCCAGTAGTCGATCTTGCCGAGTACATCGGCATGGCTCCCGACTCGCCGCGCGACATCATGATCGTCACCGAATACAATGGTCACACGCAGGGCTTCCTCGTCGAAGCCGTGGATACCATCTTGCGCCTGGACTGGTCGCAGATGCGCGTGCCGCCCGATATGCTGACTGCCAATCTCGGCGGTCTGGTCACCGCCGTCACCGAACTACAGGATGGGCGTCTGGTGATGATGCTCGACGTCGAACGCGTGCTGGCCGAAACTTCGCGACAGGACGACCAGTACTTGTTCTCCAGCATCGAACCGGTACCGCAGGAAAACCTGACCATTCTGTTCGCCGACGATTCTTCTGTGGCACGTAGCCAGATCCAGCGCACGCTCGACGCGCTCAACGTCAAACACATCAGTGCCATCAATGGTCGTGTCGCCTGGGAAGAGTTGCAGAAAATCGCCGATTACGCCGAGGCCAGCAGACGCAAAGTAAAAGATCTCATCCAACTGGTGCTGACCGACGTCGAAATGCCCGAGATGGACGGCTACATCCTGACCAAAAACATCAAATCCGACCCGCGCTTCGCCGGCATTCCCGTGATCATGCACTCTTCGCTGTCATCGATGTCCAATCAGGCGCTGGGCAAGTCGGTCGGTGTCGATGAATACGTACCGAAATTCGAGCCACAACGCTTGGCCCAAACGATCACCCGCTTACTGCTGCGTCCTGGCACGCTCGCCAAGGCCGACACCAGCGAAGACTGAGCGCGAGGAACTCCACGATGAGTAGTACCCTGTCCCTGTTCAGTTCTGTGGTCCCCAATCCCTCGCTGCTGGATAACGTCGATGCGCGTACCAAGCTCGCCGGATCGAATCGCATGGAAATCCTGCTGTTCTCGCTCGGTACGCACGAGACCTTCGGCATCAACGTCTTCAAGGTGCGTGAAGTCAGCAAGACGCCGAGCATCACCAAGACACCGAACATGCCTGCCGGTGTCGAGGGGCTGATTAGCCTGCGCGGCAACGTCATCCCGGTCGTTTCGTTGTCCAAGGTCATGGGTCTGGCCGACGCCCCTCCCGAACTCGGCAGTTCGATGATGGTCACTGAGTACTCCAAACGCACGCTCGGTTTCTTGGTGCATGGCGTCGACCGCATCATCCGTGTCGATTGGGAGCGCGTGCGCGCGCCGGAATCGGTGACCAGCGGCGCCCATGCCTACATCACCGCCATCACCGAGCTGGACGACGGCAAGCTGGTGTCCATCGTCGATGTCGAAGAGATCATGGCCAAAACCTTTGGCGAGGCCATCATCGGCCAGATCGAGCGCATCGAAGATGGCGAGAACCTCTGTGTCTTTTTCGTCGACGATTCGGCCGTGGCACGCAAGAAAATCACCGAAGTGCTCGAAAAGCTCGGCGTCAAGCACAAATACGCGCAGAACGGTCTCGAAGCCTGGACCCGGCTTTCCGGTATGGCCGCTGCCGCCGTCCAGGCTGGCCGTAGTCTGCGCGACGAGATCAACGTCATTCTGGTCGACGCCGAAATGCCCGAAATGGACGGTTACGTCCTAACCAAGAACATCAAGTCCGACAACCGGTTCGAGGGTGTTTCAGTCGTCATGCACTCGTCTCTGTCCTCGGAAGCGAACCGTTCGATGGGCAAGCGCGTCGGCGTCGACGCCTATGTCGCCAAGTTCGATGCTGATGCGCTGGCCGAGACCTTGCGTCCCCTGCTGCACAAATCCCGTTTCGATTGATCCGGAGTATCCATGGCCGTAGATTCCACCAAAATCAAGTTCCTCGTCGTCGATGACTTTTCGACCATGCGTCGCATCGTGCGCAACCTGCTCAAGGAACTAGGCTTCACCAGTGTCGACGAGGCGGAAGATGGCGCGGTCGCATTGCAAAAGCTCAAAGGCGGTGGTTTCGATTTCGTCGTCTCGGACTGGAATATGCCGAACATGGACGGTCTGACTTTGCTGCAGACAATACGCGCCGACCCGGCGCTCAAGCATCTGCCGGTGCTGATGATCACCGCCGAGGCAAAAAAGGAAAACATCATCGCGGCCGCTCAGGCGGGCGCTTCTGGCTATATCGTCAAGCCCTTTACCGCAGCGACGCTGAACGAAAAGTTGACCAAGATTTTCGAGAAGATGGGGGGCTGAACGGATGGCCAAACCCGTCAAGTTCGACGAATCTGGCGACTCGGAGGACCTGCAGGCCCTGTTCGACAGCATCGCGGCCGGCAGCCCACCAGCCGTAGCGATCCCCGAACCCGAAGCTTCCGGCGATTCCGAAGATCTGCAGGCATTGTTCGACAGCGTCTCGGCGGCCCAGACATCCGGCATTCCGTCTCGCGGCACCGTGGCCAAAGCGACGAGCGACAACACGGACAAGGAAGATGTTGTGTTCAACCGCCTTGGTCGTCTGGCGCGCCAGCTGCATGACGCAATGCGCGAACTGGGTTACGACCGGATGATCGAGGAAACGGCGCGCCAATTGCCGGATGCCCAGCAGCGCCTGCAGTACATCGCCCAAATGACGGAACAGGCGGCTTCGCGCGTGCTCAACGCCACCGACATCGCCCGGCCGCTGCAGGACGAGCTGCTGGCCAGTTGCCAATCGCTGGGTAAACGCTGGAACAGGATGTTCGCCAACCAGCTGTCGGTCGACGAATTCAAGACTCTGGCTGCCGAGACGCGCGACTTCTTCCAACGCGCACCGGAAAAGATCGAAAAGACCAACGATCAGCTCACCGAAATCATGATGGCCCAGGATTTTCAGGACCTCACGGGTCAGGTCATCAAGAAAGTGGTCGAAATGGCGCAGAGTCTGGAAAACCAGCTGGTCCAGGTGTTGATCGAGGCGATGCCCGAGGAACGCAAGGCGGCCGTAGTCTCCGAAGGCTTGATGAATGGTCCGGTGATCGATACCACCGGGCGCAGCGATGTCGTGACCAACCAGGCACAGGTCGATGAGCTGCTCGAAAGTCTTGGTTTCTGACGAGCAATTTTCGATCAGCGAGACAAAGGGCGACACAACGGGAGTATGTCATGAGCGACTTTCAGGGAATGGAAGACCTGCTGCAGGATTTCCTCGTCGAAGCGAACGACCTGCTTTCCGGCGTAGACAACAAGCTGGTCGATCTAGAAAAGACTCCGGATGATCGTGGCCTGCTCAACGACATCTTCCGTGGCTTTCACACCATCAAGGGCGGTGCCGGCTTCCTCAATGCCGCCGAGCTGGTCACCCTCTGTCATCTGACCGAAAACCTATTCGACAAGCTGCGCAACGGTGAAATGGCGGTGACCAAAGAGATCATGGACATCATCCTGGCCGCCACGGCGGGGGTGCGCGACATGTTCGATGCGCTTGAGCATGGCATGCAACCGAGGCCGGCCGATCCGCAGCTCATAGCCAATCTCAAAGCGGCCTTGGCCGGCGAGCTGACGGCGGGCGCGTCGACCGCCGCGGCCGCCATACCAACCGCCAACGCGACGGCAGTCAGTCCGTCGGCAATTGCTGCGCCCGGGGGGCCAGACTGGAACACGCTTTACAGTGCCGTGGCCAGTACCTCAGCCAGTGCTGCGACGACAGTCAGGGTCCCGGCAACGGCACCAGTTTCGGTCGCCACCCCGACGGCTGCGACAGCGGCAAACGGTAACGATCGGACCGATCTCGCGGGGAAGACACCGGAGCAGATCATTCAGCAAGCCCCTGGCCGGCGCGCCAGCGACAAACCGGGCTATCAGGGACCGCCGATCGGCCGGCGCGATAGCGAAAAATCGCGCGACAACTCCATCCGCGTCGACACTGCACGCCTCGATCAGGTCCTCAACCTCTCCGGTGAAATCGGCTTGACGAAAAACCGTCTCAATGCACTGCGCTCGGACATCCTGAACGGTCGCAACGATACCGACACACTGCATGCGCTCGATCAGGCCGTCAGCCAGCTCGACCTGCTCGTCTCCGACCTGCAAAACGCCGTGATGAAGACGCGCATGCAGCCAATCGGGCGGCTGTTCCAGAAATATCCGCGCATCGCCCGTGATCTGGCACGCTCTCTCGGCAAAGATGTCGAACTAGTGCTGATCGGAGAGGAAACTGAGATCGACAAAACGATGATCGAGGACCTCTCCGATCCGATCATTCACCTCATCCGCAATGCCGTCGACCATGGCGTCGAATCGACGGAAGAACGCCTGGCAGCCGGCAAGCCAGAAAAATCGCAGGTGCGCCTCGAAGCACGTCAGGAAGGGGACCACATCCTGCTCATCGTCGCCGACGACGGCCGCGGCATGAACGCGGAGAAGCTGCGGGCCAAGGCACTCGAGAAGGGACTGATCGCCGACGACGAAGCGAATACGATGGACGAGCGGCAGAGTCTGAATCTGATTTTTCTGCCCGGTTTCTCGACCAAAGACGTCGCTTCCGACGTCTCTGGACGCGGTGTCGGCATGGATGTGGTCAAAACCAACATCCAAAAGCTGAATGGCTCGATCGAAATCAAATCGGTGCCCGGTAAAGGGACGTCGTTCATCATCTCGTTGCCCCTGACGCTGGCCATATTGCCCGTGCTGCTCGTGCAGTTGGGCGATCAACCTTTTGCCGTACCGTTGTCGATGGTGCGCGAAATCCTGCCTATCGAACCCGACGCCGTGCAGGAAGTCGGCGGCCGGGCGACGATGGTCGTGCGTGGCGAGGTGATGCCGATCTACCCGCTGTATTATCTCCTCGGCTGGTCACAGGAACGCGTTCCAGACTATGGCGTCCTGATGCAGACCGCTGAACATGCGTTCATCCTGGCCATCGACGGCTTCATGGGTCGTGAAGACGCGGTAATCAAGTCGCTGGACGATTTTCGGCCCAAAGGTGTCGCCGGCGTCACGACGTTGTCGAATGGCCAGATCGTTCTCATCCTCGACATGAAGGAACTGCTGCATACCTTGGGCGAGAGCCGTGGCGTGCCGCGTTCGCTGTTCATGCCGAGTCATGCTGGTTTCCTTGCCGCCTGACGCCGTTCGCATCGCAGGCACCGCCGCCGCCCGCGCAGCAATTCATTCAGCGTTTCCCAAACTGTGGCGGAACAGGTTCTTGGTGCTGTAAAACGGGTGCTCGACCTTGACACGAAGAGGTGCCTTCATCCGTCCGCTTCATCTTTCGGCAGCGCCTGCCCCTTGCCCAGCCCAATCGCCACCAGCCCCTCGACCGACGAATTCAGCCTTTCCTCGGCCCATCCGGCGGCAGCCGTCTTCAAGCCACATCCCAGCCGACGATCCGTCGTTTCGCCTTGGAAAACTCGATGCCGATCTGGATCAGCGCCGCCCCGGCGTATTTCGCCGCATAGTTCCTGCATTGGAGCTGCGCCAGTGCCTCCCCGGTGGGCGTTTCGCCCTCGATCAGCTTGAATTCAAACAGCCAGATGCGGCCTTCATGGCGGATGACGAGATCGCACTGGCCCTGGTTCGAAACGTCCTCGGCGATCAGCTCCAGCCCCAGCGCCGCCAGATGGCTGTAGAACACGCTGGCGTAATAGCCCTCATACTGCGCAATCGGGTTCGCCCGATACCACTCGTGCGGAATCGAGGCATACAGCCGCTCGAAGTGGCTGCGCATCGCCGATGCATCGCCATCGATGATCGCTTCTCGCAACAAGCGCACCCCTTCCGCCCAGTCGCTCTCCGGCGGCAGCCAGTCGATCAGTAACACATGATTGAGCGCCACACGCACTTCCTGGTTCGGAATGCGCAGGTAATACTCCGGCATCCCTGGACCGGGCAAGCACTCGCCGATGGTCAGATAGCCGCTTTGCCACAGCAGCGCTTCCGGCCGCATGCGATCGACGTCGAAGGCCGACAGCAATTCGTCGTTGGCAAACATCCGCTCCAGCTTCGGCGTGTGCAGCCGCCGCGCCTTCAGCCACTCGACCAGAAACGTCGGCGTTCCCGACTCGAACCAGTAATTGCGAAACTCTCTTAGGCGAAAAAACTGCAGGATGTCGAACGGGTTATAAACGCTCTCCCCCAGCCAGCCGTAGCCGTTATACCAAGCCCGGATCTCCTCGCGCTTCAGCCCCTCCAGCTCCGGCGCAAACACTGTCTCGATGTCCCCTTCCGTATAGCCACAGATCGTCGCGTAAGCCGGATCGAGCGTGATGTCGTAAAGATTGTTCAGTCCCGAGAAGATCGATACCTTGCTGAACTTCGACACGCCAGTGAGGAAGGCGAACTGGATGAATGCATCCGAGTCCTTGATGACCGAGTACAGGTTGCGCAGCCCGTCGCGCATCTGCGCCGCCACTTCCGGCCGGTGCAGGTTGTCGAGGATGGGTTTATCGTATTCGTCGACCAGCACCACGGCACGCTGTCCGTACTGCTGCACGACGTGCAGGATCAATTCGCGGAAACAGCCTGGAACGCTGTGTTGAGCACAGCTGACACCAAGCCGTAGCTGATTTTCGGCGAGCAGTTCGTGCGCGCGTTCATCCAAGGCCGCCCGCGTCTCCAGCACGCCGCCGCCGAAGCTGATGCGGATCACCGGATAGGCTTTCGTCCAGTCCCAGTGCTCTTCGAGATACAAGCCCGCGAACAACTCGCGCCGGCCTTCGAAGGCGCAGGCCAAGGTGTCCAGAAACAGACTCTTGCCGAAACGCCGCGGCCGGGAGAGGAAGTAGTAACTCCCCTCCTCCACCAGACGCGGGATGAAGGGCGTCTTGTCGACGTAGTAATAATCGCCTTCGCGCATCTTGGCGAAGGTCTGGATGCCGATGGGCAGTCTTTTGCGTTTCATGGCTGCCATGATGCCACAGCAACGCCATCCCGACCGGGCTGACTTTGGCGCGGCGGCGGCAGCACTGCCGTAGGAGCGGCCTTGGCCGCGATAGCAACGCTCGCGGCCGCTTCGACCGCCCAAATCGCGGGCAAGCCCGCTCCCACAAGGCCGCTCCCACTGGTGGCCGCTCCCACAGGTACCGATCAGCGCAGCGCAAACCCCTGCGCCCGGTTCAATGACGGATAGCGCACATAGAGCTTGCCATCGTCGCCGATCCACCACACGCTCTTTTCCCGGCCCGCCGGCACGGCAACGAGCGCGTAATCGGGCAGCAGCGTGAAGTTCGCCGCCTTCAGCGTCAGGCTGAGCGTGCCGTCGGCGTGGCCTTGCAGTTGCGCGCTCTCGTCGACCGATTGCGCGGCCGCCAGCACGGCGGCGAAGTCCGCCGCCACCGGGTAGTAGGTCTGCTGCCGGCCCTCGCCGTCGGTGAAGGTAAAGCGACCATCTTCATCCTGACCGATGCCCGGCGCCTGCCCTTCGCGCACCGCATAGCCCGCCTGCAGCGCCAGACGCTCTTCTCCCAGACGCACGATCAGGCTGCCGTCGGCTTGCAGCGTGACGCGCCCGCCCAGCGATTGCACGAAGGCGGTGAGCGCTCTCAGGTCGGTCACCGCCGGTGCCAGCGTGACGGTAACGCCGTTGCGGCTCAGGGCATACAGGCCGTTGCCGGCGGTGGTCAGCCCTGCGCGTTCGCCGCTCGGGTCGAGGTCGAGTTGGCCGACCGGCAGCGCGCTGAGGGTAGCCCCCTGGCCAACGAGCAGCAACCGGCCCCAGTCGTCGGCCTCGCCGATCAGGCGCAGGCCATGACCGAGCAGTTGCTGGCTCAGATTGTCGATGACTTTCTCGCCCAAACGGCTGGCAGTCTTGTCCAGGCGCGGCCCCGGTTGGCTCACCGTCAATCCGGCCAGCAGCGGCGGCGTACGGACATCGCCGGCTTGTCCGGCATGACGGTCGGCCGAGCCGATCCAGGCGGCGACGAGCTGGCCATTGGCATCGAAAACCGCCGTTTCGCCGGCATGCAGTACGCGCTTGCGCAGCGCACGGGTGCCGGTACCGGGCAGTTCGACCGTGCCGGAGCCCACCGACAGGTATTGATGGCTGGCGCCCTGACCGGGGGTGAAACCCAGGCCACCACCGAGACCGCCGCCCAGGCCCGCGCCACTGCCGAGACCGCCACCGAAGCCGAGCGTGAAGTTGGCGCCGCCACTGCTGCCGATGCCCAGGCCACCGCCCGAACCACCGCCGAAGCCAAGCATCAGGCCGGTGCTGCCCGCCCCGCCGGCGCTGACGGTCAGCGTGCCGCCGCTCAGGCTCAAACCACTGCCGGTGAGGTTCAGCGTCGTGCCGCTGCCGCCGCTCAAAACGGTCGGCGTGTTGCCCGAACCGGTGACGGTCAGCGTGCTGCCACTGCCGAGGGCGAGGCTGCCGCCGACGAAGTTGCTGCCGCTGCCCAGTCCGAGCGTGACCGGACCATTCGTGCTGATCGTCGTGCCGCCGCTGCCTTGCGTGACCGTCACCGAGGCGCCGGGGCTGGCGCCGCCGATCACCGTGCCGCCGCCCAGTCCGACCAGCGGCTGGTTGGCCTGCGTGCCGGTGATGGTGACGCTGCCCGTGCCGCTGGGGGTGAGCACCATCTGGCCGTCGGGCAAGATCGTGACGGTCAGCGTGCTGCCGCTGCCGCTCAGCGTGACATCGCCGCTGCCTGGCAAGCTGACGGTCTGCGTCACCGGATTGCTGCTGGAGCCGCCCAGTTGCAGCGTGCTGCCGCCGCTGCCGGTGCCGGTGACGACGATGGGCGTGCTGCCGCTGCCGGTCAGCGTCAGGCTGCTGCCGCTGCTGGACAGGGTAGTACCGGTACTGCCGGTCGAGGTGCCGGAGCCGCCTGTACTGCCGGAACTGCCGGAACTGCCGCTACTTCCACCACTTCCGCTGGCCAGCGGTGCGCTGCAACTGGCGCTGCTGCCGCCGTTGCTGCCATCACAGGTCCAGCTCCACGGCCCTGTGCCGCTGACGCTGCTGGCCGTGCCGGTTGTGCAGAGGTTGCTGCTCGGCGCGCTGGTCGCGCCCGTGCCGTGGGCGCTGCCACAGGCGCCGTTGGTCAGCAGCGGTGCGCTGCAACTGGCGCTGCTGCCGCCGTTGCTGCCATCACAGGTCCAGTTCCACGGGCCGCTGCCGCTGACGCTGCTGGCCGTGCCGGTTGTGCACAGGTTGCTGCTCGGCGCACTGGTCGCGCCCGTGCCGTGGGCGCTGCCACAGGCGCCATTCACGAGCAAAGAATCAAAAGAGGCAAAAGACTGTCCGCTACGCACGAGTCGAACGGGGGCGGAACTGGACTTAGTGAGGGCGCCGGTGTTGCCATCGAGGAAGTTGACGCCCCAGGCGAAGGCCGGGGCGGGCGCATGGGTGGTCGATGTCCAGAACCAGATCCACAACGTATTCGGGAAGACCGTGGTATCGATGGCCGGGTGGCTGCTGGCGTCGATCTTTACCAGCGACTCCAGCTCGGTGCGGTTGGGCAGGCGCCAGTCGGTGTAGCCACGGTGGCTGCTGCCGTTCGCCGTCACCGCCACGGCCAGCGCCTGCTCCCAGGTAGGGAAGCTGATGCTGCCGCCGGAACAATCGTTGCCGGTCTGCCCCCAGGAACACTTGTCCCACATCAGGCCGGTGACGGTATCGGTCACCGTGCCATCGCCGTTATCGGTGAAAGCGGCCTGCGCCGGCAGGGCGAGCCAACAGGCCAGCGCGACCAGCAGGGAACGGAGCGTGGAAGTCATGAAACACCTCGACAGGTTGAAAGCGGGAAAGAAGGGGAAACGGTTGCCGGGCGCCAGAACCGGCGCAGCGCGCGGCGTTTGAAGCCGGTTTTGAAATGGCCGTCTTGCGCCACCAGCGCATGGGCGACGCCTTGGCGTTTCCAGCGGCGGCGCAGACCGGGCAGGTCGCTGGCGCGGTATTCGATGCAGGCGCCCAGACCGGGGTAATGCCTTGTGGGAGCGGGCTTGCCCGCGAACAAGTCGGCGCTGGCGGGACGGCGGCAATCGCGGCCTAGGCCGCTCCCACAGGTGGCGTCAACCGGCAGCAGCCAGCGGTTGCCGACTTCGATCAGCACGCGGGCATGCGGGTAGCGCTGGGCGAAATAGCGGTATTGGCTGGCGATGCCGGTTACGGCGACAGGCTGCCAGGCCGGACGCAGGGGAGGGCCACCGGGAGAGGTGTCCGCCGAATCGAACAACTCGGCCAACCACGGAAAATCGGCCACGGTGCGCTGCCAAAGTCGATGGCTGGAAGCATGCGCCAGATGGGCGCGATGGCTGGCGATCTGCGCGCGCAGACGTTCGCGCGCGGCAGGCGGCAGATCTAGCGAGGAGAAACCTGTGGGAGCGGGCTTGCCCGCGAGTTCTTCGAGCACTTTGGCGCGCGCTTCCGCGCGGGCTTCGTTGGCGCGGGTGACCAGTCGGCACAGCCGCCGCGCACACTGGCGCAGATCGCTGCCCAGGCTGTATTTGTGGTGGTAGCGCGGAAAGCGCCGTACCGCCTTTTCCAGATGCACCGCCAGATCGATGGCGTCTTTCCAGATCGGTAAATGGGCGTAGCGGGCCATGGCGGATCAAGGGCAAAAGGGTCAAATCACGGTCCGCTACGCACGAGTCGAACGTAGAAGACTAAGGTCTTACTGAGGTCGCTGGAGTAGCCATCGCCGAAGTCGACGTACCAGGCCCGGGCCGAGTCGGGCGCATAGGCATCGTTGCTCCAGTACACAGAGGCAACGCTGCCCGGGAAATAGGCGCCGTCAATGGCCGGGTTGCTGGCGCCGTGATGGACGATGGACAGCAGCTCGCGCCGGGTGGGGACACGCCAGCCGTCGGCGAAGCCGCAACGGCTGGCGTCGTTGTGCGCCTTGATCGGGCTGCCATCGCCGGTGGCGGTGGCGTTCGTCCAGTCGATGAAGCTGACGGCTTGCAGCGACCAGATCAGGTTGGTGTGGTTGTCTTTGGTGCAAGCCCAGTCGGTGGCGGGGGTGCCGCTGGCGGTAGCGGTGGTATTGGCGACTAGGGTCGTGGTGCAATCGGTGGCATGGACCACGGTACCATCCCACAACACGCAGGAAAAATCGAAGCCGGCCGCACCGCCGCCGGTTTTGGTCAGTGCCGGGGTGGCACCAGCCTTGGCATCGCGGCCGAAGCGGCCGTCCTGACGTGGGCGGTCGCCGCTGTCGGCAGCATCGACGGCGCAGTCGCCCACCGTATTGTCGGCTTTGTAGCAACTGGTCTGGCCGGTGTCGTTGAGATAGCCGGTGGGGCCGGCAGCGTGGGCGAGGGGCAGAAAGCAGGCGAAGGCCAGCGACAGGACGGCGAGGAGGCGCGTGGACACGAGGGAATCTCCCGAGAGGACGAGAAATAGCCGGCGGAGCAAACTCATCCGGCGGAGGGGAAAGTGGGGCGAAGCGGGGCGTGGGTGTGGCGCGGCGGCGGGCAGGCAACGGCGGCGAAGACGGCGCGCCATCACCAGGAAAACGGCCCTGGCTTGCCGACCAAGACCGGCGGGTTGAGGCAGAGGGAAGACACCGCGCCGGTATTCGACGCAGTAATCACGGCCAAGGTGGCGCGGTGTGGCTGTAGGAGCGGCAGCAGCCGCGAAAGCGCCCTGACGACCGCTGCTATCGCTGCTGCTGCTGCACGCGAAGAATGACGGCTCGGCTCGGCTCGGCTCGGCTCGGCTCGGCTCGGCTCGGCTCGGCTCGGCTCGGCTCGGCTCGGCTCGGCTCGGCAAAAAGTGTGGCGCGGGCGGGCGTCATGTCAAGGAGGAAAGGGACGGATGGGGTGCGGCGAGGAAGGAAGGGCGCCGTTCGCGGCAGGGTATATCGCCGCTCATGGCACGTTGTCAAGCGTCGGCAGCACGCCGGCTTTCCGACACTTGCATCAGTTGTCGAAACTCGGCGAAAGCCAGCGAAAGTCAGCCCCGTCGGCACGGCGTCGCGTTCATTCCTTCAGCGTCTCGACCTGCAGCGCCGCCACCTGCCGCTGCTCCTTGCTGAACTCGACGCCAACGAGGTGGATGGGCTGGT